>Ga0315282_10014958_pt1 | contig 11502 bp, 7 predicted proteins | sample YL17G07_20_MG_FD_203693 | JGI IMG/M metagenome (GOLD analysis project Ga0315282, IMG submission 203693) | Sediment microbial communities from Yellowstone Lake, YNP, Wyoming, USA - YL17G07_20 | ecosystem: Environmental > Aquatic > Freshwater > Lake > Sediment | place: USA: Wyoming | collected...
TGACCGCCGGCCATCTTTTTCGAGCCCGAGATAAGATCTTCGATGATCCCGACGTCCTGGGGAAAGAGAGACTTGAGGTCATCGCCCAAGCAGTCCAGGTCTTTGGTGACCATGATCGTTAGGCCCTGAACCTCGTCGAAATAACCGCCATAGCCGGACATCTCGATGATTCTGATTCCGGACAGGGCGCCGAGTTCCTGGTACAGTCCGTAAATCGATCCTCCCGGCTTATAGCCCATGAGGAAGTGGATGCCTCCGTCGATGAAAAAGTCTTTCCTTTTCCAGCAGGTTGCGACCCCGCCTGGAGCCGAATGATGCTCGAAGATCTTGGATCCGAACCCGTTCATCCGAGCATAGCATCCGGCTGAGAGACCGGCCAGTCCGGCTCCGATGACGATGACCGTTTTTTCTGCCATGCTTCCTCCTCCATGGTTAAACTCTTTTTCCCTGGGCTGCAAAAAATCTAACACAAGGATGCCGGAGCGTCAAAATCAAAAGATGTCTATCTCGTCATCTCATCATCAAGAAGTGAGCAGTGAGCCGTGATCGGTGAGCAGCGATCCACGAAAGTGAGGGGGCAGGGGTATGGACGCAAACAAGTTTACCCCTTACTCCTGACTGTTATGATTTTTGTCGAGGGGGGCGCTTTGGTATCCCCGAGCTAAAGATGTAGAATGTCGTATCTGGGAGAATGAGAAATGAAACAAGGTCCCACTAGGATGATCAATCGAAGAGAATTTCTTAAAACATCGGGCGCGGCCTTGATGTCCTGGCCCGGGCTCAAACACTCCTGGGCGGGGGAGGAGGCGGCGATGGAGAAATCCAGGGTTGCTCTGGTCAAGACCCGAGACCGGAAACAGGGCGTTAAGGAAGTCATGAGACTCTTGGATCATTCCTCAGCAAATCGAGTTTGTTGCTTCTGACGAGCCCAGCCGCGCTTACGCCGATAAACTTCTAAAAATCTTAGCTCAGGGGTAGCTGCTCCCAGCTCACTTTTTGTTAACGAAACGACGAGACGACAAGAGAAAGGCACTTATCTTTTTTTTACCCCTTACTCCTGACCCCTTACTCCTTACCGTTTTCAGTTTCCCGCGATCGTCATTTCTTTGATTTTGATCGTCGGGCCGGCGACCGGGCCGAGGAACTCCAGGTCGTCGCCGACTGATTCGACGTTCTCGAGGATTTCACCCAGGTTCCCGGAGATGGTGATTTCGGTGACAGGGTAGGCGATCTCGCCCTTTTCGATCCAGAGCCCGAAAGCTCCCCGCGATATGTCGCCCGTGACCGGGTTCAAGCCGTGGCCGAGGGTCCTGACCAAGAGAAGGCCTTTTTCGGTCGAAGAGATAATCTTCTCCGCCGGGATGTCTCCTGCTTGGAGATAAAAATTGGTCGGACTGACTCCGCTTCCATCGGCGTTTCCCGTGGACCGGAGCTTGAGTTTCCGCGCCGCATAGGTGTTGCAGAGGTAGTTTCTTAAGATCCCTTTTTCAACGACGGGCGTCTTCCGGCAGGCGACTCCGTCGGAGTCGTAGGGCCTTGTCCCGAGCAGCCCGGGCAGGAGTCCGTCGTCGAAGACCGTGACTTTCTGGTTGCCGATTCGCCGGCCGAGTTTGCCTACCAAGAAAGAGGCCTTCTGGTAAATGGAGGTGCCGGAAGCGCAGGCAAATAGAAATCCCAGGACCCAGGAAGTCATCGTCGGCTCGAAGATGATCGGCGCTTTTTGGGTCTTGATCTTCCTCGGTTTGATCTGACGCACCGTCCGGGCGACCGCGGTCCGGGCCACCTTTTCCGGCGGGTCGAGCTCCCGGAAATGCCGTTTGGAAGAAAACCAGTAGTCTTCGACCAGGTTGTCCGTATCGCCGGCCTGGAGACCGACGCTGAGTCCGCAATAGGATTGGTCATATTCTCCCAGAAACCCATTGGAGTTGGCGAGGACTGACTTTGCTTCATTAGCGCCGAAACTCGCGCCGTGGGAGTTGGTGATCCTTTTGTCTTCGAGGGCAATCCGCTCGGTCTCAAGGGCCAGGCCGATTTTTGTCTTTGAATCGCGAGTCGCGACCTCCGGGTCGAAAAGATTAAGGGAGGCCACGTCTATCTTCAGGGGCGAGAGCGGCGCCAGCCCGGCGAACTCATCCGGGTTGGCCAGCTCCGCCCGCCTGATCGCCCTCTTGACCAGCCGCCGGAGAGTCGGAAGCGACAGGTCCGAAGAGCTGGCAAAAGCCGTCCGCTTGTCCCTTATAACCCGGAGACCCAACACCCTTGAGCGGGCCTCGACGAGATTCTCGATCTCTCCCTTCCGGACATCGACACTGAATTCGTAACCGTCAGCGACGTGAATTTCGATTTCGTCTGCCCCTCTGGCTCTTCCGAAGGTGACCAGACCTTCGGCCAGGTCGGACAGCTCTGAGGATTTCTTCGACTCCCTGATCTTCACCCGGTCCCTCCGACCGTCATGGCTGAGATTTTGAGTGTCGGGCAGCCATCATTGACCGGGGCTTCTTGGCCTTCTTTGCCGCAGCTCCCCGTTTGCAGGCCGAAAGCCAGGTCGGTCCCGACCATCTGGATCTTTTTCAGGATATCGATGTTCGAGCCGATGAGGGTGGCTTGTTTCACCGGCGCCGTCAGTTTGCCGGCCTCGATAAGATAACCTGAGCTTACGGAAAAAGTGAACTTTCCCGAATCCTCCACCTGGCCGCCCTGGAGCCTATCGACATAGAACCCTTTTCTCACAGACTTCACGATTTCCTCGGGGTCATACTCGCCGCGATCGATATAGGTGTTGGCCATGCGGGGAATGGGGATGCAGGTGAAGTCCTGTCTCCGGCCGTGGCCGGTGAGGGGCAGGTTCATGATCCTGGCCGACAAGCGGTCCTGGAGCCAACCCCTGACGACACCCTTCTCTATGAGCAGAGTTTTCTGAGGGACGGTGCCCTCGTCGTCGATGTTGTAGGAGCCGCGAGAGGCGGGGATTGTCGGGTCATCAAAGATTGTGACCTGGTGGCCTCCGACCTTTTTCCCCATCTTGTCCCAAAACACGGAGGTCTTTTTTCGGTTGAAATCCGCTTCGAGGAGATGGCCGACCGCCTCGTGGATCAGGACACCGCTGTGACCGGGAGAAAGGACGACCGGCATTTCGCCCGCCGGGGCTTCCCGGGCTTCGAGCAGGAGGAGCGCTTCCCGGGCGGCTTCTTCGCCCATCCGACGCGGAGTCAGCGTCCGGCTAAAATATTCGACTCCTACCCGACCGCCCCCCCCGAAATACCCATATTCGCGTTTCCCGTTCTTTTCGGCGATGGTGACACAGGTGAGCTTGACGAGCGGGCGTACGTCCCGGGCCACGAGGCCCTCGGAATTAACGATCATCACGTACTGGAGGCTGTCCTGAAAGGCGGCTTTGACCTTCTTTATTTTTTCATCGTAATTCCGGGCGGCAAAATAGGCTTCTCTGACCAGAGGAAGCTTTTTTCCCATGGGAATCCGGTGGGCGGGTTTCTCGACCCGATAGAAGTTGTGATGATACCTGAGTCCGCGGAAGCGAGGTATTGAACTGGATGCGCTACCCGAGGCTATAGCAGCGGCCGTGAGTGCCGCTTTTTTGATTTTTTCGAAGCTCAGATCATTGCTGTAGCCATAGCCGGTTTTTTCCCCGGAGATCACCCTGACGCCGAGTCCAAGATTAACGCTCTCCGCCGTCTCCTTGACGATGTCCTCTTCCATGTTGATGAAATTGTAGACGCCATATTCCAAAAAGATCTCGGAGAAATCCCCACCCAGGGACAGGGCGCTCGACAAGATTTTTTTGAGGTCCTCCAGAGGAATGCGAAAGTGGTCTTCAAAAGGGAGTGCCGCGAATTGTTTCATTCAGATATCATTTTGGCAGAAAAAGAACAGCTTCGCAAGCTGGTTAGTTCTTATGTTTCAAGAGGGGCAGCGCCAGGACCGCAAAGCTCGCGATGCCGAGCGAGTATTCAAAGAGATTGGTGATAAGATGGACTCCGATCCCAGAGATGATGGCCAGACTCTGATCGAAATTCATCAGGCCGAAAGTCAGGGCCCAGGCGGATTCCCAGGTTCCAAAGCCGGCCAGTCCCTTGACCGGAAGAATGGACGTCAGCTCGGCGCCCGTGATGCCGAGGATAAGCTTCCAGAAGCTGAAGGTGGACAGAGAAAAGCCGTGGCTCCGCAGAAGGGCAAAAAGAAGGAAATAGATTGAGACATATTTTCCGAGGCGGATAAGAAGGGACAGAAAAAAAAGCGGCAAGTCAATCTTTTTCTCTCTGGCCTCTCGCAGGCTCTCGATGGTGGCCCGGAATTTTTCGATCGAGACCTCGGCCCATTTCTTGTTCTCAAAGCGGAACTTCCTGATCACAGTTTGATAGATTCTGAGGAGGAAACCGGAAAACGGGACAATCTTCCAGAGGATAATGAAAAAGATGAGAAAAAAGACACAGGCAACGGCCAAGAGGGCGGGAACGGATAGGTCGATCGAACCCAGGCCAACGGCCAGGAGAGCAAGGAGCGAAAAAGGGCTCAGCGTGAGAAAATCAAAAATGCCGGAGAGGACAAAAGAGGATGTCGCCGATTCAAATGAGAAATCGAGTCTCCGGTTGAGGACATAGATATAAGAAAGAGCCCCGAGCCGGGCGGGGAGGAGGTCGACGAAGCTGTTCCGGATGAAGGTGACAAGCATCATGTTCCCCCAGCCGATCTTATAGGGACGGAGGAGCCGCTTGTAGCGGAGGGCCCGAACGACCGCGGCTGCCAGCGAGATTCCCATGTAGGCCAGCAGAGCGGGCACATAGATGTGGCCCAGGGTTTGGATGAGCTCCGGAGTTTTGATCTGGGAAAAGAGAAGCCAGAGGAGGACAATAGAGAGAGCGGCGGATATGGAGATATAGAGAGTTTTCTTTCCGGCCATCCCTGTATGGTATTTTCCATTGATTCCTTTTGTCAATACGAAGGGACCGGCGCTTGATTATTCCCGGATATTGCTCTATCTTTGCTTATTAACGAGCGTCTCTGGGCTCTTGGCTCGGGACAGGCCCCTTGGCCAGATGCAGAACAGGACAAAGAACCGAGTTCCGTTTTCAGGAGGCACAATGCACAGCGAGAAAAAAGGACACCCGTTTTGGCTGGCAATCCCATTTCTCATCCTTTATTTTGTCTTCTCCCTTTATCCTCACCTAACGTGCGGCTCGCCGGCAGATTTCCCCCGCCTCCAGTCCCTTTACGTTCCGATGCGTGACGGGATCAAGATAGCGATCGATGTCTGGCTCCCTGCGGGCCTTTCCGGCGGCCAGAGAATCCCTGCCGTTATGCGTTCGACTCGCTATTGGAGGGTCCAGGATATTGTGGACGCTTCCCTGGAAAATGCCTCCGATTATAAGACCGCCCAGCTGTTCAACGGCGCCGGATACGCTCTGGTCTTGGTCGATGCCCGCGGCACAGGCGCGTCCTTCGGCAGCCGCGCTTATGAAATGACCGCAGACGAGGTTAAGGATTACGGCCAGATCGCGGACTGGATTGTCACCCAGCCGTGGTCCAATCAAAAGGTCGGAGCCTTTGGCGTTTCCTATGAGGGGAATACGGCCGAAATGCTTGTGGTCAACCAACGTCCGTTTGTCAAAGCCGTCGCCCCTCTCTTTAACGATTTTAACTACATCGATCACCTGGCCTATCCCGGCGGCCTCTTTCTCAATTTCTATACGAGCTTGTGGGGCAACATGGTCGGGGCCATGGACAGGAATGACATCTGCGGCCTGGCCGGCGTCTCCGGAGGCCAGTGCGAAGAGCTGAGGCAGAAGGTCCGCGGGGTAAAGCCGGTTGACGGCGATAAGGATGGCACTCTCCTTGCGTCTGCCGTCGAGCAGCACAAAGCGAATGTCAAAGTCGCGGAGGCGGCGGAACAAGTCCAGTTTAAGGACGATCCGTTTGGCCCCGACCGCATAAAAAATCTTTCCGAGATCGCTAATCCCTCCGGCCATCTCAAGGAGATTGAGACCGCGGGAACGGCGATGTTCATCCGAGCGGGATGGCTTGATGCGGCCACGGTCAGCGGGACACTCAGTCGGTTCCTGACAATTCGCAACCTTCAGAAGATTATCATCGGTCCCTGGAGTCACGGCGGCAGATTTGACACCGACCCGTTTTTGCCGTCAGACACCCCTTCCCAGTCGAGCCCGGCCGACCAGATGAACGAGATGATTCAGTTCTTTGACCTTTATCTAAAAGAGAGTCCGTCTGCCAGGATGGAATCCAACATCAAGTATTATATTCTGGGCGCAGGGACGTGGAGTGAAACCAAAGTCTGGCCTCCCGGCGGAGGCACCGCTACCAGCTTTTATTTCGGACCGAAAAACACGCTTTCCAACGCTCTCTCCCCCCTGGACGAAGGTCGCGATTCCTACGTCATAAATTATGACGCGACCACGGGGAGTGCCAATCGCTGGCACACGAACATCGGCGGTGGCGATGTCATCTACCCTGACAGGGCAGAGGAGGACAGGAAACTTCTCACCTATACGAGCGCCCCAATGGAATCCGATGTGGAGATTACCGGGAACCCACTCGTGACGATTTATGCGAGCTCCACAGCGGAGGATGGCGCCTTCTTTGTTTATCTTGAAGACGTGGCTCCGAACGGCCGGGTGACTTACATCACAGAAGGGGAGCTTCGGGCTCTCTGCAGGAAGGTCTCCAAAGATAAGCCCCCGTACAAGATGTTTGGTCCGTACCGGACGTTCGAGCGCAAGGATGCGGGGCCGCTCATCCCGGGGGAGGCGGCCGAGCTGACCTTCGGTCTCTGGCCTACGTCGGTAAAGATCAAAAAAGGAGACAGGATCCGGATCGCCGTCGCGGGCGCCGATAAGGATAACTTTGCTCGATACCCGCTGCAGTCAGAAAAAGTTCCGACCATCCTTGTCGAGAGGAACCGCCGGTTCCCCTCGAAGATCATCCTTCCCATTAAAAAATAAATATTGGGTCGGCACGCCTTCAGGCCACTGCTTTTTGTTTGACCTCCCGGCGATAAACATCTATAATTTTTTCATGAACTTAGAAGAGCTGGACCCGATCATCGAAGCGGCCCTCAGGGAGGATATGCCACGGGGCGATATCACTTCCGAGAACATCATTCCTCCGGATTCGGTTTCGGAAGCGGTTATTCTGGCCAAGCAGGCAGGAGTTCTGGCCGGTCTAGGCGTTGCTCGCCGGGTCTTTGAGAAGGTCAACCCTGCCGTCGGCTTTTTGCCGCTCTTCGAAGACGGCCAGCCGTTCTGCAAAGGCGACATTCTCGCCGAGGTCAAGGGGAACTCGGTTGCTCTTCTCAAGGGCGAGCGGACCGCCCTCAATTTTCTCCAGAGGATGTCGGGCATCGCGACGACAACCCAGGAATATGTGCAAGCAGCCAGGGGAACCAAGGCGAAAATCCTCGACACGCGCAAGACGACACCTGGGTTGAGAGCGATTGAGAAATATGCTGTCCGTATGGGGGGTGGTGAAAACCACCGCCTCAACCTTTCGGAAATGGTCCTGATCAAGGACAATCATCTCGAGTTGGCCGGCGGCATCGCGGAAGCGGTGAAGAGAGCACGGACAAAAATTAAAGAGGGGACCGAAGTCGAGGTCGAGGTGAGAAACCTGTCCGGAGCGAAGGAGGCTCTTACGGCAGGTGCGGACAGGCTCATGCTCGACAACATGCCTCTTAAGAAAATGAAAAATGTCGTGGACTGGGCGGCGGGTCGCGTCCCGATCGAAGTTTCCGGCAGAATCCGCTTGCCAAAAGTCCGGGCCATTGCCTCCCTGGGAGTCGATTATATTTCTGTCGGCGCGCTCACCCATTCTTATAAATCGGTGGACATCAGCCTGGAGTTCCTGGACTAAAAATGAGAGACGAAAAATTCTTGAAAACAGGCGTGCTCGTGATCGGGTGCGGCATCGGCGGAGCCAGCGCCGCCCTGGAAGCGGCCAAGCGCGGCCTCGAGGTGACCGTTATTTCCAAGTCGGACAGGCTTCAGGAATCCAACACCTATTATGCCCAGGGCGGGATCGTTTCGCTCGGCCCCGGCGATCATCCGGAACTCCTCAAAGAAGACCTGATCAAAACCGGCGACGGCATTAACAACCCCGAGGCGGTCGCGGTCCTGGCAAACGAGGGGAAAGCCGCTGTCGATGAAATCCTTATCAAAGAGCTGGACATACCCTTTACCCGGAGCTCGCCGGACTCTCTGGATTACGCCCAGGAAGGAGGGCATTCGCGCCGCCGCATCCTCCATGTCAAGGATACGACGGGGAGGACTATCGAGGAAAAGTTCATCGAGGCCCTCAAAAAATATTCGAGCGTCACCCTCCTGGCCGACCACACGGCCGTCGACCTTCTGACCATGCCCCATCATTCGAAGAATCCCATCGCCTATTATAAACCGCCGCGGTGCATCGGCGCTTATGTTCTTGATAACACGACTAGAAAGGTCACTACGATCTTTGCCGCCCAGACTGTCCTGGCGACGGGCGGCTGCGGAGCGGTTTTTCTCTACACCTCCAACCCCCGTGATGCGATCGGCGCCGGCTATGCCATGGCTCTCCGGGCGGGAGCCAGGATCGTCAACATGGAGTACATCCAGTTCCACCCCACTTCCTTGTTTCACCGCGACGCAGACAGCTTCCTCATATCCGAGACCGTCCGAGGAGAGGGAGCGCGCCTGAAGACTAAGGACGGAAAGACCTTTATGGAGAAATACAGCGAGGAGGCTGACCTCGCGCCTCGAGACGAAGTGACCCGGGCCATCTATGAAGAAATGACGAATTCCAACTCCAACTATGTTTACCTCGACCTCGCCTCCTATGCCAAGGTCGATATCAAGAAAAGGTTTCCCAACATCTATCAGACTTGCTTGAAATACGGCATCGATATCACCAGAGAGCCCATCCCCGTTGTCCCAGCCGCTCACTACTGTTGTGGCGGAGTCCTGGTCGACGCATGGGGAAAAACGACCCTCCCCGGGCTCTGGGCTGTCGGCGAAGTCTCTTGCACTGGTGTCCACGGGGCCAACCGCCTGGCCTCGACCTCTCTGCTCGAAGGCCTGGTCTGGGGGACCAGAGCGGCCAAGGACATCGTCGCCCACCTTGATCCGACGACTCCCTATGAACAATCTGAGATCAACCCCTGGTATTATCCCGATGAGGAGGAGGGGATCGACCCCGCCCTGATCAACCAGGATTGGCTGACCATCCGGACCACACTCTGGAACTACGCCGGGATCATCCGGACCAGGAAACGCCTGGACCGGGCCCGCGCTGACCTGGAATATCTCCAGCACCGAATTGAAAAATTCTATCGGGCCGCCGAAATGGACCAGAAGATCGTCGGTTTGAAGCACGGCATCCAGGTCGCGCTGATGATCACCCACGCCGCCCTGGGCAACCCCATCAGTCGCGGAGCGCATTTTATTAAAGAATGAGCCGTGATCACTAAGTAGTAAGTAGTGAGGGGCAAGAAGTACGGGGTGAGGGGATAAGCCCGCAAGTATTAAAAAGTTAAGGGAAGAGTCTTCTATATAGGGATGATCATCTGTGTTCCTTTAAGCTTTTGATGCCCCTGACACTATACCCCTAACCCCTGACCTTTTCTGTTTTTATTGACTTTTGTTGGTGGCGCAATAAAATAAATTGCTTTATTGAGTAAATTTGCAAGTGATTGGAGGGGCCGGAATTATAGTGAAGGTAGAGACGAAACTGCCTATATAATGCCCAGGCTAAAATTGTGGAAAACTCGCATATATAATAATAAATTAGGGAGCAAAGCGAAGGCTAAGGTTTTGCACAGGATTTGCACAGAAAAGGGCATTTTTCGATTTCCCCCCATACCCCCCTATTAAGATTCTAATTACTCTTTATAGATATAATTACTACTTACTATATTATATTGACTGAATATATTATATTAACTGTCTATATTAATTGTCTATTGTCTATATTATATTTGTGTGGGGTGAAATTCCCCAGGATTATATGGATTCAAGAGCCTTTCGTTTTCGATCAAGCGAAGTGTGGAGGTACTGCTCAGTGGTGGTCATTTGTGCGTGGCCCAAAATTTCTTGAACGGTTTTAATGTCGACCCCATGTTGCAAGAGGTCGGTTGCGATTGTGTGCCGGAGGTTATGGATTCGGAAAGATTGGAGGCCGGAGCGGTGTCGAAGCAAGCGAACCGGCAGGCCGAAGCCTGATTGAGTACGACCCCGAGGGAGGGGAATCACGTAATCCGAATCATGCGGTAACGAGTTAAGGATTATATTGAGCCGTTGATTGACGGGGATTTCACGTTCCCGTTTACCCTTTGTTTGTGTCGCTCGAATTTTGATTATACCGTTTTCGATGTCTGCCCATTTTAGGTTGATAAGTTCCCCGATCCGCATGCCGGTAAGGTAGCAAACTTGCAGTGATTCCTCGAAATAGTGGCAGTAAAGACTTGGTTCTGTCTTGAGCTGGTGAGCGATATTGAAGATTTTATCAAGCTCATCGGGTGTATAGGTGTCAATATTGTGGTCAATCAGGTATGGCCTGATGCCGCGAGCCGGGTTAATCGGAATGAAATGCTTAGCGACCATCCAGTTTAGCAAGGCAGAGAAGATCCGTAGGTAGTTGTTGATAGTGCGGTGCGATGCCCCATGTTCTTTGAGCGTATCATCAAGAAGACGGAAATGGCATGGCTTCAGCTTCATCCATGATACTCCGGCCAAGCACAGGTTGGTTTTTTTGAGACAACACCGCTCTTGGTTCAAGGTAGATTTAGTTTTCTTTTTCTGGTGCCCGGTTTCAGAGAGGAACTGTTCTATTAACTGCTCATTGGAAAGCGGAGTTATTGAAACCGGCGCTCGATCGGGGTTCAATCCGTAAAAGTTTTTCCAAAGCCTTTCTTTCTCCTGGTGGTAACGGAGCAAGGCAAGCTGAGGCTGAGCGGAATCGACCCCAAGATATAGCCTTAATCGATTTTTCTGTTTTCGTTCCCCGATCCATTCATCGAGGTAGTATTTATTCTTGATTAGACGGAGAGCCATGCGTAGTCAATATACAAGTACTTGAGAACAGACTTTGTTTGTGTTGCCCATTCCGGTTCCATAGACCCGGAAAGTCAGGGTAATTAGTCCAAGTTTGGCTACATAAGAAGTTATATCGATCTTGTTTCGCGCCCAGTAATTTGCGGGGAGCGAGGTAGCAAGGCGCGATGTCCAATACCATGCACCATCACCCCCAGCTAGATTGAGTTCAATTTTGAAATTTTTCGCTGTCGTGGCAGTATTGATAACAGTAACTTGTGCATACCATATTTGACCAGCAGTATAGTCGATGGTTTGGTAAATCTTATCAGATGGCGAGACAATATTAACGGATAACGCTAAAACTTGATCTTTGGTTGACACGGATTCAATCATCATGTTCTTTATCTGTCCCATCAATATCTGTTCTTGCTGAGCAAACACGTGATTAGTTTGCGTCAAGGTAGAA
>Ga0315282_10014959_pt1 | contig 11501 bp, 12 predicted proteins | sample YL17G07_20_MG_FD_203693 | JGI IMG/M metagenome (GOLD analysis project Ga0315282, IMG submission 203693) | Sediment microbial communities from Yellowstone Lake, YNP, Wyoming, USA - YL17G07_20 | ecosystem: Environmental > Aquatic > Freshwater > Lake > Sediment | place: USA: Wyoming | collected...
AAATTCCTGCCACAAAAAACACGAAAACCACTTCGTAGGTACTTACGGTCGCGGCTCGGAACCGCATTCCGAGCCGCGCGCGTAAGCAAGCGGTCTGGGTCATGCGCAAGCATTTATGACGCTGTGTATCGAAGGGGGGAAGCTGTCGCTGCGTGGCTGATCTTCGCTATCATAGAGCATTCACACCATGACAAGCCTGACGCATCTTGAGTGCAGCCTGTGCGAGAAGAAGTACGAGCCGGGCAAGGTCTATAACCTGTGCCCGTGCGGCGGCCCGTTGCTGGTCCGCTACGATCTGGCAATGGTCCGCCAGAGCTGGAGCCGGGAATGGATCCGGAACGGGCCATCCAGCATGTGGCGCTACGCGCCGGTGCTGCCGGTCAGAAAACCCAACGCCATCGTCTCGCTCGGCGAGGGCATGACGCCGGTAATTCGCGCGGCACGCCTGGGCGAGCGGCTGGGCGCCCAGAACCTGTGGATCAAGGATGAGGGACGGAATCCCACCGGGTCCTTCAAAGCCCGCGGCCTATGCTGCGCCGTCTCGATGGCGGTCGAGCTGGGAATCCAAAAGCTGGCCATTCCCTCGGGAGGTAACGCTGGCAGCGCCCTGGCGGCCTACGCGGCTGCGGCCGGCCTGGAGGCCCACATCTTCATGCCCCGCGACGTGCCGCAGTCCAACTACATCGGGTGCAAAGCCTTCGGCGCGCACGTCACGCTCGTGGATGGCCTGATCAGCGACTGCAGCAGGCTGGTGGCAGCGGGAGTGGAATCCCAGGGCTGGTTTGACACGAGCACCCTGAAAGAGCCCTACCGCATCGAAGGGAAGAAGACCATGGGCTACGAGTTGGCCGAGCAGTTCAACTGGGAGCTTCCCGACGCCATCGTCTATCCCACCGGCGGGGGAATGGGTGTGATCGGCATCTGGAAAGCCTTCGAGGAAATGCAGGCTCTGGGCTGGGTCTCCGGCCGCCCCAAGATGATCGCCGTGCAGGCCGAGGGCTGCCAGCCCATAGTACGGGCCTTCGAGCGCGGCCAGCCGCGCGCCGAGTTTTTCGAGAACGCCTCGACGGTCGCCGCGGGCCTCCGCGTCCCGAAGCCGCTGGGGGATTTCCTGATTCTGAACGCCGTCCGTGCGAGCGGTGGGACCGCCGTGGCGGTCAGCGATGCGGAAATGCTGGACGCGGGCGTCGAGCTGGCGACTCTGGAAGGAATGTTCGCGGCGCCGGAGGGCACAGCGTGCGTGGCGGCGCTGAGAAGACTGCTGGCCAGCGGCTTTCTCAAGCCGCAGGAGCGGATTGTCATGTACAATACCGGCGAGGGCCTGAAGTACCTGGAGGCCTACTCGACCCGCTTCCCGCGCCACGCCGAGTCCGAGCAGGACAAGCTGGGAGGCTTGATCACGCCGCGGTGAAACTGCCGGGGTTCAGTCCGAGGCGGCCAGTTCCCGTGCTCGACGTCTGGCGAACCGGCGTCCAGCTACGGCGCGCGTTCTGCGCCGTGGGACGGAGAGCTTGTTGGGCTTGACCGGGCCGGTTCGACGGCCGGAGCGCCGTCCCTCGATCAATCGCGTGATTTCCGGCACCAGGCGCTTAGGCACGATCAACACGGTCTGGCCCCGCAACTGGAATGCGGCTTCGTCTTCTGCGACCGCCTCATCCTCACTCTGGCCCTCGTAATGCTCCAGCACTCTTCGAACCCTGGCTTCATCCCAGCCAGCCGGAAATCGGGTCCGTTTCATTGCTGCTTTCTCCTTCGCCGCCTGCGATAGGCTTGAAGCGGTTTACCCTGGAGTTCGTATGCTGTGATCACGAACACGCCATCTGGCTTCGGGTCGCGCACGTAGATCACTCGCAAGTATCGACCGCTCGCCGTCTGACCAATGGCCACACGGACGCCGTGCCGCCCGGGACGATCTTCTCCTGGACTCGTCAAGACCTCCTTGACCTCCTCCTCGTTCACCTCATGATTGCGGATGGGCGGTTGACCAGTTGCGGAATCGAGGTGGAAGCGAAAATCCACCCGCACTGGTATACGAAACGGTGACTTTGCCGTGCAAACCGGAGTAGCGCGCCCCAGAAGCGCTCGATTCCGTACACGCTACCTGCTTGGGCCCAGCAGCATCCTGGCTTCTTCGAACCACACGGTTTCGGTTTGCCGGGCACGGGCCTCCAGGAACTTCATCAGGGCTCGGTTCTGCCGCGCGAGTTCAATCTCGCCCCAGGAGCCGCAGATCGGCGGTGACCGGCAATTCGATGAGGTCCGTCCGCAGGAGCCGCGTCGAGAAGAACAGCACCTCGAGGTTCTCGACCTCACCGGTATCTGGGTTAAGCCGCGCGATTACTTCGTCCTTGAGTTCCTGGGACTCTTGCTCCGCGTATGGCTGGCACTTGTCGATGTGGAGGATGTCCGCCTCCCGGTCATAAGTGAACCTCAGCTTCGTCTCCATTCGACTTCTCCTTGGGCCAGCTCTGTCGTCAGGTAGGCCGTGATGATCCAGTGCCGCTCTCTGTCACGCTCACTGACAACAACGACCACTGCGTGCTTGCCTCTCTGCACATCAGTGTACCATCGCGAAAACAACCTGGCGCTTCCGAACCGGACGCTCCTGCGGATTTGGTCCGGGGCGGCGAGGACTTCTGCGATTCGCTGGCGGTACTCCGGGAGCAGATCGGGATGCCGTTCGGCGATGTGACGCTCCCGCTCCTCAGTCAGCTCGACCTCGCCCCTCAAGTAGGGGCAAGGAAACTTGGTCATCAGGGTTCTCCGTCCAGCCTGCGTATCTCGGTCGGCCGACCTACTCACCCGCCGCTCAGGCGGGGCCCGCTTCTGGCCGTCGCCTGCCGCGGCTGAGCGGTTTTCTCGAGCCGCAGGAGCGCATCGTCATCTACAACACCGGCGCGGGCCTGTAGTACCTGGAGGCTTACCCGACGCGCTTCCCGCACCACGCCGAGTCCGAGCAGGACAAGCTGGGGGGCTTGATGACGCCGCGGTGACGTGCAACCTGTTACTTGCTTAAGCCCAGCAGAGTCCTGGCCTCTTCAAACGACACCGTTTCAGTTTGCCGGGCGCGAGCCTCCAGGAACTTCATCAAGGCTCGGTTCTGCCGTGTCAGTTCGATCTCACGATTGAAGTCATCGATCTCGGCAAGAATGAACTCCTCGCCTTCAGGCGATCTCAAAATGACGTTCTCCCGGCGTGCCCGCTTGAGGAGCGTATGAACGCCCCTGGCCCGGCGCGAAATCGTGATCGTTTTCATGACTGGAATTCCTCACCACCAAGTCGGTTTGGCTCCAGTTTCTCCTCGATGGCCTGTAGCGTGAACCTGATGGCGTACATGCTCCGCATTCATTGTGTCAGCCACCAGGAAAACGCCGGCGGTCCAACGAAGCGGCGGTCAGGCGCGGCCTGCTTCTGGCAGCCGCCTCCAGGGGCTGGTCAGGCAACTCCCGGATACATCCCCCTCACAGGCCTCGGGTGGGGAGTCCGCGGGCGTCTCGATATCGTCTTCTGGCAGCCCACGGCCCGCAACCCGCCTGATAGACTAAAGATATTCCTATGAGTTGCTTGTTACGCAAGCTGCTGTCAGTTGTCTGTGCGGCGGGGCTGGTTGGTTTTGCGGCGGCCCAGAGTCGGCAGAGAAAGGCTGCGCCGGCCAAGGCGGCTGCTCAAAGCTTCAAGAAATCGGCGCTGGACAAGGCCACGATGGAAGCCTTTGTCCGGCACCTGTTCGTTTGGGCCCCGCCCATTCAGGTCACGGTCGGCGACCCCAAGCCCTCGACGCAACTGCCAGGATTCAATGAAGTGATTGTGCACGCGGCGGCAGCGGGCGGCGGGAGCCAGGACGAATTGTTCTATGTCTCGAAAGACGGCCAGAAGATCCTGCGCGGAGCGGTCTTCGATGTCACCCAGAATCCGTTCAAGCCGGACCTGGACAAGCTCAAGACCGAGTTCCAGCCCAGTTACGGCACGCCGGGCGCCACGGTGATACTGGTGCTGTTCAGCGATTTTCAGTGCCCCTTTTGCAAGGAGGAGGCCAAGATGCTGCGGCAGAACCTGCTGAGCGCCTATCCCAAGCAGGTGCGCCTGTACTTCAAAGATTTTCCGCTGGAGCAGATCCATCCCTGGGCGAAAACGGCGTCCATTGCCGGACGGTGTATTTTCCGGCAGAACGCCGGGGCCTTTTGGCAATACTACGATTGGGCGTTCGAGCACCAGGGGGAGATCACGCCGGAGAACCTGAAGTCGAAAGTGCTGGAGTTTGCGACCGGCAAGGAGATCGACGCCCTGCAACTGCCGCGCTGCCTGGACAGTCGGGCCACGGAAGCCGAGGTGGACAAGAACGTGGCCGACGCTAAGGCCCTCCAGGTCATCTCGATTCCCACCATCTTCGTGAACGGGCGGCGCCTGACCGGGCAGGTCGCCTGGCCGGACCTGCGGCGCGTGATCGATTACGAGATCGAGTATCAGAAAACGGCGCGGAACGCCGGAGAGGATTGCGGCTGCGAGCTCAAGCCGCTGGCGCCCGTATCCAATTAAGCAAGTGTTGATTCACCGCAGAGGCGCGGAGGGCGCGGAGAAAGACCTGTGATGCGAAAAACCAAGCTGGCGGTTTATCGAGCCATCTGTGTAGTGGCGGCGCTGTGCCTGCTGAGCGCCGCCCAGATTGACCCCAACCGGTACCTGGAACATGTGAAATTCCTGGCTTCGCCGGAATTGAAGGGGCGCGCCACCGGGGAGCCCGGACTGGACCAGGCGGCCGAGTACATCGCCAGGCAATTCCGGAGTTTCGGGCTACGGCCGGTCGAGGGCGAGAGCTATTTCCAGCCTCTGCCGGTTACCACCAACGCACGCCTGGGGGCGCACAACCGCTTCGAATACACCGAAGGCGCCCGGAAGAGGGAGTTGAAGTTGCAGGAGGGCTTCCTGCCGTTCAACTTCTCGGTCAGCGGGACGCTCGCCGGCACGGTGGTTTTCGTGGGCTACGGAATCACCGCGCCGGAGTACCACTATGACGACTACGCGGGCATGGACGTCAAGGACAAGTTTGTGCTGGTGGTCCGCCACGAGCCGCAGGAGTCGGATGAAAAGAGCGTCTTTGACGGGAGGATGTACACCGAACACTCCCAGTTCTGGAGCAAGGCGGTGAATGCCAAGCGGCACGGGGCGTGCGGCGTGATCCTGATGAGCGATCGCGCCAGCCACCCCGGAGAATCCGATGAGCTGGAGAAATTCGGGCGCACGGTGGGGCCGGCCGATGCGGGCATCGTGTTCGTACAGGTGAAAGCCGAGGTTGCCGAGGGCTGGCTGAAAGAAGCCGGCAAGACCGCCAGCGAGATCCTGGGCGCGATCGACAAGGACTTGCAGCCGCGTTCCTTTCCCTTGAGGGAACCGCTCGAGGTGAGGGTGACGGTGGAACTGGAGCGCGAGGTCAAGACGGTGCGCAACGTGGCCGGGTATTGGCCGGGGCAGACGCCGGAGTACGTGGTGATCGGCGCGCATTACGATCACCTGGGCCTGGGCGAGCAGTACTCTCTGGCGCCTTCCCAGATCGGGACTACGCATCCCGGAGCAGATGACAACGCCTCCGGGACGGCGGGAGTCATCGAGCTGGCGCGCTGGTTCGCCTCCCAGCCCAAACTGAAGCGGGGCATTTTGTTCCTGACCTTCGCCGGGGAGGAACTGGGTCTGCTGGGTTCGAGCTACTGGGCCAACCACCCGGACCTGCCGATCGCAAACGCGGTGGCCATGATCAACATGGACATGATCGGGCGGTTGCGCGACGCGAAGGTGTACATCGGGGGCGCGGGTACGGGCTCGACCTTCAAGCCGCTGTTGGAGCAAACCTTCCCGAAACACCACCTCAACGCGGATTTTTCCGGCAGCGCGGAGTCCGGGGCCAGCGACCACACCTCCTTCACTGCCAAGCAAGTGCCGGCGCTGTTTTTTTTCTCGGGATTGCATGGGGATTACCACAAGCCCAGCGATACGTGGGAGAAGATCAACGCGCCTGCCGCGGCGGAACTGTTGCAGGCCATTGCGGAGGTCACCCAAGGGCTGCTGGAGGCGCCCGGGCGGCCTCAGTTCGTCCGCCCTTCAGCGCCCAGCATGCCAGGCGGCCCGGTGGGCGGGCCCTCCGGCTATGGCGCCTACTTCGGGAGCGTTCCGGATTTCGGAGAGGTGAAGAGCGGCGTGAAATTCGCGGATGTGCGCGAAGGGTCGCCGGCGCAGAAGGCGGGCCTGCGCGCCGGAGACATCCTGGTAGAGTTTGACGGCAAGCCGATTCAGAACCTGTACGACTTCACCTACGCATTGCGGGCCAAGAAGCCGGGCGAGGAGGTGGTGGTGAAGGTCCTGCGGGAGGGCCAGCCGATCCAGGCCAAGGTGCTGCTGACCCAGCGGAAGTAAAGTTCTGCGCGCCCACCGCCGATTGGAGGGGTGGTGATCGAAGCGAACCTGCACTGTGAACTGCCTCCGCTGATTCTGCACCCTTTCTCGGAACCCTCCGGCCCGGAGAAGCTGGCGGCCAGCTCGCGGGCCAGCCTGATGCTTCAGGGCGTGCTGCCCAGCGGGGACTTGACGGTCGAGGAACTGGAGTACCAGTTGCTGGAGGGCCGCCGTTGCGAACTCTGGATGCTGTTCTATGTCGGTAAAGACCTGCTGCGCTGGGCCGAGCAGTGCGTGGAGCTGGTGAATCGCCTCGAGAGTCTGCGCAATCAGGGAATCCGGTGCGAGAGTTTCATCCAGATGATCGTGGAGAATCCACCCGCCAGCGTGGACCGGAAACTGAAGCAATGGGGAGTCCACGAATACAAAACCATCTTTTCGCGGGCCCTGGGAATCCACGCCATCTTCGGAGATCTGCCGGATCCGCACACGCTGAGCGCGGAATTCATCCGCTACTATCATCGCTTTGCCGATCACCTGTTTGTGTGCCGCCAGCAACTATTCCCCTTCCCGGCGCTGCCGAGCGCGGGCTTCGATTTTGAGCTGTACTCTTCGGCGGAGTACGCCAAGATGCTGGAGCGGGAGTGGGGAGGGGAGTGAAGACATTGAGTCATTGGGTCATTGAGTCATTGAAAAACCGCCGGCTGCTGCTGAGGTGTCCGTCAATGGCACAATGGCGCAATGACTCAATGGCACAATCCCTCAACGGCTCAATGTTATAATTTGGGCATGCGATTTGCTCGAATGTTGTTGGTGCGTCAGAACTTCCCGGACCGGAGCATCAAGGATATTCCGGGGGAGGTCGAGCGCACACTAGCGGGAGCGGGTTTTGGCGCGGGGCTGCAGCCGGGATCCCGGATTGCGATCGGGGTGGGCAGCCGCGGCATTGCCAACCTGGCGACCATCGTTGGCTCGGTGGTTGGGTTCTGGAAAGCCCGCCAGATGCATCCGTTCATCTTTCCGGCCATGGGCAGCCACGGGGCCGCCACGGCGGAAGGACAGGCCGATGTGCTGGCCCACTACGGAATCCACGAAGCCGGAGTGGGATGCCCAGTGGTGAGCCAGCTCGAAGTGGTGTCGTTAGGACACAACCCGGAGGGCATTGAGGCGTTCATGGACCGGCGCGCTTTCGAGAGCGACGGGGTCATGATGGTCAGCCGGGTCAAGTGGCATACCGACTTCGCCGGCAAGCTCGAGAGCGGGCTGTTCAAGATGATGGCCATCGGGCTGGGCAAGTTCGCGGGCGCGCAGCGCTATCACACCTACGGTTACAAGATCGGGCTGGAACGGGTCATTCGGAGCGTGGGAAGGCAGGTCTTGAAATCCGGCAAGATTCTGGGCGGGCTGGCCATCCTGGAGGACGCCAACCACAACACCGGCCGAGTCGAGGCGGTCCCGGTCGAGAAGATGGAGCAGCGCGAGGAAGAGCTGCTCGAGCTGGTGCGATCCTGGATGGGCCGCATCCCGGCGCCGGAGTTGGACATTCTGATTCTGGATGAAATTGGGAAGACCATCAGCGGGGCGGGCATGGACACCAAGGTGGTCAACCGGTCGGTGCAGGGCGCATACAATCCGTGGCCGAACACGCCGCGCATCGAACGGATTTTCCTGCGCGACCTGAGCAGCCTGACGTACGGCAATGGGGTGGGCCTGGGGATGGCGGACGTGATGCACGACCGGGTCCTCGAGAAAATCGACTGGATCCCGACGCAGATCAACTCGCTGACCGCCTCGACGCCGGCGGCCATCCGCACGCCGGTTCACTTCCCCACAGACCGGGAGTGCTTGGAGAGAATCGCGCCGACGGTGGGCAAGCTGGAGCCCGAGGAGATCACGCTGGGCTGGATTCGCAACACGATGGAACTCAGCCGGCTGGCGCTGAGCGAGAATCTACTGCCGGAAATCGAGAAGAATCCGGACCTCGAGATCCTCGGCCCGCCTCAGGAACTTCCGTTCGACGAGCAGGGAAACCTGGTCAGCCTGCTGAGTAAGAGAGAGTGAGCCGGACGTGGCCGGCCCACCCGGGACCAGCTTTATCCGCCTGCTGCCGTCAGCACAGACTGGATTTTGCTGAAAATGGTGCTGACGCTGGTAGAAACCCCAGGCATCAGCGCTCCGGCCGCCACTGCCACGAACCCGGCCATCAACGCGTACTCGATCAGATCCTGACCGCGCGTGTCCTTCCAAATCTTCCATCTCCAAATTAACCTCATAAGTCCTTACCTCCATCTTTCATATCGACCCGATCCGTGAGCCAACAGGGAGGGAAAGGGCTTAGGCGCGGCTGAGAAGTCACCTACTACAGGAGAACCATGGTCTGCGGGATCAACTGCATCCCACACCTCTTATCGTCAGCGGCGTGAAAATCTTACTCCTGGCGCAGAAGGGCAGGGCTGCCCTTACGGCTGCCCCAAGATCCCCATGCGCCGGGCCACCCGCACCAGAATCTCGCGCGCCTGGTCGAGTTGCTCGCGGGTGTGCGTGGCCGTGACGATGGTGCGGATGCGCGCCTTGCCGTGGGGGACGGTGGGGTAGCCGATCCCGGTGGCGAAGACGCCTTCCTCGAAGAGGGCTTTCGAGAAGGCGTGGGCCAGGCTGGCCTCGCCCACCATGATCGGGGTGATGGGGGATTCGCTGGCCCCGGTTCGGAATCCGGCGGCGTTGAGGGCGTCCTTGAAGTAGCGCGTGTTGTTCCAGAGGTTCTCGATGCGCTCGGGCTCCTGTTCGAGCAGGTCGAAGGCCGCGAGACACGAGGCGGCCACCGCGGGCGGGTGGGGGAAATGACGCCAATTCCTGAAGGAAATGGGGCTCTGAGCAGGAATCTGTAAGGGCCTGCCTTTTCATTGGGGTTTGGCGATAGAGCCGGTTTGGGCCGGTCTTCGTGGATATCGCAGAGGGACACGTCGACACCAGTTTTTTCGGGCTGTTGAAGGGTGCTTGGTGGCCTCCCTGCGGAGTTCCTCGAAAAGGGAGTAGTCGACGGTTCCCCACTTCCGCCAAGAGGGGGACGGTCGCCCTGACCAGTGCTCTCCTTATCCTGGTCAGCGATGGCTTCGCTCGATAGTCCGACCCTGGGAAGGGTCTTGGCCGTCAGTCTTGCGGCACGCGCAAACGCAATTCTATCAATGGGATGCGGCAATTCACCTCGGCCTCGGCGCATTGTCTGTGGCACCTCGGGCGAGCAAAGAGATCACCGTCGCTGCGGCTTGCCACGGCGAAGGAGCGATTTCCAACCAGCCCGGCAACCCGCCGTCGGGCCCAAACGCCCAAGTGCCCGCCAATTCAGCGGTTCTACGAATTCCTGCTCAGGGCCGGAAATCGGAACGATACGAAGACGCAGGCGGGTTGTATTCGGGGCCGGTGCAGTCTCGACTTTGCTCGGTGGGCCCCTCTTGCTACCACATTCGTAGCAACCGCCTCCGAGGTTGACACTCCATCTGTCGTTCGGTTCTATGATAGGCTGGGTGCGATGGAAGACTGGACCAGCCAAGCCCGTGCCACGCCGGATGCCGACGTCGTATACTGGTTACGGGCCCCGTCGGCGCGCAGGATGCTATCTGTCGCTCCATCATCTGGGAAATCGTGGTAGGATCTGGAGGTGCATTTGGAATGCCCGACTTTACGAGAAGACGAAAAGCCCGTAGAAGCCCAGGCTTGCAGCCAGTCGGCTGTGCCCGAGACGGGAGAGGTTGAAACGAGTGGTAAACCCCGGACAGGCTCAATCCTTTCCCAGATCCCATTCGGGGAGGCGGCATCCGGCACCCGGGCTCAACGGTGGTCGGAATACCGCGTACGCCCATGGTACTCCAGATCCACACGGTTCCGTTCTTCAAAGTTGGAACCGGAGGCCCAATGGTGTATCATTTTTCGTGTCACGGCATGCGAACTCGAAGCTCAGCACCATAATCTGAATTGAGGAGCGATTGCGTGAGAACCAGCATTTTCAACAAGTTTGCAGACCTACCCCAGGAGTTCCGGGACGACTTCGCCACCCTTTGGGATCTTCCCGAACAACAGAGAACACGACTGACAGCATACGTGTCTGAGCTTTTCAAGGCAGGGACGACCGGCCAGTGCAAGAAGATCACGGACCGAGCTGTTTCCGAAATCGGCGGACCCGCACCCCCCATCCTGAGGTTGCTGAAGCTGCTTCAGTTCATCTCACAAGAGTGGAATCCGATGAATGACACTCCCGAGGACTTCTTGCGCGACCTGGGAGAGCTTGCGCTGGTCCCATCTGAAAAAGCAGCCGAGGGACATCGGTTCCTCTTGGATTTCCTCAGCGTCGTGCAAGCAGACAATCAGCGCCGTTTGCAGAAGATCTACGCCAGCTCACTGTTGCCCTCCCTAGTTGGCGTCTCATGTTTGGTTGATTTCCGCGCCATCATGGAACGGCCTTTTGGTTCCGGCCTTGAAGATGCCATCGAGCAATATCAGCCCCGCTGCCTCGGCTTCGCTCCTGTTATCATTGTCTCTGTAAAATGCGATTCTGGACACCCGAACAACTTCAAGTTTCAATGTGAACCTCAGGAACTGCGCATCATGATGGACCAGCTTCAAGCTGCCCTAAAAGACTTCGAAAGCGCCAAACTCTCTCTCCCAGGAGGAACTGAGTGACATGGGTGGAATACCACCATCGGTGCCGTACACGATAGACCGGGCAAGCGCGCAGCTGCAGGGATGGAAAGAAAAGGACTTTTTCTTGCCAGGCAAGGACCTTGAAGAAGTAGCGCTTTACTCGAGAATTCCCTTTTTCGAGGTAGCTGAGAAACCAATGACCAGCAGATTCCACAAGGCCTGCAAGGGAGAGCAGCTCTACGAACTCGATATGACGAGGGCCAACCCGCTGACCGCTAACAACATCATATCGGGGGGCGGACAGACGGGTCCTATCAGCCCGGCGATGACGGAGACTGTTCGTTCGAGTTCTATGTCCACACGCAAACTAGCCCGCATTCTCGCTACAGTGGATTGGGCCATGGAGATTCTGATGGTGCTGGCTGATGAAGGGCCGTTAGACTTGGCGGCCTTGTCTGAAGAGGAAGTTCCACCCGACA
>Ga0315282_10014960_pt1 | contig 11499 bp, 8 predicted proteins | sample YL17G07_20_MG_FD_203693 | JGI IMG/M metagenome (GOLD analysis project Ga0315282, IMG submission 203693) | Sediment microbial communities from Yellowstone Lake, YNP, Wyoming, USA - YL17G07_20 | ecosystem: Environmental > Aquatic > Freshwater > Lake > Sediment | place: USA: Wyoming | collected...
GGAAAAACCCTTAATTTTCAAACGCCTAAACGTACCCGTTATTTTTTCAAATCATATTCGACCTCAACGTTTTTCTTTACAAAGTCGAGATGTATTATGGGAGAGAGCTTTGAAAAAACTGCATAGACTGGGTATTTTGCCCGGGGGCTTCAAGCAATATGTTACTACTCTTCAAAAGTGTCTTGAATATATTCAGCAAAACAATTTGACTCAAGAACAGCTTGTACAGTGGTTCCTGAGAACATTTCCTTCAAGTGAGAGGATAGCTCCTGACTTTGTGTTTACCATTCGGGACTTGCGATTAATCGCAGAAAGCGCAGGTAAATTTTGCTTAAGCGAGATAGCAAACAGTTTTCTCGAAACACGGGATAAAAGAACTCTGTACCAACAACTCGACACGAACTTTATCGGCATTCAGGATATTATCACAATGCTTTACAAGCAACCTCTTCCACTGGATGACATTTGTTCTTATTTGAGGGTAACTTATGCGACGAAATGGCAAAAAGCAACACAATGCAGCATAAGAATTAACTGGCTTCGTGGTTTAGGATACGTGACTAAAGATGGACAGAAATACACCCTAACCGCGGAAGGAAAGAGTCTTGTTGAAATTGTGTCAGCAGAAAAACGTCCAACACATAAAGAGATACAAGACATCATTGTTCAATTAGGCGATGTCCTTAATCATTGGACGAAAAAGGAATATTCACTTGACGGCTATTCTTTGGATGTTGTGTGGAAGAAAATTAAAACTGGAGTCCCATCGGACGTCTTTGAAATTCAGCTACGTGGAAATCTTCATGAGGCGTTTTCAAAACTCAAGCAGGCGTATGACAAATGGAATAGCAAACCTTACCTAATAACCACTTCAGAAAACAAGTTGAAAGCAGAATCTCTTGCTAGCAGCTCATTCCATGAAATCGAGAACATCGTCAACGTCAGGACGTTTGAAGAACTAATGAAGTGGTATGACTCCGTCAAACAGGCTTCCAACATAACGGTCAAAATGGGGTACAAAGGGATGGTGCTCAAGCGAATGCGAAAACGCCGTGCCAAAGAAGGAACAGCTAATAACTGATAACCACTGTCAATAATTTACTGGAAAAGTTTGATAAGGCTCACACTCTTACTAAACCTTCAACCCTCATCGAGTAGAAAGTAAGCAATGCTTTTCATTGTAAAAGGGTAGTGGCTACTGTTGGGACCGAGAAGTATGTTCTTGTGCGGCAGCCTATTCCGAAACGACCGCCAGACGGCTTAAACCTGCCAAGGCTCATGTGGACAATCTGCAAGCGTTGGAACGACAAATTTTTAGAGGAGAGACACAATTCTTAAAGAAACAGAGAGACTATTAAACGCGGAAAGCGTGCACGCGCACACACGCACACATAAACTCCAAGCCGTACAAAAGACTGATATTCCGAAAATATGTAGTCTGAGATGGTAGAGTTCGCGCAACACGGACGATAATATAAGTTTTTAGGGTGCAAAGCAAAATTCTTATCCAGCCTATTATCCTCTATATAATAAAAGAGTAGGTTGTGATAAACATGAGAATCCGCAAGATCGAAATACAGAACTACAAAAGTTTAAGAAATGTGTCTATTGACCAAATAGGAGACCTCGTTATCCTAATAGGAGCCAACAATGCTGGGAAAACCAGCTTGCTTGAATTACTAAATAGATTCTTCACCGAAATAGATATGACGGGGTTGCCGTCGGGAATTGATAACTATTGTTGGTACGACGGTGATATGGAAAGAGACATTAAAATTACCATCACATTAGAGTTAGACAAACCAGAACTTGAAGAAGTATTCCCCCTCGAGGTTCTGACCTTATTAAGGGAAACGAAGCAACCTGAAAATGCTGTTAAAATGGTAACCATTTCAAGAAAAATAGTAAAACCACCCACTGGATGGCAACCTCAAGACTTAAGGTTTGGTGATATTTTCATTATGAAAGACGGTAAAATCGTTGCTCCTGCTGATTTCTTGCCTATTTCGCAGAAATTTGAAGCTGTTCTTTTCAGTCCCGAAGCATCAAAGGATAATCTAACAGGAAATCGGATAATTTTGATTAGTCCACAAAAGAAAGCCTACATTATGGGAACCTACGCTGACGGATTGGTAAGAGAAGGCAAGGCAGAGGTCATCAATGTCTCTGAAAAGACTACCGATTGGAAGGAATATGCTCGCAATGAAGGGTACAACCTCATAGAAAGAGAACTGACTGAAGCTGAATTGAAGTCTTTACAGCCCATTACGCAGCAGACTCTGCAAACCATGGTTACAAACCTCATAAGCAAACTCAAAGCGAGGTTCAAGCTAATACCTTCAGTTAGAGATTCTTGGCCACAAAATCCTCTGATTCGGTCTACTTATCTCGATCCGGAAACTCAAAACTTGTTTCGATCACTCGGAATCAGTGACGGCACGAAAGAAAGAAAGCGATGGTATAATATCAGGGGAGAGTTTAGAGAAGCATTCAATGCAGAATTTGCAATACACCCTAACTACCTTGCTACCGAGGAAGCTGACTTACGAATACCTATTCAACATAGTGGTGGAGGGGATCAAGAGTTTTTGATTTTGATACGCCATCTCACCGAGGGAAATTTTATATTCGGTGTAGAGGAACCTGAACTTCACCTCCACCCTCAATTAGCAAGAAGAATCTTTGAAACCTTTAAAGAAATGTCAAAAGAAACGCAGATATTTCTATCAACACACTCCACAATTTTCGTTGACCAAGCAGAACTCGCAAACACATGGATTGTGAAGAAAAGAGGGAAGGAAACGAATATCGATAGAATAAAAAGCGAAGAAGACCTTAGAAGGGTTCTTTTTGAACTGGGTGTTCGCCCCAGTGATATCTTCTTCTCTAATGGTATAATCTTCGTGGAAGGTCCTTCTGATAGGGACGTATATAATACATTAGCAAACAAGATTGGTATTGACTTCAGGAAAATGCAGATCGCTATCATTCCAACGTACGGAAAAAGTTCTGGTAAATATCATTTAAGAGTATGGACTGACGCCGCCAAAAATGCTAACATTCCGTATTTTATGGTGTTTGATAAGGGTGCTGAAACAGAGGCGAAAGAGTTGGTAGCAGACGGAGTACTCATTCCCGATCAGAACTTGTTTATACTAAAAAGAGGATCATTAGAGGCATATTATCCACGAGACAAATTTGTCAGCGCATTCGAAAAGGAATATGCCATTGAGCTGACCGCAGACGAGCAAAAAACTATGGAAAGTCGAGACTCTAAGAAAATTGAAGAGTTGCTGAGAAATAAAGGGGTGAACTCAGAGGGCTGGAAGGTTCTAATAGGGCGGAGAGTAAGCCAGGACATGAACGCTGGAGAAATAGATGACGAAATCAAAAGGATATTGGAAAGACTCAGAACACAACTGACACTACCTTAAACGCTATTTATTGCGTTTAAGTGCAAACTATGTTAACGGAACAAACAATTAAAAGGTCTCCACTTGACTACCAGATGAGAGTGTTTTGAATGCGTGCTACCAGACCTCTCATAGACATGCATACAATCTGATATAAAAGAAGAAAACGTTAAGTAACGCACGAAAGATTAACGAAATATAAGCCATTTAGTTAGTATTTTGGAGAATCGGATATGTCCGCAATATTTGGGTATGGCGAAGATGCTTTTACATTATGGGTGTTAAAACATCGCAAATCGGAAATTTTAAAACGATTCAATGACGAAACCTCTCCATCAGATTGCCTTGTTTTTTACCGCCCAAGTTTTGGTAGAAGGGGCGGAGAAAAAGCCTCAGAATTCGGAGAATTTGATGCAATACTTGTTTCTTTAGAAAATATCTATTTGATAGAAAGCAAGTGGGACAATTTATCAGTGTTCAGAAGAGGGGAAATCACAATTGGACCGGAACAGAAATTTCGGCATCATATGTTTTCGTGGTATGTCAGACATTGGGATGAAAAGTATGCATATGATTGGAGTAGTTTTATAAAAGAACAAGGAAATGACTTTCAAAAGAAATTTAAGAAGTATAAGAAGACGATTCCGCGTAGCAGCACTGTACTCGCAGAAAATCTAAAGTTTATCCTAAGCAGTTTACGAAAACATTGTGTAAAATTTTCATCGCCACACAACATCAAGAATGTATTATTATTCTTCTACAACAAGAATAAGTCTACAACTCCAACCTGCAATATTAAGGAATTCGATTTAATTTGCATCGATTATAGTAATGAAATTGACGGCAATTTCATTGATTTGAAATGATCAGCGCACACTAAATTTTTTCGTGCACTTTTTCTGTTATGAGGCTTATGCTTTTTGCGTATGCTAAGAATGCTATGCGTAAGGTTTCGCTTTCACTTTGCCCCGGCTTTCGGCAGATTTGGTCCAGCGCCTCCTTATGCTGAAGGCTCAAAAAACCTAGGGGGGTCTATCACAGAACGGCGATCGCTCGATGGCTAGCAAAGAAAAAAGCCCAAGAAAAAGGAATAGAAGACTGGAAAAAACTGCAAAACACAACCGCCAAGACTAGATCCAGAATTGAAGCGCACAATCAGTGAGATATATATGGCAACAGCAAACGAAATAACTGGGAAAAAAATGTTCAATGTGGCAAAGCTTACAGATACAATCATAAAGTGTAAAGGAAATTGATGATTTTGCTATGTAAGGGATTCTTAACCAATGATTTACCAATTGCTCATTCTTTTATCTTCCATCTCACTCGCCCGCATTCGCATCGCACATAATCAGAGTGACTAAGCGCCCATATCTTCTTCTTACAATCAGGGCACTCAAAGTATGATAGCGCGTCTCTGCAAACGCTGATCAGTTTTCTTGCTTCAGAAACTGACAGACTGCCTGTATGCGAGGCTCTATTTGCCCATGCTACTACAAGCTCCTTAGCTTTCTGCCATGCATCTATAGCCTCTTGATAGACTTGCCAGTTGCTATTCTTCCTTATTTTAAACTTTCTTTTTCCTTCTGATATGAACACTTCCAGAAAATCTATGCAGGTTCTATAGTCATTGCGAATACCTTGCTTATAAGGCATGAAGAGATTCAGTTTCTCTGCTGCACGGGGCAATTCCGTGTCCATTATCGCTCTTACAGCATTTCCACTTGGCTTGACGTGAGCCGGTAAGAGTGCTTCGGCTTCTTCAAACGTATAGTCCGAAGGAATTAATTGAATGCCCGTCTCCGGAGAAAACCATTTTTGAAGAGTATAAAATACCCAGTGATCCGGTTCCAATCGATTTCTCAATTCACCAAACCATTCTCTATCATGAGTGAACAAAAACACCTGCCTTCCAGACAATTCTTCGCGAAGAACATCTATAATCATTCCTCTATGTTCACGATCAAGGCTTGAAACTATGTCGTCCAGAAAAATTGGATGTTCCCTAGTTTCTCCTTGATTAGCTAAAGCCAAAAAAATGCTCAAACCTAAACTATTTCTGTATCCTTCAGACAGAGTCAGCCGAGGAGAGGATTGCTTAGTTCCATAGAATCTTAAACAAATATCTACCGCCTTGTCTTTCTCTGGGGACGGAACAAGTCTAATATCATCGATAGGTTGCCCAGGATGTATTTTGACCCATATTCTCCTTATTTCATCAGATATTTCCGTAAGAACTTGTACAGTCATCTTGGATATTCTTTCGCGTATTTTATCATGTATTTTCTGTAAAGCAGATATTAATACCTCTATTTTGGTTATCTTATCATTCAATTTCTTAATCTCTAGTATCTTCAAGGCCGTGCGGAAAAAGCTATAATCCGCAAGTATTTCATCGGTGGTGGGTGGTTTTACCTCTAACTCCTTCTCAATGATCAACAGCAAAGGAGAAATTACGGCTTTTAGAGACTCTACAGAATCACTGCTCCATCTTGCTGCAGAATCTTCTACTATTACATTTTCCAACTTGTCAACAAGTTCTTTCACGCCAACCTTTTCAGGTAAAGTTAACCAATCAGCAACGGCCTTTTCACTCTTGATTTGGACATTAATATTTGATAGGGCTATTGCAAGCTCGCGCCTATTTTTGATAGCTTGTTCTCTTACTTTCCTTGCTTCTCTAAGCGCATCAAGTTCGTGAGTTACATGGTCTTTGAATTCTGTTCCCAATATTTCTCGTCCGCAGGCAGGGCATTCAACATTTGTTGCTAAAACCGGCAATGACTCCAGAATCTTGTTCGTGTTTTCCAATATAGCGATCTTTGAGTCAACGTGTTCTTCTCCAATTCTTGCTAATGCTTCGTCTGAGCTTATCATAGCCCTTATTTTTTCTTGAATTTTTGCTTTGTGAATATTTTCCAATGTCAAATATCTCTTTATTTCAGGTTCGATACTCTTTGATATCTTATCTAATTCGGAAATTGCTTTCTTTGATATTGATTCTACGGTTTCGCTTTCGCTAAATTGAACATACTTTCTGGCCCGTTCTTGTATTGTCTCTTTCACATCAGGTTCATGAATGGACGTAAAAAACTGATTGATTTCTGCTTCGATTACTTTGAATTGTCCCTTTAAATCCTCATATCCAGATTCCTGCACAACATTAGTCTTGATCTTGATAATGTTCTCTGCAACATCTTCATAAACTTGTAATCCTAATAACGGCGACAATGCCGAGTACTTCTGACTTTTTGTTTCCTGTATGAAATTGGCGATTTCATCCTGACGAAGTATGTGTCTTTTAACATCCCATTTTTGTATGGTATCTATAAGATCTGCTGGATTACTCTCAAATCGGATTTTACCTGCTTTTGGCACCTCAACTTTCACATAATTGCCATTTTCAAAATGCATACATGCTATAGAGATGCTGTCATCAGAAGATTTAGTGTTCCTGACACAATTTCTCAAATATGTGTCACTATATTCATGTCTTAAGTGTTCAATTTTCCCATTTGATATTATGTATTCTACAGCATCGACAAAACTCGATTTTCCAGATGCAGTATCTCCATACACAACAACACTACTAGAATTTGCCTTTAGTACTGCCTTTGCGGCTGCTCCTCTAAACCACACTAGTTCGATCTTATCTATTCTCACTGGCTTTCCACTCCCATCTTTTTTAGAAGCTCTTGAGCAATCTGAAAAGCTTCGGCGGTGGTCAAGCGCCTTTGCAATTCTTTATTTGCAATGGAAACAAGATAGGTTCGTGCACTCCCTGATATTTTCTTAAGCTTCTTGGTGGATTCACGAACTATTTTTTCTAAATCGAATGCCGATTCTTCACCCATTCTACTTGCCCTTGACAAACAAATCGACTCAGAATATAAAAGATTTCTTGTTCAACAGAGAGATCATGGACTCCTTTTTGTATATTAGAAATAAACCTCTGATTGAACACAATTTCTAGTGCGCGCGCTTATTGGCCAGCACTCATGGCTAAAAAGAAGGAAAACCTAGGGTCTATCACAGAACGGGAGGGATAGAGAGATAAAAGCTAAGGGTTTACTATCTCTTTTTTTATATCGGTATGCTACTAGGTTGATTTACTGAACGCCTTCCTTATCCCCCCTGATTTGCGATAGACCTTTCAATTTTTTTGTAGATTCTGACTGTGGTTTCCTGCAGATGTGCGCGACGTCCATCACATGCTAGCCTGTTTGACTCTTGCTTTTTGCAAGACGTAGTTTTGCCTTCGCTTTTTCAACGGCCTTCTTTAAAGGTGAAAGTTCGGTGTTTGATAGTACTTCGAGAAAGACCCATCCAAAGAGTTGAATGAGTAAAACTATCTCCACATATGAAATGTCCCCAGCTATTTGCCGCATCGTCCACATAAACGCAATTATGGAGACTGACAATGAAGCAAATATTCCAATCTTCTTTTCAACATCAAGCCTACTCAAATATGACAATGTTCCAATGTAATAGATTAGGAAAAACATGAAAGAAAAATACAGCAGATACAGAGATACGAAACTGGCATCTCGTTGAATCATCACCTTAAAGCCTAATGGTTGAATACTCGGCAGACCAATACCCATTCTTTGCGAAATGCTGAACGATTCATACGCTTTAGTTGGTTCCTGCAAACCAAAACTTTTCAGGTACACAACAAAACCTGGTATTTTGGGCGCATCAAGTTCTATTTGCGGATAGAAACTATCGCTCGTCCAAACGTATATCATAGAACTTTCAAAAGTATCCAGCGGAAAAGTGACAGAATTCCATTCCAACGAAACGACAGATTCATAAGAAAACGTCCAACTTTTGTAATTTGCCCATGTCCAGTCATTCCCAATCTTAAGAAAGTATGTCGTGTTTTCTGGAGCGGATTCTGACAGTGACACTGCGAAGCCTGACCATCCTGGCGAAGCTTGAGCAAGAGAAAATCGTGGAGGTTGACGGGATGAATTGTCCAATATATTGTAGGCTACTTTCCATGTTACCAAGAATATCCTTTCGCCATCATTTTCGGAGGAATTCTGCAAGTTAATAGATAATATCGGCAATACATCTTCTGCTGTTTTATAGCTAGGTATGCCAACGGCTGGAAAGTCGAAAATCAAACGTGTCGGTAAAATTATCACAAGAGAAACTATTACGATAACGACTGGAACGAGAACAAACCATCTAATTGCCACATCATACGGAATTTTCTTCCGCGTGCGCACTGTCATACTATTTTCAGTTAAGACTCTATCCATTTCTGATAAAAGTGTTTGCTCTTCGCCAATTTCTGTTCATCAACTTGCGCTCCCTCGATTCAGAGGCGAAGTTAGGAATTGCTAACTCTTCTGGAAATAAGCTGGATTGTCCTCAAAACATCGTTCCTGTATGGTTTCGTTTTCACTTCCTGTATTAGTTGATTCATAAGATCCGCCATTTTCCATACGTCAATGTTGTAGAGGCTTTTCGCCTGTTCAATCACTGCGCCATCTTCAACATTCCACACAACAAGCACCTTCCTGTATTCGCCGCCTCCAAAGATTTCCCTGATGGCGTTGACTACGGTCGGATGCGAAAACTTGATTTCGTTGAGCGTGTCTAAGCCTCTTCTATGCTTGCGGCCTTTCTTTGTTTGAGTGTCAATCAGCCTTAGGCGGAACCCTTTCCCTGTGGCCACTCTAACCTCGATGTGAAATTTTTCTCCGGAAATCGGGTTAACTGCAAGCAAATCAATTTCTTTCCCGCCTCCAAGCATAACGTTTGTCATCGTGAAGCACTTCTTCACCAGCTGCATGTAGCGGTCAACAATGTGGACTTCGGGTTCCAACGCCTTTTTCCAACCTGAGAGCGCGGCATCATTTATGCGTGTGTCTGTTGAATAAAAGGTTAGTGTATCAACTTAGTAATCGAATATAGTAACAAATCAATTCAGAGATTATCTCAGAATCGGGGCTTAATTTGGCACGGACAGGTGTTGGAACTATTATAGGCAGAAAATCTGTGAGCAAGGGAAGAGAGTACGCCAGAATTTGGATTTATGTACCAACAAAGGTAAGCGAAGACACTGCTTTTCCGTTCAAAATAGGTATGCCATGTTTGGTTGAAATCAACGAGGAGAGAGCCCAACTTGTTGTAAAACCGATCTCAGAGAAAGAAGCGACGAAACTTGGTTGGCGAAAACGAATAAGAAGAAAATGAAATAGGCATAATCACTCAACAAGAATGGGAAAAACGTATAAAAGAACGGGTAACTATAGAATAGATAGCGATTTGAGGGATAGTGGCAAGGGCACGCTTTTCTTCCTAGCCCCCTAGGACGAGTGTCGCAACACTATGGCGTGCGGGATACGCCTCACCACTATCCTTTCTCACTGTCTAATCTGTATTTCGTGCATTTGTTACTGTTTGTCTTTCTTCGGCACCTCTTTCTCTAGTCCTAGTTAAGCTACGGGCAACTTTACTTCTGCTTTTCATTGTCCATGTCGTCAAGTAACCCGAGCTTGGCAAATCTTCTAACAATGCTTAGCAAGTAAGGATAAATTAGGCTCGCTACTTTCTCTGGATTTTTAGTATTGGCATTGAACAACGTTACAATTTTTTTGACATCGTATCCAAGATCCCAATACCCCTCGATCAGTTCTTGGATAGTTCTTCCTCTACTCACCAATCCAGCGTTTTCCTTTATTTCATCAAGTTTTGATACCGCATCCTTCGATAACAAAATGTTCAACTTGCTATATGCAAGCTCCTCTTCATCTAATACACGGTATGTATCTGCCAAGTGTGTCGCCTCCACCTTTCAGACACCTTTCTCCCTTTCTCGCTTATTAGCTTTTTGCTAGCAAGTTGAACGCTGTTCATAACTTCGTGGGCTGTCTTGTTTTTCTGCAAGTTCTCACCTCCTTAAACTTTTATGCCATGATAACTTACCAAGCAAAAACTCGAGAAGCAAGACCCAGAAGATCTTGCCAGAACTGTGGGTCAAAAGACTTAACAGTATCGGGCGCACGACCACTATAAGAAAGGGTTGAAGATAGTGACCTTAAGGGAATAATTGCTATGGTAGTTCCTAAGAGACAGTTGAAGAAAGGGGTCGAATTGTGTTTTAACAACGTCAATAAACTGATCGAAGATGCCGAAATATTGTTTCGTCGAAAGAGTTATGGGCACTCGGTATTCCTAGGTTATTCTGCAATTGAAGAAACAAGCAAAGCCTTCATGTATGCGATGTCCAGAATTGAGTCAACGAAACCTAGTGAGCTTGAGCAGGTAAAAAAGCACGGCGCAAAATTTGACTTGTTTATGGGTTTGCAGATTATGGAGTTTATTGGAAGAGCAATAGAAAGAGGGCCTCAGAAGCCCGATAGACCTCTAGATGTTAAAGACTTCCAGGAAATGGAGAGAGATTACGATTCTCTTACCAGAGTTGTCTGGAATTTGAGATTGCAAGGTCTATATGTTGACTATCGAGAGGGAAGATTGTTTTCTCCATCTGACATAACTCGCAAGGACGCTAAGTATTGGATTGAATATGCTATCGAGTACAAAACGAGGATAGAACCTATGTGTAGAAATATCGTAAATGTACCTGAGGACAAACTGAAGCTGTCAGTGGAATACGTGAACTCTGTATTTGAAAACTTGTCTAAGGCATTGTCGGAACAGTTTTTCAAGAACGCTAAACTGGCCTACGAGAACGGGATGATTACAGAAGCGCTTTACAGGCAAATAATAAGCAAGAAAGGATCAAATCGGGAAGATGACCTGAAATAAAGTGTTCTATTGACTAGCGCGCGCTTCAGAAAATCAGTAGGAAAAGCGTCAGGAATCTCCCCCACATTATTGTAAAAACACTGCTGTAACCTTATTTATCTCCTAAAAGTTAGCCTACATATCTAGCCAAGGAAACATCATGGCGACGGTCCTATGGTTCGCCATAACAACAGGCGTCACAGCAGGACTAAGCTACTCTCATGAAAGACGCGTGCTCTTCAGCTAGCGACCAATTCTTCCCCTGAAGCAAGCACCACTTATTTCACACCAATCTTCTTTAGCTTTTCCCCATAAAGTCTCCCGT
>Ga0315282_10014962_pt1 | contig 11499 bp, 3 predicted proteins | sample YL17G07_20_MG_FD_203693 | JGI IMG/M metagenome (GOLD analysis project Ga0315282, IMG submission 203693) | Sediment microbial communities from Yellowstone Lake, YNP, Wyoming, USA - YL17G07_20 | ecosystem: Environmental > Aquatic > Freshwater > Lake > Sediment | place: USA: Wyoming | collected...
CACTCGCTGGGTTTGCCGGCAGCGCCGTGGCGCAAGAAGTACAGCTCCATCCGGGCCTCCCGGGCTAGCACTCGGGTCGGCCGCGGCGGGCGATGAACCACTCCATGGCATTGAGCGGCTCCTCGCTGGAGGCCGGCCGGACGCGCTCGTAGGTGCCGTCCGGCAGCATCTTCCGCGCCTTCACCGTGTCGTGCAGGTAGGTCTCGAGCACCACGTCGCGCAGACGGCGCAGCAGGGCCGGATCCTCGACCGGCGTGATGACCTCCACGCGCCGGTCGAGGTTGCGCTGCATCAGGTCGCCGCTGCCGATGTAGACCTCCTCGTCGCCGCCGTTGCTGAACCAGTAGATGCGGCTGTGCTCGAGGAAACGCCCGACGATGCTGGTGACGGTGATGTTGTCGCTCACACCCGGCACGCCCGGCCTCAGCCGGCACATGCCGCGTACGAGCAGCTCGCAGCGGACGCCGGCCTGCGACGCCTCGTACAGCAGACGGCAGAACGGCTTGTCGATGAGCGCGTTCATCTTGAAGATCAGATGCCCGTCGCCGTTGCGCTGCTGGTGCTCGATCTCGCGGCGGATCAGACGCTCCATGCCCGGGCGGAAGTGCGCCGGCGCCACGAGGAACTTGCGGTAGCGTGGGACGCTCGAGTAGCCGGTGAGACGGTTGAACACGTCCGACGCATCGGCGCCGATGGCTTCGTCGCAAGTGAGCATGCCGAGGTCCGTGTACAGTCGCGCCGTGGTGGCGTTGTAGTTGCCGGTGCCGACGTGCACGTAGCGGCGGATGCCGTCGCCCTCGCGCCGGACCACCAGGGCGAGCTTGGCGTGGGTCTTCAAGCCGACGAGGCCGTAGACCACGTGGGCGCCGGCCGCCTCGAGCGCCCTCGCCCACTCGATGTTCGGCTCCTCGTCGAAGCGTGCCTTGAGCTCGACGAGCACGGCTACTTCCTTGCCGTTGTCTGCGGCCTTCAGCAGCTCGCGTACGACCGGGGCGTTGCGGCCCACGCGGTAGAGCGTCCACTTCAGCGCAAGGACGTCGGGATCGCGGGCGGCCTGACGGGCGAGCTGCAGGACCGGCATGAACGAGTCGTACGGGTGGTGCAGCAGGATGTCGTGCTGGCGGATGACGGCGAACACGTCGGTGCCGGCGCCGCCCTCGAACTCGGGAGGCATGGCCGGCACGAAGGTGGGGTCTTTCAGGTCGGGGCGCTCGAGCTCGTAGAGCTCCATCAGTCCGCTGATGCCGAGCGGCGCCTCCAGCGTTATGAGCTCGTCGGGCTGCAGTTGGAGGTTCTCGACGAGGATGTTGCGGACGAAGCGCGGCGTGCCCTTCTCCATCGAGCAGCGCACGACGCGCCCGAAGCGCCGACGCCTGACGCCCTTCTCGATGGTCTCCAGGAGGTCGTCCGCCTCGAGCTCCTGGATGGCCATCTCCGCGTCGCGGGTGACGCGGAATGGGTAGGAGCCGAGGATCTTCAAGTCGGGGAAGAGACGGTCGAGGTGGACGGCGATGAGCTGCTCGAGGTAGGTCAGGTAGATCTCGCCGCGCCGCGGTTTGGCGCCGCCGGGCGGCGGCACGCGCACGAAGCGCGGCAACGTCTTGGGCACCTTGACGCGCGCGAACAGCTGCTGGCCGCTCCCGTCCTCGAGGAGGATCGCGAGGCTCAGGCTGAGGTTGGAGATGTGCGGGAAGGGCCGGCCGGGGTCGAAGGCCAGCGGTGTGAGCACCGGGAACACCTTCTGGTCGAAGTACTCGGCCGCCGCCGCCCGCTGTGGTTCGTCGAGCGCCGCGAGATCCATCAGGTGGATGCCGGCGGCGTCCAGCTCCGGCAGGAGGTCGATGAACGCGGCGCGGGACTCGCGCATCAGCCGGTACGCCTCGGCGCGGCAGGCCTGTAGCGTGGCCGCCGGCTTGAGCCGCTCGCCGGCGCCCTCCAGCACGCCGGCCTCGACCTGCTGTTTGAGGCCGGCCACGCGCACCATGAAGAACTCGCCGAGGTTGGAGCCGAGGATGGAGAGGAACTTGACGCGCTCCAGCGGCGGGTTGGCCGGGTCGCGAGCCTCTTCGAGCACGCGCTCCTGGAACTTGACGAGGCTGAGCTCACGGTCGAGGTAGAGGTCGGGATCGTCCAGGTCGCCCGGTGCCGGTACAGCCTCGTCTGCCACGGGCTGCGGCGCTCGCGCTGTCTCGGCCAGCTTGTCCGCCTTCACGTCCTGCCTCTTGCGGAGAGGATGGGAGGTAATACTACTCCTCTTGAGCTAGCACGCGGCGCCGGCTGCGGGATCGGGAGAGCCCAGCCGACCGCGGCGCGTCAGCCGCCTACCCCGCAGGGGCAGCGTCGGCGCCCACCTCATCGTCGCCGGTCTCGATGTGCAGCCCGAGGAAGCGCCACAGCAGGTCGGCGCGCCACAACCAGCGGACGACGATGGCCCAGACCACGGCTGCCGCGCCGGCGAGGCAGAACTCGTACCAGCGCAGCGGCGCCACGTCGAAGGACACCTGGCCGAGGTGCACGTTGGCTACCACCAGGTAGCCGACCAGCAGGAGGACCGCGAGGATGGCGGGCTTCCAATCCCTCCGCAACGCGGCGCCGCCGGTGAAGAAGGACACCGGCGGTACGGTGAAGGGGATCAGCAGCAGGCTGCAGAACACGGCGAAGCTGGTCAGCATGCTCTGTGCCCGGAGCAGCGCCACGCCCCAGTCATCCGACGAGGTGACCACCGGGTGTTGCGCCAGGTAGGCGTGCTCGGTGGGGGCGAGGTAGCCGGCGTAGATGGCCACCCCGAGGATGGTCATGACCAGCGCTGCCGGCAGCGTGAAGCGCGCCAACGAGCGCAGCACTCCCGTGTGCGGCGTAGAGCCGGGCTGCGCCCACGCCGCCAGCGCGATGGCCGGGATGCCGGCGGCGAAGAACGACAGCAGGCTGGCCTGTCGCGGCTCCAGGGCGAAGCCGCCGATGCCGGCCACGGCGGCGATCATGAGCGCCTTGCTGAAGATGCGCACCATGAAGATGCGCAGGATGTCGCGCATGCCGTTGAAGATGCGCTGCCCTTCTTGGAACGCCCAGGGCAGCGCCGCGAAGGAGTCCTTGAGCAGCACCATGTCGGCCACGGCGCGGGCGGCCTGACTGCCGCCCTGCATGGCGACGCTCACGTTGGCCTGTTTGAGCGAGATCACGTCGTTGACGCCGTCGCCGATCATGGCCACGTAGTGACCGCGCGAGCGCAGCGCCTGCACGAGGCGTTGCTTCTGCTCCGGCGTGATGCGGCCGAACACGGTGGTCTCCTCGGCCAGGGCGCCGAGCTCATCGTCGTCGATCGCATCCAGCTCGGCGCCTGACACGACGGTGAGGTCGCCGGGCACCCCCGCCTGGCGGGCCAGGGCGGCGACCGTCTGGGCGTTGTCGCCGGAGATGATCTTGAGCTGCACCCCGGCGTCGTTCAGCTTCTGCAGCGTGTCCTGCACGTTGGGCCGCAGCTCGTCGCTGAGGCTGATGAGGCCCAGCGGGACCAGATCGCGGGGCAGTTGCGGCTGACCCTCCCCGGCGCCGTCCAGATGGAGCGGGACGACGTCCGCCCGATGGGCGAGCAGCAGCACCCGCAAACCCCCGGCCGTCCACTCCGCGAGACGGGGCCCGAGGTCGCTGCCCGGCGCCAGCGCCGGGGCGATCATCTCCGGGGCGCCCAGCACGTAGGTGCCGCCGAGATCACCGTCCTGGATGGCCAGTGCGCTCCACTTCCGCGCTGAACTGAAGGGGGCCTCGTCGACCACCGTCCGCTGCCGGCCCCCGAAGGCATCGCGGAGCGCTTCACTGGTGCGGTTGGTCTCGGCGGCGCTGCTGGCGAAGTCGCCGAGCATCCCTCGCAGTCGCTCCTCCCCGACGGTGAACGGCTCCAGGGCGTGGAAGCGGATCGCGTTGGTGGTCAGGGTGCCCGTCTTGTCGGTGCAGAGCACGTCCACGTTGCTCAGCGACTCCACCGCGTTGGCCTGCTGCACCAGGGCGCCCTTGCCGGCCATGCGCACGGCACCGAGGGCGTAGGAGAGGGCGATGGCGAGGATGAGTCCGTTGGGCACCAGCGCGGCGATGACCACCGACATCCGCACGGAATCGGTGAAGCTGATGTCGTTCACGAGCGCCTTGACCACGACCATGAGCTCGAGGCAGAGGGCGATGAGCAGTACGGTGCGGATGATCAGGTGCACCTTGCCCTGCAGCGGCGTGAGCACGCGCCGGAAGGCTTGGGCGCCGGCGGTGAGCTTGTAGGCGAAGCTTTCGCGGCCGACGCGCTCGGCCACGTACCTGCCGCCGCCGGTGACCACGAAGCTCCCCGAGAGCAGCTCGTCGCCGGGCCGCTTGGGCACCAGGTCCGACTCGCCGCTCAGCAGCGACTCGTCGGCCTCGAGGCGTCCGTCGCCGACGAGCCTGCCGTCCACCACGATCTGGTCGCCGGCGTGCACCTCGAGCAGGTCGCCGAGCACGAGCTCCGACGGGTCGATCTCGCGCCCGGCGCCGTCGCGCACCACGGTGGCCTTCGGGCGGGTGAGGATGGCGATGCGGTCGAGGAGGATCTTGGCGCGGATCTCCTGGATCAGGCTGACGATCGTGTTGAGAACGACGACACCGACGGAGATGAGTGCGTCCAGCGGCCGGCCGAGGATGATGAGCAGGGCGCCCAGCACGAAGAGGACGTTGTTGATGAAGTTGAAGACGTTCTCGCGGACGATGCGCGGGTACGTGCGGCTGGTCTTCACAGGTGCGTCGTTGCCCATGCCCTCGTGGCGCCGCCGCAGCGCCTCGGCTTCGGTGAGGCCGGTCGGCGGCGTGGCCGGCGGCGCCGCGGCGGCGGGCGGGGCGGTGGCTGGACCGGCGGCTTGTGCGTCGCGATACGGGTCGTGCATCTTCTTGAAGCTATCAGGTTCGCAGCAACCCTGCCAGCAGGCAAAAGCGAGCGTCTCCCGGCCCGGGCCGGGGTTCTTCCGTCCACCACCGTACAGGGCGTTGGCGGATCGTCTCCACGTTGGTTGACTTTCGCTTCGGGGACCAGTTAACTGGCGATGGCCGGCTGGCCCGGCCTTCGCCGTCCGTCCAACGCAGACGATGAGGACTCCCTCGGTGCGTGCAGCGACTGATGAGCCGCGGCCGTCGCGGCGCGCCGTATGAAAAGCGTTCAAACACCACCGCCCTCGCCCGGCACGCCTCCCACCTCCTTCCCCTCCGCCGACGACCCGCATGGGCCCGCCCACGCCCTCGGTGTCGCCGACTTGCACGCGTTCCTGCACGGGTTCCGCAGCATCGACGAGCGGCCGGCGCCGCCGCGCACGCTCGAGCTGGCCTCGTCGCTCTACCGGTATCTCCTCGCCCAAGCCGACGGACCGGCCGACCTGCGCGCCACCCTGCAGGAGCGTATCGTCACCGACACGCTGATACGGGAGGAGTGCGACCGCGACCAGAACGTCTACCTCGGCGAGCTGTTCACGCGGTTCTTGACGCGAGCGGTGCCCGACGTGCTCTTCCTGCCGGCGGGCGCCGGCGAGGTGGCGGCGGCGCTGCTTTGGGCGCGAGCGAACGGTGTGCAGGTCACATTGCGCGGCGCCGCCTCCACCGCGCTCGGCGGTTCGGTGCCCAACGACGGCGGCCTCACGCTCGACCTCTCGCGCCTCGATCGCGTGGACGTGAACCCCGACGACAACGTCTGCGTGGTGGGCGGCGGTGCGCGCCTGCGCGAGATCCACACGCGACTCGCCGCTCACGATCTCGCGCTGCCCGTCTACCCGTCCAACCTCGGCGGCACGTTCGCCGGCTGGCTGGTCACCGGCGCCATTGGCCTGAACGCGTTCGGGCTGGGCGGCGCGCTCGACATCGTGCGCGCCGCGGACGTGGTGCTCCCCAGCGGCGAGCTGGTGCGCCTGCACGCCGACGGTCGCCTGGACGTGCCGGCCGACGAGCCGCACCGCAGCCGGCGTGAGCTGCCGCGCGACCAGCGGGAAGACTGGTTCCGGCGTTGCGGCCTGCCGCCGTTCGGCCTCAGCGATCTCGTCGGCAGCGAGGGCGTGCTGGGCGCTGTGGTCCAGCTGGTGCTCACCATCGGGCGGCGGCCGCAGATCGGCGCCTTCCTTCTCGGCTTCGAGCAGCAGTACCATGCCCATCGCGCGGCCGCCTGGATCACGGCGGCCAGCTGCCTCGGCGGCCCCAGCCCCGCCAACCTCAAGCTGGTGCTGGCCTCGCACCTGGCCACGGCGCGCCGGGTGTGGGCGGACGCGGAAGCGCACCCCTGGCGCCGCCTGCCGTCCGCCCTCTCCTCCGGCGACGGCATGCCCTGGTCGTCGATCCTGCCACCCTCGCAACTGGGGGTCCCGCCGCAGCGGCTCGCCGATGAGCGCTTCGAGCGGCGCGCCGCCGCCTTCCTCTACGTGGACTTCCTCGACCCGGCCGTGGCGCGTGCCTTCGCGGCGCGCCTCGGCGACGTGCCGGGCGCGCCGCAAGTGCTCGAGGCCGAGAGCGTGCGCGTGGCCGCCGACCGCTTCCGGCCGCAGCAGAACAAGCGCCTGGGGCCCGGTCTGCTGGCGGCCGAGATCGAACTGCCCGCGGAGCAGGTGGAGGGCTTCTTGCGTGAGGCGGCCCGGCTGTCCGCCAACGCCGGCGTGCACCTTGAGCCCGAGGTGTACTTCGGGCGCGGCGGCCGTGCCCTCGCTATCGCGGGGTACCTGACCGACCACCGCACGGCCGCTTTCAACAGCGATCTGGCGCTGGCGCCGGCGCTGCTCGATTTCGCCATCCGCCGTTACCAGGGAAGGCCGTACGTGTTGGGCCGCTGGCAGTCCTCATTCGCGGTCGCGCGCTTCGGCGAAGACGGGCTGCGGCGGCTGCAGGAGATCAAGGCGGGGCTGGACCCGCAGCGCCTGCTCGGCCGCGGCGTGCTCTTCGGCCTGGAACTGCGCGGCTTGCCCGGCGCCGCGGTGGCGGCCGCGTACAAGCCCGGCGTCTCGCTGCTCGGCCGCCTGTGGCAACTACCCGTCGCCGGCGGCGCCGCCCGCGTGGCGCGCGCCGCCCTCTCTCGTCTGCCGGGGCCGGCCTACGGCCACGGCGAGCCGCTCCCCGCTGCGGCGCAGCCGACGGCACGTGCCATCCACTGCGTCAACTGCGGCGAGTGCAACGCCGTCTGCCCCGTCTACCACTGGTCGACCATCCGTCTGCCCCAGATCCTCACGCACTGGGGCGAGGGGCTGCACGCCGGGCACCGCGACGCCTCCACCGTGCCCGTACTCCTGGACCTCTGCATGCGCTGCGGCAACTGCGAGCAGGTCTGCCAGTCCGGCATCAACCACCTGCAGCTCTACAACGTCATGGCGACGGGTGCAGATGGGGGGCGCAACAGCGCGCAACGCCGGCAGCGCATACTCACCACCGTGAGGGCCTCCAGCCGCTACCGCAGCGAGTTCCTCAACGTGCGCCCCGGCATGTACCTGCGACGCTCGCCGGCGTCGCTCTCGGGCACGGTGCGCTACCTGGTGTTGCGCGCCGAGAACGAGGATGGGCCGGCTGCGAGCTGCCTGCACTGCGCCGCCTGCGTGCCGGTCTGCCCGACAGGCGCCAACAGGGAGTACGCCGCCGACGATGCCCGCCTGGTGACCACGGACGAGAGCGCTTGCGTCGGCTGTGGCGTCTGCGTGGAGGTCTGTCCGGCGAACCGCAGCAACGGCGGGCAGACTCTGCGTGTGGTCGAGGCGCCGTCGGCCGAGTGGCAGGCGGCCCTCGCCGAGTCCGAGCCGCGCAAAGCTTGGGAGACCGAGTCGTGAGCCGCGGCGACCCGACGGCCGGGCCGTCGCCCGGCGGCGCTGCCGCCCGCGGCGCCGGTGGCGGCAACGACCGCGGCAATCGCGGCGGGAACCGCCAGGGCGACGGAGGCGGGAAGGGGCACGGCGATGCCGCGCAGCGGCGGCTCTGGGAGGACGTGCTCACCCTGGTGGTCGACCCGGCGAGCCCCCGCGTCGCCGACCCGCAGCGTGCGAGCGCCGTGCTTTCGCGGCTGCTCTCTCGCGCGGGCGTCGACGAGCAGGAGTTCTGGTCGCTCGACCGGGCCAGGCGCGGCCGCCTGTTCCTCGACCACTCGTCGCAGGTCTCGCGCGCCCTGCCGGAGCTTGAGGTCGGCGCCTTCGACATCGAGAAGCTGCTCAAGGAACGTTTTCGCCGCGAGCCGCTGACGATCGGGGCGGCTTGGCACCACGAGTACTGGCGCTCGTACTTCAGCCACGCCGCCATCACCCATCCCGCCAACGACGGCTTGCGTGAGGAGTTCTCCACGGCCTGGGACATCGTTCGCAAGCGGCCGGCGGTACTCTTCCGCGCTGCCGACGGCGTGCGGGCTGCGGGGTTGCGCTCGCTGCGCCTTGACATGCCGATTGTGGTCGGCCCGCTGCCCTTCAGCGACGGCGCGACCATGGAGCGTGCTTACCTCGAGGCCGTGGCCGCGGCGAACTCGGCGCGGGACGTCAAGACGCGGTCGCTGGTAGTCGTCCCGGCCGACCAGTGGCTGCGCCGCGCGGAGGCGTTGGCGCCGCACGCGACAGACGTGATGCTGCGTCTCGAGCTGCGTCACCTGCGCGAGCTGGCGCAGGGCGGCGCGCTGGCGGAGCAGTTGCGCGCCGCCCGCATCGTCGAGCTGGCGCCGGACCCGCAGGACGCGGCGGCCGAGCTGGAGACGCTGGCCGCGGCCGCGGTGCGCGTGAACCCCGGGTTGCTGCTCGGCGTCTATCTGCGGCATCCCGGCAATGACGGCGACGCCGCCTTCTGGGCGGCCGTCGAGCTGGCCGCCCGCACGGACGGCGTCGCCCTCCTACAGGTGCACGCCGGCCCCCACAAGTCCTACCGGCTCATCCCGCGGATCGACGCCTTCCTGAAGGACCGGCTGCTGCGCGCCCGCGTTCAACTGGTCTCAGCAGGCGGCGACGCCGACACACACGCCTCGGCGGCCAGCGTCTACGAGGCCGTCCTGCTGGGCGCCAACGGCGGCGCCATGACGCACGCCGCCGCCATCGCTCTCTGTCCCGAGGTGGTAGAGGCGGCGCGTGGCGTGGGACCGGACGCGGTGCATGCCGCGCTGGCGGCCGCCGACCCCGAGGACCTGTTCGAGATGGCACTCTGCACGCTCACCTGCTGGCAGCACAGCATCCTGGATTTTCTGAGCTGCATGGGCATCGACGACGTGCAGAAGACCAGCGGCAACACTATGGCCATCACCATGACCGAGGACTGGGTGCGCCAGGTCGATGCATTGGCCACCGAGGAGTTCGGCCGGCTGAACGCCGAGGTCAACCGGCGTCGCCTGGCGGCCGAACCCGTGCCGCCCACGGTGCGGCGCCGCTACCTGGCCTCGGCGCTGCTGCGAGAGGTGGAGCCGGCCTTGCCGCTGGTCGATGCGGCGCGGGTGCTCGCACAGCGGGACGCCAGCTACCATATCGACAACGGCAGCCGCGCCCTGACCGCCGACTTCCTGGAGGTCATCTATCGTATGGCGGCCGGACGCTTGCCCGAAGAGGACGACTTCTTCGTCGAGGGCGGCCAGGGCGACTACTCGCTCGACCGCGTCCGCCTCAGGCTCTCCCGCGAGTCGCTGCGCTGGTCGCTCGAGCGCCTGCGCCGCGACCCGGCACTGCTGGACTACATCGGCCTGGCGGTGGCGCGCGGCTTCCTGCGGCCGGGCGCCGTGGCGCCGCGGGCGGTGGTAACCGTGCACGCGGCCCAAGGCCGCCCTGCCCTGATGCGCTTGCAGGCCGACGAGAGCGGAGGCTTCGAGCGCCGCTTTGGATCCGGCCATCCGCTGGCGGCGGCGCTCGACGACGACGACTCGCTCTGGCTGCGGGCGGTGGACCCGGACGGCTCCGAGACCTGGAGTGAGCTGCTCGTCGCCCATCACGCCGCTCGCGGCGTGACCGTGGCGCGCGCCTCGGCCGACGGCGGCGTCACCCTGCGTCGCGACCCGCGGGGCCACTTCACCTGCGCCGGCTTCGGCATCCGCGAGCCGATCTGGCACGGCCCCGTCGCGCACGCCTCCACCTCGCTGGGCGCCGCCAGCGAGGACTTCCTGGTAGCGCGCATCGAAGGCAACGCCGGACTGGCCATGACGTCGTCCGGCGAGGGCGGCCCCATCCGCCTGAGCTCCGCGGAGGACATGAAGTGGGAGAGCCTGCAGGCCGCCAGCGGTCACTTCGGCATCACCGCGGCCGACCTGCGCCGCGTGCGCGACGTCGAGATCAAGATCAATCAGGGGGCCAAGCCCGGCAAGGGCGGGCGCCTGGCCGGCGCCAAGGTCACGCCGACCGTCAGCAAGGCGCGCAACATCCCGGTCGGCACTGATGCCCTCAGCCCCGACCCCAAGCACGACATCTACTCCATCGAGGACATGCCGGCCGAGGTCTGGCTGTGGCTGCTCTACCACAACCACTGCGGTATCAAGATCACCGGCTCTAACTACACGCGCTACGTGGCCGCCGGCATGTGGAGCAACTTCGTCGTCGACTACCTGCTCGTGGACGCCGGCACCGGCGGCTCCGGCAACTACCACGCCGACTCCTCGCACGTCGGCTGGCCGGACGCTTTCCGCACCATCCTCCATACCCACCACGCCCTGATGGGGGAGAGGGTCGACCTGGACGGCAGCGGCGAGCTGCGCAGCATCCGCGACCTCAACGGGGCGCCGTTCGGGGCGCAGGGCGGCACCCGTCTGTTCGCCTCTGGCGGCCTGCGCGGCGAGCTCGACATGCTGAAGGTGCTGATCGCCGGTGCCGACGGTCTGCTGGAGGGCAGCATCGGCAAGGCGGTGGCCTTTGGCTGCAACCAGTGCGGCAACTGCCATCTGGACTGCCCGCGGGGCGGCATCACGACCAAGCCGGAACTGATGGTCCAGAACGACCGCGGGCTGATGCGCACGCGCGTCCGCAACTGGTGCGCGCTGAACATGGTCAAGCTGGCGGTACTGATCGATGCGCTCAACCGCGAGAGCGGCGCGCTCGATGAGGACGGCCGCGTGGCAAAGCCCGCGGAGCTGCTCGACGATATCCGCCTTTTGCGCGGCCGCACCGATCTGCTGGAGATGCCGCACTGGGAAGAGGCAGATGGCGGGGAGGAGGGTGGCAGGCAGAAGCATCAGTCTCAGGTAGACGTCGATACTTCGCCGACTCCGACCATGGAGCACGACTCCTGCCGCGTGGCCTCCCTTGCCATCAGCGAGCCGGTGACCGTCGAGGCCGTTTGGGAGGCGGCGCGGTGCTCCTACAACGGCGGCAACAACCGCGGCGGTGGCATCGACTTCGCCGGCTTCGCGCCGCCGCCGCTGCGCGACAAGACCTGTCTGGTGCTCAACACGATCGGTCCGGACCGCGCCGAGACGCTGGCGGCCATGCTTGGACACCTGGGCGGCTGCCGGTTCTGGGCGGCGGACGGCACGGAGCTCTCCGTCGCTGAGGTCGGCAGCCGCCTGGACGAGTTCCGCTTGGCGGT
>Ga0315282_10014963_pt1 | contig 11498 bp, 8 predicted proteins | sample YL17G07_20_MG_FD_203693 | JGI IMG/M metagenome (GOLD analysis project Ga0315282, IMG submission 203693) | Sediment microbial communities from Yellowstone Lake, YNP, Wyoming, USA - YL17G07_20 | ecosystem: Environmental > Aquatic > Freshwater > Lake > Sediment | place: USA: Wyoming | collected...
GAGATCACTGAGACGGTCGCCGCCTTTGATGATCATCTGCAGAAAAGACAGGATCTTGGCCGAGACCGAGTAACCCCGTCGTCTCTGTTTGAGAGAAGAGAACATCCGGTCCAGTTGCTTCCCAAGACCCACATCCTGGGCGAAGGTCATGAGCAGAGCCAGGCCTGAGGATCCGATGACTTTCGTCTTATGGAGGGTTCCGATTTTGAAGTTTCCGACGTTTTGCCGTATCATGGAACTGCCTTTCTGGAGTTTCACCCACCGGGTGAAATCTCCGATTTCTTTGAAGTCGCCTCTATTTTACCAGGCTACTGGGGAAAGAGAGGCTTTTTTCTTCCCCCCCAGAATATAACCCACCCGTATCCGAATATTGGGAATGCGTTCTCTGAACTTGACTCTCAACTTGTTTCTTGTTAACGTTGGCGCCGGCAGCTTCGGGAAATCAGAGGACAGGGAGGTCTAGGATGAAAAAAACACTTACCTACACTCTACTTTCGATATGTTTTGCGTTTTTTCTCATGTTCACCTTGCTTTCAATGAGAAACCAAGTTTTTGCCCAAAAAGACGATCTCTCACTTTGGGAGCTCTTCGAAACGAAGATCAAACCAAGAAAATTCGTGGATTTGACTCATACTTTTGCCCCGGGCATCCCCCGATGGCCCGGCTTTCCCTCGGAAGAGCGCAAGGTTATTTATACCTATGAGAAGGACGGCTTCATCGCTGAAATATTTTCTCATGTGGGACAATACGGAACCCACTGTGATCCACCGGGTCATTTTCATAAAGGCTTGCGCATGTTGGACGAAATTCCGGTAAAAGAAATGATCATGCCTCTGGTGGTCATCGATTGCAGCCAAAAGGTTCTTAAGAATCCCGATTATCAACTTGTGCTGGAAGACTTAAAGACATGGGAAACTCGACATGGACGGATCCCCCAGGGGGCGTTTGTGGCGATGCGATCGGACTGGTACAAGAGATTTTCCGATATCAATGCCTTTTATAATAAGGACGCGAAGGGTCAAGCCCATTATCCGGGCTGGACCATCGGCGCCCTCAAGTTCTTATTTGATGAACGGGAAGTCACGGCCATAGGTCATGAGCCGATCGATTCTGACGCCGCTGTTGCGCAGGTCGGAGAGTTCTTTTCCTGTGAAAGTTATGTCCTGAAAAGCAACCGCTTCCAGATTGAGCTCATCGCCAATCTCGACAAAGTTCCTGAGGCGGGTGCGCTTTTGGTCTGCACTTGGCCCAAGCCCAAAGCGGGTTCCGGGTTTCCGGCCCGTCTTTTTGCAGTATTACCGTAGAGATGAAGGTTTAGCCTCATCCGGCACGATCGGCTTGACATCCGCCTTTTCCCGGATATATCTTTCCCTAAGACATCAGCCTGTAACCATTCAAATCGACGATGGATCATAAACTGGCAGAGCGACTCTTCAAACTGCGAGAGAACGGGACAACCATCCGGACCGAGATTTTGGGGGGAGCGACCACCTTTATCACGATGGCTTATATCATCGTCGTCAACCCTGCCATCCTGAGCTTCGCCGGAATTCCGCAAGGACCGAGTACTGTCGCGACGATCCTGGCGGCGGCCTTTGGCTCCCTTATGATGGGTATCTATGCGAACCGACCGATCGCCGTGGCGCCATATATGGGTGAGAATGCCTTTATCGCCTTCGGACTGGCCATGATGGGTATCGGTTGGCAACAGCGATTGGGAGCTGTGTTCATAAGCGGACTGGCCTTCGCGCTGATCACCCTGTTGCGTATCCGCTCCTGGCTGGCGAACTCCATCTCTTCGAGCCTGAAACACAGCTTCGCCGTGGGGATCGGGCTGTTCCTGGCTTTTATTGGCCTCTACGAAACTGGGATCGTGACCAGTTCCGTGGCCGGGATGCCGCCTCAGGCGCTGATCCGGGGAAATGCTTCGGTGCTCTCGGCGCCGGACGTGCCGGTCAAGATCGGGAACCTTCGGTCTCCCCAGGTCCTCCTGGCGATCTTCGGTTTTCTCCTGATCAGCATTCTGTTGCAGCGCGGAATCCGCGGCGGCATCCTGTTGGGAATAGCGGCCACCGCTGTTCTGGGATTCCTGGCGGGACTGGGTGAAGCGCCGCGGGCTGTGCTCGCACTGCCTTTCGTCGGCGAGTTCAGCCTGGGGGCCATCGCCCTCAAGCTCGATATCCTGGGGATGCTGAAGTTGAGCGTCTTGCCTATCCTGCTCACGCTCTTTCTGATGGGATTCCTCGACACCCTGGGGACTCTTGTCGGCGTCGGCGCGGCCGGCAACATGCTCGACGAAAAAGGAAACTTCCCCAGGATCGAACGCCCCATGATGGTCGACGCCGCGGCTTGCATGTTCAGCGCCCTGGTCGGGACATCGACCAGCGGGGCTTACATCGAATCGGCGACCGGCATCCGGGAAGGCGCCAGGACCGGACTCGCGGCTGTCACGACGGCGTTCTTATTCGTTGGTTCACTCTTTTTCATTCCCTTAGTCGAGCCTCTGCAGCGTCTTCGCTATGCCTACGGGCCGGCGCTCATCGCCGTGGGAGTGCTCATGATCGGCTCCATCAAAAGAATTGATTTTGAGGACCTCACGGAGGTGGTTCCGTCATTCGCCACGATTGTGATCATGATTTTTACTTACAACATCGCCAATGGGTTGACCGCGGGGCTCGTGCTGTACCCCATCTTCAAACTCCTGGCGGGGAAACGGAAACAGCTCAACGGCGGATCCATCGTTTTGGGGTTGCTTTGTCTGGTGTATTATGTTTTCGGCCTACCCCACTAAGACCCTGAGGCCAGAAGTCCCGCCTGATCGATTAGCCCCCGGACACCCATCGCTTGACTTATTCGTCGCGGCTTCATTATTATAGAAAGCTATTTTGAGGAGGAGCCATGACGCTCACCAAACGGCTTTTCAAGAATGGGTCGACCGTTTTGGCCCTGGCCATGTTTATTTTTTGTTTTGTTAGCTCGGCGATAGGCGGGAAAGAAGAGTCCGCGCAGTCGAGCCGCGGCTTGCACCTCGGCCTGAAACTTTCAGGCGGGGCGGGATTCCTCCTCAACGGAGCCGGGGACCTGGAACGATTCCGCTCCGGGAGAGCGCAATATGTCAGCGACTATCGCCAGAATCCGGGTTATTCCTCGGCCTTCGATTGGAAGAAACTCTCGGTCATCCCCGACTTCAACGCCGAGATCATCCTCTACCTGGGCAGACACTTCGGAATCGGAGTGGGCACTGGCTTTTGCCAGGCGACTTCCAAAGGCAATTATTCTATCCAAGGAAGCACCTCCCAGAGCTCCTGGTGGGGCACCTTCACCGAAACAGAGACCGATAAATTCGCCCAAAACTACAGGATTCAGGCTATTCCCATCACCCTCAACCTTTATTATTTTCTGCCCCTCGGCTATTCCCAGAAATTCAATCTCTATTTTTATGGTGGCGTCGGCTACTATTTTGCCAAGCTGACACATGATTTCAAGAATGATTACTCTTATGCTTATGAAGACGACTCCTGGTACTACTACAACGAAAAAGAGAACTATCAATTCAACAGCGCGGCCAAAGAAACGAGCAAGCAGAACAGGGTTGGCTTCAGGAGCGGACTCGGTCTCGAAATGAACCTCACCTCTTTCATCTCGTTCGGCTTCGAGGTGTTCGGCCGGCTCGTGAATTTCTCCAATTGGGCCGGCGACTATGCCGATTCCTGGACGGCCCGGGACCAGCTCTGGCAGGAGCGGCTCGGCTGGTATTATGATCAGACCTCGACCGGATCCTCCAGCGAACACGGAAACCTCTTTACCTACAACGTCAAAGACAACCAACTGACGAAGAATTATCCGGCAATGTGGATCTGGCAGAGCGCGCCCGGGGGAAGCGACATCAGCGGGGTCAAAAAGGCGACCATCAACCTCAACACCTTCGGCGCCCTGATTTCGCTTCGCCTTCGCTTCGGGCTATAAAAGACGTCTATCTCGTATGTAAGGCTGCTGCTCTAAAAATTCACTTCGGTGCCCAGGCCGGACTTCTCGGCTTCCTGGAGGACCTGCGCTGCAACGGCGATATCCTGAATGGCCAGACCGACGGATTTGAAGAAGGTTACTTCCTGCCTGGTTTCGCGACCCGGCAATTGGCCGGCGGCAATCTGCCCGAGCTCCGCATAAATGTGGTCCGGTCCGATCGATCCCTTCCGTAGAGGAATCAACAAATCCCCGGCTTCGGCCAGTGAGGCTTGTCGGGAGTCGACGATGATCTTGGCACGGATGACCGTTTCGGACGGGATTTCCTGCGCTTCCGGTGTAAATGAGCCCACGCCATTGATGTGCGTTCCGGGTCTGAGATCAGAATCGGCAAAGACCGGCTTTGAAGATGTGGTTGCGGCACAGATGATGTCCGCCTCCTCGATGGCCTGCGAAGACGAGCGTGCCGTGAAAATTGCCTCCGGGATAGGTTGACCTAGGGATTTCATTTCGGAAACAAAGTTCTCCGCGGCCTTGGTGTTGGGGTCGAAGACCCAAACCTTTTCGATGTGTCGAACCCGGCAGATGGCTTCCAGTTGAGTCCTTCCCTGGACACCCGCCCCAAAAATAGCCGCGGTCCGGGCGTTCTTGCGGGCCAGGAGGTCCGTGGCCAGGCCTGAGACGGCGCCGGTCCTGAGGGCGGTCAGGTAGGTTCCATCCAAGACGGCCAGCGGCACCCCTGTGCTGGAGTCGACAAGAATGACTAGGGCGTGGATGATCGGAAGGTCGCGCTTCCGGTTGTCCGGGAAAACGGAGACAATCTTCGCGCCGAGGGCTCCGCTGCCCTCAAGATAGGCAGGCATAAACAAGGTTTGACCCGAGTGTGCCGAAACGGGAATGACGGATCGCAAGGGGACGTTGGCTTTCCCCGCCGACAGCTGGATGAAGGCATCCTTGAGAACGGTGATGGCCCGTTCCATCGGAACGGCCCGACGGATATCCTTTTCAGAGAATACCTTGATTTTCATGGTGATCGTGACTCGCTTTCATGGGACTCGTTCCGGATTTTAACTCAGGCGGGTTGATTTTTCAATTTGGAAGAGGAACTTGACACCGGCAGGGGAGAGTTGGTATTCCTGGAATCCGGAATGAAGCACGACTCACACATAAGAAGATTTGCAGCCATTTTGGGCGTGAGTTCTGTCGCTATTCTCGGTCTGATTTCTATCCTGGCAGAGCGAAGCCCAGTGAATCAGGAGCATCGGGTTGAATCCAGGCTCAAGTCCTGGCAGGAACACTTGGCCTTGAAGGCAGCCTCACCTCTTAAAGACCTCACCTGGAGATCGGTGGGTCCCTCGTTCCAGGGCGGAAGGATTTCGGCCATCGCCTCCGACCCGGCCAACCCGTACGGCTTTTATGTCGCGGCCGGCTCGGGGAACCTCTGGAAAACGGCCAACAACGGCACGACTTGGCAGCCCATCTTCGATGCCGAATCCACCTTCGCCATCGGCGCTCTCGCCGTCTCGGAATCCAAGCCTGAGATTCTTTGGGTGGGAAGTGGCGAAGAGCTGTTGGCCCACAGCTCTTATGCCGGAACGGGCGTCTTCAAGTCCGCAGACGGAGGAAAGAGTTGGGAGAACATGGGCCTCGAGGATACGCAGCACATCGCCAGGGTTGTCATCGACCCTCATAATCCCGACATCCTCTATGTGGCCGCGCTTGGACACGAGTATACTTACAACCAGGAGAGGGGATTATTCAAGACAACCGATGGAGGGAAAAACTGGCAGAAAATCCTTTATCTGAATGAGCGAACGGGGGTGGTCGACGTGGTCATAGACCCCGAGGACTCCAGAATCCTCTATGCCGCATCCTGGGAGCGAGACAGAAAAGCCTGGGCGAATATTGAAAGCGGTGAAGGGAGCGGAATCTATAGGACTGCTGATGGAGGCCTGACCTGGAAAAGATTGACGAATGGTTTTCCGGTTGGGCCGCACGTCGGCCGGATCGGTCTGGCCGTTGCCAAAACAGACCCGAACACAATTTACGCGCTTCTCGACAATCAAGCGCCGTGGCCTGAAAAATCAGTTCAAAAATCAACCGAATCGGGGTTGTCCATTTCGGGGCTGGAAAAGATGTCGGACCAGGAGTTCCTGGCCATTGACCCGAAAAGATTGGCCTCGTTTCTGGACACGACACATTTGCCCAGGGAGTACACGGCCGATGTTGTGCGGGAGAGGATTAAGAATCGAGAGTTAACGCCTCGGGCGTTGGCTCAGTATATCGTTAACCTTTATTTAGACCGCAGGCTTCACGTCACCCACGTGATCGGCGGAGAAGTCTACCGTTCCGATAACAGGGGAGAGAGATGGAGGAAGGTCAACGAAGACTTTCTCGAGGGTTTTTTTGACACGTATGGCTACTCATTTGCTGATATCAGGATCTCCCCGGTCGATCCTCAGTCGATCTATGTCTTGGGAATCCGCCTGCTTTCGTCAACGAACGGGGGTCAGACGTTCAAACCGTTGGGAGGCAGGAACGTCCACGCCGACTGCCACGACCTCTGGGTTGATCCCAAGAAACCGGACAGGCTCCTTCTCGGAACGGACGGTGGATTGAATATCTCCTACGACAGGGGAAAGACCTGGCAACAAATCAACAATTTGCCGATCGGCGAATTCTATTCGATCTCACTCGATGCGGGAAGGCCCTACAAGATTTATGGCGGTCTTCAGGACAACGGCATAGTTTTCGGGCCGAGCAATTTCGCCCCTCAACCCGGCGTTCAGGACCCCTGGCGACAATTGGCTGGAGGAGATGGTTTTTTTGTCTTCCCCGACCCGGCCGACCCGGAGACGGTCTACTATGAGTTTCAGTTCGGAAGAGTCTTCCGCAGAGATCTGGGCAAGGGGTCGGCAAAGGACATCATGCCCCAGGTCAAGCTCGGAGAAGCTCCGCTGCGGTGCAATTGGATGACTCCGTACCTTATCTCCAAGCATAATCCTTTTGTTCTCTATTACGGAGCGAACAAGCTCTTCAAATCCTCCGACCGCGGGGACCGCTGGCATTGCATTAGCCCCGACTTGACCACGAGCCCGGGCCCGGAGAAACAGGGCGACGTCCCCTTCGGGACAATCACGACAATCGCCGAATCAGCCTTGAAGCCGGGTCTTATCTACGTCGGCACCGACGACGGCCTGGTCCAATACACCGCGGATGACGGCATCACCTGGAGGAAGATCAACTCCGGCCTCCCTCCGAAATGGGTCAGCCGGGTCGTTGCTTCGCAATATGAAGAGGGGACGGTCTTTGTCTCTCTGACGGGCAGCAGAGAGGACGACTTTGGCAAGTACTTATATCTTTCAACCGATTTCGGCCGAAGCTGGATTTCGATCGCTTCAAACCTTCCTTCGGAGCCCATAAATGTCATCCGCGAAGACCCCACGATAAAAAACATTTTTTATCTCGGCACCGACCTCGGCGTTTATGTTTCGCTCGACCGGGGCAAGAGCTGGATCTCCCTCTGCAACAATCTTCCCACAACGCCTTTCCATGATCTGGCGGTTTACCCGGGGGGACATGAGTTGGTCGCTGGCACGCACGGAAGGAGTGTCTACGTCCTCGACATCAGCTCCATCCTGGCCCGGGGCGGGGATTGAGTTTGATTTTGACGGCCATATTTGATATATCGATCATGAGGGCAATAAGATAATAGAAGGAGAAGCAGATGTTTGAGCCAGAAATTTATACCCGCAGGCGAGATTTCCTAAGAAAGCAGATCAAGTCGGGACTGGTCCTTTTTTTGGGGAATGAGGAGAGCCCGATGAACTATCCGGCGAACACCTATCATTTCCGGCAGGACAGCAGCTTCCTTTATTTCTTCGGCCTGGACCAGCCCGGGCTCGCGGCCGCCATGGACCTGGATGAAGGCCAGGACATCGTCTACGGCGAAGATATCGGCCTTGAGGACGTCATCTGGACCGGTTCCCTTCCTACGCTTAAGGAGAGAGCCGGCTCGGCGGGCCTAAAACAGACCGCTCCCCTGGAAAAGCTTCGGGAAAAATTGAACGCCGCCGTCGCCGGGAAGAGAACAGTCCATTACCTTCCACCCTATCGTCCGGAGACGATCTTGAAATTAGAATCCTGGCTCGGAATTCCTGCCGCCGAGGCGAAGGCCAAGGTCTCGGCGGAGCTTATCGGAGCCGTGGTCGCCCAGAGGTCGGTTAAATCGTCCGAAGAGATATCGGAAATCGAAAAGGCCCTCCGCATCACCTACGACATGTACAAGGCCGCCGCCCAGATGGTTAAACCGGGAGCCTACGAACGAGAAATCCTCGGAAAAAAGGAAGGGATAGCCCTAGCCGCGGGTGGAGACCTAGCTTTCCCCCCGATCGTTACCATCAACGGCCAGATCTTTCACAACCAGTATTTCGGAAACAAGCTCACCAGGGGAAGGCTCCTGGTGGTCGATGCCGGCGCTGAATCGGCGCTGCATTATGCCTCTGATATTACCAGAACGTATCCGGTGGCCGGTCAGTTTACCCAGAAACAAAAAGAGATTTACGAGACTGTCCTTGAGGGCCAGGCATCGGCCATCAGGGCGGTCAAGCCGGGTGTATCCTACCGCGAAGTCCACCTCCAAACCGCAAAAGTCATCGCCTCCGGACTCAAAGCCATTGGGCTGATGAAGGGTGATCTCGATGAAGCTGTCCAGAAAGGGGCGCACGCCCTCTTCTTCCCTCACGGCCTCGGGCACATGCTGGGCCTAGACGTCCACGACATGGAGAATCTCGGTGAGAACCATGTGGGCTATGATGACAAGGTCAAGAGAAGCGGGCAATTCGGATTGGCCTATCTTCGTCTGGCCAAAGAGCTCCGGCCGGGTTTTGTCTTCACCATTGAGCCGGGGGTTTACTTTATCCCCGCCTTGATCGATCAATGGAAGAACGAAAAGAAATTCCCGGAGTTCATCAACTATGACCTGGTGGCGAAATATCTGGACTTTGGAGGAGTCAGGATCGAGGACGATGTCCTGGTCACAGAGACGGGACACAGGGTCCTGGGCAAACCCATCCCCAAGAAACCCTCGGATGTCGAAGAGGCGATCCGGGGATGAAAGTCGCCCTCGTCCAGCAGCACGCCACCGCTAACCTTGAGGACAATCTCAGACGGGGGATGGACGCTGTCCATCAGGCAGCCGGGGCGGGAGCGAACCTGGTCGCCTTCGCCGAGCTGGCTTTAACGCCATTTTGGCCTCAGTTCCCGGCGACACCCGAAGCCACGGCTAAAGCAGAAACCATTCCCGGTCCTGTGACCGAAAAATTCTCCGGCCTGGCCAAGCGCTACGGAATTGTTATCGTCCTAAACCTGTTCGAGAGAGATGGGGATAAGACTTTCGATTGTTCCCCGGTCATCGATGCCGACGGCCGGCTCCTGGGACGAACGCGCATGCTCCACATCATGGAAGGACCGCAGTTCCATGAACGGGGGTTTTACACGCCGGGGAATCTCCATGATTTCGTTTATCAAACCCGATTCGGGCGCGTCGGAATTGCCATCTGCTACGACCGCCATTTTCCGGAGTACACCAGGCAGCTCGGCCTCCTCGGCGCCGACATCGTCGTCATTCCCCAGGCGGGAGCCGTGGGCGAATGGACGGAAGGGATTTTTGAGGCTGAGGTTCGGGTCGCCGCTTTCCACAACGGCTATTTTGCCGCCCTGGCCAATCGAGTCGGGAGAGAGGGTGAGATGCATTTCTCCGGAGAATCTTTTGTCGCCGACCCCGACGGACGGGTGATTGCCCGCGCGCCGCAAGCCGAAGATTCCATTTTATACGCCGATTGCGACTTTGGGAAAATAGCCTCCTCGGCCGCCAAACGGCATTTCTTCGAAGATCGCAGGCCTGAATTTTATCGTTCCAGGAATTGGCTCAAGAGATGAAGAACTGGTACGTGCTCAACACCAAGCCCAAGAAAGAGTTCCAGGTCGAGAGGCTCTTCCAGGAGGGAGGAATCGAGGTCTACAACCCGAAATATCGCCAAGAAAACAGGATCAGGCCCTTTTTCCCGAATTACCAATTCATCCATTTCGATTTCCCTCAGCAATTTCAGCTGGTCAAGTATACCCGCGGCGTCAAGAAAGTGGTCGGCAACCGCGAGGGTCCCATCCCGGTTCCGGAGCGAGTCCTGAGTGAGATCAGGTCGCGGGAAGTGGCCGGACTCATCGAGCTCGAAAAGTACGGCGCCGAGCCCGATCTCGGCGACGAAATTGAAGTCGTCGAAGGTCCCCTCAAGGGTATGAGAGGCATCTTCCAAAAGGAGATTGACGATAAGCACCGGGTGCTCATCCTGCTCAACTATGTCTCCTACCAAGGACAGCTGCTGATCGAAAAAAAGAAGCTCAGAAGAGTGTCCGGCTGAGGAGAAGGCCGAGATCCGAAGCACAGAGGACATGATGAACATACCTCTCTTGGATTTAAAAGCACAATACGGGTCCATCCGCGACGAGATCAACCAGCGGGTCCTGGAAGTCATCGATTCTCAGATTTTCGTCCTCGGCCCGGAAGTGGAGGCCTTGGAAAAAGAGGTCGCGGCCTACAGCCAGGCGGGTTTCGCCGTGGGTGTCTCTTCAGGCTCTGACGCTCTGATCATCTCGCTCATGGCCCTGGAGGTCGGCCGCGGCGACTTGGTCATCACAACTCCGTTCACATTCTTTGCCACCGCCGGGTCGATCGTCAGAGTGGGGGCAAGCCCCGTTTTTTGTGACATCGAAGACCGGAGCTTCAACCTGGATCCCAAGAAACTGGAGGAGCTGCTGGACGCCCTCGGGAAAAAGGGCGATCTGCCGAGAATCAAAGCCATCCTGCCAGTCCACCTCTACGGCCAGTGTGCCGGGATGACGGCCATCCTATCGCTGGCCAGGAAGCACGGTCTCGCGACGATCGAGGACGCGGCCCAGGCTATCGGCGTCGATTATCCCTTACCGGACGGGATCAAAAAAGCAGGATCCATGGGCGACCTGGGAACCCTGTCATTCTATCCCTCCAAGAACTTGAATGCCTTTGGTGACGCAGGCATGGTGCTGACCAACGACGAGGCTATGGCCCAGAAAGTCAAAGTCCTGCGCACGCATGGGGAAAAACAAAGATATTTTTACGAGACCGTCGGCGGCAATTTTCGGCTTGACGCCATCCAGGCCGCTGTCCTCAGGGTGAAACTTAAGCGACTGGAACACTGGCAGGAGGAGAGGAGGCAGAGGGCCGCCTCTTATGACCGCATGTTCGAGGACACCGGACTGACTCGAAAGAGGCTGCTCCAAACACCCGAGGCTCTTTATAAGCAGAGCGGCGCTACGAATTACCACACCTATCATCAATATGTCCTGCGGGTCAGTCGCCGGGACGAGCTCCAGACCTGGCTCAGAGAAAAGGGCATCGGGACGGCGGTCTATTATCCGCTCCCGCTTCATCTGCAAAAGTGCTTCGCCGGCCTCGGATACAGGGAAGGTGATTTTCCGAGAGCAGAAAAAGCGGCCCG
>Ga0315282_10014965_pt1 | contig 11497 bp, 10 predicted proteins | sample YL17G07_20_MG_FD_203693 | JGI IMG/M metagenome (GOLD analysis project Ga0315282, IMG submission 203693) | Sediment microbial communities from Yellowstone Lake, YNP, Wyoming, USA - YL17G07_20 | ecosystem: Environmental > Aquatic > Freshwater > Lake > Sediment | place: USA: Wyoming | collected...
TTCCCTCTCCTGGCAGTCAGGTCACCGATGACCTGACCCATAAACTCCTCCGGAATAATAATCTCGATCGACATCAAAGGTTCAAGAAGGATAGGGTGGGCTTGGCGCGCCCCTTCCTTGAAGCCCAAAGAACCGGCGATTCGAAAAGCCATTTCAGAGGAGTCCACTTCGTGGTACGAACCATCAATCAGGGTCACTTTGATATCCACCATGGGGTAGCCTGCAACTGCTCCTCTCTCCATGGCTTCCACAACACCCTTCTCGACGGCTGGAATATATTCGCGAGGGATGGCTCCTCCCACGATCCGGTTGACAAATTCAAAGCCCTTGCCGGGCACCTGAGGTTCGAGAATCAACCAGACATGACCGTACTGGCCTCTCCCGCCAGACTGACGCACAAATCGGCCTTCCGACTTGATCGTTTTTGTAATCGTTTCCCGGTAGGCCACCTGAGGCTGTCCCACACTGGCCTCCACGTTGAATTCCCTCAGGAGTCGATCGACGATAATCTCCAGATGAAGTTCGCCCATGCCGGAGAGTATCGTCTGCCCTGTTTCTTCATCGGTCTTGACTCTGAAAGAAGGGTCTTCTAAAGTCAATCTCTGAAGGGCCATTCCCAGCCTTTCAAGATCGGCCTTTGTCTTCGGCTCAACCGCGATGGAGATCACCGGGTCCGGAAAGTTCATCGATTCAAGGATGATCGGTTGCTTTTCACTGCAGATGGTATCGCCGGTCGTGGTGTATTTGAGGCCTACCGCCGCGAAGATATCACCCGCGAAGACTTCGTGAATCTCCTCCCGCTTGTTGGCATGCATCTTAACCAGACGCCCAATCCGTTCTCTTTTCCCCTTGATGGAATTAAAGACAGAGTCCCCGGATTTGAGTGATCCAGAATAGATTCTGAAGAACGTCAGCTGCCCCGTATAGGGGTCATTCATGATTTTGAAGGCTAATGCTGAAAGGGGGTGTCCGTTGTTGGCACAGAAGGTGAGTTCCTGACCCTTGAGGTCTATCCCTTTCACCGGTGGGATATCCAAAGGGGAAGGGAGATAGTCGATGATGGCGTCGAGAAGTGGTTGAACTCCTTTATTCCTGAAGGCGGCACCGCAAAGCACAGGAATTCCTTTGAGTTGGAGAGTCACCTCCCTGAGGGCGCGCCTCAACTCCGACTCTGAAATTTTCTGGCCATCGATAAACTTCTCCATGAGAAAGTCATTTCTCTCGGCCAGTTTTTCGATAAGATATTCTCTTGAGATGGAGGCTTCCTTGAGATAGGCCTCCGGAATATCCACCACCTCATATTTTGTCCCGAGGCTAAGGGGATCATAGAGGATGGCCTTCATCGCGATGAGGTCGATGACGCCTTTGAAATCCTCCTCCTTGCCAATCGGAAGCTGAACCGGGAGGGGTGTTGTTTTAAGCCGATCGACCATCATCCGGACGCAGCCTTGGAAGTCTGCACCCATTCGGTCCATCTTATTGATAAAGGCAATCCTTGGAATCCGGTATTTATCCGCCTGTCTCCAAACCGTTTCAGATTGGGGCTCGACCCCTCCCACCGAACAGAAGACCGCAACCGCCCCATCCAGAACCCGGAGAGATCGCTCCACCTCTATCGTGAAATCAACGTGGCCAGGCGTATCGATGATATTGATCCGGTGCTCTTTCCAGAAACAGGTGGTCGCCGCAGAGGTGATGGTAATCCCTCTTTCCTTTTCCTGCTCCATCCAGTCCATGGTCGCCGAACCTTCATCGACCTCTCCGATCCTGTGGGTGACGCCGGTATAATAGAGGATTCGTTCCGTCGTCGTCGTCTTTCCGGCGTCGATGTGGGCCATAATTCCTATGTTCCGTGTATGTTCTTTCAACACTGCGTTTGACACAAGTTCCCTCTATATTGCCGGCAGATTACCAGCGGTAATGGGCGAAGGCTTTATTTGCCTCGGCCATTTTATGCGTATCTTCTTTCTTTTTAATGGCAGCCCCCCGGTTATTGGCTGCGTCGATCAATTCCGATGAAAGCTTTTCCTCCATCGTCTTTTCGGATCGCTGCTTTGCAAAGCCGATGATCCACCGAATGGCCAGAGCAACCTTTCTTTCCGGCCTCACCTCTACCGGAACTTGATAGGTCGCCCCTCCCACTCTCCTCGGTCTCACCTCAATGAGAGGTTTCACGTTATTCATCGCCTGGGTAAAAACCTTAAGCGGGTCTGAGTGGGTTTTCTCTTTGACGATGTCAAGGGCATGATAAAAAATTCCTTCTCCCGTGCTCTTCTTTCCCCGGCGCATGATCCCATTGATAAATTTTGCGGTCAGCGTATCGTGATACTTGGGGTCGGGAAGTATCTCCCTCTTTTTGACTTCTCTTTTTCTGGGCATAAAAGCTCCTTCTTCCTTTTCTATGAATGGGTTTGGAAGAGAAGTTCGGTTATTTTGGCTTTTTGGCTCCGTATTTGGAGCGGCTCTGTTTACGGTCCTGGACGCCTACGGAGTCTAAGGTACCACGGATGATATGATACCGAACTCCTGGAAGGTCTTTCACCCTTCCACCTCGAATGAGGACAACGGAGTGTTCCTGGAGGTTGTGACCAACTCCCGGGATATAAGTGGTTACCTCGATCCCATTGGTTAATCTCACTCGTGCAACCTTTCGAAGAGCGGAGTTGGGTTTCTTAGGAGTGGTCGTGTAGACTCGGATACAGACTCCTCTTTTCTGAGGGGATCCCGTGAGGGCAGGCGCAGAAGTCTTGCTCTTGACGCCTTTCCTTCCTTCTCGAACCAGTTGACTAATAGTAGGCATTACTTACCCCTAATCAAAAATTAATCATTTCAGCAGGTTAAAAATTACCGGGTTTGAAAGAGAAAATTAAGCAAAAAACTTATTAAGATTATCAGATTTTTTTTATTTTGTCAATATTTTTTTGTGGTTTTTGTAAAAATTTAGAGTCTTTCGACGGAAGAGAAGAAAGGGCAAAAATTTAAGATGGGACCCGATTTCCAGGGGAACGAAAACCCAATATACATTATGCTAACCTGTTGAAATGGTTAATAGTTTCAAACTTTTTTGAGAAACGGAATTCGAATTCGGACGAGTGACCCAATTGAAAATCGTTCTTTAATCAGTTGGGCTTGGATTTATTGCCCCTCTCGGCATCTCTCATTTTGTTAAGCAAGAGAGTCTTTGCCTTTTTCCGGGAACCCGCTTTCACAAGTCTGGTCAGGAGATCTATATCGAGTATATCCTGCCAAACAGAATCACCTTTTGAAATGAGGGCCATCAGGCTCACAATGTGTTCGGGAACATAGGCCTTTTCTAAAACGTAGGCTTCCTCTTCAGGGGTAATCATTTTTTCCTCCCTTGCAGGGTTCATTCTATCTCAGTTTTATGAAAATTCCTACCCCTTGTTCCGTCCTACGTCTTGTTATAATATTAGGCCGCGGGGATACCTGCCATCTTTCCAAGGGGAAACAGAAGAATGAGTTTAAGTTTCTTTTCGGAGAAGGATTTAAAGGCGATTGCTGAAAGAGGCATTGACGTTCAGGAAGTCTTAAGGCAGCTTGAAACATTCCGCCGAGGAAGAAAGCCTTTGAGGATAATGAAACCCGCGCGAGTTGGAGATGGCATCGTGCAGATACCACCAGATGAGCGGGAGGCGTTGGTTTCACTTCACGAACAGGCTGCTAAGAGAGGCCGGGTGCTTAAGTTTGTGCCAGCCTCCGGTGTCGCGAGTCGGATGTTCAAAGATTGGTATCGTTGGGACCAGCAAGGGGGGGTTGATTGCGCCGGGGGTGCGGTTAAATTTCTTGAGGACGTCGGGAAGTTTGCCTTCTATGATGACCTGAAGGAAGTGATGGCTTCAGAGGGAGAAGATGTTGAAAGATGTATTCGCGAGGCAAGGTGTGCTGATATCCTTAAGTTCATCCTCACTCCGAGAGGTCTGAACTATGCGTGGCTTCCCAAGGCACTGCTAAAATTTCACGCCTATCCCGGACATGCCCGGACCGCACTGGAGGAGCATCTCGTCGAAGCAGCCCTCTATGCTCGGGATGCCCGGAAGATCTGCAGGATCCATTTTACTGTCTCCGAAGAACACGCATCCCAGTTCGGAAAGGTGCTCTCCCGAATAAGAGGCAATTATGAAAACCTCTTGCGGGTTAAATACGAAATTACCGTGACGACGCAGCATCCCTCTACGGATACGATCACCGTCGACATGGAGAACAGACCCTTCCGGGACAAGAGCGGTGAAATCATTTTCTGGCCGGGTGGGCATGGTGCGCTCCTGAAGAATCTCAACGCTATCGATGGGGATATCGTCTTTATCAAGAACATTGACAATATCGTTCCTGACCGTCTGAAAGACTCTGCGGTTCTCCATAAGAAGATCCTCGGAGGGTATCTTGTCCGATTGCAGGATGAGGTTTTCCGCAACCTGAAGCTCCTTTCAAGGAAACAAGAGGAGGATGAACTGATATCAAGGGTTGTGCGTTTTTGCCGGGAGAAGCTATTTATTTCTTTTCCCGACGGATTCCGGAAGAGCTCGATGTCTGCCAAGAGAGAGTATCTCTTCGGGATGCTGAATCGGCCGATCCGGGTTTGCGGCATGGTTAAGAACGAGGGCGAGCCTGGAGGAGGCCCTTTCTGGGTAGAGGAGAACGGAGCTCGATCACTTCAGATTGTCGAACAGAATCAATTAGACCTGAATTCGCGGGAGCAGAATGATATTTGGAAATCCTCCACACACTTCAATCCCGTTGATCTGGTATGCGGACTCAGGGATTATAAGGGAGAAAAATTCGATTTGAACCCTTACGTCAACATGGATGCCGTCCTCATTTCAAAAAAACCTTATGAAGAGGGTGAGCTGAAGGCGCTGGAGTTGCCGGGATTGTGGAACGGATCGATGGCTTTCTGGAATACCGTTTTTGTAGAGGTTCCCCTTGAGACCTTCAACCCCGTCAAGACGGTTGACGATCTCTTGCGGAAGGCCCACCAACCTTAAAAAAGAATTTGGTGGAGCAGAGGAGGCTCGAACTCCCGACCTCCAGAGTGCGATTCTGGCGCTCTCCCAACTGAGCTACTGCCCCGTAGACAACATCGCAAAGCGCCCGCCTGCCATAGACCATGTTCGGCGGGCAGGCATGGCGCATCCTCCTACGTCCCGCCTCGCGGGACTACGGAGGACAGGTAGCGCTTAGCGCAAGGCAAGAGAATACACGCAACCTAAACAATGTTCTTAAAACTCACTTTCATGATAAGCCCAGAAGTTTTCGAATCGTCGATTTGAGGGCTGTCAAATCTGCGCATTTGACGACATAAGCATCCGAAGCCCAGGTGGTCAAGTCCTGTTTATACTCGCCGTAGGCAGAACAGAGGATGATCGGAAGTTGTCTCTCCTTTTCACGGATTCTTTTTAGGGCTTCGATCCCATCCATCACAGGCATCTTGATGTCGAGGGAAATGAGGTCGGGCTTAAAGGCTGAGAGCATTTCAAGCGCCTCCTCCCCGTTCTTGGCGCACTCCACGACATATCCTTCCTCCTCCAACTCCTCTTTATAGAGGAAGCGGATGCTCTCTTCATCGTCTACGACTAGAATCCTTTTCATGAACCTGTCTCCGCTCCTTGAGAAAGCTGCAAACGCCCTGTGCATCGTGCAATGCTCTGCGCAGAGCGTCAAGAGCCGTGGATACGATTCCCCTTTCCTTTCTCGGAAGAGGGAAGTGTAATAATAAATTTTACCCCTGCCCCGGGGTGGTTGTCCACTTCAATCTGACCGCGATGGGAGGTGATAATTTTGTGGACAATGGGCAAGCCCAAACCCAGACTCGATTCTTTCGTCGAATAGAAGGGGTTGAAGATATGGTGAAGGTTTTCTGGATCGATCCCTTTCCCGGTATCTTCCACCTCTACCTTGATATAAGATGAACCATTCTTTGAAAAGGGATGAACTCGCAGAGAAAGGATTCCTTTTGCCTTCTCCGTACGAGTCCCCGCCTGCCGGTCGGGCAGGGATTCCGACATGGCCTGACAGGCGTTATTGATCAGGTTAAAGAAGGCCTGCCTTAGTTGAAGAGAGTCCCCCAAGACTCTGGGGACCTCTTCCGCAAATTCCCTGATGAGTTGAATCCCTCCCCCAAGGACCCCTTCCTGAACCATGGAAAGGCTCTCTTCCAAAATATCTCGGGGATCCAGTTCTTTTAAGACTGAGGATTCATCTCGGGTATAGCCGAGGAGGTCATTGAGAATTTTTTCGAGTCGGGAGACTTCTTTGATAATCGTCTGGGTGTACCTCTTCTCCTGGGATTCCTCCGGAATCACCCGATCCAGACGACGCGCAAAGCCACCAATAGAGGTGAGGGGGTTCTTAATCTCGTGGGCGACGGTGGTAGACATCTCACCCAGGGCGACCATCTTTTCTAAGTGGACCAAAAAGGTTTGAGTCTCTTTGAGCTCTCGATGGACCTCCTCCAGGTTTCGATAGAGGGTGGTGTTCTCAACAGCCAACCCCGCCTGATTGGCAAACATGCTGAGAAAGTGAAGGTCCTCCTCTGTAATGGGGTTTTGGTTGTAAAGGTTGTCTACCAGGATGACGCCGATGACCTTTCCTTTTCCCATGAGGGGGACCGTCGCAAAAGAATAGATTCTGGAATCCTGGGGGGGAGGATCGCCCCCAAAGCATCCCACTTCCGAACCGAGGCGGCAACCCTTTTCACATCGGGTTTGAAGCCATCCCTCTTTGGATTGAGAGAATTGGATATTGAACGGCCTTCCCTCGAGAATGGTCCGTGAAAGAACGCACTCCTCATTTTCGAGTGAGATCTGAATTCCTTTGACCGTGGAATTGAGAGAAGAGGGGCCTTCGGGAGAAAGTTGGGTGACTAAATCTGAAAGGGTTCCCTTCCTCTGAGAGAGGGAGGCCCAAGCCCTTCCGGCCTCTTCGGCACTATCCGGCCCGACGGCCATGGTCCCTTCTAACAGATGATCTTTCTCGTTGACCAAAAAGAGCATGGCCCGATTGAACCCTAATCCGTCACCGATGGTGATGGCGGTCAGGATCAAATGGAGGATTCGGTCAAAATTCACCGTGGTCAAAAGGGCCTTGTTGAGTTCCCAGAGGGTAGAAAGCTCTTTCGCCCTTTTTTCATGCTCCTGCGCCGTCAAAGAAGTCTCATAGTGAATCAAGGCATTTTCAATGGCGCAGGACATCTGGGTTGCCATCATCAACAATAATTGGAAATCTCTTTCGTCAAATTTCTTAGCATCAGACTCCTTGTCATAGAAGGCCAGGGTTCCAAAAGTTCTTCCCTTTGAAAGAAAAGGAGCGCAGAGGATGGAGAAGGAGGGCTTCTTTCCGCCGGAGTGATTGAAGGACAGAGGGGTTTGGGTATGGAAGATCCGTCGCGAGATCTTCTCATCGAGACGGTTTTGATGATAATCTCCGACATGACATTTGACCTTCAACTCTCCTGTCTTTCTGTCCTCGATTCTCAGCACCCCACCCTTGGCTTTCAGGATTTTTAACCCCGTCTGAAGAATTAATTGTAAGAGGTCCTCCAATTTCAACGTGGAGGTAACGGTTTTTCCCATTTCATACAGAGCGGCCAATTGTGAGACGGTCTCTTCAGCCGTCCGGTGGAGATAATCATTTTGAATCGCTCCTGTCATCGCCTTTCCGACCAGGAGCAGGAGGTCCACTTCCTGGGAAGAAAACTTGTCGTGCTTTGAAAAACCGATATAGAAAATTCCCCGGAAGGAATTCTCATGATACAAGGGAATGCAGGCAAAGGTCGGACAGAGGAGGTTTTTCTCTGCCGGAAGGACATTTTCTTTCTGAAGGCATGATCCTTCCTCCACCCAGAGAGGTTTCTTCTGTGAGGCCACCCGAGAAAGAAATCCATCTTCACCAATTCTTTCCGGTTTCAGAAGCAGGCATCGGTCCGATCGAAAGGCTTCCGAAGTGGATTGAAGCATCCGATCCAGTTTGGCCTGGAGGGGGAGCGAGGAATTGGAAAGTTGAACAATGGATTTCAGAAGGTCATGGGTGTCGGGCAAGCTTGACATAAAGAATTATTTTGCCTCTCTCATATACTCGGCAGCTTCCTCAGGAGGGGTGGGGTTGATATAGAATCCTGTTCCCCACTCAAACCCTGCCACCTTGGTCAGCTTGGGCATGATCTCAATATGCCAATGGTAGTGCTCAGCGTCCAATTCCGGAGAGGAGGAGCTGTGAATAATGTAGTTATACGGAGGATCGGTGAGCACCCGATTCATTCTCCGGAGAGTATCGGAAAGGATTTGAGCCGCCGGTTCATATTGGGAAAGCTCCATGTGCTCGAAGCTGGGATGATGGGTTTTGGGAAGGATCCATGTTTCGAATGGAAATCGTGACGCAAAGGGGGCGATGGACACGAAGGACTCGTTTTCAGCGATGACACGATGCTTCTGCTGAAGCTCCTGCCGGATGATATCGCAGAAGACACACCGGTCTTTATAGTGGAAGTAGGTTTTGCCCCCTTCAATCTCTTCGCTTACCCTTCTGGGGACGATGGGAAGGGCGATGATTTGGGAGTGGGAATGTTCCAGGGAGGCCCCCGCCGAGACGCCGTGGTTTTTGAAAACGAGCACATATCGAAGGCGCCGGTCGCGTCTCAGGTCGATGATCCGGTCGCGGTAAGCCAACAGGACTTTCGCCACACTTTTGAACGGTAAGGTAGCCAAGGTCTCTTGGTGCCTCGGCGTTTCGATCACCACCTCATGGGCACCAATTCCGTTCATCTTGTCATAGATCCCTTCGCCTTCCCGGTCCAGATCTCCTTCTATCCGGAGGGCGGGGAATTTATTGGGGACGACACGAAGGGTCCAACCAGGGGAATTAGGAGGGGTTCCATTGTCTCGAAACGCGAGAACCTCCGGAGGTGTTCGATCCTCATTGCCCTCGCAGAGGGGACAGAATCCGCCAATTGATCTTCGCTCCTCTGTCACGAAATCGGAGGGCCTTCGGCTTCTCTCTGTGGAGATGATCACCCATCTTCCGTGGATGGGGTCTTTTCTCAGTTCCGGCATAGGCTGTTTTTTCCCGAAAGGGGTATCTGCCTAAGAGGGGAAACCTCTTTTAGCCCGTGTCCCTCTTTGCCTCTCCATTCGCTCCTGATTCTCTCCTTCGGTTTTGCATTCGATGCAGAGCGTGGTGACCGGTCTGGCCAGCAGCCTCTTTTCAGAAATAGATTTCCCACAGGATTCACAAATCCCAAATGTCCCGTTGTCAATGCGATCCATCGCCTCTTTGACTTTCATGATCAACTTTCTCTCACGGTCCTTAATCCTCAAAAGGAAATTCCGGTCCGATTCCAAAGAGGCCCGGTCTGTTGGATCGGGGAAGTCACCTTTGCTGTCCTGGCGCATGTCGCTACACGTCTTTCCGGCTTCCACCAGGAGATCATGGAGCATTCCCTCGAGTAGTCCTTTAAAATAGAGAAGCTTTTCTTGGTCCATTCAAACTCTCCTTTGGGGTGACCCAAACTCCTCAAAAAGGAAGAGAGCAAATTTAATCTATCAATAATAATATATTTTTTTTAGGAAAATCAAATGATAAATGCGCTGTTGAGCCGATCAGGGAATAAAATGGCAGGCGACGAAATGATCTTCTCCTTCGTCCAAGAGCAGGGGTTCCTCCGTTTGGCATTTCTCACCGGGATGTGGACACCGCGGCTGGAACAGGCATCCCCCCGCAGGCGAAGGACGCTGTTCCTCTTTGAAGGGAGCCTCTTCCCTTTTTTGGGAAGGATCTAATTTCGGAATCGCCTTGAGCAAGATCTGCGTGTAGGGATGCAGGGGCCGCTTGAAAAGGTCATTGCTATTAGCCATCTCTACCATCTTTCCCATATACATCACGGCGATTCGATCGCTGATATGTTTGACGATACGCAGGTCGTGGGAGATGAAGAGATAAGTGAGACCCAGTTGATCTCTTAAGTCCGTCAGAAGGTTCAGAATCTGAGCCTGGATGGAGACATCGAGAGCAGAGACGGGTTCGTCGGCCACGACCAGTTCGGGATGGAGGGAGATGGCCCTGGCAATTCCGATCCTTTGGCGCTGCCCGCCACTGAACTCATGAGCATAACGAGAGGCATCTTGAGGATGGAGCCCTACCTGATCAAGGATCTCCGAGACCTTGCGCATCTTTTCTTTTCCACGAGCGATGCCATGGACCTCCATCCCTTCTCCCACAATTTCTCCCACTTTCATCCTGGGGTTGAGGGATTCATAGGGGTCCTGAAAGATGAATTGCATGTGAGGTCTCAGTTTTCTCATCGCTTTCCGGTCGAGAGAGACGATGTCCTGGCCTTTAAAAAGGATCTGGCCCGAAGTCGGTTCGATCAATCTTAAAATTGACTTGCCGGCGGTCGTTTTGCCGCAGCCGCTTTCTCCCACCAGCCCGAGGGTCTCTCCTTTTCGGATGGAAAAGGAGATGCCGTCGACCGCACGGATCGGTTTCTTCTCTGCAGACAAGAAACCTTCCCGATAGAAATACTTTTTTAAATCTCGAACCTGAATCAGGGAACCGTTTTTGGACATCATCGGAAATTCCAAATTTCAAAATCCCTGCCTTCGCTGAAGCGCTTCGCGCAGGCAGGCAAATTTCAAGTCAACGTCGGAGGTTTGAATTAGATTCTGAAACGAGTTCAGAATGACATCCTTGTCATGCCGAACTAGGTCCTGAACTTGATTCAGGATCTTCGATTTCGGCATCTCTTGGTTTTTAAATTTTATTTGAACTTTGCTTCCATTTGATATTGTTTTCTCTAACAACATTCTTTCCACCGGATGCAACGGCTGAAGTGATCTCCATTCACCGGAAACATCGGTTCCCCCTTTTTACAATCTTCAATCATCATGTGGCACCTCGGATGGAACTTGCACCCCACGGGCAGATGCATGGGGTCAGGGACCTGGCCCGGAATGGCATAGAGTCTGCTCTTCTTCTCGGTCAGTTGAGGGATCGAGCGCATCAGTCCATAAGTATAAGGATTTCGCATTCGAGTAAAGATGGCTTCGAGGGGGCCGTATTCAAAAATCCTCCCTGCATACATGACCGCGACCCGATCAGCGATTTCCGAGATCACTCCCAGATCATGAGTGATGAGCATGACCGACATTCCCATCTCCCTTTGAATCTCTTTTATGAGTTGCAGAACCTGAGCCTGAATCGTCACATCCAGAGCCGTGGTGGGTTCGTCGGCGATGAGAAGCTTGGGTTGACAGGAGAGTGCCATGGCGATCATCGCCCTCTGCCTCATGCCTCCACTCAATTGATGAGGATAGGAATCTATTCTCTTCTCAGGGGACGGAATCTTCACCCGGTCGAGCATCTCGATCGCTTTTTTCCTTGCTTCCGTCTTATCCAATCTCTGATGGAGGATGATGGCCTCCATGATCTGGTCTCCAATCGTAAAGACCGGATTAAGGGAGGTCATGGGCTCCTGAAAGATCATGGC
>Ga0315282_10014966_pt1 | contig 11496 bp, 12 predicted proteins | sample YL17G07_20_MG_FD_203693 | JGI IMG/M metagenome (GOLD analysis project Ga0315282, IMG submission 203693) | Sediment microbial communities from Yellowstone Lake, YNP, Wyoming, USA - YL17G07_20 | ecosystem: Environmental > Aquatic > Freshwater > Lake > Sediment | place: USA: Wyoming | collected...
GAAAAGTATCCAGAAGACTTCAATCAACAGTTCGACAACTTACCCAAGGACAGTGAAGAAGAATGGACCTAAAGAATACGTTCTCATCATTAGATTTTCAGGGGAAACGAACGGGAAGCTGGAACGCATCTACGGCGTCTACGAACAGAAACAACACCAATTCCGAAGCATAGACGAGTACGTCCACTGGCACAACGAGATCAAACCACACATGAGCCTCAACTGGGAAACCCTGGAGACGCCGATCCAAGCGTTCCAGAGGAAACAGCCACCAAGAGAAGAGAAAACCGAAACAGCAGAACCCCTAGTGAAAAAATAATGGGAAACTACATCAATTTTCGTCGGGCAACTTTAGCGGAGTGGTTGCGGTATTGTAAGTGCGCCTATTACTCTACCGCCGTATGTCAACGTCGGCTGGATGTCATGCCACTTGTCTAGTGTCTTTCGGCTTCGCCGAAGGTTGTGGCGGTCCAAAGACGGAACGCGGCACTTTGACTACCTTACCCAGCGGTTGCAGAAACTCCAAGTGTACATTCATATTTGCATTGTATTTGGGAGTTCCATCTGGGTTGCGCTCTCTTGAGCGAAGAACTTGCGAAATCGCAACAGTGGCTTTGATACGTGTTCCGTCCGTCAAATTGAACATGACCACATTTGATCCGGCGACCTTGGCTTCAACCACTTCAGCTTCCACTTGGTCTTCGGCCAATTGCATTCTTCCCGTCTAGAACCAAAGCTTCCTTGTACCTTTAACTCTAATGCGAAACAGCTCCGTAAAGTCTACGGTTGACCTTGTAGAGCGTAAAGGACTCCGTGCTTGGCTCGCCTTCTGGATGAGGGTTCTTCGAAGGCTTCGTAACATGACGCTGGATGTAAAGGGTCGGGGAATGGATTGTCTTAAAGTCTGATTGCAGAACTTCAGTAAGGGGCCTTTTTTGGTGGATCTGAGAAGGTTTCCTTGGGTCTCATTGTTTCTTGGTCTGGCGAGCGTAGTCTTCTACTTCTTGGCACCCAATAGTCTCCAAGATTGGCTTCGCGCAGATGGGACAGGTCAAATCATCCGATGGATATTTCATCCGATCATTCACAATAGTCTCTGGCATCTAATCGGCAATGTAATCTTTGGCTGGCCTCTCGTTGGAACTCTGGTTGAATCTTGGATGATGTTCAGCAGAAGGGTGCGTCTAGCCTTTCTTCTGTACTGTTACTTGGTAAGCCTCATTATCAGTCTCATCATGTGGAAAGCAATCGTTCAGGTTCCACTTGTCGGTCTATCAGGCATGATCTCAGCCGGTCTTGGATTACTTCTCGCATACTATTTCTTGTTCTTCAATCGGATTAGCTTTCATGGACTCAACGCGTTTGCGCCGGTGTGCATTGGTTTTGCCTTGGGATTTCTTGTTCTCTCCACGCTGCAAGTGATTGCTTCACCGTCTGAGCAAATCTATCCTGTGACCTATCATGGGATCGCTTTTTTGGCATCTCTGGTTCTTTTTCTTGATCTGCTAAAAGAACTACGCAAAGGAATCCAAGAAGCACATTAAGGTGCAGTACCCGCATCCAATGGAGCGTATCCGGTCCATATGGGGTGTGGAAGATGAACCAACCACAAGCGAATACTAAGACTAAGGAGACATGTGTTGCGACTTTGAGCATGAAAAGCGCATATGGGTGAGGCAAGTTCTAGGTCAGTTTGATTCGCTCCGTTTTCGACTAGCGTTCTGTATCAGTGTAAACCATTTGTTTTCTCCCTCGACTTTGATGCCTGCGAGTTCTGAGGGCGTGCGTCCGTCTAACGCCTCATGAGGGCGCACATAGTTATGGAAGATTTGGTAGCCGTCAAGGATTGGTGAGTCCTCACGCTTGAGAGAACGCATGACCTTCTCTCTCGATCTTACTGTGCCGTTGAACGCTTCCATCTTCCGATTGTCTACTCCTTGGTCTTGCCATGTGAGGTGTTCTGTGCGTGGCCCCTTCAGAGTGTAGAACTCGCGCTTGTAGGCCAAATGGTACGCACGTAGTTGGTCAGTTATGAGGGTCAGTGGCCTCTTTCCAGTGGTCGCCTTGCCTTGCTGGAATAGGTCACTTGCGTAGTCCACCGCCTCACGACTCATCTTGTCTCCGGCAACTTCCTTCGCTATCCAGAAGCGTGTCTCATCGTCCAAGAGCGCGTACAGATACTTCGGATTGCCTTTCACTTTCAGATACATCTCGTCGGCTCGCCATGTATCCGAGACTTGAGGCGTGATCTTGTCAAGGTACTTCTCCATCAAACCCATGTATTTCTGAATCCAATTCCAAACGGTCTGATAGCTCACTTGAACCCCCACGCAATGAACAAGATAATGGTAGCCATGTCAGACGAAATGGTCAAAGCACTAGAACAAGAACGCAAAGCCCGCAAACTCGCATCCATTCCAGAAGCAGTAAGAGCAGTATTGGGAGAATATTTCAAAACCAAAGAAAGCAAGTAATAGAACTTCATCAGCTGGCCAATGGCCACTCTTGAAGAGCCACTCTCAAGGGTTGTTGTGTGTTCGCTGTAGCCCACAAAATAGCCGCGAACTCCTTCTCAAACCCTCCTTCGCCAATCATCGACAACCAGATACCTACGATAGGCAATGTTTCTTCGGACATACCAGTCAAGAAGAAGGCAACCTCATGTCCTCCCACATAGTAAGAGAACTTATCACCTGAATGTCTGATTTCAAGAACAATAGTGAACCAATTGAGCTTACGCTCATCTTTGTATCGAATGTCGGTCTCATAAGCCGTAGATTGGTCTGGCAGTTCCCACAACACCCTTTGAAAAGTGGGAAATCTAGGTTCGTCATCCTGCGAGAGGGTCTCACTCTTCGATGTGGTTCTTATCTCAACCCTAACCCGCCTAGCCGTGTTCCTATGCTCATTTGTTACTACGAACCACGCCTTGCACTCGAAGTGGGTGTCATCTATCTTTCGTATGCTCAACTCTGGTTAGGAACCAGTTTTGGCCTATTGATGACATTGATAAAAAAGGCAAGCCCTCTTCTAGGATGACGACTGCTAGAACAATCAGATCCACAATCAGAGCCCATTCTTCCATTGAAAGTTGAAACTGACCTGAGAGAACTGGGACAATGCCGAATCTCAAGGTGATGGCTAGCGCAAGAATACCCGTGATTAGAACCAAGAACCGCAAGACATTCCGCGGTTTCATGAAGCAGGTTAATCGTTGTTTTGTATTTAAGACCAAGCATTGAATCGGCGTAATATGCAAAGGTAACTGAACTCGTCGCTCAGTCACCCGACGATTTTTGACAGCCCGATTGAATCGGCTGAACCGACGAAGACTTGACAGTGCCCAAACAGCAAGTTCTTATTAGCAACTCGCGCATCGTTCATCTGCGGGTTCATTTTATGCCAAGAGTAACTCAAATCGCAGTCACATTGCAGAACAAGCCAGGTACTCTGGCGCAGCTCTGCTCAACCTTAAGGGACGCGGGAGTCAACATCTCCGCTGTGGTTGCCTCCGAGATTAGAGGTAGAGGCAAAGTTAGACTGCTCGTCGATAGTCCGGACAAGGCCAAGGATGCCTTGAAGGCTGCGAAGATCCGATTCTCCGAGGAAGAAGCAATAGCGATAGAGCTGGACAACAGACCAGGCGCGCTAGGCGAGGTCGCAGGGAAGCTCGCTCAAGCCAAGATCAACATCAAGTACGCATACGCGACAACTTCAGACGGATCTACAAAAACAACCGTCATTCTCGCAGTGCCTGATGTGGCTAAGGCTCTCGGTGTCATCGGCGGATAGATACCTCGACGACGCAAAGCTTCGGACGATAACGAACACATAGTTACGTCCAAGGATAGACTCTGTTGCAAGGATCATGTTAGGTGTCGTCACGAGACACCGCGTGAAATCTCTGAGTTCGAGACCGGACTTCGTCGATTCCCCATGTGTCATCTCATTGTCTAGCTCCAAATGCGGGACACACACAAATCAACTGTCCAAATCACGACGCCCGCACCAAGAGACCGCGCTGACAGAACTTCGTGTGACGGCCGGAAGTGTTAAACCTGCGGTAGCGACATTAGATCTAGATGTGATTTCTGTGCCTAAAGCGAAGAAGAAAGCAAAGAAGAAACCAAAGAAGTAACGAAACAATCCAGGGTTTGCGGCGACGAGAGGGTGCTAGCTTCAAGATCGCTACTAATCCACGCGCTTCCGTCAAACTGTTATCCGGCACATCTCCATGTTTATCAGGGTTTGATTCGTACTTCTTTCTGTCCTGTTGGAACTGATGTTTGAATCGCCCAAGGGCGGCGCCTATCGCAAACCTGAATGGGAACATATCGCCTTCACTGAACAGGTTTTCTTCGAACTTTACTTGAAAGGCCGCCTCGATGCAAAACCCGCATTCCCAGGGTCTAGTTGTTGATACCATAGTCTGATCTTCCTCAGCTGCCTTTCCCGTTTCGTGGCCGAGAATCCGAGCCTCTCGACCTACGGGATACTTCGAAGGTACATTCGTAAAAGCGTAGGGTTCGACCCTCACTGTTGATTACTGATCACAAGTAGCCGAAGTGATCTGACACCAGGGTTTCTTGAGACATGCCTTCTTGGCCACCTCCCGCGGTTCTCCATATGTGTGGCGCATAGAGACCTGCCGTCGCCTCTAGATTGTGAAAACTCAGAGAGAAGCGGCCAAAGAGGTCTGTATAGTGTGGATAGCTGAACGAACCGATCAAGTCGACCTATGCGCTGCAGAGAGGACTAAGACCTGTCCTATGCGGTTCGCTCACAGTCAACTCGACCTTGAAGCAAGATCCTCTGGCTCACCTCGCAGAGAGCCAAAACCACACATTTGACTGCACGAGAACCAGAGAGAAAGCGAGAGGACAAGTGAAAACTCGAAAGCGACTGAAGACGCGACTAAAGTGCTATGGCGGGAAACCTAGGCAATAGGAAAAGGGTGGGAAAAGAGAGCGAGTGAGAGAAGAGAATAGAGTATAGTGCGCCTACGCCAACGCTTCATCACCAGGCCTAACTTTTTCGAGTGGCTTCATGCCTACGAGCAAATGCGACGAGCAGATAGCCTCACTCAGCTGCTTACCTGGTGGTTTGGCTGCACTGAATCGACAAGCGTCGGCCAGCACTAGACGCGCGCGCCTTCAACTGGAATGTGTCGGTGGCTTTCGTCGAAGGGCTGAAACCAACTTATAGATCCTCTTTGAGACTAGTTAGCCGTGAGTGTCATGGTCAGAGACTTCCCTCAGCAGCAGGGAGAAACTCAACCGAGAGAATCTATGAGAAACCTCGCCTACGTGACGGCAATCGTCATCTCAATGATCGGTCTCATCGTGGTCATTTTGAATGCGCGCGGTTCTTTGGAACCATTTGTTTTCAATTTCGTAGTCGCTGGCCTCGCTGCCGCTATCCTTGCGCTACTCGGTTTCTATTTTGTCGTGCAACCTCTCCGTCCAAGAGTCGAGAAGTGGCGTCGAGAATCTAGGGAAGAATCTGTGGCGGCAGGAATCTTCCCAGAGCTGGCGGATCTTGTCGATAGCTTCTTTGAATTGGCTTCAAGAGATCGCACTACTGGGATTCATCAGGCGATACGGTCATTTGCTGAACAGCCAGACCTTGGGCCAACCATAACGGTGCCAGAAGCATATCCAAGAGAGAAATATCTGATGCAAGAGCTATCGAGCAACTACGATACTGTGATCCACACGCCCTTCACGCAACTTCAATCTGACATACGGCGAACCTTCGGACGCCAAAGCAGGAAGCAATTGCTCGAGCACTTTGCGGGCGAGTTCAGCCACCTGCTTTCCATCTACAAGCGTCTGTTTGTAGACTCCTACTTCGAAGCGTGCAGGAAAGTAGGTGTTGATTCCCTGCCATATAGATCGAGAGAAGAATACGGCAAGTTTCTGATGAAATATAATCAGTTTGGTGCATCCTACGTTGAGTTCGCAAGAAATACGAATAGAATGATGGGGATGCGCGTATTAGCCGAGTATTTTGAGGACGGAACGCCTCTAAGGGCGTAGTCAAGCTCGCTATTCGGAGTCCCAAAAGGAAGTCGGAGAGGGATCGGCGCAGACTCTTCAGTTGTAGTAAAGGATGATTCCCACATGTGAACCATTCGCATACTGAGGGGCTCTTTGGCTTGATGCAAGAAGGAGTTACATCCTCGGCCAACACGTTGGGTCATTTCTTCTTTCAAGCATGGCTATCGAGACCGCAATAAGGTACCTGATCGAGCAGTTCACAGTGGACAAACTTGAGGCACGTATGATCCAGTTCCTAGAGAGGCTGGATTTCCGACAAGGTGTCATCTTCCTGAAAGAACTCGGCCATTTAGACGAGAAGCTCTCCGATGAGCTGAACGGCTTCTATGACAAGAGGAACTGGTATTCACATCTAAGATTCTCTGCGATAATTGGAGAAGGTGGAGAGGAGGAAGTCGACGTACGAGATGAGGAGGGACAGATCATAGGAAAAGAGAAGATCAGGGATAACCAAATCCTTGCGACAGCGATCGTTCAGGAAAGGGCGCGGGAGCATGCCCTGGAAGCTCTTCAGTTTGTTGAAGCCGCTTTCGACAGGATGTTCGCCTTACGAGAAGGCAGCCGGGATGCATGCGGAAGTGAGTTGGTTGCGGATATCTCCTGCATCCGCATGGGTAGAGTAGAATAGATCTCAGCCCTACATCGCCGCTTACAGCGATTAGTAACGTCCCCTTCTTGACGGGGCAGCTTTTTCTCTCATCGGTCAGTGAATCGATTTGCGGGTATACCGGAGCGCCGCCTCGGGTCGAGACCGGTTTTGTTGCTCATCAGCAACCTTGACCCCGCTCAGCAGGCATACCCCTTCGCCGCTTGAATGAAATGACAAAAATGACAAAAGTTATAAGATTTTGTCATTTTCGTCACTTACGTCATTTACTCATGCGACCCTTCACATAATCGCCAAACAGCGGGTTGAACAGGACATACTTCCCCCTCTCAACCTTTCGAAGACAGTCCTTTCCAACTAACCTCCTGATAATTTGCGGAGTGTCTTGCTCTGACATGCCTGTTCGCTTTGATACATCCTTAGGACTGACCGGTGAACGAATCTCAGCCATGGAAAGGAGTACACGTTTCTCCGCACCGCTTGCGGCGTCAAAGCGGTCTTCGAAAAGCTGACCTGAAAGACGGGAACTGACACGTGGTAAGATTCTTTGAACAGTGTCAGCGTCGATCTTGGTTGCTCCGTCTTCGAAGAGGTAAAATCCGAAGACTTGAACGACATAGGGGTGCCCCGCACTCAATTCCGACACACGTTCCACCCCGTCTTTGGTTATCTGGCGATTGAAAGAAAGTAATGGTTTTTCTAGGACTTCCTTGACTTCTTCAGCCGTCATCGGCTTGAGATAGACAGGCACTAGAAATCTCGCAATCGGAGAGAACTTCTCTTTGATTCCGGCGAAAAGTCCAAGCCTACCGGAGACAACAAGCATGTATCGGCCGCCCTGTTCGCCAACTCTTGTAAACACAGACCTCAAGAAGCTCCACCCGCCGTCAATAGCCCGCAGGTGCTCTGCCTCGTCCAGCAGGAAGACTATCGCCGGAACGTTCTCCTCAATCCCGCCCCAAATGTGAATGAGCTCCTTGTAGAAGGCATCTTGCAGTGCAATCTGGGGTGCCTGCTGCTTCTCCAACGTCCCCCCGAAGCCGAAAGCCGACAAACCCACCTTGTACGATGCGAAGAATCCCTTCACTTTCGCCTTCGCCCGCATCTTTGCTGGCAGATTTGACGAGCCGTCAGTCCGCAGTGCCTCCAGCAAGAAGATTATTAAGCTCTGGATCGAGTTGACTGTGACATCGAGTTCTCTTCTGACAGATATGCACCCGCGGGCTCTGGCAATATCGTCACACTTCCTCAGTAGAGAGGATTTCCCGATTCCCGCTTCGCCCACAACGGCCATGTGATTAGGGTTACCTGAGATGGCATAGCCCAGATACTCCGAAAAAGTCTTCAACTGAGACTCCCTGTCCCCGAAGAACTCCGGATCCGCTGGCAGTCCCGGCTTGAACGGGTTTCGCAGGCTCAAAGATGAGTCAACAATGACAATAATGACGGGCCTTTTAAAGAGGCGTCATTCTTGTCAGTCAATCAAGCATGCTGGCTACAAGACAAGACAGTTGCGCTGTTGCTTTCCATCTCGCGAAATGTCGAGATAGACATCGGTGTTTCGTTCCGAAGCGTCGCCTTGGCATTTCTTGTTGCTTTGATCTCCGCGATACTTTGGGGCGCGTATCCCAGTTGGAGAGCTTCATCCCTGAAGCCTGTGGAGGCATTGAGGAATGAGTAGGCCCATCTTGGAAGCCAGACAGCTCTGGAAAGCTTACAGAAATGGGAAAGTCGAGTCGCGGATACTGAATGGCATAGACGTGCAGATCATGCAGGGAGAGATTCTCGCCATAATGGGCCCTTCCGGATGCGGGAAGACCACTCTCCTGAATCTGCTTGGAGGACTGGACAGGCCAACGTGGGGAGATGTGGCAGTCGATGGCAGATCCCTCGCGTCGATGACCGATTCCATGCTGACAAGGCTCCGGCTGACCGAGGTAGCTTTCGTTTTCCAAGCCTACAACCTAATCCCGACTCTTACGGCAATCGAGAACGCGGAACTTCCGCTCTCACTGTTGAGGATGAGCAAACGCGAGAGGTTCGCGCGCGCTTCATGGCTCCTTGGGTTGGTAGGTTTGACTGGAAAAGAGGACCGATTTCCCAGTGAGCTTAGCGGTGGAGAACAGCAGAGGGTGGCCGTTGCAAGAGCCGTCGCGAATAATCCACGAGTGATTCTTGCGGACGAACCAACTGGAAACCTTGACAGCTCCAATTCTGCACAAATCATGAAGACGCTTTCAAGCTCGAACAGAGAACTAGGACAAGCCAAGCCAACTGCAATGATTAGTGGCAGTGACGCTTTAGAGTCTATCTACGGCCAATCGAGTTTCTGTCACTTGAAACAATGAGGCAAGACGAAATTGGAAGTCATGAGATTTGTTGGGAGACTTTCCCTAACTCGTCGTCGGGACACTTCGCGGGCGTCGTGATTTGAACCCTCATTGGAGAGGAGGCAAGCAGGAGGGGAATTAGAATGGGCGTTTTTCGTCGTCGTCGGGACACATGGCGCGGGCACTCAGATTTGAACCATCAGTGGGAGGGGTTTGTCGTCGTCGAGTCTCTTGGTGCGGGCACCTGAATTTGAACCCTTGATTTTGTGTGCGCACCTACGGATTATGATCCCAGTCTCCAGGGTCACTCCATCCAACTAGAGGTTCAAAGTACTGACCGAAGTTGACGGAGCGTCCCATGAAGCTGGTCGAATATGATACCAGATACAAGTAGAGCCAAGCCAAAGACCCTGCTTTCCCCCTGCAAACACTGAATGGTTCGTCGCTTTCCCACTTCAACAGTAACCCACGTGAAGCCAGAGCACCACTGTCTAGAACGCATACCAAGTCTGCCGTGTCAATACTTTCCGGCTTGGAAAGCTCTTGAATCAAAGTATCCCAAGTGGCACCCTCGTACGCGAATATGCAGCGCAAAGGGCGACCAAGTACGGGTCCTGAGCTGATCATGGCACCAATGCCTGAGTGACTCAGATTCTTCACTCGATTGAGTGTCGCCAATGCCTCCTGTAGTTTTGTCCTACTCAGATTGGATTTTACCTCAATGACCCCGAAGACTCCTTCTGCTAGAAAAGCATCTGCCTGGCCAAATTTGAGCGACGGTGCATCATCTCTGAGTATCACAACTTCCAGTTGACCTGTTTTGTTTCCTTGACTATCCCAGATTTCACCTTGCCTCACAGAAAGACGAGGAGGTAGGACGCCAGAAAGAAACCTCTTGCAGAACAGCTCTCGGTTGTATCCTATGTTGGCGGATGCTTCCTGTCCTTTTGATCTTTCATATTCGGCCAAAAGCACATCGGCAGATCTTTTGAAATAGTCGTAAAGAATCGGTCTCCTCACGTTAGGTTCCGTCGTCATCAGATAAGCCATATCCTGCTGTCAAGAATTCCCTTGATGAGCTATTTGAGGAATTCATGTTCACCCAGGAGACTGATCGTCAATCAGAGACCGTGGAATTTGAACCGTCATAACTAGGAGAGGCGGTTTGTCGCCGTCGTCGGGTGACTTGGTGCGGGCATCAAGATTTGAACCGTCATTGGAGTTGATTTGTGTGTGTGGTCTAGTGGTGATTCGAGAATGTTCGGCCACAGCGTTTGCATTGGTATCGTTGGATTCGATGGAACCTTGGCCGGCACAGATACATGAAGCCGCACTTGAAGGTCTGCTGAGAACGGCAGTAGGGACACTTTGGTTTTGGCTTCCTCATGTTTCAAACACACACAAGCAGCTTGTTGGCGAGGACTATTATGGGTTCTGCAAAAGTCCGAGCCATCTAAGTCCGTTGTTAGAGTTCATGCCAAGGCTTTGTCCGTTTTGGGTATTCTGTGTGTGTGGGTAGCTTGGTGCGGCCGTCATGATTTGAACCGTCGGTTAGTGTCGTAGTTTGAATTGGTGTGTGTGCACCACGAGACGCCCCCCCGAAAGAAAAGACGCAAACAACCTCGTGGTGCGGACCCCTCCAGAATGAGAACGCTTGAAAACAGATACCTGCTGAGAGGGGTAGGCTATGCCGCATAGACGTTGGACACCTGAAGAGAAGATCCGGATAGTTCTCGAATCATTGAACACCAGCATAGGCATGGCTGAACTATGCAGAAAATACGCTGTGAACCCAACCGTATTCTACGCTTGGAAAGAGAAGTTCATTGAAGCAGGAAAGCAGGCGCTCACACGATCTAGGAGAAACGGAGGGGAGGGGGAGCTCCAAGCAGAGAATGAGCGTTTGAAACAACTGATCGGTGAACTCACCATCGCGAATGACGCGTTCAAAAAAAGTTTGCAGGGAGAGAAAGGAAGATGGTAGCAGACATAATTAGAGATCAAGGGTCAAGCCTCAGAAAGGCACTACGCCTGTCTGGATGCTCACGCAGAAACTACTACTACCAGCCCGAAAAGAGAACCATTCCTCTAGACCCGTATATCCTCGAGAAGGTGAAAGAGGAAACGTTGAGGAGACCCCTCTACGGGACCAGACGTATGGCGGTCACTCTTGCGAGGGAGCTGGGTAGACCGATTAACCGTAAACGTATCCAGCGAATCTACCGCATCCTAGGGTGGATTCAGCCGCAGAAGACGAAGAAACAGCTCCTCAGAGCAGCATACGATAAGAGACCCAAACCCACCAGGCCGAATGAGCTGTGGGCGTCGGATCTCACCTACATCCACTGCGGCATAGACGGTTGGGCGTACCTGTTCAACGTGGAAGATGTAGTCAGCAGAGAATGGGTAAGCTACGTCTTCGACAAGTACGCCACCAAAGAGAACGCCATCCTAAGCGTAGAGAAAGCCCTCATCAAACATCCGGAAGCCACAGACGTAA
>Ga0315282_10014967_pt1 | contig 11496 bp, 13 predicted proteins | sample YL17G07_20_MG_FD_203693 | JGI IMG/M metagenome (GOLD analysis project Ga0315282, IMG submission 203693) | Sediment microbial communities from Yellowstone Lake, YNP, Wyoming, USA - YL17G07_20 | ecosystem: Environmental > Aquatic > Freshwater > Lake > Sediment | place: USA: Wyoming | collected...
GATCAACGTGTCCGACCAAGACGCCTCCTCTCGGAAAGCTTCGGGCTGTCTGCCAACTGCTCAGCGATGACCCAAGACTAACATAGAACCGGACGTTTGTCAAGACTTTTCGGCCGGGCTTCTAGGAGTTTGTCGGAGTACTGCCTGTCTTGGGGCAGCTTCTCAGTCTGCAACAGTCAACCGGGCGGCAGTGCCGGATGGGTGTTACCGCTACTCGCCAGCTTTCCGGACATAGCACCTGCCTGCCTGTGCCTGCCCGCACGGAGGCAGACCTGCCTCTTGTCGCTCATGCCAGCGCCGCCTCCCGGCCATACCGGAAGACCTTCAGCAGGTTCTGCGTCAGGCAGATCAAGTCAAACTCGTAAGGCACTTTCCCAAGGCCCCGAAGCAGAAATCTGCGGAAGCCGCGTCGCTCTTTGAGCTGTCCTGCCACCGGCTCAACAATCTCCTTGCGTTTGGCGTAGATGCTTCGCCCCCGGATCGTCCGTAGCTTACGCGCCATCCGTTCCTTGACCGTCAGCCCCTTCGGTATCCGACCCCGTGGAACAGGCGGCACCTTCTCTCCGTGCTTCAACCGGCCGGTCGCAATGTAGCCGTCTATCCCTTCCTGCTCTGAATACGCCGCATTCTCGTCTGTGTAATACCCATTATCCATCGTCATCCGCTTCGGTAGCCACCCGCCAAGATTGGCTTTCATCCGCTCCACCATCGGTTTCACCTGCTGCTTGTCGTTCCCCTGCTGCGTGACCGCGCACGCCACAATGACTTGATGCTGCGAGTCCACCTCAATCTGACAGTTGTAGCTCTGTTCAAAGGCCTTGGTCGCTCCATCCCTCATGATCCGAGAGTCAGGGTCAGTGAAATCACGCTGGGCCGAAGGCTTCGGCCGCGCCTGTGGGCCAGCACTGCTATTGCCGGACGCATCACCAGCCGCTAACCGGGCTTGCTCTCGAGCCTCTTTCTCCAGAGCCTGTTTCGCAGCCAGAATCTTCGCCAGCCGCTGCTTCCGGAACCGCAGCTCAACCGGCAGCTCGTTCCCACGCTTGCCCCGCCCATACCGGACATCCTCGGCCTTATCGGTTGCTTCGGCCTCAGCCAGGAGACGTTCGACCTCCTCCTGCAACTCCTTAGCCTTCTTCTCCATCCGCTCGTAGCTCATGGCCTTATGCTTGGAAGCGTTGGCTTTGACCTTGGTCCCATCCAACGCCACGTGACCCAGCTTCACCAATCCCGCTCTCTCGCACAGTCTGAGAACCTGCAGGAAGATGCGGCTGAGCGCTACCAGATGACGCCTCCGAAACTCGGCAATCGTATCGTGGTCCGGATGCTGGTCGGTGCTGAGAATCCGGAACGGAACAACCTCGTAGGTACTCTGCTCGATTCTGCGTGAACTGGGGATGCCCACACAATAGGCGTAGAACAGCAGCTTGACCATCATCCGAGGATGGAAGGGCGCTTGGCCACCCGCAGAGTTGTCATAACTGCCAGTGATTTCGGATAAGTCCAGCGTATCGACGACATCACTGATGAAGTCGGCCAAGTGGTCTTCGGGCAGCCAGTCTCGAAGATTGGGCGGCAGGAGCAGCAGTTGACCGGGCTGGTAGTCACGGAAGCGAGCTTGGGTACTCATGTAGTACTAGACTCCAACTTGATGAACCCCGAAGCAGAGGTTCTCCGACAGACTCCTAGAATCGAAATGGAGAACTGCATGACGAACACGACTATCGCTAAGAGAATCACGGCCCTTGAGCAGGAGTTGCAGCGAATGGAGCTGCGGCTGAAGAAACATGCGGCTCGGCACAAGAAGCCGCCGTTCACCGGACTCCGCGGACTCTGGAAAAGCTGCGGAGACATTTCCTACGAGGAAATCGGCAAGGCTGAAATCCGCCTGGACGACAACGCGTGACGGCCTGCGTCGTTGACAGCCGGTGCCTCGTCTTCCCGATGGCCGAGGAGGTAGTGAAGCTGCTTCCGGTGGAACTCGACATCCACGATGCCATCATCTGCGCCACCGCCCTCGCGCACGGCCTGACAACCGGAGAAAAGACCGCAGTGCTCACCAAGGACGAAGCAATCGCCCATTCCGGTTTGGTCCCTGTCCTCTGGTAGCCCGCGACCGCAAGCCCGGCCCCTGACCGCCGACGAATCGCCTTCTCGACCTGCCGCGCCGCCGCTTCCTTGACTCACTTCCAGCACTTTCTATACTAGGCTTGTGCCAACGCCCGCTCGACCGGTCGGCCGGACACAGACACCGGACGGGATGTGGTTTCGCTGTACCGGCTGCGGCGAAATCCTCTACCGCAAGACCCTCGAGTCCAGCTTCTTCATCTGCACCCGGTGCGGCTATCACTTCCGTATCACGCCCGAGCAGTACATCCGGATTCTCCTGGACAACGGCGGGCTCGACGGACTCGACACGGACCTGGCACCCGCCAATCCGCTCGGGTTTCCCGACTACGACAAGAAGCTGAAGGAAGCACAGGAAAAGCAGGGCCGGAAGGACGCGTTCATCTATGGCCGCGGCGCGATTGCCGGCTGCCCGGTGGTCTTCGGCGTAATGGACTTCAACTTCATCGGCGGCAGCATGGGCTCGGTCGTGGGCGAGAAGATCGCCCGTGCCATCCGGCTCGCCCGGGCTGAACGCAGGCCGCTGATACTCGTCTCGACGTCGGGCGGCGCGCGCATGCAGGAAGGGTTGTTCTCGCTCCTGCAGATGGCCAAGACCTCGGCCGAGCTCGGGCTCCTGCGCCGGGCCCGGGTGCCGTACATCTCGATACCGGTCGACCCGTGCACCGGCGGCGTGTCCGCGTCGTTCGCCATGCTCGGCGACGTCATCATCTCCGAGCCGGGCGCGCTCATCGGCTTCGCCGGTCGCCGGGTAATCGAGGGAACCATCGGCGAGAAGCTGCCTGAAGGCTTCCAGACTGCCGAGTTCCTCTTGAGACACGGCCTGCTCGACATGGTCGTGCCCCGCCGCGACCTCCGCGACACCCTGGCGCGGCTGCTCTCCATCCTCCGGCCGCAGCCGGCCGCAAACAGCAAACAGTAGGTAGAATGCGGGGGCATCCTGGTTTCGCCTCTTGCATTCCGGCCTTTGCCTCTTGACCCTGCCGTGAGCCGGGTGTTGTTCAAGGACCTTACCAAGACCTTTGACAAGGGCGCGGTCGCGGTCGACCACGTCACCTTCGAGGTCGCGGACAAGGAGTTCTTCGTCCTCGTCGGGCCGTCCGGGTGCGGCAAGTCGACAACCCTGCGTCTCGCAGCCGGCTTGGAGGAACCGACCGGCGGCGAGATTTTCATCGGCGAGCGCCTCGTGAACAACGTCGAGCCCAAGGAACGCGACATCGCGATGGTGTTCCAGAACTACGCGATTTACCCGCACATGACCGTGTACCAGAACATGGCGTTCGCCCTCAAGCTGCGCAAGGTTCCGAAGGCGGAAATCCGCACCCGGGTCGAGGAAGCCGCGCGGATTCTCGGCATCTCGGAACTGCTCCAGCGCAAGCCAGCCGCGCTCTCCGGCGGCCAGCGCCAGCGGGTGGCCGTGGGCCGGGCGATTGTCCGCAAGCCGCAGGTATTTCTCTTCGACGAGCCGCTCTCCAACCTCGACGCCAAACTGCGCGTCGGCATGCGTGCGGAGCTGGCGAGAATCCACCGCAGCCTGGAGACGACCGTGCTATACGTGACGCACGACCAAGTCGAGGCCATGACATTGGGCCAGCGCATCGGAGTTATGAAGGACGGCAGGCTGCTTCAGGTCGCGGACCCGATGACGCTCTACAGCCGGCCCGTGAACAAGTTCGTGGCCGGGTTCATCGGCTCGCCTCCGATGAACTTCCTGTCCGGTCGGATTGAGGCCACCCCCGCACTACGCTTCCGCCACAACTCGTTCGGCATCAACCTGGCCCCAGCCGCCGCAAAGAAGCTGGAACCGCTCAATGGCAAGCCGGTGACGCTTGGTGTGCGGCCTGAGGACGTCAGCCTGTCGGATGGTTCCGGTTTCCGGGCCGGCGTGGAAGTCGTCGAACAGATGGGGAATGAGACGATTCTCTACCTGCGACTGGGTGACGACACCCTGGTCGGCCGCGTCCCGCCGCACGACGCGCCCCGGCCCGGCCAGGTCGTGGACGTCAGGTTCAACCTCGACCACATCCACTTCTTCGACGCCGAGACCGAAATGACGCTGGTCTAGCATGGCGAACCGGACCGGACGACACCGGGGACTTGACCTGCCGTCCTCATCGGCTAGTATCGTTGTAAGCTCAGGCTGCGGTCGAAAGGCATTCATCTAAGGAGAACCCATGTCCGAGAGGCTAAAAGGCCTGGTACTTAGTGAACAGAACCTGCTGAGAGTCGACGCCGACAACTCGCTCGTGGTCGACAAGGCCAGAGCACTCGTGATTCCGTCAGAGGATTTCGCCATCTGCGAGCGCCTGGCCGACGGAAGCGAGGCGGCCGAGACGCTGAGCCGGCTCCAGCATCCGACTCGTCCTTCTGCCGCGCTCGAACGGCGCGCGCGCCTCCGGCAGGCTGCCGCCCGACGTTCGCTTGGGCCCGCTGACCGGACCGGTCGAAAATGGCCGAAGAACGGGTAATCCAGGTCTTCTGCGACGAGTGCTCGCGCGGGGTGCTCGTATGGAAAGAGTCGATGTACAAGTGCACCCGCTGCGGCCGGCAGGTCTGCCAGAACTGCTTCGACACCTCGCTCAAGCAATGCATTGAGTGCTGCCGGCCCGTGCGCGAAGCTGAAGCAGTCACCAGGGCGCTGGCCGCCAAGTTGACCGAAGAAGAGCAGCGCGCCGCGGAAAAGCGCCGGAGGATTCAGAGCACGTGGACCGGAATACTGACCATCGTCGCCTTTGTTGCCGCGGCCGCGCTCATCACGTACTTCCTGCTGACCAGCCATTTCCACCTGAACGTTTCCGACCCGTTCCCGGGCAGACCCGCGACCCCCTCCGCCGACCAGTAGAGTCTTTCCCTGTAGAATCAGGCGGCTACGCCTCAGGCGGGAATGCGGCCGGTCGCTCCAGCCGTTTCAGCCGCTTCACGAACGCCAGGTAGGCCCCGAACACGGTCACGAGAAACTGAAACGCCGGCCCCACGCCGACCATCAACACCAGCCAGCCGTAGAGGCTCGCCTTGGTGCTGTAGAGGTCCAGAGGCAGCCCCATGTTGCCCGGGTCGGTAACCCGCGCGAACAGGTATGGAACGAGCCTGCCCCATATGGCGAGCATGATGAGCACGGTTATGCCCGAGGTCACGAGCGCGTAGCGCAGGCTCCGCGTCAGAGCGCCCCGCAGCTCGGGCACGTGGAACTCCGCGCGCCGGGCCGCGAACCAGCCCACCGGAAGCCCCAGCACGATGCAGAAGGCCGCGGTCCCCATCCCCAGCCCGGCAAGCAGCACGTCCAGTATCGCATACGCGACGAGCAAACCGATTGCGTTCTGCCCGAACGTCTGTTTTGCAGTGTGTCTCATCCCCTTGTGTGCCTTTCAAAGAACTCCCAGATGACTTTGGTGGCATTGATGTCGCGCGTGGTCCGGCCGAAGAGCCGGGCCCGGGCCGCGCCGCCCGGCCAGGTATGGCCGCCGCCTTCGACCGTGTGGAGAACGACCTCGCTGCCGTCCCTGCCCCCGGTCCAATGCAGACTCCGGACACGAGTCCCGTCGGTCGTGTCCGCATCGACGACCGGCAGTGTCTCCGGCTTCGGCCTGCAACTGTCGGCCTGCGCCCAGAACTCGGCGGTCGCAAGCGCGGACGCGACCTGGCCGCGCTTCGCCGCAAGCCCGACCCCGCCGCCGGAGTACGGTACGACCGGGTCGGCCGTGCCGTTGATGAGCAGCACCGACACCGGCCGCGCCGGCCGGCACGAACCGAGCAGGTTGCCGGGCACCGTGCCCGCCACGGGCGCGATCGCGGCAATCTTCTCCGCCCGCTCGCACGCCAGCCGGTGGCACATCATCGCGCCATTGGACATGCCCGAGACGTAGACCCGCGCCGAATCCGCGTTCAGGTCCTGAACCAGCCGGTCGACGAGCGCGGCCAGGAAACCGACGTCGTCCACGTCCTCGCGCTGCGAACGGAACCGCCTGACGTTGCGGCCGTCGTTCCAGTGGCCGTTGACCGCGTTCGGGTAGACCACGATGAAGCCGGCCTCATCCGACATCCGGCTGAACCGGGTAAGCTGCGCCACCTTGCGGCCGTCACCGCCGCCGCCGTGCAGCACGAGAACCATGGGCCAGGACCGCTGCCGGTCGTAAGCCTTGGGAACGTGCACGACGTACGTCCGCTTCAGGCGGCCGTGGACCATGGCCAGGTCATAGTCTCGGCCCGGCTGGACATTTCTGAGACGTCCCCGCCCCTGGGCCGTGTTGACGAGGACGAACAGCGCGAGCGCCGCGACCACCGCCGCGGCGAACGCCAGCCGGAATAAGAGACCGCTCATCCCTCCGCCTTGCACGGCTCGCCGGCCTCATGCAACCGGCCCCGACTGAGCGACGCGAAGACACCGGCCCCGCAGAGCGCGGCGAACGCGGCGAAGGCTATCCTGACGCTTGCGAGGAACGCGGCCGGGCTTGCTTCCTTCATCTCCGCGCGGCCGATGAAAAGCGCGAAGAGCAACATGACGATGCCCATCGAGAGCATCTGCCCGACCATCCGTACCGTCGCCACCATGCTCGACGCCACGCCGTAGTCGCGCGTCTCGACCGAGCACATGATGGCATTCGTGTTCGGCGACGAAAACAGGCCGAACCCCACGCCCAGCAGGGCGAGGCTTGCGATAATCAGCGCTAGCGCCGTGGCCGGACCGACGAAGACCAGCGCGACGAGCCCGACCACGGTCAGTCCCATACCCAGGGACGCCACGATGCGCGGCTCGATGCGGTCGGAGAGCCGTCCGGCCAGGGGAGAAACCAGGGCCTGCATCACCGGCGCGGCTACGAGTACGAGCCCGGCTCGCTCCGGCCCGTAGCCGCGCGTGAACTGAAGATAGAGGCTTAAAAGAAATCCGACCGCGGACGTCGCCGAGTAATTCACGAGCGCGGCCAGGCTCGAAAACGTGAACACCGAATTGCCCCGGAACAGACGCAGGTCCAGCACGGGGTATCTCATCCTGCGCTCGAGCAGCACGAAGCCGGCAACGCCGGCCAGGCCGCCCAGCACCAGAATGCCGCCCTGAACCCGCGGCAGCAGCGAGAAACCGTACATCAGCGCGAGCAGGCTGGCCCCGTAGACCAGGGAGCCGGCGACGTCGAACCTCTCCTCCCTCGCCTCGTACCACTCGCCCTCAAGCTTCCACGCCACGAGCACGAGCGCCGCGAGCGCCAAAGGCGCGATGGACCAGAACACCGAGCGCCAGCCCCACTGCCGCGTAAGAAAGCCGCCCAGAACCGGCCCCAGGGAAAGCCCGAGGTAGACGGTCGCGATGTTGATGCCCAGGGCGCGGCCCCGGGTTCCCCTGGGGAAGACCGACGTGATAATCGCGGTCCCGGTGCCGAAGGTCATCGCGCCGCCGATGCCCTGGACCACGCGCGACAGTATCAGCATGGTCCCTGAACCCGAGAGCGCCGACAATACCGAGCCCAGGGCAAAGACCAGCACGCCCCACGCGAACACGCGCTTGCGGCCCCGCATGTCGGCAATCCGGCCCAGCGGCACGAGACAGACCGCGGCGGCCAGAATGTAGGCGGTTGCGACCCAGCCCAGGGTAATCGCGCTCATCGAGAACTCCCGGCCGATTGCCGGCAGCGCAACGTTCACGGCCGAACTCATGAACGGCGTCAGGAAACCGGCCATGGTCGTGGTAAGAAGAGCATAGCGGCGGGTGGCGGCTTCATTCACGGCAGCGGATATTCTAGTGCATAGCGCGGCCGGGCACAAACCGCGAACGACGCCGGCGTCGCTCAGCGTAGAAGCTCGACGCGCTGGACTGAGGTTTGGCCCCGGTCCTCGACCCTGACGAAGTAGACGCCCGCGCTCAAACCTGACAGGTCCAGCCGGCCCGCTCCTGCCCGGGAACGCCGTACCACTCTCCCGCTCACGTCACGCACCGTGACAGATGAAGCGGGCTGAGCCGTACCGAGCAGTCTCAGATAGCCGGACCCGGTCACAGCGCTGGTGCTGGGCGGCTGTGTGCGCGGGACAAGACCCGGCGCTGCCGTGCCCTCCAACCGCGGCTTCGGTAGCCCGCCTCCATCGAAGTCTCCTTCCCGATACTGCCAGAACTCAAGAGTCTTGTTCCCTTTTAGGGCATAGATGAAATCCGCTTCCCCAACATGGATGATATCGGCTCCGCGGCCCACTTTCTTCTTTTTGCCTGTGATGCCGACCTTCGGTACAGTGTCACGCTCCGTCCAGGAGTCGGTCCCGGGATTGTAGCACCAGAACTCCTGACTGTTATTGCCCTTGAGTGCGAGAATGCGGTCGAAAAACCAGGTCGCGGAACCGCCGTCCTTGGATTTCCTCGCTTTGCCCGTGCGACTTATGAATGGCATGCCCTGTAGCTGGCGCGTCTCCCACGTCCCGCTGGCGACGTCGAATTTCCAGAATTCGTGTAACTTGGCGCGATGACAGTAGATGTGCTGGCTGTCGTCATAGACGAGCCAGGAGCCTTCATCATAGCGGAAGCCGGTCACGACCGGAGCACTGGGCAGGACTTCCCATCTGCCGGCAAGCGTATTGAACCTGAGAAAGTCACGGGCATTGCCCTTGAGCAGGTATACGTTGGACGTATCGCGCAGCCGCGCACAGACCATGCCCGTGCCGGACCTCACGCGTTTGCCGCTCGGTTGCTCCGGTACGTCCGGAAGCTGGGTCCAGGTATCAGCCACGACGTCGTACCGCCAGAACTCGCAGGTATTGCCGCCCTTGGCCATGTAGATGTACCGCTCGCCGTCACCGGCTCCCCGGCAGCCCTTGCGCGGCAGCTTGCCCGAAGGGCTCAAAGGAATCGAGCTCACGCTGCGCCACTCGGGGTAGACCAGGCACTCGTAGCGGTAGAACTCGTCCGTCTTGTTCCCTTTCGCAGCATAGACCAGGTCTGCCGACATGGGTGCAAGCCAGCCTCCACCGGACACGGGCTTGCCCGAAGCGCCGTCAGGCATCGGCGCGCACGCGCGCCAGCCGCCCCCTCAGAAACGATAGACCGCCAGCAGGCACCGAAGCGTGTCGTTGGTCGGATTCGCGTCTCCTACCGCCGCAGTCGAACACCGCAGCGTCCAGTACCCAGTCCGCCAAAACGTGTATTGCGGGAAGGCCAGTGTCCCCACTGAGTCAGGTGCGAGGCCGTCCATGGCCATGGACTCGCAGTACGTCCGACTCCCATAGGGGTCGGTCATCGCGAAAAACGCGGTGAAACTGGTGGCCGTGTCACCCAGGTTGTGCCAGACAGCCTTCGGGGTGAAGGAGGAGTACTCCTGGAGAAGATACTGTCCCTGCAGGTACATACACCCGTTCATGAGCATCGTATCTACGCCGACGTCCACCCGGGCAGCAAGACTCGTTGATGCTGCGGCGAGCAACACAAGCAGGCTTCGACGCGTACGTAACATCGGTACTTCCTTCGCTACATCCTAGGTGAGCCAGGCTTCCTTGTCAATGCCGCGTGGCCCTCCCGTTGCCAGCGGCCACTGGTTCTTGCGCCCGCGGCCCCTCAGCGCACGAGCTGGACGCGCTGGACCGAGCAGCGGCCCTGGCTTTCGACCCGGACGAAGTATACGCCCGGCGTCAAGCTGCTCACGTCGTTCGGACCGGGCAGGAGCTCCATCACCTTACGGCCGCTCGCGTCGAGCAGCGTCGGCCCTCGGGTACAGTCAACGTAGTGACAGTCCCCTCGGTCAGCCCTGTATCCTGTATTCTGTCTACTGTCCCCTATCCTCAGCACTCCGCGGACCACGGTAGCCTTCGGCGTAATGCGTGAGGCGTTGGGCGTGATGCGTTCCTCCACTCCCACGCTTCCCGAGTCGCGCAGGACTGCGATGCTGGAACCCTCGTAGTTCGCGACGTACACCCGGTTCTGCTGAGGGTTGTGGCAGAAGCCATACGGCCCATCGCCGACGCCGATAGTCAGAAGCACCTGATGTGACGCGCCGTCAATTACGGTCACGTTGTCGCTCAGGTAGTTCGCGCAGTAGACCTTGTTGTTCCGGGGGTCGTAGCAGAGGGCACAAGGCCCGTCTCCTGCGGTCACAGTGGTGATGACTAAGTTGGATGCGCCGTCAATCACGGCCACGGTGCCGCTGTCCTGGTTCGCGCAGTGGACCTGGTCGTTCTGGGAGTTGTAGCACAGGGCGTTAGGGTAGGCTCCTGTGGTGACCGTGGTAATGGCCGAGTCAGAAACTCCGTCAATCACGGTCACGGTGCCGCTTCTCTGGTTCGCGCAATAGACCTTGTTGTCCTGCGGGTTGTGGCAGAAGGCGCAAGGGTCACCTCCTGTGGGCACGGTGGCAATGACTGAGTCGGAAACGCCGCCAATCACGGTCACCCTGCGGTCCAAGTAGTTCGCGCAGTAGACCTTGTTGTCCTGCGGGTTGTAGCAGAGCGCACAGGGCTCCCTGCCTGCATTCACGACGGCGACGACCCCGTTAGTCGCGCCGTCAATCACGGTCACGGTGCCGCTGTCTTCGTTCGCGCAGTAGACCTTGTTGTTCAGGGAGTTGTAGCAGAGAGCGCAGGGAAAGTATCCTGTGGGCACGGTAGTGACGACCGAGTCAGAGGCGCCGTCAATCACGGTCACGCCGTTAGTCTGCGAGTTCGCGCAGTACGCTCTGTTGTTCTGCGGGTTGTAGCAGATGGCACAAGGGCCGGAGCCTACGTTGACTGTGGTTATGACTGAGTCAGAAGCGCCGTCAATCACGGTCACGTTTCTTTGTCCCACGTTCGCGCAGTAGACCTTGTTGTTCAGGGAGTTGTAGCACAGCATGACCGGGTACGAACCGGGCGGCAACTCGACCGTCGTCTCCAACCATTGCCCGGTGGAGACGGAGCACAGAACAAGGCCAGCAGCGTACAGGGCCAGAAATCGACTCATGAGACCTCCTTAGACGCGTCTGATGATAGCTCCGCCAGCCCACCTGTCAAGCAGCCGAGCGGACGCCGGGAGCTGAACCGTGCGACCTCCAATTCCCGAAGCAGGGAGCTGGACCGCAGCCCGGCGCGGAATGGGGGCCCCCTACTGCATCCCCGGGGGAGCCTGGGGGACAGCCCCGAGGGTAACCCAGGGGACGGCTCCGAGGAAAACCCCGGGGATGGCCCCGAGGATAGCCCCGGGGACGGCCCGGGAAATCGCATCCCGGACGGCCCGGAAGATGGCCCCCAGGATAGCTCGGGAAATAGCCCTCCGGACGGCCCCGAGGACAACCCCCGGGACGGCCAGAAGAATCGAAAGCTCTGCATCTGAGCGTATCTCAACTGGTTAGCTGACAGCGGCCGCGGCTTTATGGCCGGAGCCGATTTTCTGCTTGACTAGTACCAGTATAATTGTATACTGAGGGGTAC
>Ga0315282_10014968_pt1 | contig 11496 bp, 10 predicted proteins | sample YL17G07_20_MG_FD_203693 | JGI IMG/M metagenome (GOLD analysis project Ga0315282, IMG submission 203693) | Sediment microbial communities from Yellowstone Lake, YNP, Wyoming, USA - YL17G07_20 | ecosystem: Environmental > Aquatic > Freshwater > Lake > Sediment | place: USA: Wyoming | collected...
ATAGCAAAGTCCTGGCAATTTCGGAGTTTACCAGCCCTGGTTGTACCACTGCAGGTACTCTTCCAGGTGAGCCTGCCAGTAAGTCTCATCGTGCTTCCCATCATTAACCACCCAGGTAAACTGCACGCGGTTTTGCGCCAGCAGAGTTTTAAACTCGCTGGCAGGTTTCAAGAACTGGTCGAGCTTGCCGATATCCATGTAAACCCTGGGCAACTGGCCGAACGGGATTGATTTCACCCAGCTATTCAGCCGCTGCGAATCTCCCCAGAAAGGCGGCAGGCTGTGGGCGCCAATCGAACCGACCTGCTGCCAGTATGTGAAACCCAGGTGTATCGCCCAGCCCGCCCCGCGCGAGAGGCCGCCAATTGCCCGGCAGGCCCGCTCGGTGCAGGTCAGGTAGTGCTGGTCCAGCCAGGGGAATAACTCTTCCATTATTGCTTGCCCAAACACCGAGTCGGACGGGTCCTTCAGCCAGTATTCCTCATATGGCAGCGCCATAATGAACGGCTTGATTTCACCATTGGCGATCAGCCTGTTGGCAGCATTTACCATCCCCAGGCGTACCCACTGCAGGTCATCAGCGTTTTGCGCATGCAGCAAGACCAACAACGGGTAACGGGTGGCCGCATGTGGGTTGTAACAGGGGGGTAAATAGATCTGTAAGAAAAGCGGCTTGGCGATGAGCTTGCTGTCGATTTGCAGGCGTTCCAGTTTGCCGGTTTTTTCTTCACAATCAGCCAGCATGGGTTGGGCAAACGGTGTGGATGTGGTGGGGCGGTCCGTCGGTGTAAAAAGATACTCGGTAGGGAGCGTGTCGGCCGCAGTTGGGGTTGCAGAATATTTTGTAGGGACGGCGGTCACCAAAAAGGTAGGGGTTGAGCTGCGCAGGGGTAAAGGACCAGCAGGTACCTGAGTGGGTGCCGCTGGAACAGTCCCAGCAGGCAAGCAGCCTGCCAAAATGAGGCCCAACGCCAGGAGAAATGGCAGGAAACAATGGCTTTTCATGAGACCTTATTGGAATCTCCGTGGCGAACTCCCGGATAATCCGGGGTCTTCCACACTCTTCAGTGCATCCGAAGGGGTAAGGCAAATCCCGCTGATCCAGGGGATTTCCTTGACGTTTATCCTGTATTCGGATTATACTCTAGTCGCCGGGGTGTAGCGCAGTTGGTAGCGCACCGTGTTTGGGACGCGGGGGTCGGCGGTTCGAGCCCGCCCACCCCGACTCAATCCCCACAAAACGGGGATTTCCATGAAAGCCGCCGAACACTCTTCGGCGGCTGTTCATAATCTTACCGGATTGAGGATAACATCAGGCAAATGGCACGCGAAAAGTTTGATGGCGTAATTGAATCGGTACGTTATTCGCCAGAAGGCCAGGTGGTCGTTGTCCGCCTGTATGAGAAGCGCGGCCCAACCTACTCAGATTGGGTGTTGCTTACCCGCGCTGAACTGGTTGAACGCCTGAAGGCTGGCAAACGCTTTGTGATCGGGGAGCGCGTCAACCTGATGGCCAGCACCTTCAACCTGACTTCATCCGTTCGCCTGGCCGGAGCGCCAGGCAAACAGGTGCTGACCACCTCGCAATCAACTACCGTTGAACGTGATAACCTGCAAGGCGTCCCGTTGTTTTAAAATGCCGGGAATCCTGGCGGCCAATCCCAGCTAAATGGAACGAATTGATTTGGCCAATCCATTTTTATCCATTATCATCCCGGCATATAATGAAGAATCTCGGCTGCCGGATACCCTCCAGCAGGTTACAAGCTTTCTGGATGCTCAAACCTATCCGGCTGAGGTGCTGGTTGTGGAGAATGGCAGCCAGGACCGCACCCTGGCGATAGCCCAGGAGTTCAGCCAGCGTATCCCTTATATCCGGGCGATCCACGAAGATGGGCGTGGCAAAGGGCTGGCCGTGCGGCGCGGCATGCTGTCTGCCAGGGGAGAATATCGCTTTATCTGTGATGCCGATCTATCCATGCCAATCCAGGAGGTCAATTGCTTTATCCCTCCCCTGTTAGCGGATATGGATGTTGCCATCGGCTCACGGGAGGCTGCAGGCTCAGTGCGCTATAACGAACCTCAGTACCGTCACCTGACCGGGCGGCTTTTCAACACGGTCGTGCGCTGGCTGGCATTACCCGGCCTGCAGGATACCCAGTGCGGCTTTAAGTGCTTCCGCGCTGCGGTTGCTGAGAAGGTTTTCCCGCTCCAGACCACCACCGGCTGGTCTTTTGATGTTGAGGTTTTATTTATTGCCCGCCAGCATGGTTACCGCATCGTAGAGGTGCCCATCCCGTGGTATTTCAGTCCCAATAGCAAGGTGCGCATCCTGCGCGACCTGTTCCAGGTGGGCAAAGACCTGCTGGCCATCCGGCGTAATGCCTGGCAGGGGCGCTACCAATAAATCCCTCTGCCGAATAACTGGTCAGCCTCTGATTCTGGAATACAATCATACTATACCTTTTTGGGATTGTGATTGCTCGGTCATCACCCCCACACTTCGGGGGTCATGGGAGAGTTCCCGAATTTGAGTTAATTGAGGGTGCGAGGCATCCGCAATCAACTCAAATTCGGGGCTTCGCCCTTATAGCCTGAGTAGTAACTTGGGGCTTATGGGATAATGGCGGGTCAGACCGGATTCTGGTGGATTTTATTGGCAATGGGGTGGTACGGCGGATTGCACTCGCTGCTGGCCTCGACCTCTGCCAAGGCGCTGGCTGAACGCTGGTTTGGCCTGGCAGGGCGGCGCTTCTACCGCCTGTTCTTCAATATTATTGTTTCACTTACCCTGCTGCCCGTGGCGGCGCTGGTAGGGTTCTTACCAGACGGCCGGATTTACAGCATTCCATTCCCCTGGGTACTGCTCACGCTGGTGCTTCAGGCGCTGGCCGGTTTGGGGCTGCTATTGGGGGTATACCAGACGGGCGGGATGCAGTTCTTGGGGTTGGCGCAGTTGATTGCACCTGTCAAAGAAGAGACCCCGGCCCGTTTTGTCAGCCACGGCCTGTATGGTTACGTGCGCCACCCGTTATATACACTGGGGCTGGTTATTATCTGGCTGGCGCCGGGGATGAACTGGAATGTGCTGGGGTTCAACCTGGGAATCACGCTTTACATTCTGGTTGGCATCCAATTTGAAGAACGCAAGCTGCTGGTCGAATTTGGCCAGCTATACGCTGATTACCGCCGCCGGGTGCCCATGTTGCTGCCCGGAATCAGGCGTTTCAAGGGAGGTTAATCACGGGATAGCATGGCGCATCTGCTCCTGCTGTGGCTTTCGCTGGCTTTCCTGGTTGGCCTGTTGGCCGACGGGTGGCAGTTGTCTGGCTGGGGGTTGTGGTTTGGGTTGGCGTCAGCCGGTCTGGTCTTTGGCTTGTTTGAGCGCCGGTTGTCTTCGACCTGGCCCGTTTTAACCCGTTGGCGAAAAGTTTGCCCGTTGCCGGTTGGGGCAGTGCTGGCGGCGTTGTTCCTGGGGGCGTTACGCAGCACATTGGCCCAACCTTCGCATCCTGCCAATGACCTGATCTGGCTGAACGGTGGCGAGAAAGTCCGCCTCAACGGCCAGATCACTAATATGCCCGAAAGGGAAGATTTCTCGATGCGCCTGCAGGTGCAGGTGAAAGAACAGATCCCATTGGTGAACGGTCTGGCTGGTACACCTCAGCCGCTAAGTGGTTTGCTGCAGGTGACCATCCCGCCGGGCGGAGATTGGCAATACGGCGACCTGGTGCAGTTGGAGGGCAAGCCGCAAACGCCAAAGGACAGTCAGGATTTTTCATATAAGGAATATCTGGCTCGCCAGGGGATTTACTCGCAGATGATTTATCCCAGCATCTGGTTGGTGAAACGCGGCCAGGGCAATCCGTTTCTGACCGGTTTGTACTGGCTGCGCCAGCGGGCTTACCAGACCATCAACCGTTCGCTGCCGCAGCCGGAAGCTGCCCTGCTCAATGGCATCCTGATTGGATTGGATCAAGACCTGCCGGACGATGTCCAGCAGGCTTTCATTAATACCGGCACCGCCCACATCATCGCCATCTCCGGTTTCAATGTTGCCATCGTGGCTGGCCTTTTCTCGACGCTGTTCTTAAGGGTGGTACCGCGCTTATGGGCGCCACTGTTTGTGATTCTGGCAATCAGCGCTTATACCCTGTTGGTGGGGGCAGGCCCCTCCGTGGTGCGGGCCGCCATCATGGCGGGTCTGAGCCTGTTTGGCCAGCAAATTGGCCGGCGGCAGGCCGGTTTGAACACGCTGGCATTTACGGCGGCGGTCATGTGTCTTTTTACACCGACCTTGATCTATGATGTCAGTTTCCAGCTTTCTTTTGCAGCTACCCTGGGCTTGGTGCTTTTCGCTGACCGCCTGCAGCAGTGGTTCATTGACCTGGCACAGCGCTGGTTCCCGGCGACGCTCGCCCGCCGCCTGGCGCAGCCCGTGGGTGAGTTCTTCCTTTTCACCCTGGCGGCCCAGGTGGTGACGCTGCCGGTGATGGCTTATCATTTCCAGCGCATCTCCTTGATTGCCATCCTCGCCAACCCGCTGGTTTTACCTGCCCAGGAACTGCTAATGGTGTTGGGCGGAGTAGCTTTGTTGATCGGGTTGGTTATTCCTCCCCTGGGCTGGCTGGCAGGTTGGTTAGTGTGGCCGCTGCTGGCCTTTACTATCCGAAGCGTCGAGTTTTTGGCGCAGTTCAAGGGCGGTTCGCTGGTATTGGGTGGAGCCGAGGTGTGGGGTGTGATGCTGTTCGGCCTGGCGCTGGTGGGGCTGGCCGTGATGATTCCGCGCCGGCCGGGTTTGCCGGGATGGCTGGCGCCTGCCGGCCTGGTGGCGCTGGCTTTACTGGCGGTAGTTACCTGGTGGGGCGTTTTGAGAGCTCCCGATGGGCGCCTGCACCTGACCGTTCTGGGCGGCGAGGATGGCCCGGCAGTATTTTTACAAACCCCAGGTGGTTCCAACCTGCTGGTGAATGGTGTAAAAGAGTCCAGCGCCCTCAGCAGTGCATTGGCGCGCCGCCTTTCTCCATTTACGCGCCAGTTGGAAGGCCTGATTTTGACAGACCCGGCGCCAGGTATGATGGCCGGGCTGCCAGCCGCGTTGGAGCGCTTTCCGGCTCAACAGGCCTATATAAGCCAGGGTTTACCTGCCTCGAGTGCCCTGGCGGGCCTGCAAACCAGCTTGAAGCAGCAAAACATCCCGGTCAATGTTTTAGAGATGGGGCAGGTGCTTGACCTGGGTTCCGGCATCAGGCTGCGCGCATTGGATAGCTCAGAGCAGGGCATGGCATTGCTGATGGAATATGGCAGCTTCCGCGCCTTATTACCGGGCGGCTTTTCGTTGGCAGGTCTGGCAAAACGCTCAGACTGGCCGGGTAAAATTGACCTGTTGATTTTGAACCAGAAAGACCTGCCCGATCAGCCGGCGGCCGGCTGGTCGCAATTCCCGGTAGCGGCGGTGGTGTTTTCAGGAAATAAGCCGGCCACCATCGCCCCGTCCATTACCTGGCTCGACCTGGCGCAGCACGATTGGGTTTCGATTGTGACCGATGGACAAAAAATGTGGGTAGAAGTGGGGAAGTAAGCGGATTGTTCACGGCGTAAAACACCGGGGCGGGTCTCAGACCCGCCCCGGTTACCTGATCCGGTTATAATTTTTCTTTCAACACTTCTCTCAGTTTCGGTTCGTCGTAGTCTGAGATAATCTTGCCATCAATTTCGAAGGTCGGGGTGATGATCAAGCCGTTATTCCACTGGCGCACCTGTTTCACCGCGCCCTCGATATTGTAAATATCCACCTCTGTGTAAGACAGTTTATGGTCTGCCAACCAGAGGCGCGCCTTCTTGCAATCGCCGCACCACTTGGTGCAGTACATTACGATCCCGCCCGTGGGCAGCGCTGACGGCATGCGCTTCGGCTCGCGGGCAGCCGCTACAGGGTCAACCTGGCGCAGCGCCTGGCGCAGCTCGTCGTTATCGGGCTGTAAATCGATATCATGGATGTCGATATACCGGATAATCCCTTGCTTGTCGATGATGAAAAGGGCGCGCTCGGTGTAGCCATCGGCGCGCAGCACATCATATTTTTGAGCAATATCGCCATGCGGCCAGAAATCGCTCAAAAGAGGATAATGCACGCCGCCCAGGCTGTCAGCCCAGGCCTTCAAACAAGGGACATGGTCCACGCTTATGCCCAGAACCTGGGCATCTAATCCCGCAAACTTGGCCGTTTCGGCCTCGTAAGACGGGATTTGTTCCGTTCATATCGGCGTCCAGGCCAGCGGGAAGAAAGCCAGCACGACATTTTTGCCCCGGTAATCACTCAACCGGATGTCTTTATCCATATGAGAGGGCAGCTTAAAATCAGGAGCTTCTTGCCCAACTTGTAATTTCATAATTGTTGTCTCCTTCCGAATATTAATTTTAACACTTTTTGGGTAGTAAGAGGCGAATAGAGCCATGCAGGATAACTGCTCAGCCATCAGGGGGAAGTGCCCGAATATGAGGTGTTTGCGGGTGCGAAGCACCCGCAAACACCTCATATTCGGGGTTTTACCCCTATATCCTGAGTAGTTACCCTGCAGGTTGCGTACTCGCAAAGCTCAATTCGTCTGATCTACCTCTCAGTTTTGGTATTATACTTAACCCCACCAGTAAAATTTCTTGGGAGGCGGTTTGCCAGACCTGGTTTCAACCCCCACCCGCGTGGATGTGATCGTGCCTGTCTATGACGAAGAGCAGGCCGTCTTGGCGTTCCATGATCAACTGTGCCAGGTGCTGAACCCCCTTTCTTTTGTTTTTACCATTTACTATATCGATGACGGTTCAACTGACCACACCGTCCAGCACCTCCATGACATTGCCCGGCAGGACTCGCGGGTACAGGTGGTGGAGTTCAGCCGCAATTTCGGACACCAGGCTGCCCTGACTGCCGGGCTGGACCTGGCGCAGGGCGATCTGGTTATCACGATGGACGGGGATGGACAGCACCCGCCGGCCTTGATCCCGCAAATGCTGGCGCTGGCCCAGGCTGGTTACGAGATCGTGCTCACCCAACGGGTCGATGAAACCGGGGTGTCGGGCTTTAAACGCTGGACCTCCGACCAGTTTTACCGCCTGATCAATCGTATCGGTGACACCCACATTCTGCCAGGGTCAGCAGATTTCCGTTTAATGGCCCGCCCGGTTGTCGAAGCCTTACGCAATATGCGTGAATATCACCGTTTTTTACGCGGCATGGTTGCGTGGAGTGGTTACCGTTCAGTGATCCTGCCGTTTACCCCTCCTGCTCGCCTGGGCGGCAAGTCGAAGTATTCGCCGCGAAAAATGCTGCGTCTGGGTATGGATGCGGTTTTTTCATTTTCATTGGTGCCGCTTTACATCGCTCTCTCGGTGGGAGTGTTATTCCTGTTCATGGCGTTGGCAGAGGTTATTTACGTGCTCAGTTTTTGGGTCAGCGGGCATACCGAACGGTTGGCCCCTGGTTGGAGCTCTTTGATGTTCATGCTGTTGCTGGTTGGCGGCGCTTTGATGGTTTTCCTCGGGTTCCTGGGTATTTATATTGGTTATATTTTCCAGGAAGTCAAGCGCCGGCCGATCTACCTGGTGCGGCGCGGGCCGCCGCCCCAGGGTGGTCGCCAACCCATTCCTCCAGTCGAAGATGCTCATGAATAGTTTGTACAAACGCATTCGTTCTTTTTATTTTCCACCGTTTTCTATCCCCTTCGTCCTGCTGCTGGTATGCGTGGTCAGCTATGGCCTGTTGATCCAACGCCTGGGTTTTTATTGGGATGACTGGCCGATCAATTGGATCGCCGCTCGTTTGGGGCCTGACGGTCTGACGCGCTACTTCTCTACCAACCGGCCTTTCTGGGGCATGATTTACCAGCTCACCACGCCACTGCTGGGCAGTGTGCCCTGGCACTGGCAGGTGTTTGGCATCTTCTGGCGCTGGCTGGCAGCCCTGGCTCTGTGGGGACTGTTGCGCCTGGCCTGGCCGCGCCATCCACAGGCAGCCGCCTGGGCCGGCCTGTTGTTCGTGGTCTATCCGGGGTTTGGGCAGCAGTTTATCAGCCTGGTATATGGGCATTTCTTTATCATCTTGACTGCTTTCCTGGCCTCGCTGGTCTGTACGTTGCTGGCGCTGCGCCGCCCGAAAACCTTCTGGTTGTTTACCATCCTGGGGCTCCTGTTCTCGGCAGTCAACCTGCTGACCATGGAATACTTTTTCCTGCTCGAGCTGGTGCGCCCGGTTTTCATCTGGATCGTCATGGCAGAGAGCCAGCCTGACCGCCGCCAGCGGTTGAAGCGCACCCTGCTGTCCTGGCTACCTTATCTGCTGCTCTTTGTGGGGCTGGCGTTGTGGCGCGCCTTCTTCTTCCGCTTCCAGACCCAAAACTACCAGCCTAAGCTGTTGGAACAGCTCAAAGCCCAGCCTTTCCAGGCTATTTTGGGTCTGCTGGGTACGATTGTTACTGACCTGTGGGTTACAACTTTCGGAGCCTGGGGTAAGGCGTTTCAACTGCCTGATCCGGTGGTGCTGGGCAGGCTCACTACCCTGGCTTATGCCTTGATTGTGCTGGCAACAGCCGCCGCGCTGGTCATCTATCTGCTCAAGACCAGGGCAGGTGAAGGTTTCGCGGCTGCGAGGCCGCGCTCCTGGGCGCTGCCCTGCCTGTTGGTGGGGTTATTGGGGCTGTCGGTGGCAGGTTGGCCTTTCTGGCTGACCCAGACCCCGGTAGGATTAACCTTCCCTATCGATCGCTTTACCCTGGCCTTCATGTTGGGGGCCACGCTGTTTATTACCGGCCTGTTGGGCTTCCTGCCGCTGCCGGGCTGGTCAAAGATTGTGCTGGTGAGCGTGATGGTTGGTTTTGCGGCCGGTTCCCAATTCCAGACCGCCAACACTTTCCGGCGAGATTGGGGCACCCAAAAAGGGCTCTTCTGGCAGCTTTCCTGGCGCATGCCGCAATTGAAGCCGGGCACTACCCTGCTTTTCAATGATTTGCCGGTGCGTTATTTTAGCGACAACAGCCTGACTGCCCCGCTGAACTGGATCTATGGGCCTGCCAGCAGCGGCGAGCAGATGTTTTACATGCTGTACTTTCCCTCTTTGCGCCTGGGGAGCGGCCTGCCTTCCCTGGCACCCGGCCAGGCGATCACCCAGGATTATCTGGCAGCCACCTTTAATGGCAATACATCGCAGATGGTGGCCTTGTTTTATGTCCCGCCCGCCTGCGCCCGGGTATTAGATAAGGATCTCGACCCCGAAAATCCAATGATCCCGGTACTGATGCGGCAGGTTGCCCAGGTTTCGACCACAGACCCGATCATTCCTGCTGGACCTGGCCAGGCAGTCAAGCTTGATCCACACATCTTTGGTCCCGATATGACTGCCACCCAGCGCGGCTGGTGTTATTATTTTGAAAAGGCTGACTTGGCCCGCCAGCAGGGGGATTGGCAGCAGGTAGCCGCGCTGGGTGACCAGGCCTTCGGTCTAAATGATTATCCCAACGATCCGTCAGAAAGGCTGGTATTTATCGAGGGTTATGCCCATACCGGCAACTGGCAGCGGGCGCGTGAGCTGAGCCAGGAAACACGCCAGGTGACTTCGGCCATGCAGCCGGTTCTATGCCGCCTCTGGCAGCGTATAGCCGAATCCACCCCATCCACTCCTGACAAGGAAGCCACCCTCCCGGCGGTGCGCGCCGAATTGAGATGCCAATAATTTAGGATTGTAGATTGCTGATTGTAGATTGTGGGTTTTAGATTTAGAATATCAATAATCATCAATCTCAAATCATCAATCTAAAATCCCAAGAGGTTTCATGAAATTTCTAATCACCGGTGGAGCTGGTTATATAGGCAGTACGATTTGCTCTGCCCTGGAAGACGAAGGGCACACTCCCATCATCCTTGATTCGCTGGTCACGGGGAGAGTCGAGTTTACCCGCGGGCGCATCTTCTACCAGGCTGATATTGCGGATGCCTCTGCCGTGGAGGCAGTTTTCCGCGATTATCCGGATATCCAGGCTACCGTCCACTGCGCCGCCCTGATTGTGGTACCCGAATCGGTGGCTCACCCCTATGAGTACTATCACGAAAATGTTTACAAGTCGCTTGAGCTGTTCCGCACCCTCAACCGCCTGGGTTACGACCGGGTGGTGTTCAGCTCTTCGGCTGCGATTTATGATGTGGTGCCCGGTTTCATGGTGACCGAAACTTCGCCGCTCAGGCCCAACAGCCCTTATTCTCGCACCAAGTACATGATGGAGATGATTTTACAGGATTTCTGCCAGGCTTACCATATGCGCGGCATTGCCTTGCGTTATTTCAACCCGATTGGCGCAGACCCGAAGATGCGCTCCGGCATCCATGTAGAGCAGCCTACCCACGTCCTCGGCAAGCTGGTAGACGTGGCCCAGGGACGGCTGCCCGAATTTATCCTCACCGGAGTCAACTGGCCTACGCGGGATGGCAGCGGCATCCGTGATTACATCCATGTTTGGGACCTGGCACAGGCGCACATCAAAGCCCTGCTGGGTTTCGACCGTGCTTTTGAGCGCGCTGGCAGCCCAGCGGACGGTTACCTGGTGATCAACCTAGGCACCGGGCATGGGGTCACGGTGCGCGAGCTGGTGGCTGCCTTTGAAAAGGTGTGGGGCACGCCGATCAACAAGCGCGAGGACGAACCTCGCCCGGGAGACGTGGCCGGCGCCTATGCCAATGCCGACACCGCCCGGCACCTGCTGGACTGGAAAGCCGAACTGCCCATCGAGCAGGGCATCGCCGATGCTCTCAAATGGGGCAATCTCCGCGCAAAAGTCCTGAAATTTTAAAAGCGAGGATTTTTAACGCTGAGGACGCCAGGAACGCAGAGAATTATTTTAATTTCTCTGCGTTCTCTGCTTCCAAGGGGCTGATGTTCTTGTTGTTCATAACTGCTCAACCTTGTTTTGAAAAGGCCGCAGTTAGGTTCTTAAAATATAAACGGGATGAACATGCGCGTGTGTTTCATGTACGCTGCGTAGCTCTCCCCGAAACGGATGAGGTTTTCTTTTTCCTCTATCCGCGCCGTGAAATAAAGGAAGATGATTTCCACCACCAGTAAGATGGTGGCAAATATAGATACGTCTTTAAAATAGGTGCCCATCCCCAACAACAGCAGCGAGCTGTAAAGTGGGTGGCGGATGTAACGATACGCCCCAATGGTTACCAGAGTGGACGTGTTTTCAAAGGCGTAATTGGCGGCGAATTCTGGTGGGCCGTTTTTGGGAGATTTCTGTGGTTTGCCAACCTGCTTCAACAGCCAAAAACCGTGAACTGCCATGAAGATCGATCCGCCCAGCAGCAGCCAGGAGATGATCTGCAGTATAGAGAACGGGTGTCTATACCAGGCCGGCACGTTGAGTAATATCAAGGCGGCCAGCGCTTCAATCGTTTTGATAGCGGTCTCCTGGCGTTCGCTGTGGGCGCGCCGATCACATGGCTTTTTCCGCT
>Ga0315282_10014969_pt1 | contig 11495 bp, 9 predicted proteins | sample YL17G07_20_MG_FD_203693 | JGI IMG/M metagenome (GOLD analysis project Ga0315282, IMG submission 203693) | Sediment microbial communities from Yellowstone Lake, YNP, Wyoming, USA - YL17G07_20 | ecosystem: Environmental > Aquatic > Freshwater > Lake > Sediment | place: USA: Wyoming | collected...
CCTGCCGCGTGCGACAAAAAAGAGTATGGTTTGACTGGAGAAAAAAGAGATGCGGCTTTTCATCTGCGGGTCTTACGCTACGCTCCAGACCACGTAGTATTCCCAGCCGCAGTTAATAATAATAAAAGCAAATTAAATATTTATTGAGTGTAAAGATTTAATAAGGAGTATGAAATTCTTCATTGTCGAAATTTAAAAAGAGGGTTCGATGAAATATAATGATCTTCAACGAGGACTTCAAGCTTTAAAATTTGTAAAATCCTTTAAGGACCTAAAAATATTTTACCAGAAACTAACATACATATTCCCCCAAATAAGTGGAACACACTATAAACATACCAATGTACCACCTAGCCTTCAGATTGAGCCAACAAACCATTGTAATCTCAACTGCATTTGCTGCGCACATTCAGGAAGCACCAGAAAAAGAGGGTATATGGATTTAAATTTATTTCAAAAAATCATCGATGACGCATCAGAGATTGGAATAAAAAGAATACATTTATACCTGCTTGGCGAACCCTTATTACACCCTCAGATAGTTGAAATGATTAGTTATATTAAATCAAAAAATTTAGGAGTTCACTTGACAACCAATGGCATGTTACTGAATAAAGAAAAAACTGAAAATATTCTTCGTTCAGGAATAAACAGTGCAGACCTGTTTACTTTCTCAATTCTCGGTCACTCAAAAGATATTCATGAAATGGTTATGAGAGGGGTCAACCATGATGTAGTATTAAAAAATATTTTTGATTTTAAAGAACTAAGAAAAAAATTACGAGTGAATGGCCCAGCTATTGAGACAGTTTTTTTTACTATGCCTGAAAATCAACACGAACGAGACCAATTTACGAAGTACTGGAAAGGTAGAGTAGACCATGTAACAGTTTATGAAAAAATATCAAAATATTTTTCCGATTACGACAAAATGGTACCTCTTAATATCCACCGGAAAAAAACCTGTCCGGGTCTCTGGGAAAGAATGATAATCTTTTGGAATGGAGATGTCCCTTTATGTGTTGCAGATATAAATGGAAAGTATATTTTAGGGAACTTAAAGAACCAATCAATAAAGGAGATTTGGAATAGTAAACAGTTATTATCTATAAAAAAGTTACATGAAGAAAAACAATTTCAAAAATTCCCTCTGTGTTCTATGTGCGATATGTAATCTATCTGAACAGAGTGACGTTTCGGGATGTTCACCAAGAAGTGAACATGGTCCATAGCAAAGCGGAAATCGCCGAACTCAAACCCGAAGCATCCTAGGTCATGGAACGCTTGGATACAGGTGTCGATGTAGATTTGTTTTCGAAAACAGTTATATCTGTTGTGGGTGACAAACATCATGGTCACCAAGTTATTGCGGGTGTCACCCGCAATCTTTTTAGAGCTACTGCTACATACAATATCCATATTTTCCTTGATCTCCTGTCGCGTCTTTAGAGGGCAGGCGAATGCCTGCCGCACGCGACATAAAAAGTCTTTCATTTTCATAATACATCAAATCCGAATGATTATTTAAACACCTATAATATCTGGCCATCTGTAACATTATGAGCCACCGCAGATTCTTCCTTGGATGTTTCCTATTATCTCTTCTTGTCTTGCTTATGGTGTACTATAGCCTTGATCATAACAACCATGACCCCGATTTCCAATATATACTCGATCATTTTGAACAATTCAATACCACAAGGGTTACATTGACTGGTGATGTAAAATATGTAGATAACACCACCCGCATCCTCATCATTCAAATCAATCAACCACTCTATAGTGATTTATTGGTGCAAACAAAAGAAAATTTGAATACGACACAGCAAGGGGATATAGTGGAGGTGTACGGTGTTCTGAACAGTAGAAACCGGATGACCGCTGACAAACTCCTTATTAGTGACCGATGGGCTTCCGATCTGATCTATCTTCGATCTCTGCCTGCGATCCCTTTCGCGTTGTATCTTTTTTTCAGAACCTGGCGGTTTAACCGGAACACCCATCGCTTTGAACGGAGGCAGAAGCATGCCTGATTGGCTGACACATTCCTTGATTGGGTGGATTACCGGGAAAACCACAAAGCAAGACATCGCCCTCGTCGTCATCGGCTCACTCATTCCGGATTTAGTGAAGATCAATCTGGCGTTCACCTGGCTAAGGTGGAATTCGTATCAGGTCTTCGACCCGCTCCATACCCCAATCGGTGCGTTCCTTGTTGCTGGTATCATCGCCGTCTTCTTCAAGGATGCACGAAAAGTATTTGTTCCCCTGGGTATTGGTGTTCTGACGCATTTCATCCTGGACTTCTTCCTGATCCATGTGCACGGGGGCATGAAACTCCTCTTCCCGTTCAGCTGGGGTGAATGGCAATATTATCTGATCCGATACGATGACTATAGGGTGACCATTGGTGCGGTTCTTGCTGCGCTTCTCGTGTATGGTGCCTACTGGTATTATGAGAAACGAAAGAAATCTTCACTTCAATAAAAATAGATAATTTCGTCGTTCCTACAGGTGAAATGAATGAAAAAATCATAGAACATTGCCGAATGTTTCCTATTGGTTGAATACACATTTCTACAAGCTATATCAAAGTTATTTATAACGAAATTTTTTATTTTACACTCATTACAAACAGAAGATTGCCCGTAATAGAAAGATTATTAAACAGAATATTAATTCTTAATATAAAATAAATAGTTGAATTTTCGGAGGAGGAAAAAAAATGAATACCAAGGCGAATGATAAGAAGCTGGTATTGGCGATTTCACTTACCCTTATGGTTGTTGTGTTTTTTCCCTTGGTGAATTCACAAACAGATACCTCAACCCACCCCTTACCTCTGGAAAATGCAAACTGGTGGAATACCAATTGGCCATATAGGAAATTGATTACCATCGATCATACCAAAGTAGGTTCACCTCTGATCAACTTCCCAGTACTCATCTATAGATCTGCTGATTCAGATTTAGCAAATAAAGCACAAACCGATGGCCATGATATCGCCTTTGTTCTCTACTCTGATAACACGACAAAACTGAACCATGAAATAGAATTCTATAACAATATGAATGGTAACTTAGTCGCCTGGGTCAATGTCACTTCCTTGAGTCCGACTGTTAATACAAAGATCTGGATGTATTACGGGAACAACGCATGCAGTAACCAACAGAATGTTGTCGGTACCTGGAATTCACAGTATGTTATGGTACAACATCTAAATGAGACAAGTGGCACGGTGTATGATAGTACACAGTACGGAAATGATGGGACGCCGCATGGAAGTATGAATCAGAATGCAGCAGGGAAAATCGATGGTGCTGATCAGTTTGATGGAACGGATGATTACATTGATGTACCGAACAGTGCTAGTTTACAACTCTCGAGTAAAATCTCTTTTGAGGTATGGGCTAAAGCCGATACATTTAATGCATGGAGAACAATTGCTGCTAAAGATCGAACTGGAGCAAATGAATGGTGGTTTGGCTATAATACCCTAAATAAAGTCGATTTCAAATTTAATGGCCAAAGCGGTATTAACATCAATGCAAACACCATCATAACAGATACAAATTGGCATTATCTTGTTGGAGTTTTCAATGGGACGCATATCTACGTGTTTGTCGATGGCGTCTTGGATTGTACTCCAAAAAGCTATGCATCTATTATCCCTGGAACGGGTACCGTAAATTTAGGATTAACAAAATATTGGGGTGATAATCAATTCAAAGGAACATCAGATGAAGTCCGTCTTTCTAATGTTGCAAGAAACAGTAGCTGGTTAAGCACATCGTATAAGAACCAAAACAATCCAGAATCCTTTTATTCCATAGGAATGGAGGAGCAGTATGAATACACGCTCACGATCACCGTTGACCCGGTCGGGGCAGGAACCGTTACCGCTGTGCCATCACTGCCATACCATTACAACGATATCGTGCAGCTCACCGCCAACGCAAACCCTGGATGTACCTTCGATCATTGGACCGGAGACGCCACCGGTAATTCGAATCCTACCAGTATAACCATGAACGGCAATAAAGCAGTCACTGCTCACTTTACGACATGGTCAGTAATTTTAAACTTCAAGAACCAGGGATCCACATATCCATGGGATACCGCAATATTTGGAGAAAAACCAGACGCGTCAGATGGTCAGGATATCTATGATATCCCAAAACCAGGTATTCCGCCACACCCATACATTTACGCTTACTTTGACGCTGGTTTGCCTGAACCATATAATCGTCTTTGGGAGGATTACCGGCATTTACCTCATGAAGAGATGACATGGGACCTGTACGTGAGAAGCAATACAGGGTTGCCATCTTTTGGAACAACGAATGTAGAAATATCTTGGGACACTACCATGGTGAGTGCAAGTGAATACGACCATGTTGAGTTGTACGATGCGTCCGGAACCGTTCTTCTCGCTGATATGAAATCACAAAACTCATATACCATACCGAATCTGCCTGATGATACACCTATTCTTCTGAAGATACGATGCTGGAACGAATATACCTTAACGACCACTATCGATCCGGTTGGAGCAGGGACCGTCGATGCAGTACCATCACCGCCGTACCATTACAACGATGTCGTGCAGCTCACCGCGAACGCAAACCCTGGCTGGACTTTTGACCATTGGAGCGGGGCTGCGAGCGGTAACACCAATCCAGTTTTCATTACCATGGATAACAACAAGGATATCACTGCGACCTTCACCCAAAACGAATACACCCTCACCATCACCAAAGAAGGAAACGGAAACGTCGCCAAAGACCCAGACCAAGCAACCTACCACTACGGCGACACCGTACAACTCACCGCAACCCCAGACACCGGCTGGACCTTCAGCCACTGGACCGGAGACGCCACCGGTAATTCGAATCCTACCAGTATAACCATGAACGGCAATAAAGCAGTCACTGCTCACTTTACGACATGGTCAGTACTTTTAAACTTCAAGAACCAGGGATCCACATATCCATGGGATACCGCAATATTTGGAGAAAAACCAGACGCGTCAGATGGTCAGGATATCTATGATATCCCAAAACCCGGTATTCCGCCACACCCATACATTTACGCCTACTTTGACGCTGGTTTGCCTGAACCATATAATCGTCTTTGGGAGGATTACCGGCATTTACCTCATGAAGAGATGACATGGGACCTGTACGTGAGAAGCAATACAGGGTTGCCATCTTTTGGAACAACGAATGTAGAAATATCTTGGGACACTACCATGGTGAGTGCAAGTGAATACGACCATGTTGAGTTGTACGATGCGTCCGGAACCGTTCTTCTCGCTGATATGAAATCACAAAACTCATATACCATACCGAATCTGCCTGATGATACACCTATTCTTCTGAAGATACGATGCTGGAACGAATATACCTTAACGACCACTATCGATCCGGTTGGAGCAGGGACCATTGATGCTGTACCATCACCGCCGTACCATTACAACGATGTCGTGCAGCTCACCGCGAACGCAAACCCTACCTGGACTTTTGACCATTGGAGCGGGGCTGCGAGCGGTAACACCAATCCAGTTTTCATTACCATGGATGACAATAAGGCAATCACTGCACACTTCATCCCTGCGAATATCCCCCCAGAGGCAAACGATGACGCCACCACCGTCAATCAAAATTCAATCGACAACCATATTGATGTCCTGCTGAACGATCACGATGATGACAACGACCCCCTCACTATCATCTCCGTCACACAACCATCCCATGGGACATCCAACATCGGAGGAGGCGGCACGTATTGTCTCTATACACCCACATCATCCTATTTCGGCCCTGATTCCTTCACCTACACAATCAGCGATGGCCACGGCGGCACCGACACCGCAACCGTTTTCATCACAGTACTAAACCTTCACCACCTCTCAGTGAAAGCCGTATGGAATATGATTTCAATCCCTTGCGCTGAACCAATTCTAAAAACGAATATCATTGTCAGATATAATAGCCAGGATTACAGCTGGGCTGACGCGGTAGCCAACCATATCATCCTTGATTACCTCTACGAATGGGACCGAACGGCTCAGCAGTATAGCCCCAGTAACCCGACGAGCCTCGAACCAGGCAAAGGGTATTGGATGTGGGCCTACTACGACTGTGAATTGCTCATACCGAGTAACGCTGTTGGAACCGGACAGATCACGGACCTCAAATCACAATGGAACATGATGGGTTTACCATACGAAGATCCACTCGATCAAACTGAATTGGAAATCCAAGTCGGTGGAACCACCTACACCTGGCAACAGGCGATAGAGAATCACATCATCCTCGGGTCCATCTACGGGTGGGACAGAACCACACAGATGTACACCCTGGAGACAGTGTTCAATCCTGACTACGGATACTGGATGTATGCGTATTATGAGTGCACGTTATATAGAGGGGATTAAAAATGAAAGAAAGAAAAACAACGCTCTCTCAAAGAGAAGGCTCGTGCCATTTGTGTTTACCTGCACTGTGGCACTTGTAGCGTTGACGTATGATGGAACTACCTATTCAAATACCGCGACAGTAACAATCATCATCACATCCGTGAACGACCCACCAAACAAACCTGAGAAACCATCAGGACCTGCATCGGGAAAGATTGGCGTGCTATACACTTATACCGCGAAGACCTTTGATGTGGATGGAAATCAAATCTGGTACTGGTTCGACTGGGGTGACAGCACGAACAGCGGATGGATTGGTCCCTACGCCCCAAATGCAACCGCGAGTGCAAAGCACAAATGGGTAGCAAAAGCTAATGATCATATCAAAATTAAAGCAAAAGATTTAAATGGTTCTGAAAGCAACTGGTCTGATCCTCTGTCGATAACAATGGCCCTGATCCAGAGCGTTGAAGAAATTCCAGACACGAATCTCGATTCTAGGACGGTATTTTTACAAGGAGCAGCCTCCACAATCCGCTTTCGACAATCGATCGGACTCAACCGTTAGAACAAGCTCAATATTACCAAAAGTTTAGATATATTCGAAAAGTCCATTCGGACTATTATTCAAATAATTCGGGCGAGTAATCAGGAATGACCTAAATCAAGGTTTTAGAAGGCAGAAGGAAGGAACCAATCTCAAGGGATGATACGGTGAATTCTAAGAATTTCTCGTCTCTTATTTTTTTGTTGAAAAATCGGTCCGTATCTCCTCATATCAAGCATAGGGATAGTCATTAATCCTCTTCTTGTTATCTCAAGAATTATCATGTAATCTTTTTATTACCTCTATTACGTCTAATGTTTTGGTTAAAATTTAATACATTTCTAATCGATAGAAGTATGAGGTCATGGTTTTATAAAGAAGTCGATATTCTCACCATACAGATTGATAACGATGCCAGGAGTAATACCTCATCTTATCGCAGGATCGGTTCTGTATCTCATCGGCAGGCTTCTTTTTAGAACCTATTTCAAAGGCGACCAGAATCATAAAAAGGAAATACTCCTCGCGGTCGTCTGCATAACCTTTAGCCTCCTACCGGATTTCTTTTTAGGCATCTATTATCTCACCCACCTCGAACCAGAATCCATACTAATGCCGTATCAAATTTTTACTCATTTCATACTCACCCCTCTCGCGATCGGAGTCCTCTTTCTCCTTATATTTCTCTTCATACAAAAAGAAGACCACTATGGATCATGGGTGCATCGGCGCTCACCCTGCACATCATTATGGATTTATTCATCATAGAAACCAATTACTTATGGTAACCAAGTTTTCATATCGCACAAGATACTTGTCACGTATAATAAAAAAAACAGGTTTCTCCCAAAAAACAGAAAGAAGATCCGAGTTCACATCTTATCGATCTTTTCACTAATCTTTGAATGGAAGCAATCATCAACGATCTTCTCAACCTCTGCGAGGCTCAGATCAGGGAGATGAACATCTGCATTGGCCTTAACCTTCTCAATAATCGCGTCACAATACGCATCCAGGATGGAATCCTTACTTGGAATCTGTGTTTTATGTTTCATCTCTGAAAACAGCTCATCGACAATCTGACCGATATCTGCAGTGTTTCTATCAAACTGTGCTAATCTCCTTTGGCTTGTCTCAATACGTTTCTGTAAGAATAAATCTTGGATATTGTTCCTGAAGACAAATAGTAAAATAAGTAATGTTACAGAAGCAATTATAAGGATAATCACGCTGCTATTGGATTGTAAAAAATCATTCCCATGTAAATCATTCCCATCTCCTGCTGGGACGACAGCACCCAGAGGGATACTCACAATCTGGCTGTAACTATACGTCAATCCAGAATTATCCGTCACCGTCAGTGTCACTGTATACTGCCCTGGAACGCGATACACATGAACAGGGTTCGCCCCTGTTCCCGTGACTTCATCCCCGAAATCCCACAGGTACGAAACAATCACACCATCAGGATCGTAACTCCCTGATGCATCAAAGAGGATGTTCTGATTCGAAGAAACATTCTGAGGAATGCTAAACACCCCAACCGGCGGACTCCCTTCTGAACTTGCTTGAGAAACTATTACAGTAAGAGGATCTGACCAGCTACTATTCGAACCATTCTCATCCTGAGCAATCACCCGGATGATATAGGTTGAAACATTCCCCCATGCATGAGAAGCAGACACCGACGTATTCGAAACCACAAAACTTGTCCACTCGCTCAATGACCCGCCACCCCAATCAAAACGCAACCGCACCTGGTCTCCATCAGGATCAAACGCAGCACTACTATACATATACGAAGTACCTAACTCTATGAGAGTCGGACCAGAGGGTTTCAACGGTACTTGTGGAGGGTTATTTTCCGAGGAGGGAGGAGGATTAAGTTGTGGAGGATTCGATCCAATGACGGTTATACTTGCGGAAGTGACCGTAATGTCAATATAATCTGTTTCGTTGGTCACCCGCACATCATACAGAGTAAGAGAGGATGCCCCGGAGGTGGACTTTGCAGTAAAATTAATGGTCACAAAAGAGCCAGCCCCCGTCACATTCCCCGGGCCAATGATCAAATCATAGATATTGACAATAGTACCGGCCACATTGTCAATGATACCAGCATTAAAAAACGTGTTATAGCCATCAAAGAAGCTCCCCTCAGACACCGAGGTCGCGAGAAGAATCGAAGGATTAAAGGATAATTTCAGCTCAAACGTCTTCACCGGCTGCTCTGGGAGACAATCAACAGTAATAATGACAGTATCCCCTGCAGAAATCGTTTGACTCACCGGGTTCACACTAATCAGAGTAGGCCCCTGTGCTTCCGCAACAAGAACCAGGGGTGAAAACAACACAAAAAATACAATAACACATACTTTAGACACTGCAAAGGAACACGCTGGTACTTTTTTTACCATACTCCGATTGCTCATACCTTCTACGATCACCATGACTGACCAAAATGACCGGACACCAGCACCATATCTAACACCTCAATCTTCCCATTATTATCCACGTCCTCACGAATCCAACCCACACCACCAATGCCGTTATAATGATTCGAGATTAACACAAGATCCATCACCGTAACCAAACCATCTCGGTTCACATCCCAGTTTGGTGCTAAGGAGAAAACAAAATTAGATGACAGCGCGACATTATTACTGGTATCGGTTGCCCGGATAAAATAGCTGTAATTACCATATTGTTGAAAACTTCTATTAGAATAATACGTGGTAGTGCTCCCACGCTTCGTCATGAGATAGCTCGTTTTCGTACTATCTGGGTTCGTGACGTTGCATTTCACTTGATTTACTGCAACGTTATCCGTCACTGTACAGGAAAAATTTTCCCAGCCATATCCCACCTGAGTATCAAGCGGATTAGACGAAATGACTCCCACTTGAGTGATTACCGGAGCTATAGAATCTCCTGAACCTTGTGCTCGTTGAAAGACTTGAAAACGATGAGTACTCCACACAGTATTTTTAAAAGAAATAAACCCAGACGCATTCGCAACACTCGTGGAAAGAGGATTACCATTCCTTTTAATCGAATATTCATTGGTTGCGGGAAAACCAGAGAGATTAAACCACACAGTACCTGCATTCGTCGTTGCATAGAAATCCAATACTTTTTCTCCATTCACTGCACCGATGATATCATCATTAATATACACAAGCGTTATAGTGATACTATTTTGAGAAAACACATAAAAACCAGTATTATTAAAAACAATATACGTAGAGCTAATGATTATTTGGTTAAAAACCATGGTGGAATTAACCGTATACGTCTCATTCTGAACGATGAACTGCACGCTGGGGTCTATGATGATGGCTGATACCATGAACGAAAACCCTAGCAGAAGAGATACATTTAATACCACCAATAGTAGCTTTTTCATAAGACAACCATTTTTTTCAACAGACAGACCAACGACATCCTCCACCTGTTCTATCAGCTCTTCTTGTCCGTATATGGACATGTATCGCATTCCAATACGTCCCATTCCCAGTTCTCATTAACGGCTCAAGTGAGTCACTCAGTTGAAATAGTGACTTTTTCTCCAGTACAACCGATACAAGATTCAATAGTACGGAGAAGAAAATCACCCTATCTCTCTTTAACATTGTTCTCAATTGTAACTTAAGCAATCACTCACCATCTCTACCAACCACTTATCTCACATTCTTTGTGTTTCCTTGACACGGTACTGTATGTCATTTACACTTTATTAATATGATTTGGTAAACTATCAAAATGGAAAAAATCCATTATTGATACCCATCTCTGCAATACTTCCTTCGAAAGATATGTTTTTTCTAGATATATATTTTGTGTATAAAAATTATTATAGGGAATAATAACAAATATGGACGAAATCAAAGAAGGTCAGTAAAAGGTTCTATTCAAAAGACATCTTCCACGACACTTTAGAATAACACCGATACACCCACAAGTAATCATTAACAAAAAGAAAAAAAGAATTAACCTTCCTCTTTCCAATCATATGGCTGATCCCTATATTTATCAGATACCTCTTTGATTTCTAAGAGGACTCCGTCTTTTGATATTTTCACAAACTCAACCATTGTCTCACCTGTTCTAGCAAGAGCACCTCTTCACAATACAACCTCGACGGGTTCTAAAGTGTTCGAATGCCTCCTTACCAAAACACGGTCGTTTTGCGAGTATTTAAATTTTTTTTTAACAAGTGATATCTATTTTATTCCTCTATGGCATCCTGAACGAACTGCACCGAATACGAAAAACCAGTACCGGTTCCTTCAGCAACACTGTAGCAACAGATAAAAAACCAATCAAAAGACCAGTAACAACAAACCTACAAACAGGAGATAAAGGCACATCCACAAAATCTTTCGAACAGAAAGTTATCTGAAAGTGAAATAAGGGCTGCGCCCTTATAATCCCCCGTTCCGCCTCGTTTCCTCGGCAAGCCCTTTGGGCATTGCCGCATCCTCACTCGGCGGTCAGGTTAGGCAGTCGTTGCTGGCGATCATCAAT
>Ga0315282_10014970_pt1 | contig 11494 bp, 9 predicted proteins | sample YL17G07_20_MG_FD_203693 | JGI IMG/M metagenome (GOLD analysis project Ga0315282, IMG submission 203693) | Sediment microbial communities from Yellowstone Lake, YNP, Wyoming, USA - YL17G07_20 | ecosystem: Environmental > Aquatic > Freshwater > Lake > Sediment | place: USA: Wyoming | collected...
CCGTCCTGCACCTTCGTCCGTGCACCCTAGTCCGTGCACCTTCGTCGTGCACCTCCGTCGTGCACCCCCGTCGTGCACCTCCGTGCGTGCACCTCCGTCGTGCACCTCCGTCCTGCACCTTTGTCCGTGCACCTTCGTCGTGCACCTTTGTCTCTCCCCCTGAGCTGTGCGATCATCCCGGCCGTGCGCCGACGACCCCTCTCCCCAGCACAGCTGCTCTCCCTGCACATCGTGGCCCTGGTCGCGGTCGGCACGATCCTGCTGCGGCTGCCGATCGCCACCGAACCCGGCCGGCACATCTCGCTGGTCAACGCGTTCTTCACCTCCACCTCGGCCGTTTGCGTCACCGGGCTCATCGTGATCGACACCCCCCGCGACCTGTCCCTGTTCGGCGAGGTCGTGCTGATGCTCCTCATCCAGGCCGGCGGGCTCGGCTACATGACGATCTCGACGGTGGTGGCGGTGGCGCTCGGCAAGCGGATCACGCTCCAGGAGCGGCTGACGCTGCAGGAAGCGTTGAACATCCACACGCGCGAGGGGCTGCTGCGGTTCGCCGGGACGGTCCTGAAGATGACCCTCGTGCTCGAGGGCATCGGCGCGGCGATCCTGGCCTGGCGTTGGCGCTCGCAGTTCGGCGTGGTCGGCGGCGCCTATCTGGGCCTGTTCCACGCCGTCTCTGCCTTCAACAACGCCGGGTTCAGCCTCTTCTCGGACAACCTGGCCGGCTACCGCGGCGACCTGACGGTCAACCTGGTCGTCACCTCGCTCATCATCTGCGGGGGCCTCGGCTTCGTCGTGCTTTCCGAGATCGGGCGCCTCCGGCAGGGCGCGCAGCTCTCTCTGCACACGAAGTTCGTGGTCGCGCTGACCGCGGTCCTGATTGCCGGGGGCACCGCGGCCATCTTTCTCCTGGAGCGGCACAATCCGCGCTCGCTCGGTCCGCTGGGGACCGGCGAGGCCTGGCTGGCCGCCTACTTCCAGGCCGTCACGCCGCGGACGGCGGGCTTCAACACGCTCGACATCGGGGCGCTCTATCTACCCACGCTGTTTCTCCTGATGCTGCTGATGTTCATCGGCGCCTCTCCGGGCGGCACCGGAGGGGGGATCAAGACCACGACGTTCGGCATCGCGGTCCTCGCGCTATGGGCGACCGTCCGGGGACGGGCCGAACCGACGGCGTTCCGGCGCCGGCTTCCGCCGGAGGTCGTCGCGCGCGCGTTCTTCGTGAGCTTCATCGCCTTTCTCGCTGTCAACCTGATCGCCACGCTCGTCTTGATCACCGAACGGTGCGATCTGATGTCCACCCTGTTCGAGACCACGTCCGCCTTCGGCACCGTGGGCTTGTCGACGGGCCACGCCGGCAGCATACTCAGCCTGTCGGGCCACTTCTCCTGGGCGGGCAAGCTGCTCATCTCGCTGATGATGTTCATGGGGAGAGTGGGCCCCTTGACGCTGGCCGTCGCCCTCGCGGGCGGCCAGCACGCCGCGCGGGTCCGGTATCCGGAGGGGAAGGTGCTGATCGGATGACCAAGCGTTCCTTCGCAGTCATCGGCCTCGGGCGATTCGGATCGGCCATCGCGAGCACCCTGGCGGCGCTCGGCCACGACGTGATCGGGATCGACGCCAACGAGGAGAATGTCGAGCAGATGTCGGACGTGATCTCGTACGCCGCGCAGCTGGACGCGACCGACGAGAAGGCGCTGCGCGCGGCCGGGATCCAGGACGTCGACGTGGCGGTGATCTCGATCGGCGAGAACATCGAGTCGAGCGTGCTCGTCGTGATGCTCGTGCAGGAGCTGGGCATCAAGACGATCATCGCCAAAGCGACGACGCCGCTGCACGGCCGCATCCTGGAGAAGCTCGGCGTCTCCCGCGTCATCTTCCCCGAGCGCGACATGGCGTTGCGGGTGGCGCACAGCCTGGTCGTGCCCAACGTGCTCGACTACATCGAGCTCTCCCGGGACTTCAGCATCGTCGAGGTGCCCGCGCCGCCCGAGTTCGCGGGGCACACGCTGCGGCAGCTCGCGATCCGGTCCCGCTTCGGCCTGACGCTCATCGCGATTCGCCGCAAGGCCGGCGACGGGAGCGGGGAAACCACCAACATCGCGCCATCGGCAGATGACGTGATCCTGGCCGGCGACGTCCTCGCGCTGCTCGGCTCCAACGAGCGCCTGACGGAGCTCGAATCGGTGCTGAAGCGGGCGGGCGCCCGGATCACTCCGTGAATTCTCTTCAAGGAGTCAGCCATGCATTCGCGTCGAGAGTTTTTGCACCAGGCGGTGCGCAAAGGGACGGCGGCCGCGGTGGGTCTTGCCACGCTGCGCTACGACGCGCTGGCGCGCATCGCGGCGGCCGCCACGGGGGTGGCGGGCCGGGCGCCCGAGGAGATGGCCCAGGACGAGAGCTACTGGCGCGAGATCCAGCAGGCGTTCACCCTGGACCGCACGATCATCAACCTGAACAACGGCGGCGTCTCGCCCAGCCCGCGCGTCGTGCACGAGGCGTTCAAGCGCTACCTCGACATCTCCAACCAGGCGCCGGTCTACCACATGTGGCAGATCCTCGAGCCGAACATCGAGACCGTGCGCCGGCGGCTGGCGGCCGCGTTCGGCTGTGACCCGGAGGAGATGGCCATCACGCGCAACGCCAGCGAGGCGCTGCAGATCGCGCAACTCGGCCTCGACTTGAAGCCGGGCGACGAGGTGCTGACGACCAACCAGGACTATCCACGCATGCTCGACACGTGGGAGCAGCGGGTGCGGCGCGATGGCATCAAGCTGATGACGATCTCCTTCCCGGTGCCGGCGACCAGCATGGCCGACCTCACCGCCCGGTTCGAGAAGGCGATCACGCCGCGGACGAAGGTCATCCATTTCTGCCACGTCATCAACCTGACGGGGCAGATCTTCCCGGTCAAGGACATCTGCGCGCTGGCCCGGTCGCGGGGCCTCACGACGATTGTCGACGGCGCGCATGCCTTCGCGCACTTCCCCTTCAGCGCGCGCGACTTCGACTGCGACTACTACGGGACCAGCCTCCACAAGTGGTTGCTGGCGCCGATCGGGACCGGCTTTCTCTACGTGAAGCGCGAGCGCATCGCCGGGCACTGGCCCTTGACGCCGGCGAACGCAAGCCTGGCGAACAACATCCGCAAGTTCGAGGAGATCGGCACTCACCCGGCAGCCAACCACAACGCCATCGCCGAGGCGTTGAACTTCCTCAGCGGGATCGGGATCGAGCGGAAGGCGGCCCGGCTGCGGTACCTGAAGGACCGCTGGGCGCGCCGCCTGGAGAAGCAGCCAGGTATCCGGCTCAACACGAGCTTCGACCCCGCGCACTCGTGCGGTCTCGCGAACGTCGGGATCGAGGGCCTTGACCCGGGCAAGATCGCGTCGCACCTGTGGGATCGATACAGGATCATTGTCACGCCGATCAGGTATCCCGAAGGGATCCGGGTGACGCCGAACGTCTACACGACGATCGAGGAGATCGACACCTTCGCCGAGGCGATGGAGAAGATCCTCAAGAACGGGATCAAGGGCTAGAGCCGGTTTCATGACCCAAGCGGGTGGCCGCGAACGGGTGCCCGCGGCGCGCGCAGGGCCGTCAACCGTGATCGTGTTTTTCGGCCCGCGCACGCGTGGGCTGTTCGCGGACAGGCCCCGAACAGCGAGAGATCGGTCATGAAACGGGCTGCAGCCGGGGGTCAGGGACCTGATCCACTGAGGCCTGATCGCCCGAGGCCTGATCGACCGACAACTGTCGACTGTCAGCGTCAGTCCTTGGTCCTTCGTTCTTGGTCCTTGGTGCGGTTCACCGGTCCATGGTTCTTGGTGCGCAGACAACGCTCGCACGCAGCACTAGCACGGCACCTGACACTCAGCACTCTCGCACCTGCGGCCGCTGACTGACGACTGCAACTGATGACCGACGACTGTTGACTATCGACTATCGACTGAAGACTGAGGCCTGACCCCTGGAGGTTCTACATGGCCGCTGACCGCTACACGCGCGTTCTTCTCGCGGTGATCGCCGGCTGCCTGGTGTACTTGTGTGTCGTGTCGGCGAGAATCGGTGTCCCGCTCGCCGCCCAGGCCGCCACAACCGGGCAGCAGCCCGCGCCCATCACACCTGGGCAGCAAACGGGTGTCGCTCCAGTCGTCGTCGTTGGCTGGAAGGTGCCGGAGACCGAACCGATCCCGGTCATCGTGCGCGGAACGGTCGTCACCGAGCAGGCGCGGGGCAGCGAGGGCCGCGTGGTCGTCACCGGCTGGCAGGAATCGGGGCGGCCGGCGAAGGTCGTCCTGGTCGGAACCGACAGCGATGTCTCGGCGTCCTGGCGCTACAGCGTGCCCGTCGGGAACGACCAGCGCAGGCTGGCGCCCGCGCGCTGATCGGTCGGCGTCCGCCTCTCGGGCGCGGTCAGGCGCAAACAATCGCTGGTTGAAAGGGGGAATCATGAAGCGTGGCCGCGTCATCGTCCTCGCCGTCGCCGCTCTGCTGGCCCTTCCTGGATCCCTGGCGCTCGGGGCCGAGCCTGAACCTCGGCCGGCCCGATCGGTCCCAGCGGCGGCGCAGCCGTTTGAGATCCGATGGGACAAGTACCACACGTACGCGGAGCTCACCGCGTACCTGCAGCACCTCGCCGCGCGGTATCCGGAGCTGGCCGCGCTCGAGTCGGCGGGCAAGTCGAGCGCGAAGCAGCGGGACATCTGGGTGCTGACGATCACCAACGCGAAGACCGGAAAGGCGTCCGACAAGCCGGCGTTCTTCCTCGACGGGAACACGCATGCTGGAGAGCTGGGCGGTGGAGAGACGGCGCTCTACACGGCCTGGTACCTCGTCACGCAGCACGGGAAGGATCCGGAGGTGACGAGCCTGCTCGACACCCGCACCTTTTACGTCATGCCGCGCAAGGACGTGGACGGTGCCGAGGTCGCTCTGACCGGGAAGATCGACTACGACCCGTCGAAGGTGCCTGGCGCGGTGGATGCCGACGGCGACGGCCGGATCGGCGAGGACGGTCCCGACGACGTGGATGGGGACGGTCAGATCCTCCAGATGCGCATCGGGGATCCGAACGGCGAGTGGAAGATCTCGGCGAAGGACCCGCGCATCATGGAGCGCCGCCGCCACGGCGACAGCGGATCGTTCTACCGCCTGATGGCCGAGGGGAAGGACGACGACGGGGACGGGCAGGTGAACGAGGACCCGCCGCGGACCGGGTTCTCGTCGAACCGCAATTACCCGGCCCGCTGGTCGAACGAGGACGGCACTCGGCGCGGGGCGGGGCACTACCCGACGGAGGAGCCGGAGACGCGGGCGACGGTCGAGTTTGTCTACGCCCACCCGAACATCGCCGGCATGCAATCGCTTCATCACTACGCCGGCGCGATCCTCCGCCCGTTCTGCAACCTCGGCGATGAGACCTTCCCGCTCAAGGATTTGGTCTACTACGACACCATTGCCGAGCGCGGCCGCCAGCTCACCAACTACGGCTACATCGGCGTGCTGAACGACTTCACAGGCAACAAAGACGAGGCGCGGTACGGCGTGCAGATCGACTGGGGCTACCTGCACGTGGGCGTGATCACCTTCACGACCGAGCAGTGGCGCTACGCGGGCAACATCGGACCCACCGGGCCGTGGCGCGACCAGACGCCCGAGGAGCAGATGGCGCGCAACGACCGCGACTTCGGCGGCCGTCACTTCGTCAACTGGAAACCGTTCAAGCACCCGCAGCTCGGCGAGGTCGAGATCGGCGGCTGGGTGAAGTTCAGCGTCAGCAATCCGCCTCCGGAAGTCATGGAGGAGCAGATGCTGAGACCGAACATGAAGTTCATCCTCTACCACGCCTCGACGCCGCCGCTCGTGCGGGTGGCCGACCTCAAGGCCACACCGGCCAACGGCGGTCAGAAGATCGTGGTTACGATCGCGAACGAGGGGTTTCTGCCGACCAACGTCACCGAGCAGGCGATCCGCGCCCGGATCGCGAAGCCGGTGGTCGTCCGCCTGGAGACGGGCCCGGGCGTGAAGCTGCTGGCCGGGCAGTCAACGGTCACCTTGGGCCATCTCGAAGGGATGCCCCTGGTCGTCAAGGAGTACAGCTTCGGCGCGCAGACCTTCGGCGGATCGAACCGCCGGACCCTCGAGTGGCTGGTCAAAGGATCCGGGCCTGTAACCGTCCGGGTCGAGTCGGAGAAGGCGGGACGGCATGCGAAGACGGTGACGATTGCCGGCTCGTAACGCGGCACGGGCCTGGCCGCCGTGCGGAAAAGCGCACGGAGGCCGCCGTCCGAATCGAGGATAGGTGACCATGGCTCCAGGCCGGAACGACCCGTGCCCGTGCGGAAGCGGGCGCAAGTACAAGCACTGCTGCCTGCGATCGGCCGAGGCGGTCCACGACCGCTGGCGGCAGGTCCGCGAAGCGGAAGGCAGGGTCGTTCCGGACCTGCTGCACTTCGCCGTCGAAGGTTGGGGCAAGGCCCTGGTCGAGGCCGCCTGGAAGCGCTTCTCGGGCGGCTCGGCGCCGCTTGCGGACGCCGCGGCCGATCCCGAGTTCGAGACGGTGTTCATTCCGTGGTTCCTGTTCAACTTCGAGCCGGCCGGATCGAAGAAGCGACTCTTGGGCAAGTGGCCGGCTCGCCCCGTCGCGCTCGAGTACCTGGACCAGAAGAGAGGCGGTCTGCCGGACCTGGATCGACAGTTCATCGAAGCCGCCTCATCCAGCCCGCTCTCGTTCGCGCTCGTCACCGGCGTGACACCTCACCGCGAGATCGAGCTTCGCGACGTGCTGACCGGACAAACGCGCCGCGTGCTCGAGCGGTCGGCGTCGGCGACGATCCGCCCCGCCAGCCTGCTGCTGACCCGCGTGATCTCGATCGGCGAGGTCGCGATCATGGTGGGGTGCGCCCCGTGGGTGATCCCGCCCTTGTGGCACAACGTCATCATCGACTTCCGCGAGGAGCACCGCGGCTCAGGCCAGCCACTCGACGACCGAGCCGTGCGCGGGCTCCACCTCGAGGTCCTCGACTTCTACCACGAGATCGTGGACGAGATGATGAACCCGCGCCTCCCCCGGGTGCAGAACACCGACGGCGACCCGCTGGCGCCGACGACGCTCCACTTCGAGCTGCGCTGCACGCCGGCTGAGGCGTTCGATCGGCTGAAGGAGTTGGCGTTCGGCTGGGAGGAGGCGGATCTCCTCGCGGACGCACGCCCCGACGCAAACGGGGCGATCGAAGCGGTCACCGTCCCCTGGCTCGTCGCCGGCAACAAGCTCCACCGGGACTGGGACAACACGTCGCTTGGCTCGCTCGAGATCGAGAAGCGCCGCCTGACGGTGTCGGTCAACTCCGAGCGGCGCGCGAAGAAGATCCGCGCGATCATCGCGAAACGGCTCGGCGACCGGGTACTGTTCGTCCGCGAGGAGACCGAGTCCATCGAGGCGATGCTCGAACATCCCGGCCGCCGGCCGACGGCCCGCGAGCGGGCCGAGCAGGAAGCGTTCCGCGCCCGTCCCGACGTGCGGGAGGCAGAGCGGGAGATGCGGGCGCGTCACTGGCAGGCGTGGCTCGACACGAAGGTTCCAGCCCTGGGTGATCTCACGCCTCGCGAGGCGGCCGCCACCCCGCTCGGCCGCGAACGGCTCGACGCGCTGCTCGCGGAGTTCGCCTGGCGGAGTGAAGACCTGCCGCCGGAGGAACGGCCCGACATCGCCATGTTGCGCGCGGAGCTCGGGCTGTGAGCGGACGGCTGTTGCCCACGCATCGCGCCCAGGACGGCCCGCGCTCCTTGCGCCAGCCGGCGGCCGACACGAGGGAGCCAACTCGCGGCGAGCGACGGGAGCCCCGACGCCCGCGCCCCAGTGGCGAGCCCGGAATGGCCATCCGGCCAGATGCTGTATACAATACAGGATCAAGGAGACGCGTACATGCCAGTTCGGCTCAACATCACCATGGAGGAAGATCTCTACAAGCGCTTGAAGAACGAGTTGCCCCCCAAGGGGATCAGTGCGTTCATCAACAAAGCCGTTCGCGCCCGCCTCCGCCCCGACCGGCGCACGCTCGACGCGGCTTACAGGGCAGCCAGTCGGGAACGCTGGCGGCGCCACGTCGCTGAGGATTGGCGGCACACGGAGACCGAGGGGTGGCCGCAATGAAGGCCTTCCCTCGTCGCGGCGATGTCTACTGGGTCGCACTCGACCCAGCCCTGGGGACCGAGATTCACAAGAGCAGACCAGCGGTCATCGTCTCCAACGACTCGTGTAACCGGTACGGCTCTCGGGTGGTCGTGCTCCCGGTCACCAGCAACGTCAGCTCGCTGTATCCGGGAGAAGCGCGCATTCAAGTGAGGGGCAAGCCCGCCCGGGTTTTGGGGGATCAGATCCGCTCGATTGACAAGACACGCCTGCGTGGCAGGGTCGCAACGCTCAGTCGCGACGAACTTCAGGATGTTGAAGAGGCCGTGCGCATCACGCTGGGCCTGGGAGCCTCGTAGCTCAGTCCCGGTCGTCTTGTTCGATCGGCCTGACGAACGCCGACCGGCGCGGGGGCGGCATCGGGGAGTCGGCGCCGCGGATCGAGCGCCAGATGATCTCGTTCATCAGCAGATCCGGCACCCGATCGGGGAGGCTCAGGTCCATCGTCGCCGAGATCGCCGCGCCGTACGCGGAAGACGGGTTGCGCTCGTCGAGCGGCACGCGGTTGCCGAGCGCCGCGAATGGCCTGGGGTCGGGTGACGTCTGAAACGCGTTGTACAACGGCGTCGCGGCCGCGTCGTACTGGCTCATCGGCGGCAGCCCGAGGACCAGCTCGATCGTCCGCAGCACGCCGGAGGTCGAGTACAACGTGCTGTCGACGGCGTGCCGGCGCGAGAACGGGCTGATCGCCAGCAGGACCGAGCGGTGCGCATCGACGTGATCCGCCCCGTTCTGCGCATCGTCTTCGAGGACGAAGATCGCCGACTCCTTCCAGTAGCGGCTCTTCGAGATCGCCTCCACGATCCGGCCGAGCGCCAGGTCGTTGTCGGCAACCATCGACCTCGGCGTGAGCGACCCGGCGCGGGTCGCCGCCGTGTGGTCGTCGGGCAGCCGCAGGATCGACAGCCGCGGCAGATTGCCGTTCCGCTCGAACTCGCGGAACTCCTTCAGCCACACGTCCACGCGGTGGTTGTCGCTGATGGTCATGTCGAACGGCGGGTACTCCAGGCTGACGCGGCCCTCCAGGCCCGGCACGCTCGCGTGCATCGGCGCGTTCGGGTCACGGTTGTCGGCGCCGCGCATGACGAACTCGCCGTAGCTGCGCACGCTCGTCCCCGCCCGCGTGCACGCGTCCCAGATGTACCCGTCGGAGGGCGCCGCGATGTTCCCGTACGGGCCGCGCATCAGGCCGCCGCCTTCGCTCAGGTACGCCCCGCCCCGCCCGGCGTAATTGGTCGGCCACATCTTCTCCACGATGTCGGTCGCGTACGCACCAGTCGAAAAGGCGTGACCGTCGTAGCTGACCTCGGCATCGGCGTAGAAGTTGTCGAAGAGGACGAACTCGCGCGCGAGGGCGTGCGCGTTCGGGGTGGCTTCGTCGCCGAACAGGCACAGCGACGGATCGCCGTTGCCCTCCTTCAGGTCGCCGAGGACCTGGTCGTAGGTGCGGTTCTCGCGGATCACGTAGAAGACGTATTTGATGGGCGACGCCGCGCCGACCCTGCCGGGGATCGGCGACACCGCCGGCGCCCGAGCGGGCCGAAGCCTGGTCGCCTCGCTGTAGGGCGTCAGCCTGTACACCTTTTTCGTCATCTCCGCCAGGGTGCCGGCATCGGGAACCGGCACGACCGAAAGCGAGCCCAGCAGGAGGCCCGCGACGTACTGACCCTGGTGATCCCTGTACGGACTCGGGCCCTGCGGGTTCGGCACCGACGTCAGCCCTTTGCCGCTCAGCACCAGGATCTGCGTGCCGTCGCGGCTGAACGCGACCGAGGTGGGATACCAGCCGACCGGGATGAATCCGGCCACCCTGCTCCGCCCGGGTCTGCTCACGTCGACGACGGCCACCGAGTTGTTGTCGGCGTTGGCGACGAGCAGCATGCGGCCGTCGGAGGCGAGCGCCAGCGCGTTGGGGGTGCTGCCGGCGGGCGCTTTGGGGAAGAGCGCGATCGAGATCTGCTCTTCGGCGGTGCCCGTGGCGAGATCGACGGCCCACACCGCGTTCGTGTTCGCGCACGCGACGAACAGCCGGCCGTCGGGCGAGACGACCATCGCGTTGGGGTGATCGCCCACAGCGATCTCGCCGGCCGGCTCGAGCGTGGCCGGATCGAAGACGAGCACTCTTCCCGCGCCCCAGATCGACACGTAGAGTCTCTTCCCGCCGGGGCCCATGAGGCACGTGTATGGCTCGGCGGGCAGCGTCACGGTCTTCTCGACCTTGCCCGATTCGACATCGATGGCGCTCACGCTCATGGCGAGCACGCGGGTGACGAAGAGCCGCTTCCCGTCCGGGGCGATCGCGAGGCCGCCGGCAAACGTGTAGGTGGTCGGGCTGGGCGGCAGCTCCACGCTGCGCGCCCTGGTCAGCACGCCGTCGGCCCAGGTCATTTCGTCGACGCCGTTTCCGCCCGCGGAGTACAGACGCGACCCGTCCGGATGCCAGGCGAGGCCGAGCCAGGCCTGGTCGAGAGGCAGCCGCCCCTTGACCTCGAGGCTCTGCAGGTCGACGACGGCCAGCGAGGGCTTGGCGTAGCCGTCGTTGGTAACGATGGCGTAGCGGCCGTCCGCAGAGAGAGCGATCGCCAGCGGCAGATCGCCCACGGTGACGTGCCGGCCGGCAGGCGCGATCCGCCAGCCGTTTGGCAGGAGCACGCTCCCGTCGGCGGCGACGCCTGGCAGCGGCGCTTTGGGGGGCGCCGGCTGCGCCCGCATGGCGAGCGCGGCGTATCCGAGCACGAGAGCCACAGCGGTGACGAGAGCAGCGAGCGTGTTTCTCATGTCTGGTCCGATGTCGACTGTCCTGGGGCCGGGCGGGCCGACGTCGCGGAGCGCCGGCCGCGCCCGCGAACGCCCAGTCAGCCCATCTGGAGACGATAGGTCGCCCATTATCACCCGGCTCGGTCATGGTTGTCACACGACCTTCCAATGAGCACGACGAAGGGGCGACACGGGGGTGCACGGACGAAGGTGCGCCACGGGGGTGCACACACGGAGGTGCGACACGACGGGGCATCACGAAGGTGCGATACGGGGGTGCACGACGAAGGTGCGACACGACGGGGCATCACGAAGGTGCGATACGGGGGTGCACGACGAAGGTGCGACACGACGGTGCACGGACGAAGGTGCGACACGACGGGGCATCACGAAGGTGCGATACGACGGGGCATCACGAAGGTGCGATACGGGGGTGCACGACGAAGGTGCGACACGACGGTGCATCACGGAGGGGCGACACGGGGGTGCACGGACGAAGGTGCGCCACGGGGGTGCACACACGGAGGTGCGACACGA
>Ga0315282_10014972_pt1 | contig 11494 bp, 8 predicted proteins | sample YL17G07_20_MG_FD_203693 | JGI IMG/M metagenome (GOLD analysis project Ga0315282, IMG submission 203693) | Sediment microbial communities from Yellowstone Lake, YNP, Wyoming, USA - YL17G07_20 | ecosystem: Environmental > Aquatic > Freshwater > Lake > Sediment | place: USA: Wyoming | collected...
GGCGGCATCAAGCAGCTTGGCCCCTACAAGCTGCTGAAGAAGCTCGGCGAGGGCGGCATGGGCGCGGTCTGGCTGGTTGCACGGCAGATACTCGCAGTTCAGGAGGCACTGAACAAGCTATCGTGAGCACTTCAGCCGTCCACACACTGAACTTTGTCCTTTTTGGACTCTACATGGCATTGACTGTCGTGCTGGGTATCTGGGTCGGCCGGCGGAAGGCATCGGACGCCAAAGACTACTTCCTCGCGGGCGAGGAACTGCCTTGGTATGCAATCGGCGGCTCGATCATCGCCGCCAACATCAGCACGGAACACTTTATTGGCATGGTCGGCGTCGCCTACGCGGTGGGCTTTGTGGTGGCGCAATGGGAATGGGGCAACGTGTTCACCTTCTCCGCGCTCATCTGGATCTTTCTGCCGTTTTACATCCGGGGCGGGCTGTACACGATGCCCGAGTTCCTGGAGCGCCGCTACAACTCGCACTGCCGCTATTTCTTCGCCGTGTGCTGCCTGGTGCTGTGGATCGTGGCACAGATGGCAGTCGTGATGCTCGCCGGCGCGAAGGCGATGCGCGGCATGTTCGATGTGAACGAGATCGTCACCATCGTCGCGCTCGCGTTGCTGGCCGGGAGTTACACCGTTTATGGCGGGCTGCGGTCGGTTGCCTGGACGGATTTCCTCCAGTTCGTTGTGATGATGGCCGGCGGCTTGATGGTGGCGCTCATCGGCCTGGTCAAGGTCGGCGGGCTGAACGCGCTCATGCACGCGGCGCCGGAGAAATTCAAGATCACCTATCCGATCACCGATCCCGAGTACCCGTGGCTGGGCGTGTGGACTTTGTTCCTCTCAGTCGGCATTTGGTATAACTGCACGAACCAGTTCATCGTGCAGCGCTGCCTGGGCGCACGCAGCGAGTGGGACGCGCGCATGGGCGTGGTTTTTGCCGGCTTTATGAAAATCCTTCTGCCGCTGCTGGTCGTGATCCCCGGCATCATTGCGTTCCGCCTGTATCCGGGCCTCGCGGAAAAGGACCAGGCGTTCCCGACGCTCGTGCGGGAACTGCTGCCCATTGGGCTGAGCGGGATCGTGATGGCCGCGCTGGCCAGCGGCATGCTTTCGCACATCAGCTCGGTGCTGAACTCATGCAGTACGGTGTTCACGATGGATTTGTACCGGCCGCTGCTTGGCAAGAACAAGAGCGATGCGCATATTGTGGCAGTGGGAAGATGGAGCGCCTTCCTGATTCTGCTCACGGCGACGCTGCTGGCGGGCTGGTTCACCAAGCGGAAGATGGGCGTCTTCGACGCCATCCAAAACGTTGGCGCGTGGGTCGCGGCGCCGATTGCGTCGCTGTTCCTGACCGGGGTGATGTGGAAGCGGGCTACGGCGGCGGCGGCGACGTTTGTGTTGTGGTTTGGGTTTCCCTTCACCGCGTTTGTGGAACATGTGCTGTTCAAACAGGTGGCGGTGCTGCAGCCGTTCGACAACTGGCTGAACCGCACCCTCGTTGTCTGGCTGACCTGCATGGCGCTTATGGTGATCGTATCGCTTTTTACGCGCGCGCCGGAACCGGCAAAGATCGCGGGCATCATCTGGTCGCCGAAGATGGCGCCGCTGCCGGAAGCCGAGAGAGCCAAGTATGGCGGCTGGCGCAGCTTGTTCCTGTGGTGGGGGATATTCGCGGGCGTGGTGGTTGCCTTGTACGCCTACTTGTTCTACTTTCAGTTCTTCGGGCCGGCCAAAGGGCTTTGAGGTGTGACTGTGTCGAACAAACACGCTGCCAACTCGGATTTTGAGTCCGTCAAGGCCTCACTGGCCGACGTAATCGGGAGAAAATGCGCTGCGGCTTCCTGCCACGCCCGCGCGGCGCTGACCGGCGAAGACACCGTCGCCTTGTTGGCGCTTGCCCGCCAGCGGGTTGATTTCCTGCCGGCAGGTTTCATGGAGCGGCAACATGCTTTATTGAGACTCGTCGGCACGCGAATCGCCACACCCCAGTCGGACGCACCGCCTCGCGGCGCTTCGACGAAGGCCTTTACTGCCGCCTCCAAAACGGCCATGGCGCCGCTCAGCGCATCCGGGCTTTTCCGCGTCGGCGAGGATGGGCGGCTCTATCTGGTCTCCAAGAGCGAGCACTACCATGTCCCGCTCGGGCATGACTTCCCGGGCTACGCGCTGCTTGAGCACGCGCGGCGGCTGGGCATCCCGAATGCAACCCACAACAACACCCGCGGCCGGATCACACGGCTGCTCGAAGAAGAACTGGTTTGCGCGGTCAACGGGCTCGCGCCCGGCGACGCTGCGGGCTTAGCCAAGGTCCTTGCCAGCCAGGACCCGCGTGTCTGCAACCGCGTGTTGAATCTTGAAACCGGCAGCCTGGCGGCCGAGGCGGCGCTGAAGATGATTCTGGCCCGCTTCTACCGGGTCGAGCCAGGTTACCCCAAGCCGAAATACAGCGGGCGAATCCCGGTCATCCTGGTGATGGGCAACGACGACGGCGGATTCCAGGCAAACTACCACGGCACGACGATCCTGCACCAGGCGGCGCGTGGGATGTGGCCGGAGTTCTACGCAGGAATCGAAGAGGCAGGTCTGTGCCGAGTGTGCCCAATCCGGCCCAACCGTATAGCGGACCTCGAAGCCGCTTTTGCGGAATGGGACCGCGGCCGGCACAAGATTGCGGGCTTCTTCCACGAGATCGTGATGATGAACTATGGCGGCCGCCTGTTGTCGCGCGAGTTCCTCCAGCGTGCCTACGACCTGTGCCGCCGGCACGATGTGCCGGTTGTGGCGGACGAAATCCAGTCCTGCCTGTGGCACCACGAATTGTTCATGTTCCGCGAATGGGGTCTGGCGCCATCGTTCGTGGTGATCGGCAAAGGTTTTCCCGGCGGCGAATACCCAGCCTCGCGCGTGATCTTCAGCGCGGCGTTGGATTGCCTGCCGCAGTTCGGTGCGCTGGTAACGAACGGCCAGGAGGAACTCGCCTCGCTTGCTTACCTGATTACAATGCGCTGGGCGCGCGCGAACGCCCCTGTCACCCGCGCTGTGGGCGACTACTACGAGGGGCGGCTGCGGGAGTTCGCCGCCGCACATCCGAGCAGGATCTCCGCTGTTGAAGGCAAGCGGCACATGACCACGCTCTGCTTCAAGGAACTCGATGCCGCGAAAGCCTTCGCCCACGGCCTCAACGAGCGTGGTCTTGACATCAGCACCCAGACCTACAAGCAGGATTGCCCGCCCGCAGTCCTTGCCAAGATACCCTTGATCGCCACGCGCACGGTCGTGGCTTTCATCCTCCAGCAGATGGAGGCGGCAATGCGCGCCCTGGCTGGAAACTCAAAGCCCGCTGCGAAGGCCAAACGATGAAAACCATTCGCTTCGGAATCATTGGTTGCGGCTTGATGGGACGCGAGTTCGGCTCCGCTGCGGCGCGCTGGTGTCATCTCCAGCAGATGGACGTGCGCCCGGAAATCGTGGCCGTCTGCAACAGGAGCCCCGGTCCCATGCGCTGGTTCACTGAGAATTTCGCGGGGATCAGGCAGGCCACCAGCGACTACAGAGAGCTCCTCGCCAACCCGGAGGTGGACGTGGTCTACATTGCCGTGCCGCACAACCAGCACGGCAAGCTGTACTGTGACGCCATCGCCGCCGGCAAACACTTGATGGGCGAGAAGCCCTTCGGCATTGATCTTGCCGCCAGCCGCGCGATTCTCGCCGCCCTCGCCGAGCATCCGCAATGCTTCGCGCGCTGCTCGTCCGAGTTTCCTTTCTTCCCCGCCATGCAGCGCATCGGCCGCTTGATCGAACGCGCGGAATTCGGGACCATCCTCGAAGTCAACGCCAGCCTGCAGCACTCCAGCGACCTCGACCCCAACAAGCCCATCAACTGGAAGCGCACTGTCGCCGCCAACGGTGAATACGGATGTCTCGGCGATCTCGGCATGCACCCGTTGCATATGCCCCTCCGCGCCGGCTGGGTGCCGCGCAACGTCCGGGCAATTCTGGTCCGAGCTTACTCTCATCGTCCCGGCCGCGACGGCGAACCCGTTCCCTGCGAAACCTGGGACAACGCCACGCTGCTTTGCGAGACCGTTGACCCGCAGACCGGCGCGGTGTTTCCGCTGACCGTCAAGACGCAGCGCATCGCTCCCGGAGAAAAGAACTCCTGGAGTTTTGAGGTGCTCGGCACCCGTCGGTCCGTGCGCTTCTCCACCAAGCAGCCCAAGACGCTGCAGTTGCTGAATTACACCGGCGGCGATCAGGCCTGGCAGCATCTCGACATGGGCCACGAGATGACTTACCCGGCAATCACCGCCACCATTTTCGAATCGGGCTTTCCCGATGCCATTCTCCAGATGTGGGCAGCATTTGTCAGCGAACTCGTCCACCGCAAGACGCCCGGCAAGTTTGCAGGCTGCGTCACGCCGGAGGAGACTCACTGGCACCACAAGATTCTGACCGCGGCGTTGGAATCGCATCGCACGGCGGCTGTTGTGAGGATTGGCTCCGACTGACATGTTCCTCGGCATAGACATCGGTTCGACCTCGCTGAAGGCCGCCGCGTTCGACGCGCGGCGTGGAAGCATGCTCGCGCAGGCGGAACAGCGGCTTCCGCTGGACACCGACCCAACCGGCAAGCGCGAACAGGATCCCGCGGCGCTCATGCGGGCGCTGTACGCGGCCGCCGGATCGCTGCGCCGTCAGGTTGGCAGCCGCTGGCGGCAGGTATGCGGCATCAGCCTGGCCGCGCAGGGCGGCAGTACCATTCTTGTAGACCGCAAGACCGGCGTGCCCGCGACAGCGATGATCTTGTGGAACGACACCCGCGCCTTCGGCCGCTTCCACGAGATTGCGAAGAGATTTCCACCGCGCTGGTGGCGCGCCTTCTCGTTGCGTGACGAGCCGGGCATGGGCCTGGCCCGCGCGCAGTGGATGCGCGAAAGATGGCCGGAGCTTTTCAGGAACAATCCGCTCTGCGTCGGCGCGGGCGAGCATGTTTGCTTCGCCCTTACGGGGCAGTGGCGCCAGGATGGCTGTAACGCGCTGCAATGCGGCTGTTACGATGCGCGGCGCCACCGGCTTACCACGCAGCCGCTGATCAGGCTCGGTTTGCCGGAAGACTTCTTCGCGCCGCTGCGGCAGGGGCACGAGACCCATCCACTCACGCAGCACGCGGCCGCGTTGCTACGGCTGCCCTCCGGCGTTCCCGTGGCCGGGCCCTACAATGACCACGAGGCCGGTTATCTGTCGGTGCTCCAAGCCCCCCCCTCTCCACCCCTTCACAAGGGAAGGAAGAGGGGGGGCCGCCTTTACGAGGGGGGGAACGGGGGGTGCCGCCGGCCGCTCGAATGTTCGCTCGGCACGGCCTGGGTGGGCAACTTTGTGCTGCCGTCCGCGTTTCGCGGCAGCTCACCGTTCCAACTGTGCATCCCCGCGCCGAACGGAAACGGCAGGCTGGTCATCATGCCGTTGCTGACCGGCAACGTCACGCTGGACTGGGCGCTGGCGGCCTTCGTTCATGCCGATCACCAGACTGCGCTCGCGCGAGCTGCCGCAATTCTGTCCGAACAACTGCTGCCGCCACCGGGCTTGGTCGCCTTACCGTGGCTCAATCGCCCCAACGCGCTTCGTCCCGCGCTGACCGGCTCCGCCGCTTTTTTCGGCGTTGGCCCGGCTACGACGAGCGCCTGCCTCTTCCGCGCGGTGGTCGCCGGGATGGTTTTCGAGTTCGCCCGCGTCTTCGATGGCGTCGCCCAATCCGGCGCGGTGGACAGTCTGGTGTTGTGCGGCGGCGCCGCCAAGAGCGCGCAGGTTTGCGCGCTGTTTGCGGCGTTGTTTGATCCGCTTCCGGTTCAGCGGGTGATCGAGACGGAACTGATGGGCACGCGCGGCTGCCTCTACGCCTTCGATCCGCGGATTGCGCGCGCGCCCGTTGCGCCGGTCCGCCGGGATGCCGGTCTTGACCATAAGGCGCTGGCCGAAGCCCGCGCCCTCTACCTGGAGACATTCGAGCGCCTGTACGGCCATGTGAAGGCCGGGGAACCCTACGCGCTCAAGAGGCGGACGGAAAAATGAGAGAGCTAAGAGTCGGGCTGCTGCCCCTCTACGTGAAGTTCTACGACGATGTCTTGCCGGACCTTGCGGCCCAGGTGGCGCCGTTCGTCGAGCACGTCCAGACAAGCCTCAAGCGCGGCGGGCTGGATGTGGCCGTTGTGCCCATTGCGCGAACGCGCCCGGACTTTGCCGGCGCCGTCGCACGTTTTGAAGCGGCGGGCGTGGATGCCATCATCACGCTGCACCTGGCCTATTCGCCGTCGCTGGAATCCGCCGAGGTGCTCGCCCAATCGCGGCTGCCCATCATCATGCTGGATACGACGCCTGACCATGACTTCGGCGGCGCCGTGGACCCCATGCGCCTGCTGGAGAACCACGGCATTCACGGCTTGCAGGATTTGGCGTGCATGCTGCGCCGGCTGGGCAAGCCCTATCGCGTGGTGGCTGGCCATCTGGACGACCCCGGCGCCATCCAGCGTTGCACTGCGGCGGTGCGGGCGGCGCGGGCGGCGCAGTGCTTTCGCTCGATGCGAGTCCTGCGCATTGGTGGAATGTTCCCCGGGATGGGCGACTTTGCGGTTCCCGACGGGATCTTCCAGAAAGTCCTTGGCATTACGGTAGAGAACATCGAGCCAGCCGGCCTCGCCGGCGCGGTCAACGCAGTCAGCGCCGATGCCGTCGCCGCCGAGATCGCTGCCGACCGGAAACAGTTCCGCGCGGAATGCGACGAGGCGGTTCACGCCCGCTCGGTCCGCATCGGGCTTGGCCTGCGCCGGTTTCTCGAACAAGGCGGCTTCGGTGCATTCAGCCTCAATTTCCTGGCCTTCAAGGAATCCACCGGCCCGGTCAACTCGGTACCGTTCCTCGAATGCTGCAAGGCGATGGCGCGCGGGATCGGTTACGCAGGCGAAGGCGACGCGCTCACCGCGGCGCTCGTCGGCGCAGTGTTGCAGGGATTCGGCATGGCCACGTTCACGGAGATGTTCTGCCCGGACTGGGCCGGACAAGCGCTGTTCCTCTCGCACATGGGCGAGATCAACCCCGCCACGGCGCTGGCCCAGCCGCTGCTCTACGAAAAAGAGTACCCGTTTACGCCCGCGCTGAATCCGGCGGCGCTGGCTTGCGCGCCCCGGCCGGGACGCGCGACCCTGGTGAACCTCGCGCCAGGCCCAAGCGATAGCTTCCGTCTGATCACCGCCCCCGTCGAAGTGCTTGCCGACGGCACGCATCCTGACTTCAGGCGCTGGGTGCGCGGCTGGATTCGTCCGGCGCTGCCTCTGCCGCGATTCCTTGAGGAGTTCTCGCACCTGGGCGGCACGCACCACAGCGCCTTGGTGTTTGGCGAGCACACCGAGGTGCTGGCATACTTCAGCGCGTTGCTGAAGATCGAGCACTACAACCTCTCTTGACCGGCACGACTATGAACGCTTGGCGCACTCCCACAGAACGCGACTACAATCACCGGATCTTCCGCGAGGAACTGGACGAGTTTCTCCCTGCGAACATCTTCGATGCGCATGTGCATGTGGCGCCACCGGACGGATTCGCGCCGGGCACGCCGTTCTCCTGTGCCGGCGTGCCCATCACTTCGTACACCTACGGCGAGCTGGCCGCGGACCAGGAACTCGCTTTCCCCGGCCGGCAAACCGGGGCGCTGTGTTTCGGCTTTCCAGACTCGAAACTGGACCACGAGCAGCACAACGCCTACGTCGGTGGTGGCGCCGACTGCCGCAGGTTCTTTCCTCTGCGCCTGCTCGACCCGCGCCGCGACAATGCCGCGCTGGTCAACGGCGACATTGACCGCTACGGCTTCCTCGGCTTCAAGCCTTATCCCGATTACGCACGCCCCGACGACATTCCGAATGCCGAGATTCCCGAGATGTTGCCTGACTGGGCAATGGCCATTGCCCATGAGCGCCGCCTGCTGGTGATGCTTCACATTCCGCGGCCGAAACGGTTGGAGGACCCGCTGAACCGCCGCCAATTGCGCGAGCTTTGCGTCTGCTGGCCCGGCGCCAGAATTATCCTGGCTCACATCGGCCGCGCCTACTATCTGCGCGGCATCACGGGATTGCTCGACGGCCTCAGCGGCTTGCCCAACCTCTATTTCGATCTTGCCATGGTTCAACACTGGGAGGTGCTGGCCTATCTGTTCCGGCAGGTCCAGCTCAGCCGGGTGCTTTTCGGTTCGGATACTCCCATCGGCCTCGCGCAGGGCAAGGCCGTTGAGATCAACCACCAATACACCTACGTCACCCCGCGGCCGTGGGTACTCTCGCTCTGTGATGAGAAGAGGAAACTGCAGTTCACTTCCTTCCTCAACGAAGGGCTGCGCGCCATCCAACAGGCCGCCGCCGCCGCCAAGCTTTCGCGCTCCGCTGTCGCCGCGGTCTTCCATGACAATGCCAGAGCCTTGATTGACGAAGTTGCCGCGCGGCTCATTGCGCCCGCGCGACGCAAGGCGGCTGGGGCATAGCCGCATAAACCACATGGCCGCGGAGAGAGGAATTCTCCCTTGACGGTTTCGGGAACACTGCGCGGCCCATCATTTCCTCGTGGGCGGCGCCGGGCGAGGGCCGAAGGGCACGCAGTTCCCGTGGGGCGACACGTCGGAAGCGAAGGAGATAAAGGCGAACGTTGCCGACGCTTCGCTGCGGCGGGCGGGGCGATGTCCCTGCCGACCGTCCTGATCGCAAGTGGCCTTCCACGCCCCTCGCCGCTATAGTGTGGCCCGCATCGCGGGGACCGCCGGGATGAAGCTCACCTGTCCGAAATGCGCCCGTGAGTTCGAGGCCGGCCGCTCGGATGCCGTCTGCCCGGTTTGTGGCATCCCGGCTATTCTCAAGCTGCACGACCCGCTGGTGTCGATGCTGAACCGCACAGCGCGGTTTCAACGGCAGCAACGGTACAACGCAACATAGGGACGCAATCAGGAGAGAACTACCATGCGTGAGAGCCTTGCGGTGGGCCTGATGATGGCTGCCTTCACACTTGCTGCGCCGACCGCGGAAACCGCCGCGCCTTGGCGCGCAGGCTGGTCGGACCTGCACAATCCGGGCGAGCTCTTGAAGGTGGCTAAGGAGCTCACATTTAACGCGATTATCACACAGGGACCTCCCGAAAAGCTGGAGGCGTTCGCTAGGCAGGCGAAGGAATTGGGCGTGGAGGTATACCTCTGGACGAACGCCACCGCGGGCAAGGGGGAAGAGGCCTTGGCTCAGCGGATGTCTCCCGAGGAAGACACGCTCTGGGCCAGGCTCAAGGCCGACACCGATCCCAAGAAGCACGCGTACCAATTCGGCGGCGAGCCACTCGAAGGGCAGCGTGAGGTCCTGCAGACGCCGCCGCTGTGTCTGGACAGGCCGGAGGCGATGGAGGCATTCAAGGAGCGGCTCAAGGCGGTGGTGGACGCCTGCCCGTCACTCGGCGGTGTGGCGTTTGACTTCATCGGGTACCAGAACTGTCGTTGTTGCCACTGCCCTGTCACTGAGAAGCTGCTCCAAGCCTGGCACCAAGCGCACGCACAGTTGCCGCCGGGCAAGGCGCGCGACGAGTTCAGTTTGGAGCGCCTCGTGTGGTACTACGAGCAACTCTCCGACTACGTGCGGTCCCTGCGGCCTGGGCTGAAGCTGACGGCGCACATTTACCCGGCGTTTCTGCCGGAGCCGCTTTACGGCAACCGACTCAAACTCGATTACAGCATCCAGACGGCCACATGGTTCTTCGAGCCGTATTGGCCGGAGGCGAAGGTACGACAGTATGCCCGGGCAATCGCGGTTGAGGAAGGGAAGTATCACGCCAACGCCCGGGGAATCCCCTTCGTGGGCCTGTACGTCCAGCGTCCCATCGCGGACAAGCCCGTCGAGCGTTTTGCGAAGGAATTGGAGTGGATTTTCGGCGCGGCCGGAGGCACGAGCCTCAGCATCTACGACTTCGAGTCGCTGGTACTGCATGAGGCCTATCGGCGGGCGCTTAAGGAGGCATTGGCCCGCGCGGCGTCGAACATGGGAGCAGCTTCCCGGCGGTAGTTCATCCAGCCCACCGGTGGCGCGGGTTCAGCAGCGCGTTCGCTTCCGCGCTGTTCACGATCTTGCACTCCAGGGCGATTGCATCGGGCTGGGCGCGTTGGATGCAAGACAACGCGTGTCGCGTGCACGTCAAGCCCGGCAATCGCTTACTTGCCGGCCTCGGGCGCCTTTGTGCCTGGAGCCGGCTGAGTGGCTGTCGCAGGTGCCGGTGTGGCGGGTCCTGGTGCGGCTGGTGCTGGCGCCAGGATCACGTTCTCGATCGCCCATTTCAGACACTTCTCGACCGTGGCCCGGCCCTGCTTGTCTTTCCTGTCGTCCCCGGTAAAGGTGCTGAGATCCTTTGCGGCGATCATGCAGGCGCTCTTTATTTTCGCGGTCTGGTCGTCGGTCAGGTTGCTTTTCTTGTACTTGGCCAAGGTCGTCTGCGCCAACTGGACGCCGGCCCACTGGTTCTTCTGGTCGTCGGTCAGCACAGCCAAGATCGCCTTGTCGGCTTCGGCCGCAGCCTGCTCACGTTCAGTTTGAAGCGCCTTGAGCTCCCCGTTGGCTTTCTTCTTGGCATCCGCGTCGGCACCCTTGCGCGCCGCTGCGGCGGCGGTTTGAGCTGCCGTCATTTTCTCGGCGTTCGTCTTGTCCCAGGCCTCCAAGGCGTCCTGCTTGACTTTGAATTTCTCCTTCAAGGTCTTCTGCTGGTCGTCGGTGAGTTTGCATTCGGCGAACAGCAGGTCCATCTGCGCCTTCACCGTGTCTTCCGCCGATATGTTGCGTTGCCCCGCGAGAACTTCCGGGGCGACGAACGTGACAAGACACACCCACGCCAGTGCCAACAGCCGCTGCTGAATGTTCATAGCCGCTCCTCGGTGGATATAATCCCCCTGCGCAAGCCGCATCGTTCCAACCCACCTTAATAGGACTACACCAGTGTTTGTTCCGGCGCTGAGCCTCGGCCGACTTCGAGTTGCGAGGCAGCGTACAGCTTACTGGCAGAGACGGCGGCGGGAACAGTGGGATCATCGGCTTCCGCTGGCCCAGCACGACTCACACTCACCCGCGGATCAAGTTCTATGCCGGAGCCGAAGTCCACCTTGTAGACGCAGCCGCGGTCACGGCCAGCTCCGCCCCGCGCAAGCTTGCAGCGGCGACGTGGTACGCTTTCTGCTTGCGGGTGACTGGCGAAACGGCTGAGCTGCAGATCGAGGGAAAGCCATTCCTGAAGGGAGCGGTCTCCCGCCGCGATGCCGGCATCGTGGAACTTGGCTCTATTACCAGGAGTCACCCGGAGTTGACCCCAAGGGGCCAAGCGGGGGCGTACACCGCGTGCCGCGTGGCGGTGGTTGGCATGAACACCCAGGCAACTGCCGTGCGGCGGGCCGTGGTGGGTACAACCCTAGTCTCGGGCTGGCGGATGTT
>Ga0315282_10014973_pt1 | contig 11494 bp, 8 predicted proteins | sample YL17G07_20_MG_FD_203693 | JGI IMG/M metagenome (GOLD analysis project Ga0315282, IMG submission 203693) | Sediment microbial communities from Yellowstone Lake, YNP, Wyoming, USA - YL17G07_20 | ecosystem: Environmental > Aquatic > Freshwater > Lake > Sediment | place: USA: Wyoming | collected...
CTGATTCAGAGCCTGGCGCGCCCCGCCGCAGGGGCCATCCTCTTTGCCGCCAGCAGCCACGTGGTCAGCGACATTCACCCGGTGCTGGCCTTGATCTGTGGCATCCTGATTGCGGGCAGCGTGCACGTGGCCAAGACCACCGCCCGCCCCGTGATCACCATGGCGACCGCCGGCGCCGGCAATCCGGTCGTCAGCACCGTAGAAGACGTGGTGGCCGCCGTCACCTCCCTTCTGTCTGTGCTGATGCCAATCGTGGCGCTGGTGCTGATTGTGATTGGTGTGCTGCTCATCATCCGCGCACTGCAACGCAGGAGAGTTCAAGCCTGATCCTGGCGGAGACGACATGCAGCAAGCGCAGGTCAACGAGCGTCTGAGTTCCTTGCCCACCAAACCGGGCGTCTACCTGATGAAGGACGCCTACGGCCAGGTGATCTACGTGGGCAAGGCCATCAACCTGCGCAATCGCGTGCGCTCGTACTTTCACGCGCCCAATGGCCAGGCGCCCAAAGTGCGCCGCCTGGTGGAGCACATCGACGACCTGGAGTTCATCGTCACCGGCTCCGAACTGGAAGCGCTCATCCTCGAGTGCAACCTGATCAAGAAGCACCGTCCGCGCTACAACGTGCGGCTCAAAGACGACAAGCGCTACCCCTACCTCAAGATTACCCTACAGGAGGACTATCCCCGCATCTACACCGTGCGCCGCATGTTGGACGACGGCGCGCGCTACTTTGGCCCGTACACCTCGTCCAAGGCCGTGCACCAGACTATGGAACTGCTGCGCAAGCTCTTCCCTTACCTGACCTGCAAGCGTGAGATCACGGGCCACGACACGCGCGCTTGCCTCTACTATCACATCGGGCGCTGCGTGGGGCCATGCATCGGAGCCGTCACGCGCGAAGAGTACCGCGTCGTGATCGAGCAGGTGATCCTGTTCCTGGAGGGCAAGCAGGAGCGCATCGTCACCGACCTGCAGCGCAAGATGGAGCAGGCCGCGCTACAACTGCGCTACGAACGCGCCGCGGCTCTGCGCGACCAGATCGACGCCCTGCGGCAGGTGGTAGAGAAGCAGAAGATCGTCTCCACGGCGCGCACCGATCAGGACGTGGTGGCCTTTGCGCGCGAAGATGGGCAGGTCTGCGTGCAGACCTTTTTCATCCGCGGTGGCAAGCTGATCGGACGCGAGTACTTTGTCTTGACCGGTACGCAAGACGAGGACAATCGCGAGGTGATGACCTCGTTCATCAAGCAATTCTACGACGAAGCCGCCTACATCCCCCCGGATATCCTGGTGCAGCACGACGTGGACGAGGCGATGGTGATCGAGGAATGGTTGCGCAAGAAGCGCGGCACCAAGGTTGCTGTGCGCGTGCCGCAGCGCGGACAGGGGCAAGAGCTGATGCAGATGGCGGCGGAAAATGCCTCGGAGACTCTGGCCCACCTGCGCGCGCAGTGGGAAGCGGACCAGGCGCGCCAGGTGACGGCACTGGAGGACCTGCACAATTACCTGCACCTGCCGCAGGCCCCCACGCGCATCGAATGCTACGACATCTCCAACATCCAGGGACGGGCTGCCACGGGTAGCATGGTGGTGTTCGTCAAGGGCGTGGCCTACAAGAGTGACTACCGCCGCTTCCGCATCAAGACTGTGGAGGGAGCGGACGACTATGCCATGCTGCAGGAGGTGCTGCGTCGCCGCTTCAAGCGTGCGGCGGCCGTGCGACTCGAGGCACAGGCCGCCCCGGTCTCCGAGGCGCAGGCTGCCTCCCAGGTCGAACTCTTGGCCGCCGTGCAGGAAGGCTGGGGCGTGTTGCCCGACCTGCTGATGGTGGACGGCGGCAAGGGTCAGTTGCATGCAGCGCTGGAGGTGATGGCCGAGCTGGGCGTGCAGCAGGTGCCGGTCATTGGCCTGGCCAAACAACGCGAGGAAGTCTTCGTGCCACGTCGTTCCGACCCACTGCTCCTGCCACGCGACTCGGAGGGCCTGTACCTGCTGCAGCGCTTGCGCGACGAGGCGCACCGCTTTGCCATTGGCTACCACCGTAAGCTGCGCGACAAGGCCGGGCTGAGCTCGCAACTGGAGGAGATCCCGGGCATCGGCCCCAAACGTCGCCAGGCGCTGCTCAAACGCTTCGGCTCATTGGACGCCATCCGCGACGCATCCGTGGAGGAGCTGGCCGAGGCAGCGCACATGACCCGCGCTGCGGCCGAGGAGCTCAAGGAGCGCATCTAGGGAGCATCGACTTGGTGCCTGCGGTAGGATAGAGTATACTAAACGCATACGCTGGATTATGAGGACTGCACAGTATGGCAGAAGGAGGACAACGATGGACTCGTGGTTCTTTGACCCCCTGAAGTTGGGAGCGCGGCGCGTGGCACGGGACGTGGCCGGCGCTGCCGAGACGCCCCCGCAACTGACTCTGGTGCGGCAGCTCGTCTTCTATTTCACAGTTGTGTTTGGCAATATCGCCAGCAGCTTCCTGGAGGCCTACAAGACCGGCCAACTGTGGCACCCCAACATCACCGCCATCGTCTTTGCCATGCTGACCGGCTTCATCCTGCTCCCGGGTGCCGTGGACCAGCAGAGGCTGAATGGTCAGAAGGAAGAGCTCGTGCAGTACGCCATGGTCTTCACCTATGGCATGGGCGGCCAAACCCTGGTCGGCGCGGCGATTCGTGCGGCGACGGGGGGATAGGAGCATGGTGCCATGCGGGGGGCAGTGCCGAGCTGACTACGAGATCCGCCGCTGATCTTGCGCGCCACAACTAATGGTCGAATGCTACGCTCGGCCAGATTGTTGTGGGGGCTGAGCCCTTCGATCAAGAGGAACTGGAATAGCTCATCTTGGTGGCGCAGCAGGCGCTTGACCAGGGCTTGGCAGGCGTATCCGTTGTTTTGGGGGTAGACCAAGCCCCAGAGCTGCAGACGGGCAAGCAAGAGCTGCAGACGGGCAAGCAACACCAGGTATTGTGTCTCGCGTGCGGCCTGAGACGGCCGCGGGTTGGCTTGCAACCACGCCTGGGCATCATCGTACAGCGCTCGTACCCCCTGCACCCAGCGCAAAACCTCATCTTCGTGGGCATGCGCTTCCCGCAACTCATGCAAGTGACGCAACAAGTGCACCCAGCAGCGCTGATGTCGGCCCAAGTACACGTTGTAGGCCGCATAGAAGTCGGTGACCAGCACACCGTAGAATTCCTTGCCCAGTAGCCGCTCTACCACCTTGCTCGCACGGCTGTGGTCATACTCGTAGGAGCGTGTACCGTTTGGTTCGGGGGTACTGAATGTCCAGATGTACCCATTCCGTCCATCTTCCCGCCAACCCGTCTCAAATGCGTGCAGAGTCGGGCTGACGCGCACCTCTTTGCGCAAGGCACGCCGGGCCGGTTCCACCTCTTGCTTCATGCGGTAGAGCACTTGAGCCAACTCCCCCGTGCTGATCTCTACCTCATGCATCGTTCGCAGGTACTCCTGGATTTCCCGATAGGGCAGCCGCAGCCTCGTGCGCACACAGGCAATGACACCCACCAGACGCACCCCTATCCGCCCTTGCCCCACGTCGGGACATACGCGACAGCCTGCCGGCCCCAATCCAGCTTCGGCATCTGCCAACGCTCGTGGCCTTGGAGCGCCACTGGGCAGTGCTGTCCCCTCGTAGCCGATACCCACACTCCGGACAGCGCTTCAGCGCGTGCCGCACCACACACGTGGGCTTCTCCGGCGCGTCCTGGGGCCGATTCGCTTTCACAAACCCAGGCGGCCCCTTCCGCCCGCGCTGCAGTTTGCGCTATCGGCTCCAGCGCTGCGCTCAGCTCTTCGCGCAGCATCTTCACTCCTTCCCGCAGCGCATTGTTCTCCGCTCGCAGAGCAGCTTCCTCTTGTAGTGTCATGCCCATAGTATACTCCTTGCGTCTGCAGTAGGACCCGGTAGACGCCCATTCGGCTTCTGGCATTCTGTGCTATAATCCGTTTCGTGGCAGAGTTGTAGCACGCTGCCTGGGCTAGGGCAGTGAGCAACCTACTTTCCCAGAGGGAGTAGACCATAGGGGGCCAAGTGAATGCACATTCTTCCCACGTCCTCGTGATCGGCGCGGCCACCATGGACGTCAAAGGTCGCGCCCGCAAGGCGCTGCAACTGGGCACGTCCACGCCGGGCGAGGTCACGGTCAGTTTTGGCGGGGTGGGGCGCAACGTGGCCGAGAACCTGGCGCGCCTGGGGCAGCGCACCATCCTGCTCTCCGCCGTGGGCCGCGATCCCTTTGGTGCGCAGATTCTGGAGCGCACGGCCAGCGCGGGCGTGGACGTCAGCCGTGTGATCATCTCCCCCCAGTGCCATTCGGCGGCCTACGTGGCGATCCTGGACGAGCGCGGCGGCAAGACACTGGCCGTGGACGAGATGGCCAGCGTGAGCCTCGTCACGCCGGCGTACATCTACTCGCACCGCGACCTGTTCGCAGAGGCCGCCATGCTAGTGATCGACGGCAACCTCTCGCCCGCAGCCCTGGCCTCTGCCATCAACGCGGCCAAGCGCCACAGCGTGCGCGTGGCGATCGACCCAGCCTCCACCACTCTGGCCCCTCGCCTCAGGAAGCACATGGCCGACCTGGCCCTGATCCGGCCCAACCTGGCCGAGGCGGAGGTGCTGTGCGGACATGCCATCCATGGCCGCATGGAGGCGATGAAGGCGGCCAAGGAGCTAGTGGCCTATGGGGTGGAAACGGCGGTCATTGCTCTCGGCGAGGAAGGTCTGTGCTATGCAACTGCTGCGGGGCGTGGCTACATCCCGGCCATCCGTTGCGAGATCGTGGACTATACCGGCGCTGGAGATGCTCTGACAGCCGCGATTGTCTATGGCCTGGTCAACCAGCTACCCATCGACGAGGCCATGCGGCTGGGCGTCTCTGCCGCGACGCTCACGCTCAAGTGCTCCGACACCGTCTGCCCCGATCTGAGCCTCGAGCGCCTCTACGACCAGCTTGTGATCTAGGGCTGACACGCCAGAGCCCCTGACGCACTGTCAGGCGCTCTGTTGCCGGTCTATGCCGCCACTGGTGCGGGGTTGCCTGCGTCCCGCGGAGCGGAGCTGCTTGCGTCCGGTGGCGCCGAGACAGCGCCAGCGGTCTTGTGGAAGACCAACTCGCCGTTTTCGACCGCGATGGTCAGGCGGTCGCCCGTGCGGATCTCCCCGTGGATGAGCTGTCTGGACAGCGGGCTCTCCACCAGGCGCTGCAGCGTGCGGCGCAGGGGACGGGCGCCAAAGATGGGATCGTACCCCTTCTTGGCCAACCAATCCGCTGCCTCTTCGCTGAGCTGGATATCCACACCCTGCTCCTGCATGCGCTGGCGGATCTCCTTCATTTGCAGGCTCACGATGCGCTTCATGTCCTCGCGGGTCAAGCGCTGGAAGATGATCACCTCGTCGATGCGGTTGAGGAACTCGGGGCGGAAGGTCTTCTTCAACTCCTCGTTGATATCGTCCCGCATCTTCTCCTGCTCTGGTGGCTCTCCTGGGGTACGGAAGCCCAGCGCCCCGCCGCCTTTGACCGCATACTGCGTGCCGAGGTTCGAGGTCATGATGATCACCGTGTTGCGGAAATCAACCAGGTGACCCTGACCGTCCGTTAGACGGCCGTCCTCCAGGATCTGCAGCAGAGCGTTCCACACGTCGGGGTGTGCCTTTTCGATCTCGTCGAACAGGATCACCTGGTAGGGACGACGTCGCACGGCCTCGGTCAACTGGCCACCCTCTTCGTAGCCGACGTAGCCCGGAGGAGCGCCCACTAGGCGCGAGACGGTGTGTCGTTCCTGGTACTCGCTCATGTCCACGCGCAGGAGGGCATCCTGGTCGTCGAACAGGAACTCCGCCAGGGCCTTGGCCAGTTCGGTCTTGCCCACACCGGTGGAGCCCAGGAAGATAAAGCTGCCGATGGGTCGGCGTGGGTCCTTGAGGCCCGACCGTGCACGGCGGATGGCATCGGACACGGCGGTGAGCGCCGCGTCCTGGCCCACGATGCGCTCGTGCAGCCTTTCCTCCATGTGCAGCAGCTTGTCGGCCTCGGTCTCCAACATGCGGCTGACAGGAATGCCGGTCCAGCGGGCGACCACATCGGCCACGTCTGGTTCGTGCACGACCTCCTCCAGGCCACGCTCCGCCTTCCAGGTCTCTTTCTTGGCGTTGAACTCCCCTTCCAGTTTCAGCCGTTCGCTCTTGTGGATGGCGGCCTGTTCGTAATCGCGCTTCTGCCAGTCGGCTTCCTCTTCGCTCAGGAGCCTCCCGATCTCCATCTTCATCTTTTTGAGATCTTCGGGCAGGCTGAAGATGGCAATGCGCAGCTTGGAGGCGCTCTCGTCGATCAGGTCAATCGCCTTGTCCGGCAGGAAGCGATCCTTGACGTAGCGGTCGGACAAGTATGCGGCTGCGCGAATGGCCTCGTCGCTGATCACGACGTGGTGATGCTCCTCGTAGCGCTGCCGCAGGCCCTTGAGCATCTCGACGGTCTCGTCGACCGTCGGCTCCTCGACAAAGATGGGCGCAAAGCGCCGCTCCAGCGCCGAGTCCTTTTCGATGTGCTGGTGGTACTCTTCCACGGTAGTTGCTCCGATGCAGTGTAGCTCGCCGCGCGCCAGGGCCGGCTTGAGCATGCTGGAGGCGTCAATGGCGCCCTGTGCGGCGCCCGCTCCGACCACATTGTGCAGCTCGTCGATGAACAGGATGATCTCGCCTTCGGCCTGCTTGATCTCGTCCAGGACCGCCTTGATGCGCTCCTCGAATTCGCCGCGGAAGCGTGTTCCGGCTACCATCGCGCCCAGGTCGAGCGAGATCAGACGCTTGTTCATCAGTAGCTCGGGCACGTCGCCGCTGGTGATCTTGAGCCCCAGGCCCTCGACGATGGCGGTCTTGCCGACGCCGGCCTCGCCGATGAGCACCGGGTTGTTCTTGGTGCGTCGGCAGAGGACCTGGATGACGCGCATGATCTCGCCATCGCGCCCGACGACGGGATCCAGCTTGCCTTCCTTGGCCAGCTTGGTCAGGTCGCGGCTGAACTTGTCCAGCGTTCGGTAGCGGCTCTCGGCCTGTGGGCTGGTGACGCGTTGTCCACCGCGCACGGTGGGCAGCACTTCCAGGATCTTGGCATGGGTGACCTGAAAGTCGGTCAGGATGCGCGCCGAGGCGCCGTCGTGCTCGCTGGCGATCGCCAGGAAGATGTGCTCCGTCGAGACGTACTCGTCCTTGAGTTTCTGCGCTTCGTCGTTGGCCGTGTCTAGCAGGCGCTTGACGCGCGGGGTGATGTAGACCTGCATCGGGCTGGCCGTTGCGTACACAGGCATCCTGGGGCTGGCCTTGAGAGCGTCGTCCAGGCGCGTCTTGATGGCCTCTTTATCTACCTCCAAGCGCTCCAGGATTTGCAGAATGACACCCTCTGGCTGCTCCAACAGGGCCAACAGGATGTGCTCTGTGTCCAGTTGGGTATGCCGGTACCGTTGCATGATCTCGTAGGCACGGGCTGCAGCCTCCTGCGCCCGTTCCGTGAAACGATCAAAAGACATCATCATGGATTTTGCCTCGATTCTATAGGTGTACGGGAAGCTGCCAGCGGCCGCCCATGAGGGATTGCCCTGGCGCCCACAAGGGGCTATGCCACTTTCCCGAACACGAACTTGTCGTCCTCGAAATCTACCCGAATCGTGTCCCCGTCCCGGAATTCGCCCTGTAGCAGCTTGAGCGCCAGGGGGTCCTGCAGTTCTTTCTGCATGACCCGCTTGAGGGGGCGAGCTCCGTAGATGGGATCGAAACCTTCATCTGCCAGTCGTCGCTTGGCCTTGTCGGTTAGTACTAGCTTGACCTTGCGGTCGTCCAGCAAGCGCTGCAGGTGCCGCGACTGGATGTCGACGATCTGTAGCAACTGCTCTATGCCCAACGGATGGAAGATGATGACCTCGTCGATGCGGTTGAGGAACTCGGGCCGGAATTGCTCGCTGAGCGCCTCCAAAACACGCCGGCGCATCTCGGCCTCGTCGTGGCCACCCAGCTCCTTGATCCACTGGCTGCCCACGTTGGACGTCATGATCACCACCGTGTTCTTGAAGCTCACGGTGCGCCCGTGCCCGTCGGTCAATCGTCCATCATCCAGTAGTTGCAGCAGGACGTTGAACACCTCGGGGTGTGCCTTCTCGATCTCGTCGAGCAGCACGACTGCATAGGGACGACGTCGCACGGCCTCAGTCAACTGGCCGCCTTCCTCGTAGCCGACGTATCCCGGCGGTGCGCCGATCATACGCGCCACGGTATGGCGTTCCTGGTACTCGCTCATGTCCAGGCGGAGCATAGCCTCTTCGTCGTCAAACAGGAACTCGGCCAGTGCGCGGGCCAGTTCGGTCTTGCCCACGCCGGTGGGCCCCAGGAACAGAAAGCTGCCGATGGGGCGATTAGGCTCTTGCAGCCCGGCCCGCGCACGTCGCACGGCGTTGGCCACGGCCGCAATGGCCTCGTCCTGGCCTACCACGCGCAGATGCAGGTTCTGCTCCATGCGCAGCAGCTTGGCCTTCTCGCCTTCCACGAGCCTGGTGACCGGGATGCCCGTCCATTTGGAGACGATCTCCGCAACGTCCTCTTCGTCTACCTCTTCCTTGAGCATGGCCTGCTTGCTCTGCAGTTCGCGCAGGTGCTGCTCACTGGCCGTGAACTCGTTCTGCAGGTTGCGCAAGTCCACGTATTGCAGCTTTGCCGCCTGTTCCAGGTCGGCGCGTTGTGTGGCCTGCTCGATGGCCTGCTTGGTCTGCTCGATGCGCGTCTTGATCTCTCGGATGGCCTGAATGGCTTGCTTTTCCTGCTGCCACTGGCCCTTCATGGCGGTCTCTGTCTCGCGCAGGCCAGCCAGTTCTTGTTCGATCTTGCTGAGGCGTTCCTGAGACGCGGCATCCTTTTCTTTCTTGAGAGCCTGCTGCTCGATCTGCAACTGCCGGGTGCGCCGTTCGACCTCGTCGAGCTCGGCGGGCAGGCTGTCGATTTCCATGCGCAGGCGCGACGCCGCCTCGTCAATCAGGTCGATGGCCTTGTCCGGAAGGAAACGGTCGGCGATGTAGCGATGCGAGAGCAGCGCCGCAGCCACGAGTGCGGCATCCTGGATGCGCACGCCGTGATGCACCTCGTAGCGCTCCTTCAAACCGCGCAGGATGCTGATCGTCTCTTCCACCGTTGGCTCCCCCACCTGCACCGGTTGGAAGCGCCGCTCCAGCGCAGGGTCCTTCTCGATGTGCTGGCGATATTCGTCCAGAGTGGTGGCGCCAATGCAGTGCAACTCACCGCGGGCCAGCATGGGTTTGAGCATGTTGCTGGCGTCCATAGCGCCTTCGGCGGCGCCTGCGCCCACCACGGTGTGAAGCTCGTCGATGAAGAGGATGACCTCGCCTTGGGACTCCGTGACCTCTTTCAGAACCGCCTTGAGGCGTTCCTCGAACTCGCCACGGTACTTGGCCCCGGCCACAAGTGCTCCGAGGTCCAACGTGACGATGCGCTTGCGCTTGAGCCCTTCCGGCACGTCGCCGCGCACGATGCGCAGCGCCAGGCCCTCGGCAATGGCAGTCTTGCCCACGCCGGCCTCACCCACCAGCACTGGGTTGTTTTTGGTGCGGCGGGAAAGGACCTGGATAACGCGGCGAATCTCTTCGTCGCGGCCGATGACGGGGTCCAGCTTGCCGCGGCGGGCCAACTGCGTCAGGTCTCGACCGTACTTTTCGAGGGCCTGGTATTTGCCCTCGGGGTTGGGGTCGGTGACACGCTGCGCACCACGGATGCTGGTCAGAGCCTCGTAGATGCGCTCTAGCGTGACGCCGGCCTGCTGCAACAGCTCGTCCGCGCGTCCGCTGGGCGCGAGCACGAGCCCCATGAGCAGGTGCTCAGTGGAGACATAGTCATCGTGCATGGTCTGGGCCTGTGCTTCGGCTTTCCTGAGCACGTTTTGCAGGGCTACGCCGATGCCCACCTGCGTCGCCGCTCCGTAGACCTTGGGGCGCTTCTGCAGCTCCTGTTCGAGGGCCTGCTCCAATGCACTGGGTGCGAGGGCGAGTTTGGCCAGGAGTTGTGGCACGACGCCGTCGGCCTGCTGCAACAGTGCCAGCAGCAAATGCTCTGGTTCGATCTGGCTGTGATTGTATTCGCTCGCCAGCCTCTGCGCTTGGGCCAGGGACTCCTGAGCTTTCTCTGTATAGCGGTTCAAATCCATGAGAAACTCCAATCGCTATGGATGGATAATCGTTGGGGAGTGCTGGTCGTCCAGCACTCCGTGAGTGCTAGTAGCGCAAAATTGCGCCGATGTGCCCTGCTGTAGCCAGGGCTTTGCTGTCGACGACGGTCTCGACCTTACCGCCGGCCTCGACTACGCGATGCACGACGCGCTCTACTGCATCGTCCACATGGTGCGGCTTGCCGCCGCAGAACGGGCACTTGACAATGGACTGGGCACTGATGTATCCGCAGCCGTCACACAGGTAGCCCTCGGCCACCAGACCCTTTTCCATGACCAGAATGCGCACGCGCCCTTCACGGACGACGTAGAACGTGTCTGCCAGGCCGGTCACCGCTCCTGATCCCTTGGCCGCTGCCGTGACCAAGTCATCTACCAGCCTGTGCTCACGCTGGCGTTCCTGGGCCTGGATCAGTTCGGCCGTGCGATCCCTGACCTCAGTGACGGTGGCCTCCATGTCCAACGCCAACGTCCCAATCACCTGCTTTTGTAGCGTCTTGGGGAGCATCTCCCGGAACTGCGTCAGAGCGTCATCCGAACCGGCCAAGACCAGGCGGTCGCACTCGTTCTCCCGGCAGAAGCGGGCCGTGGCCTCTGCGGCCAACTTCAGGTTCAGTCCTGCCTGCTTCTCGACGCGCCGCTGGTAGCGGGTGGCGGCTGGCCCACCCTGCTTGTGGTGCTTGAGATCCTCGCCGATGATCTCGCTTTTCTCCTCAATTTCGCGCAGGTGAATCAGAAAGAAACGCGCGCTCTTGCGGTCTACCAGCACCACGCCATAGCGTTTGTACTCGTCGAGTAGGTGTGTCAGCGGCTTCAAATAGAGCTCATCCCCTGCATGCGCGTCGCTTTCGACAGGTAACGCGAGCGGATAGACACGCCATAGCTTCTGCTCTACAGCAGAGAAAATGGCCACTCCACGCGCTCGCCAATCGTACTCCTGGTCGAAGAACTGCTCGACCCGTGTCACGTCCTTGACAGAGGCTGTGCCCCTGACCCGTTCCAGCAGATCGCGCAGAACCAACTTGACCTGGTCTTTTGGTTGCTGTGTGAGGTCGGTGTCGAGGTACAAGCTGAGTAGAGGTGGCCCTGCTTGGCGCACAAAACTGGACAGCTCCTGAAGCTCACGTTCGTCAATCACCGGCGGACCTCCTTCTGTGTTATTCCGGCTTCCCGTCAACAACAAGCCCGTTCTCGCGTAGTTCCCTCCCAAGGGCCTCCCGTTGGCCACGCGGGGTCAACGAAGAGCGCA
>Ga0315282_10014974_pt1 | contig 11494 bp, 20 predicted proteins | sample YL17G07_20_MG_FD_203693 | JGI IMG/M metagenome (GOLD analysis project Ga0315282, IMG submission 203693) | Sediment microbial communities from Yellowstone Lake, YNP, Wyoming, USA - YL17G07_20 | ecosystem: Environmental > Aquatic > Freshwater > Lake > Sediment | place: USA: Wyoming | collected...
AGTATGGGGAGAAAAAGTCAACAAGAAAGAGAGACAAAAAGCCATACGTTCTGCAGTAGCTGCCACAGCTAAGAAAGAGCTTGTGCTTGGAAGAGGACATAAAGTTGAAGAAATAAAAGAATTGCCGATAGTGGTTGAGGACAAAATACAAGAAATAAAAAAAACTAAGGATTTGGTAGAATTTCTCAAAAAAATTGGTTTAGAAAAAGAGCTTGAAAGAATTAAGAAGAAAAAAATTAGAGCAGGTAAAGGAAAGGCGAGAGGACGACGTTATAAAAGAAGAAGAGGGCCACTCGTTGTTATTTCAGAAGACAAAGGTATTAGTAAAGCTGTTAAAAACATACCAGGAACAGATATTTCTTACGTTAATTCTCTTAGTGTTAAGCATTTAGCTCCGGGTGCGCATGTAGGAAGATTAACAATATACACAAAATCGTCTATTGAAAAATTGGAGAAATTATTCGGATAAACTCTTTTCTTCTGGGCCAAAACCTGTCTATTTTTATTCTTTAGCAAATTTTACCTTTAATTGGCTATAGGTTATGAGACATATGTCTCATTTTCTTTTAAGTCCAACTGGCCATCTCTTAGGCTTATTATTAGACATATGTCTAATATAAAAATTTCTATTCTAAAAAACCAAGTATTAACCCTACGAGAAGAAAATCCACTTGAAAAACATATAAACTTAAAAGATACTAACTCAAATAATATGTGATGAGGATGAAAGACGTTTGGTCAGTGCTCAAATACCCGCACTTAACAGAAAAGTCAATAGCACTGATAGAAAAAGAAAATAAAATAGTTTTTATGGTTGAAAGGAAGGCTACAAAGCAGCAGATAAAAGAAGCTTTTGAGAAGCTTTTCGACGTAAAGGTAGACAGCATCAATACAGCTACCACACCAGACGGAGAGAAGAAAGCTTTCATCAAGCTTAGGCCTGAATACAAGGCAGTTGACGTGGCAACAAAGCTTGGAATTATTTAAGCTTCAAACCCTTTTAGAAGCTGGTGTATATCCATTCCTAAATTTTCAGTATATCCACCTTCCAACACAAAAAAAGTTGGTCTTTCTAAGGAGCTTAACATCTTTCCAATTTCCCTGTAGCATTTCTCTGTTAGACCAAGAGAAGCTAAATCTCCAGCATGAGCATCAAACCCAGCAGAGACAGCCAATAGCTCTACATCTCCTAGTTTAACTTGCTTCAACGCTTTCTTAAGAGTTTCCAAGTAAACCTTCTCGCCGCAGTCTGCAGGAAGGGGAAAGTTTAGACAGTTTATTTCTGATCTATAGCCTGTACCGGGATAGAGAGGATACCTGTGCAACGAGATGTAGGTAACTTTTTCGTTGCCAAGGAAATTTTCTTGTGTGCCATTGCCATGATGTCCGTCTATATCCACTATTAACGTTGGTTTATCTACGCTTTTAACGGCCACTGCTATGTTATTGACGTAACAAAAACCTAAAGTTGAAGCACCTAAAGCTCTACCATTTTTGCCAGCATGATGTCCTGGTGGACGCATTAAAGAAAAGCCCTTTTCTCTAGCTGCTAAGATGGCTCCACCAGCAGAAAGTCTTGCATACTCGTATATATTCTTATAAGCAGGTGTATCTGCATCCCCTACTTCCCCTCTTTTTAGTTTTTCTATATAACTTTTGGTATGAACTTTCAACAAGTCTAACTCAGAAGCTGGTCTTGGTTCTAGGAATTCATAACCCTTTTCTTTAAGAATTTCGTAAGCCTTCAAAACTCTTGTAGGACTTTCTACGTGCCAAGTACCGTATTCCAAACATTTTTTAGAAAAGATTATCTTCATGATGAAAAATTGATTTTCTCGTATAAAAGCATTCTTGCCAAAAATGTGAGAAAATTAGCTAACCTTGTTAATTACTACCTTTAGCTTTTTGAAATCCTCTTCCATCTTTCTTCTAACGTTTGGAAACCTCATCGCAGCTGAAGGATGAAAAGTTGGAAAATAAATTCTATTATTTTGCTTTATTTCTTTTCCATGAATTTCTGAAACAGTAAGCTTTTCGTTTGGAAACAAAGCTTTGAGCGCAACATTTCCTAGTAGCACGATCAGCTTTGGACTAATAATTTCTATTTGTTCTAATAAATAAGGCTTACATGCTTCTATTTCATCTTGTTTAGGGGATCTATTTCTTTTACCTTCTACTGGTCTACACTTAAGTACACTAGTTATAAAAATATCTTTTCGATTTAGTTTTATAGGTTGCAATAATTTATTTAGGAATTTTCCAGACGGACCTACAAATGGTTTTCCTTCTCTATCTTCCCAAAACCCAGGACTTTCTCCAATAAATATAATTTTTGTGTCAATATTACCTTCTCCAAAAACAACATTAGTCCTACTTTTATAGAGATTACATTTTTTGCAATTTTCTACTTTTTTTCTTAGTTTATATAACCTTTTGTATTTTTGCAAAAATTTCACCAACTATTTACTTTTGGATTTAGTTAATCCTAATCTATGTACCGCACTGTAAACTGTTCCTATAGGTCTATTTAACTTTCTTGCAATTAGTTGTGCTGATATAATGCTGTAGTTTTCCATAATATACCGAATTTCTTCTGAAGAGAGTCTTTTTAATTAGACTTTTATTTATCTTGTAATCGAAACAAGGCAAAATATAATTTTTTATCATCTCAAAAAATTTGATTGTATTTTCTGTATTTAACCATATGTAATTTGTTCCAGTACTGCAAGTTCCAATATGTGAAGAGATATTCCATACTTCCCTAAAATATTTTTGTATTAATAAATTTTCTTCATATGTAAAAGAATTAGTAGCCAACATAGCTCTCTTTTTTAAACTGTTATAACATCCATCATCCATATACCAAATTGCAATAGAAAATGGTGTAAGTTTATTAAGTATTTTTCTTGTTACGATTTTTTTTCCATTAGGATAAAATAATTCTAAAAATTTTATAAATTCAGGATGCCCTGTAGTCGTAAATCTATCTGCAAAATAGGTTTTCCCATTTAGCTTGATAGGCATACCCCTCTTTATATCTCCTGGAACTATTTGCTTCCATAATTCATACTTCCAATTAACATATTCTCTTTGATTAATAGTATGAGTAACTGCCAGAAATGGATATTTACTATGATGAACAGATAAAGTATCGTCTCCTAATAAAGAGCCAAGAAGATATTTTTCTTGTTTCTCTGTGAACTTTCTTAAACCGTAACGCTCCCATTGTTCGATAATCCTTATACTATATTTTTTGAAATAATACCAAACTTTAGTTTTACTTACCCCAAAATATTTAGCTATCTTGTCTAATGTTTTAAACTCTTTTAAGTACATCTGCTTTAAAACTTCTTTATTCAATGGCCAATATTCTCCTCTCTTTATTTTCCTCATAGTATCAACCTGAGTATTTGAATGTTTAAAAAATACTTTAAATATAATTTTTCGGGACCTCACTTCCGATGGCTCCGATGAAACTCAATGTCATTCTATTGTAGCCAAAGAACTATTGGGAAAAATTTTAGTTAGAAAAATTGGAGGAAAAACCAATTATTTCATCGAACGCCTTAAATTCATAATAATTTAAGAAATCTTTAATCATTTGCTTTTCATTTTCATTACAAAAAGCTTTGATTTTTTTTTGTGTGGCAACATCCATTTATCGGGCTTGTTATGAAAACGTCTTTTCTTTTTATGTTAATTGATTCTTCATCTTCTGATTTTTTCATGCAGTTGTTGCAGGCTCATCTAAAGATATTTAAAGATTAAAACTGAAAAAACCCTAATATATCTGTAAGGTGTTTGGATGGGTAAAAGAATAATAGCAAGAGCAAGGGGTAAAGGTGGGCCGAGGTATAGGGCTCCGAGTCACAGATATCTAGGTAGTGTGGCGTATTTTCCTTTTGGAAGCATTACTGGTAAAGTAGTTGATATAGTGCACGATCCAGCTAGGTCTGCTCCTGTGGCAATTATAAGAACTGAAGAAGGAAAGGAAGTGCTACACATAGCACCAGAAGGTTTACAGGTCGGGACAGAAATAAGGTATGGTGAGGTTGCTGTTGGAAACGTGGTAGAACTTGGGAAGATTCCAGAAGGGACTAAGATATTTGGTATAGAAACTTTTCCTGGCTCTGGACCAAAGCTCTGTCGTAGCAGCGGCGTTTTTGCAGAAATCGTTGGTAGATCTGGTGATAAGGTTATCGTCAGGCTATCCTCAAAAAAAACAAAAGAACTAGATACAAGATGTCGTGCAACCGTAGGAATTCCGGCTGCGGGCGGTAGAATAGAAAAGCCGTGGGTAAAGGCTGGTAGGCACTGGTATGCCATGCAAGCCCGAGGTAAGCTCTATCCCAGAACGAAAGGTGTAGCAATGAATCCGACAGACCATCCTTATGGCGGGAAGAGTAAGAGACCGAGACCTTCCAAGACCGTAAGTAGATGGGCCCCACCCGGCGCTAAGGTCGGTAGCATAGCAGCAAGAAGGGTCGGAAAGAAGAAAGCATAAGTTAAAACTTATTTAAACGAAAAGATTGGTAGATATCATGAAAGAATTCAGGTACAGGGGATTCACAGAAGAAGAGTTGAAGAAGCTGTCGATAGATGAATTTGCAAAGATAGCAGACGCAAAGTCGAGAAGAAAGTTGAAGAGAGGTTTTACTGACCAAGAGAGGAAGCTCTTGGAAAACATGAGAAAAAAACCTGACAAGTTCCACAAGACACACACAAGAGACATGATAATCCTACCAGAAATGATCGGTAAGAAGGTAGGTATTTACGTAGGCGGCGGAAAAGCCGGCGAGTCGGGCGGTAAGTGGCAGCCTATAGGAATTGTGCCAGAGATGGTAGGTTTCAGGCTTGGTGATTTTGCCATAGCTGTCAAGCGTGTAAAGCATTCAGCTCCTGGTATAGGTGCTTCGAGGGGTAGCAAACACTACGCAACAAAGGCTTAGTTGATGGTATGCAAGCAACTGCAAAAACTACAGCAAGAATTTCACTCAAGCATTCTGTAATTTTGTGTAAAAGAATTAAAGGTGCGAAGTTGAACAGAGCAAAGAAGTTCCTACAGAACTTAATAGATAAGAAAGAAAATATCGACGGGAAATACTACACGAAGGCAAGCAAACAAATACTAAACCTCATGGAGGATGCTGGAACAAACGCAAAACAGAAAGGTATGGACGAGGATAAACTCTTCGTGAAAACAGCAAAGGCAGACAAAGGGTTTACTTTCGTGCTGCCGAAGACAAGAGCCAAGTTCAGGGGGAGAAGGGGAAAGGTAACAAACTTAACAGTAGTGGTGGAAGAAAGATGATAGAAAAAATTTTCATAAAATCAGGAATCAACACTTCTGAGATGCAGAAGTTCCTGAAGAAGAAAGTCGAGAAAGCAGGCTATAGTCATACAGAGATAGAGAGGACTCCGCTCGGCACTCGTGTAATAATCTATGTCCACAAGCCAGGCCTTATAATCGGCAAGTCTGGCAGAAGGATAGAAGAGCTCACGGAAGAGATAAAAGAAAAATTCAAGATGGAAAACCCGATGATAGACGTGAAGGAAGTAGAAAACCCTTTTTTGGATGCAAACATAATCGCGTCGAGGATTGCGAGGGCTATAGAAAGAGGGATAAACTATAAAAAGGTCTGTAACTATTACCTAGAGCAAGTGAGGAATGCCGGTGCTGTAGGAATAAGTATAATAGCGTCCGGCAAGCTAGCTGGAAAAGAGCGCTCACGATTCCAGAAGTTCCGCTCAGGGTTTGTTGCACACTCTGGGGAATACGCTGACAGACTCGTAGACGCAGGCTATGCGCAAGCCACGGTAAAGCCTGGAATAGTAGGAGTTAAGGTAAAGATAATGAAAGAAGCTTTGAAAGAATTTGAGAAGAAAGAGGAGAAAGATGAAAGCAAAAAAGCTGAGGGAACTGAAGCCTGAAGATTTAAATAAACAGCTACAAGAATTAAGATTAGAGTTGATGAAAGAAATGAGCAACGTGAAGATGGGTAGACCTTTGAAGAACACTGGTAAGATAAGAGAACTTAAAAAAACCATCGCACGAATTCTTACTGTCAAAAGAGAGGTAAAGAAATAAAATGGCGGAAACCTGTCTGAAGTGTGGAAGACCGATGACGCACAACATCTGCTCAGGTTGTGGCCTGCCCTCTGAACTGTGTGTCTGTACTGCGATAGAGAAAGTCGAACAGAAGCTCAAAATTTTTGTCGAAAAAAGGAAGTTTAGAAAACCGACCACAGTAATAGAAGGGGTGACTGACAATGCAAAAGATATAGTCAAGCGACTCAAAACAAAGCTCGCATGTGGCGGTACTCTAAAGGGCAACCACATAGAACTGCAAGGAGACCATAGGGCGAAGCTAAAAGATATGCTGAAGAAGCTTGGCTACAAGGAAGACCAGATAGAAATAAGTTAAAGTGCAACTAGATATCATGCTTACCCCAAAGAACTTAGTCAGACACGAGCTCTGTGGACTGACAGTAGTCGTGAAGAATTCTACCGAACCTACACAAAAAGGTTTAAGGGGTAGAGTAGTGGATGAAACCTACAACACATTAAAGATCGAAACGAAGAAAGGTGAGAAGACGGTAATCAAGAATAACTGTATGTTTGTTTTCACGCTACCTGACAAGACTAGAGTACAGGTAGACGGTAAGCTACTGGTAAGTAGGCCAGAAGACAGGATAAAGAAGAAGTTTATAGAAAGTTAACGCAAGGTGTAAAGGACTTAAACCTCAAAATCGAAAGATAACAAATAAAAACATTGCCAATAAATTAAAAAGAGCTGAAAATTATTTCAACACGGTGAACACATGAAAGAAAAGAAAGCAAGAAACATAGGGATAGATGCTAAACCACCCGAAAGGGTATGTTCTGACCCACGTTGCTGTTGGCATGGTAAGATTTCAGTTAGAGGAAAAATTCTCGAAGGGGTAGTGGTTTCAACAAGGGCCCAGAAAACTGCGATAGTAGAGAGGTCATATTTACACTACATTCCGAAGTACGAGAGATATGAGAGAAGGCATTCTAGAATTGTTGCCTACAATCCCGAGTGTATAGACGCTAAAGAGGGAGACTGGGTAAAAATTGCTGAGTGCAGACCGCTCAGCAAGACTAAATCTTTCGTTGTGATAGAGGTGGTGAAATGAGCAATATTTTAAAGCCTGACTCAACATACGTAAAAATAATACTGCACCTATGTGAAGAAGAAATTCTAACTAGAAATAGTATGGCAGAAATCGTTGAGCCGAACTTTCCATACATTCCTAGACCTGAAAAATTTAAATTGGTTTTAATAACAGCAGATAAGTATGCAAAAAATTTAGAAAAAAATGGGTTTGCAATAAGAGCGAGCTACAAGGGGAGAGACTATACACTACGAATCACAGAGAAAGGAAAAGAGTATGCTGAAAAATTGAGAAAAGGTGAAAGAAACGAAGGGAGTTAAAGCAAGAATCACTAAAGCTTTGAACGTAGGAAGCTATGTGAGTTGTGTAGACAACACAGGAGCTAAACTTCTACAGATAATTTCTGTCAGAGGATATAAAGGAAGTAAGAGAAGACAACCGAGAGCAGGCGTGGGTGACGTGGTCAACTGTTCGGTGAAAGAAGGTGACGTTAAAATCAGGAAGCAGGTCGTTACTGCAGTATTGATAAGGCAGAGGGCAGAATACAGGAGAAAAGAAGGGATAAGGATAAAGTTTGAAGACAACGCAGCAGTGCTTATCAACGAGGATTTTGAACCTCGCGGCACGCAGATAAAGGGTCCTGTAGCAAGGGAAGTTGTCGAAAGGTTTCCTGCTGTTGGGAAGATTGCAAGCATTGTAGTTTAGAGGATGATGGCCGTGAAATCAAAAAAACCAAGAAAACAGAGGAAGTTTTTGTATACAGCTCCTTTACACAAGAGAAGAAAGCTCATGGCTGCCCATCTATCGAAAGAACTGAGAGAGAAGTACAAGCGAAGATCCTTATCTGTAAGAAAGGGCGACGAAGTTAAAATCATGTCTGGCGAGTTTAAGGGCAAAATTGGTAAGGTTTCTCGTGTAGACTTGAAAAGCTACAGAATATACGTAGAAGGAATAACTAGAAAAAGGACAGTAGGAACTGACGTCCAAGTACCGATCCACCCAAGTAAGTTGACAATAATCAACCCTGACCTGACAGACAGGAGAAGAGCGGGCAAACTAGAGAGGAAACACTAGCTTATAAACTTTTTTATCGATATCTTAAATTCAAGAATATCTTGATGTAAAATTAATTAAGGTAAGAACATGACAAAGCTCAAAAGACTGTTAGCACCAAAAGACTGGAGAATAGCGAGAAAGAAATTTAAATGGACTGTCTCGCCGAGTCCTGGTCCGCACAGTAAGTTTGAATACGCTCCTCTGCAGATAATAGTTAGGGATATTCTTCACTTTGCTGAAACAGGAAAGGAAGCTAAGATTATAATTAAGAAAGGTGAAGTCTTAGTAGACGGAAAACCAAGGAAAGACCACGCTTATCCTGTAGGTTTGTTCGACGTAGTTTCTGTACCGAAGATAAAAGAAATCTATCGAGTAGTTCCAACTTCCTCCGGCCTAGACTTGGTCAAGATAGACGAAAAGGAGTCCAACTTGAAAATTTGTAGGATAAACGACAAAAAAACTTTAAAGGATGGGAAGATACAGCTGAACCTGAACGACGGGAAGAACCTGTTAGTTGCTGGAGGCAAGTACAAGACTGGTGATTCGCTGTTGATAGAAATACCAAGCTTAAAGATAGTCGAACACATACCGATGGAGAAAGGTTGCACAGGAATTGTTGTGAAGGGTAAAAATTCGGGTATGATGTGCGTAGTCGATAAAGTTTACGAGGGCTTATTTAAAAAACAAGCCAAGGTTTTGTGCAATGTTAACAAAGAAAAACTAGAAATTTTGAGAGATCATCTGTTCGTCGTCGGAAAAGACAAACCACTTATCACGGTGAGTTAGTGGAAAACCCTATGCGTGAAATCAGGATTGAGAAGATTACTTTGAATGTTGGCTGCGGCGGTGACCCGCAAAAGATAGAAAAAGCGAGCAAACTTTTGGAAATGCTTACTGGAAGAAAGCCTGTAGTGACAAAATCTAAAAAAAGGTCTACCTTCGGCCTACCTAAAGGTAAGCCAGTGGGTGTGAAGGTCACTCTGAGGAAAAAATTAGCAAAAGAACTTTTTGGAAAACTTGTGCAAGCGGTAAACAGAAAAGTTAAAGCTTCCCAACTCGACAAGGATGGAAACTTGAACGTAGGGATAAAAGAATACATAGACATACCTGGAGTGAAATATCAGCATGCCATAGGAATGATGGGGTTTGATGCAGCAATAACCTTTGAAAGACCTGGATACAGGATTAAAAGAAGGAGAATAAACAATAGAGATATACCAAAAAAACATAAGATTAATAAGGAAGAAGTGGTAAACTTATTGAAGAACAATTATGGTGTTGAAATTGAATGAAGAATTTCTTAAGATGACTGTAAACCTGAACGGTATCATACTGAAAAAGGCTGAGATAGAAAAAAACTTCAATGTTTACTCCAGAGTTTTTGAGAAGATGTATGAAACAGAATCTACAGAGGAAGACTTCCTTTCTGTTCTGGGCGAAATCGGCGGTTGAAGATGCCTAAGAAACTGGGTAGAGCTGTTCATCCTTGTAGACTATGTGGAAGTACTAAAGGAGTGATAAGGAAGTATGATTTGTACTACTGCAGGAAGTGTTTCAGGGAAGTTGCCAAGGACGTAGGTTTTAAGAAATATTCTTAGAAAATAAATAACAATTATGATTGAAGTAATTTCTTTTATAATCGCTCTGGCTGGTTCTTCTATAGCAGCTGTGTGGGACCTAAAAACTACTGAAATCCCTGACCAAATTCCTCATGCGATGATAGTACTAGCTCTAATCTTAGCTGTAACTCGATCAATCCTTGAGGGAAGCTACATACCTATGGCCATGAGCTTGCTTGCTGGTGGGACTTTCTTGGCTTTAGGCTTCCTCCTGTACTTTTTTGGACAGTGGGGAGGTGGTGATGCTAAGGTATTAGCAGCAATCGCTTTTCTTCTTCCAACCACACCAAAATTTTTCAAGAAAGAACTGCTACTGCCGTTTCCCGTCAGCTATTTTTTGAACGTGCTATATGTGGGGGCAGCGTACATGATAGTCTATGCGTTTGTCATCGCTTTAACGAATAAAAGAGTTAATGCTGCCTTTGTCAAAGATGTGAAGGCATCGAGTAATTTTATCCTTTTCAGCGTTCCTGCTATCTTCTTCTTGTTCTTAACGATCAACTGGTATGCTGCAAACATGCTGATGCTTGAAGCTGATTCCACCTATCTGTTGTGGAATTCTTTACTACCTTTGAGTTTTTTCTTTTGTTTATGGTTCCTATGGAAGTTTGTAAGAGCTGTGGAAAACGTAGGGTTTAAGAAGAGAATACCTGTTCCCATGCTGAAAGTAGGCGACGTCCTCCTAGAATCTAAGCAATGGGAAGGAATTACTGCAGCAGAAGTTAGAAGGATAAAAAAATCTGGAAAAAAGTATGTATGGATAAAAGAAGGTGTAAGGTTTGGAGTTGCATTTCCACTGGCATTAATCTTCACACTCTACTTTGGAGACGGAATTTTATTCTTGCTCAGATATTTGATCTAGGCCCTCTTCTCCAGTCTTTCTATCCCGTTCATGTACGGCACTAGAACTTTAGGAATTATTACCGAACCGTCTTTCTGTTGGTACTGCTCAACTATAGCAACTATCGTCCTACTAGTTGCTAGTGCTGTATTGTTCAAAGTATGAACAAGTCCAGCAGGCGGTTTTCCTGGTCCTTCTCTGTACTTTATGTTGAGCCTACGTGCTTGATAGTCTGTGCAGTTGCTGTTAGAGCCAGTTTCTCTGAAGCTTCCGTCAGCCATCCATACTTCTATATCGTACTTTTTTGCTGCTATTGTTCCTATATCACCTGTGCATATGTTGACTACACGGTAGTGTAAGCCTAGCTTTTGGTACAATTCCTCAGAATTTCTCTGCAATTCTTCATGAACTTTCCAAGATTGCTCTGGTAGACAGAAAGCGAACTGCTCGACCTTGTTGAATTGGTGCATCCTAAACAAGCCTTTTGTGTACTTACCGTGCAGACCGACTTCTTTCCTGAAGCAAGGCGACACGCCGCACAGCTTGAGTGGAAGGCTGTTTTTATCGAAGACCTCATCCATGTACATCGCACCAAGAGGATGTTCGGCTGTAGCTATTAGGTAGGCGTCCTCTTTCTCTATCTTGTAAGTCACCATCTCAAAATCAGTTGGGTCAACCATTCCTTCGTACGCTTTTCTACTGATCATGTAAGGAGGCTCGATTAAAGTAAACCCTTTCTTCAGAAGGCTATCAATTGCAAACCTCTGTACAGCTAAATCTAGCAAAACAAGCTCGTCCTTCAAGTAAAAAAACTGGTGTCCAGCAACCTTCGAGCCACGCT
>Ga0315282_10014975_pt1 | contig 11494 bp, 10 predicted proteins | sample YL17G07_20_MG_FD_203693 | JGI IMG/M metagenome (GOLD analysis project Ga0315282, IMG submission 203693) | Sediment microbial communities from Yellowstone Lake, YNP, Wyoming, USA - YL17G07_20 | ecosystem: Environmental > Aquatic > Freshwater > Lake > Sediment | place: USA: Wyoming | collected...
CCCTCATCCAGGCCTTGGGATGGGCACTACCGGCGTTGCAGGTTTGTCGGGATAGCGGCTGCTTCGAGGCGCTTAGCGAGAAGGTGCGAACACACAAGCACGAATGGCGCAAGGGCTACAACCAAGTCTACAACCGGCGGGCGCCGTACCTACGTAAACAGACTCCGACACAGCAGCTCATCTCACACGATGACCTTGCCTTCCAGTGGGAGAAGCTTCGGGACGAAATACAGCCAGAACGCCACCCCGTCTTCGAGGCATTCATTGACGCGCCCAGCAGGTGGTGTCCGGAAGCCGAACGGCTTGCCGATCTGGAATGGAACACCGATAAGGTGGGGGCTCTCTTTGAGGGTTTGAAGAAGACGGGGCACACGAGCATTGGCGTGGCGACGCTCGATTTCTACGCGGATTTCGACGGGGATCCGCTGACCGATGACGAGCGGTCCATCCTTGTGCAGATGGACCGTCGCCGGTCACACGAGGCCAACGACGAAGAGCGTGAGTTCTACGAAAGACATGAGAAGGACCTGTCGGCGGAACGGTCCCTGAAGGCTCGATGGGAGCGTTATGTATTCGGTGCCCCAATTGAGTGCGATGACTTTCAGATTGGTCTACTCAACGCAGTTGGACGGCTCCTGGACCAGACGAACGGCACTCCGGGCGCGAAACGCCTTCGCATCCAGGTACGTAAGCAGCGCAAGGTCGACTGGCTCAAGGATCATGCATACGATGCTGTTAACTACTTCTGCCACCGCTACCGCGGCCTGCCCGGCCTGATAGGGGGTGGGGTGGACTGGGATGTGAAGCACCTCTTCCAGTTCGATCGCATCGTGGAGGAGGCAAAGGCGCGGGATAGGTTTCGTGAGAACACGTCATCCGCCAAACAGGCTAATCAGATCAAGTTCGATGTCTACCTGCACGTGGGGCCAGCAATCGCCGGCGAAGAGTATTCTGTGCAGGTCGTCTGGACGTTCAACCCGAAGTCGGTCCTGAGCGAGTTTGTGCCGGACATGAAGCGGCTTGTCGCAAACACGCCGATGGTTGAGTGCCAAGTCTCACGCGAGCCTGTAAGTGTCAAAGGAGGGCTGCAGTCCGTCGATCTGTCGGACTGTGACACGCTCATGCCGGTGTACCGCCGAGACAGGGGGGCTCTTGTGGCGGCATATGAGTCTGATCAGGACATCGGCAAGGCTTGGCTCCAGGGTCTGGAACAAGCGTTAAGCGAGGGCCGCGTAACGACTGAGGGTCACATCGCTCTGAAGGCGGCATGGCAGTGTTTTGAGGACAGTTACCGTCTTGCCTTGAGCGAGTTTCTGAATGCGGGCGTTGGCGCAGAACAGATGTTGACTCTCGGCGGCGCCTACGAGGGGCTGCTTGGCGCACTGCAGATGCACGCCCCAGGCGACAGAAACCGCGTGCAGATTTGGCAGCCCATCATGCGTATCGGCCTCGTTCGAGTGGCGGGCGGAACACCGGCTGCCATTGTGCCTCCTTGGCATCCGCTCCGCTTGCTCGCAATGGCGGTGAAGGCCCGCCAAATCAGCGGGCTGATCGCGTACCTACTCGCAAACGACGACGTGAACTTCGACGACGCGAGACTTTTCTTCCAGGACCTCCGCAGTGAACTGGCCGACCCCTACTATCCGGAGGTTGCCGTCGGCTTCAGAGGATCGGAGCCCAGGACCCTTTGCGTAAGCGACGTCTGCGGTGACTACACCCTCATGGAACCTCCTATCCGACAGTCGTATGAGGGGGATGCCACGAGTGACAACCCTACTCAGACCGCGCGGGACATCCGGGCCGTCGTTCAACGCTATGTTGAACTGCAGCCACATGAAAGGGCAAATCTCTCAGTCGTTCTCTACAACTGCGACTCGGCGCGTCTGCCGGAAGCCACGGTGGAGGCGCTTGGCGAGCTCTATGGGGACGAGGAAGATGTCAGGTGCGAAGTCATCCTCAGGCACCGAGACAGGCGGCGGCTCACCCAACTGTATGAGGCCTTGCTGCAACGAAGCGACACCGATGTGGACTCCTTTGTCGCTTCGGAAGCGTCCCGGGACTTCATGGCCCGCCTGAGGATCGGCATCATGGCCGACGAAGCTCCGCTGCCCAAGCCGCAGGACGGCCCGCCGCGGGATCTCGTCTTCATGCAGGACGTGATCGCACGGTTGGCCTCACAGGCGTGGCACAGGGAAGCTGCCGGCGAAGTCGTGTCCGATGTCCTCAATCACTACCCTCCCCGGTGGTCTCGGCGTAAGCCAGCCGCCAAAGACGACTTGCGCTCAGTGGCGTATCTCGCCTGTCCCGCCCAGCCAGCGGTTGGGTGGCGTTACCTTGATATCATCCGTTGTCTTCACACGGGCGCTGCGCCCGATCCGAACGGGCGCTATCTCCCCGTGCGGGAGTTGAGCTTCCAGAGCAACGAGACGCGGGAGATCTTCGAGGAGGTGCATCGGATCGGCCAATGGGTGGTCAACTATGACGACCTCCTGGATAAGAGGCAGTTGAAGAACCAAGGCGTTCAGATCATCCGCTACCAGCAGAAGCGGTCGGAAAGGCGGAACGTCATCATCTCGTCGAAGGCACCGGTGGCGTTGCTGGATGTTATGGTGAGCCGGCAGTTACAGAAGCTGAACTTGGGGCTGCCCGCTGCCGACCTGCTCGCCCTCTCAGAGAGAATGCGCAAGGACGCGACCGACATTTCCGGTGATATCATGCTGCGAGCGGCGAAGCGAGGGCGTTACGTGTCCGAGTTGCTGGGGCTGGTCCTCAGCAGGTTCATCATCCAGGACGAGATTGGTGAGTCGCCCGTCGGCTGGTACTTTATGGACGATTATGCGTATTGGCTTGGCCAGCGTGAGGAGCACCTCGCCGATATCCTGGCGATTTCGCCTTCAAGCGACGCCGAGGGCGGCAGGAATCTCATCCTCGTCGTGTCGGAATGCAAGTACGTTGACGCAGATGGCCTTGGCCAGGCCGCGAAGCGATCCCAGAGCCAACTCCGCCAGACGGTCTCTCGAATCCATGATGCCATCTTGGGTGACCCCAGCCGGTTGGATCGGGACCTCTGGCTGTCACGGGTTGCCGACATGATACTGGATGGGATCGAATTGCCGGCCCATCACTCAATAGACCTGGGTCTCTTGCGCAACGAGATCAGGAATGGCAAGGTCCGGGTTCTGCTCAGGGGCTACTCGCACGTCTTCGCCTCCAGTGGTTGGGGAGACCGGGAGGATCCGAGCGAACGCATACCGATTCCGAACGTCCCAGGGTGCTGGCAGGAAGTATACGGCCAGGCCGGAGTCCGCGAGCTGGTATTGGCCTACCACGGCGGCACATCGCCGCGCTCGGTCCGCGAGGGACTCGGGCCAGACCAGCCGTGGAACTCGGGAACGCTCCGGCTGCCCTCGGACCGGGTGAGTTGGGCCGCCTCGGTGGGACCGGCTGAGGCGTTCAGGGAAACTGAAGAGACGGAAGAGCAAGCGGCAGGGGCATCGCCAGCCATCGCTCGGGATGAACCAGTTGCGCCGCGCGCCCTGCCATCGCCCGCGAGACGCATCGAAAGGGTTACACCCTCAGATGAAGAGACTCCTTCGCCGGCCGCAGATGACCAGGTATCGGCTTACGCGTGGGCGAGAGCCCCCCTTGGGCGCCTGCTCGCCACGATGCCCCCGCCAGAAGTCGGTTCTTCGGGTGATCCCGCATGGCTTAGCTGTACCGCAACCCGGCTGAGTGATGCTTTGCGCAGTTACGGACTGCAGGCGAGAATACAGGGGCAAAGGTTGACTCCCAATGCTGCCCTTGTGGTCTACCAGGGTACTGACAGGCTCACCGAAGCCGCCATTGAATCAAGGCGCCGCGAGCTGTTGACGACCCATGGGCTCAACATAACGGGTGTGATTCCGGGCCCTGGCACGTTGGCCGTCGCTGTCGCAAGACCTCGGCGGGAGGTCGTCTCGCTCCTTGATGTATGGAAGCATAGGGAATTGACGGGTGGTCCTGGTGAAGCGAACGTGAAACTGGTTGTCGGCTTGCGCGAATCCGACAGCAGTATCCTCTACTTGGAGCCCGCCCTCAAAGACTCGCCACATACGTTGATCGCTGGCGCAACGGGAAGCGGCAAGTCCGTACTCCTCCAGAACCTTATATTGGATATTGCTTGCACCAACGATCCCTCGCAAGCGCAGATTCTGCTCATTGACCCGAAGCAGGGTCTCGACTTCGCCATGCTGGCATCTCTGCCGCATCTGGTGAACGGGGTCAGAACAGACCAGGCACATGCGGCCATGGCCCTGGAAAGTGTCGTCGCAGAGATGAATCGCCGTATGGCTCTGTTGGCAGGCAGGGCCTCGAACGTTCTCAGCTTCAACAAGACATGTCCCGCATCCGAACGGTTGCCCGTGCTCTGGGTGATACATGACGAGTTCGCAGCGTGGATGGTGGACGACGAGTACAAAGAGCTTGTCTCCAACACCGTGAAGAGGCTTGGCATGATGGCTCGGGCGGCGGGCATCTTCCTCATCTTCGCAGCTCAACGACCTGAGGCGGCGGTCATGACAGCCCAGCTCAGAGCCAATCTGGACAACCGGCTAGTGCTTCGCGTTGCCAGTGAAGCCGACTCGGAGATGGCGCTCGGTTGCCGAGGGGCGGAACGCCTGCTTGGCAAAGGGCATCTGGCTGCTCGCCTGCCCGAGAGCCCCTCGATCATCTTCGCGCAAGTGCCGATCCTTACGTCAGAACAGCTGCGCCTTGCTGTTGAGGGAGTCCAAAGGGTTGACGGAGAGTGCGGGAGTCGGTGAGGACACGCCTATGGCATGGGACTTGCGTGCTGATATTAAAGAGGGGGGATACTTTGCGCAGATGTTTATCCTCTGGCCAAAGCAGTGGCTCGCCTATGATGCTGTGTGCCACCTAGATTGGAAGAGCATTCCCTACAAGAAGACGAGGCTGGGGGCACTTCCTGCCAGACCCGGTGTGTACGCTTTTGTTGCCTGTCCCTCTACGGCCGATCTGGCTGATTGCCATTATCTTCTGTACGTCGGGAAAGCTGAGGACCAAACTCTGCGCGTTCGGTGCAAGCAATATCTCTATGAATGCAGACGTCCAAAGCCACGCAGGCATATAGTGCGGATGTTTGATCGGTGGAAACGCCATCTGTCCCTTTACTACGCGGAGCTGGATCCGGCGCACGTGAGTATCACATGCGTGGAGGATGCCTTGCTTGCAGCCTTCCTCCCTCCGTGCAACACAAAGTTCCCCGGTAAGCTGCAGGAAGTTGCGGAAGGAATCTACCATGGCTAGGACGGTTCGATCTCTGCTCTTGCCCTGCCTTCGTGGACGCATGGGTGACTGGATTTACTATGTGGCAATCATGTCCTTCGATGAGGTGGCATCTAGAATCGAAGACTCGCGGGGGATAATGCACAAGAATCTTGTGCTGAAAGAGCTCTTGCAGCGGGAGTTGACGCCCCGCGCCAAAGGTATCGCCGAGTATCTCGTCAAGCAGAAACAGCGGTTTTTCAACGCCATCATTGTTGGTATATACGATGGTGATCCACAGTGGTTTGAGATCTCAGTGGCCGGGAATGCGCTGATTTCGGAATCGCAATTGCCCGACTCGGTGAAGACTAGCGTTGGGGTGTTGTCGCTGACGGGTAATGAACGGGTGTTTCCTTTGGACGGTCAACACCGGGTTGAGGGGATTCGGCAGGCGCTGCCGAAAGCTCCTCGTTTGGGGGGCGACGAGCAAACCGTGGTCTTTGTGGCACACCGTCCTACGCGTCAGGGGGTGGAGCGGTCCCGGCGGCTGTTCTCAACCCTCAACCGATATGCGAAGCCAGTTACGCTCGGCGAGATCATCGTTCTCGATGAGGACGACGCACTCGCGATAACGACTAGAGAACTATTGGAACGGCACGCGTTCCTCTCCGAGCCGGGGATCGTGGTAGTCACGAAGACCAAGACTGTGCCGAGGTCGAGCCGCACGTGCTGGACAACCATCCAGTGCATTTACGAAGCGCTTGACATACTACATTTCCCCAAGGACACCAAACAGAGACAGAGGAGCCTCTTTAAGCAGCATCGTCCCGATGACGACAAGCTGAGGAACTGCTATGACAGTGCCAGGAGTTTCTTCGACATCCTTATCGAGTTCTTTCCCCCATTGGCCGAGTTGGCAGGAAGACCTCCTGCCGATTGCGTTGCCGGGAACTACCGCCACGCCGAAGGAGGGCATCTCCTATTCCGACCCGTTGGGTTGCTGGCTGTGTCGAGGGCAACCAGAAAGGCTATCGACATGGGGATGAGTACCAAAACCATCGTTGGGAAAATCGCAAGAATGCCGATGGAGCTGAGCCAGCGTCCTTGGGTGGGGCTCCTCTGGGACCACACCACGAAGCGGATCATCACCAATAAGAAGAACCAGGAAGTTGCATCGCTTCTGATGCTTCGTATGGCGGGCATTGATTGGCGGCAAGTAGCGCCACGGGGATACAATCTCAGGAGAGAGTACGCAGGCCTCCTCAATCAACCTCTGACTGCAGTACGACTTCCACCCAGAATCCCGTAGGAATTGCGATAATCTGGGCGGGTGCCGACGCACGCTAGGGTGTGAGACAATGTCGCACGTTGCACACTATGATGTTCTTGTGGGCCGCAGCGATTCGGATCAAGCGAGACTCAATGGACAGGTGGCTGTCTCAGGAGACCGTTTGAACGACGCAACCATCTGGCTGGAAAACCTCCGGAGGAGTTCTTACCAGAAGTGCAAGTGTCCTTACTGCAAGACCATGCTCGAGCAGGTGTGCCGCAACTATGAGTGGCAAGGTTACATTATCGATGAGGCGAATGTTATAGATTGCCCCAACTGCGGTTACTGGGTGTACGAGTCATACAGTCAGGTTGATGAGCTTCCATTCGGAGACCCAATCCACTCTTGGGCCGGGTACATCTCGAAGCTCGGCGTATTCAGTGAGGAGCTGCCTCAGGAGTGCCATTCTGAACTGGTCCAGCACCTTCGGCGCAATCCACGCTTGTGGCATGAAATGGAACCCGTTCGTCTTGAGAGGCTGGTCGCAGAGAGTTTTAGGCGGAACTATGCGCCATGTGAGGCCATTCATGTCGGCCGGCCAGGAGATGGTGGTATAGATGTCATGCTCCTTGATTCCGGTATCAAGAAGTGGCTCATTCAGGTCAAGCGGCGACAGACTTCTGCGGCCTCGGAGGGAGTCGAAACGATAAGGAACATTCTTGGTGCTATGGTCCTAGAGAGGGTGTTCCGCGGCATAGTGGTTTCCACGGCTGACCACTTCACGTTTCAAGCCTGGAAAGACCGCGAGAGGGCGGAGCAGGTTGGAATCTATCTGGAGTTGGTCGACAGGGGCAAACTCAACAGGATGCTAGACCCCTCGCTGCCTGACCGACCCTGGCTCAAGTTTGTCTCGAAGGACTTCTCGGATTGGGCACCGTACTTCGCAGACGCGGTCCCAAGCCGCAAGCAACTGCGACTGTTGTGAGGAACGAGCCGACTTGATGCGCTGGTGTAGCGTTAGGGATGTGGTGGAGAGCTGACAGTGGTCTTGCGGTGTGGTGAGCAGGCTAGGCTGCCAGGCATCGTGCCATTGAGAAGGATTTGCCATCGCCGCTTCCGCCGGACTTGAAGACGGCCCGTGTGTAGGTGTCGCGGGAGTTATGAAGAGGTTTGCGGAAGGGGGAGCCAGTACCACTGCTTCTGGGCAACCTTCGGGTCTTCAACCCGACGAGGGTCGGAAATCTCCCGCCAGCCGGCCAGTTCACTCTTGGTCGAAGTACCGCCTTACGACTTCTGCGGCTTGTTCTCGTGCAATGCCGAGATTTCGGCAGTCCGAAGCGCCTGTTCCCTTCCATTCATGGAGGAGACGACCAGGAGGCGAAGGATCTCCTTCTTCTGCGCCTGGGTCCAACGAGATTCCTTGGTGATCCGGCCGTAGGCTTCAGCGATGTGCATCCAGAGCCCCAGCTCGTGGTCGGGCTCCCGTTCGCGGCGCAGCATGTTCTCCCATTCCTGGAGGCTCTGCGGATAGACATCGTCCAGAAGGCGCTTGATCTGGCACAGGTTGTTTCGGACTTCCTCGGAAACACCATCCCGGCGATACTTGCCGGTGGTGGCAATATCGGAGACGTTAATCCAGACAGTCCCCTCGACGCCGTCGACCTTGGCCTCGACCATGTTCGGAGCCAGTTCAACCGCAGGCATGGTGAAGACCTTCTTCGTCTTGGAGTCATAGACCCGCACCATGTCCATCAGCGGCTCCTCGACGTGTTCAAGATAAGAAAGCAGCGGGCCCATTCTACAGATGCGCCCTTCGGGAGCAAGGTTCCTCTGCACGGATTCCAGCGGCGAGAACCCCTATGACGCTCATTCGAGTCTCGAAGACCGGTCCTTCATCAGCGGCGATCGGCTGTTGCTTACTTTGGCGATGGTATGAGTGCGTCGCGGATCGGCTCGACCCACCGTCTCCCGGCGATGTCGAACGCAATGAAGTCGCCGTCGAACTGCCAGTAGGCCCAGCTCCAGCCGCGCCTTTCGGCCTCTCGCGCAACGAAGCTGATGTAGCGGACGCGCGAAGCCATGTCGGCCTTCTCGTACGCCCCGAACTCACCCAGGTAGAGCGGGCGATTATGTTGCACGGCCCAGCTCTCCGCCTTGGCGAAATCGTCCAGCACCGCCTGCCGCTGCCGGGGCGTCGCATCCCACGTGACGCCGACCTTGTCTCGCTGTCCGGTCCAGGGCGTGCCCTGGTGGGTGAAGTCGAAGGGGCTGTAGTAATGGAAGGTGACGATGATGTTGCGGTCGTCTTCCGGAAGGACGAGCTTCTCCAGCTCGCCCACGCCGTTCCACATGGCCGGACCGATGATCACAGCGCGGTCGGGGTTGGTGCGGCGGATAACGGCAAGGGCGTCCTTGTGGTACTGGTTCCAGCTCTCGTGGGTGAACTTGGGCGCCGGTTCGTTGAGGATCTCAAACAACACCTCGGCGGGCCGGGCCTTGCAGTGTTCCGCGATGGCGCCCCATGTGGCAAGGAACGCCTGCCTCTTGCCCGCCGGGTCGGGGGAGATCGCCAGGTCGTCGTGATAATCCAGGACGACGAGCAACTTGCTCGCCAGGGCATGGTCGACGCACCAGTCGAGAGTCTTGAAGAACGCCGGATCCATCTTGCCGCCGGCGTCGGGCTTGCCGTCGCGGAGGGGGTGCAGGTTGACCCGAACGTGGCTGAAGCCGGCCTGACGGATGAGCCTGAAATGTTCGTCGGTGAAACGTGCTCGGGAGAAATCATGCCAGAGCGGGTCCCACCCGATGATGTTGATGCCGCGGCCAAGTCTGCGGTTAAGAGCGAGTACGGCGGCTGAGGATCCGGACGCGGTGTACTTCGGTGCGGTGCCTGCCGCAGCCGGTTCCGCCGGGGGATTCGGATCAGCGGCTTCACTCGAAGCGCACCATGCGGCAACCACTGCCATGGCCGCCGCGAACCCGAGAAACGGCATATTCATGCTCTCCTCTCCGAAAAGGGCCATCACTGTGTACCCCCCTGTTTATCGGCCGGGGCCGCCGACGTGGTCTCCGGAGCTTCCGTCGGGCCGACGCAGCCGGTCGAAAGGGCCACATGATCATACCAGACCCAGCCATCAAGCACGAGTACTGCGTGGTCTTCAAGAAGCCGGGTCTAGAGACTCAGGCACCGCCGTTCACCGAGCGGTGCCTGAGGGCGCCGGAGGTAGGTAACGATGGGAATCGGCGAAGAGCTTAAGAAGATGGGGTATCAGTTTGAGTATGAGACTGGCGACAGCGAAGACCGCAGAGAGGTTTGGATCAACAAGGCGGCCGGGATGGCAGTCCGCATCGAGTGGTTCAGGCTGGACGAGGTGAAACCATGAACGCCAGCAAGGCGAGGCGGGTGGCCATTGAGATTCTGGATGAGCTTGAGGAATTGCTGGACCGCAAGGGCATCATGATCCCTTCCGAAGACCGGGAGGGCAGGGAAGAGGAGGCCTGTATCTACGGCACGGAATACTACGAGCTGGAGGATGCGATTACGCACGTCCCGCAACGGCAGGTGGTTTTCCGCCACTGATCCTGGGGCAAGCATCGCTCTGCAGAGCGGCGTGGAAAGCGCGCCGGAATAGGCACGGCGCAGGTTCGTATTCGCCCCGTTGGTCGAGCTGCGGCTGGTCTGCGACGCCCTGGCAGCGCGGTCCTTGCGGTCGGGCGTCGTGAAGCGATGAACCTTACCAAGGCTTCGCGAACTCGCGTTCGTAGTCAAGCTTGGCTATCACCCGTTTGCCGCATCTGAGACAACGCGTTCGGACGACCTCTACCCGGTCGGATAAGCGCAGCCCCGAAATGACCTTTCGGACCCTTGTTGGAAACTCTTTCGTGCGGGGGTTCGTTATGGTGACGGGAATGCCGCACCCCTCGCAGTCCAGGCGGTATGTGTCTTGTCCATGCGACATAGCAGACCCTCCTCTTGCGCTTTTATGTTCGTCCTATTCTTCCAAGACGCCGCAACAGATCAGAATGCTCCTGAAGCACCTTTGGAAGATTGGCTCTGATTCGTGCCGCACTGCCTTCGGTGAGTTCTGACGGTAAGAGATGGCCGTACTTGGCCAGGTACTCGTCACCCGCAGCCAGTTTCTCATTGACGGAGAGGTAGTTCCAGTAGGTGCCGATCTTGGCCTCGATCTCGTTCTGGGCAAACTGGTCGGCCATGGTCTGGGCCATCTTCTTCAGCACCGCATACAAACCGCCCTCGTTTCCTGTCCGTGCCATCTCGAAAGCAGTCTTCTCGCCGTTGGGGCCGTAGGCTCGCATGAGGATCTGGCAGCATCGGCCCCAGGCGAATTCCACCCCCATGTGACATGGCGCGGAAAGCCGCAGAAGCCGGGTTTCGGCATGGTGGAGGAACCGAATCAGGCAGTGCCGGAAGCGATCCCAAACCTCTATCTGCGGAGCCTCCACGGAGAACGAGTTCAGGGCATCGTCGGCCCGCCGACTCAACTCCTCGGTTGTCTTGGTCGGGTGGATGCTTTCCAGCAGCCGGTCGAGTTTGGTCGGCATGGCCGACTTCCCCTACAAGCGGCGGAAGATGGCCGACGTGTTCTGGAGGCCCCTGACATAGGAACGGATCAACTCCTGGTAGTTCTGCGCGTAGCGTTCTGGTTGGTCCGCCCGGATCGACGAGGCAAGGTACGCTCCGCAGCGAGCGATGAACTGTCGGATGATCTCGACCTTCTGCTCCCATGCGTTTGGGGTCACGTGGCGATCGAACATCTCCCGGATGTACCGTTCGACCCCCTCGGCCTTGATCGCCTCGGCCAGCAAGTCCAGCACGATTCGCAGGCCGCCATTGGTTCCGTCATGGGCGTCGTTGAAGGCGGTGACGATGTCCCCATCACGCCGCCGGTACTCCTTTTCCAGGGCTTCCTTCGCTCGGCCGGCCGCTTCCGACCGAAGCAAGGA
>Ga0315282_10014976_pt1 | contig 11494 bp, 7 predicted proteins | sample YL17G07_20_MG_FD_203693 | JGI IMG/M metagenome (GOLD analysis project Ga0315282, IMG submission 203693) | Sediment microbial communities from Yellowstone Lake, YNP, Wyoming, USA - YL17G07_20 | ecosystem: Environmental > Aquatic > Freshwater > Lake > Sediment | place: USA: Wyoming | collected...
ACGGGCCGTGCAGTCTCGTACGTATCGCGACGAGCGGATGCGCGGCGGGTCAGGAGACCCACCTCGCACGAACTCCCGGAGATGTGTACTATGGAGTGGTCAGCCCGTGCAGCCTGGGGGATGCGCCGCACGGCAAAGGGGAGCAGCGAATGAGACGTTATCCAACGGCGGCCGCCGGGGAGGCGCCGTCGGAACCGCCCAGGGCCGCGAGCCGCGCCGGCCGCCGCCTGCCTGATTGCCGGGGCACCCTGCGGGCGACGCTTGCTCTGATGGCATGGGCGCTGCTGGTCCCCGTGGCCGGAGGCTGCGGCCCCGCCAAGTTCAAGCCCGTCACCAATGAGGCCGAGTTTGACGAGCAGGTCCTGAAGGCCGACAAGCCGGTCCTGGTTGCCTTCTTCAAGGGCGGATGCGCCACGTGCCTGTTCCTGGATCCTTGCATGGATCAACTGGCCGAAGACTACGACGGCCGGGTCAAATTCGCCAAGTTCGAGCTCATGAGGTTCTGGTTCGAGGTGACCTGCCCGGCGATCCAGAAGCGTTACCGCATCGGCCTTTTCCCGACGGTGGTGCTCTTTGTTGAGGGGAAAGAGAAAAAGCGCTGGGTCATCGACTACAGCGGCGACGCCTACCGCAAGGTGCTCGACGAGCTCGTCGGTCCGGCGCCTCCGAAAAAGACCCCGGGCGAGGGTGGCGAGGCCCCGGCCCCGCCAAGAACTCCGGGTGAGGGCGAGAAACCCCCGCCCGAGAAAAAGACGCCGGTCCAGGCTGGCAACCCGTCGGGAAAACCGTAGAATAGTCGCGTCTGGGGTCCCCACGGGCGCCTGCTTCCGAGATAGCCACTCATGGTCAGGCGTTGGCGGAGCTGACCTTCTCGGCCGCGCCACGGGGCAGTCGGAGCATGGAGGACTAGTTGACATGGAGCCTGCGAACCTCGGTCTCTGCAACAAGTGCCGCGCGAGGGTCCCCGCCGAGTTCTTCGAGCGCGACGGAAAGACCTGGATTCGCAAGGACTGCCCCGACTGCGGCCCGAACGAGTCGCTTGTCAGTTCCGACGCCGCCGTCTGGCAGGCCAAGCGCGACCTGTGGCAGTACGTGCCCACCGACCGCGTCGCGTGCACGCTCCATTGCGACCAGTGCGGCGTCGACCACAAGCCCAACATGGTGTTCCTCGACGTCACGAACCGCTGCAACATGAACTGCCCCATCTGCATCGCCACCATCCGCGGGATGGGATTCGACTTCAACCCGCCGATGGAGTACTTCGAGAAGATCTTCGACTATCTCGGCCGGCTGGATCCCAAGCCCATGGTCGAGCTCTTCGGCGGCGAGCCCACCGTCCGCGACGACCTCCTGGACAGCATCACCGTCGGGCGCCGGCACGGCCTGAAGCCGCGCGTGGTCACCAACGGCGTCCGCCTGGCCGACGAGGCGTACTGCAAGAAGCTCTGCGACGCGGGCGTCCGCATGCGTTTTGCCTTCGACGGCCGCAGCCCCGATATCTACGAACGCCTGCGCCATAATCGGGCCGCCTACGAGAAGAAGATGAAGGGCCTGGAGAACCTGAAGAAGTACAGCCGCCGCCGGCACGCGATCATCGCCTGCGCCGCCTGGGGCATCAACGATCAGTACATCGGCGACATGATCCAGTTCTGCCACGACAACCGCGACCTCATCGCGGAACTGGGAATCATCCCGCTCACCGAGAACTGGGAAGAGGGCGAGTTCAACGCCGCCGTCACCACCACGATGGAAGACGTGGAGAAGATGATCAAGCAGGCCGTGCCCGGAGGCGAGGTGGAGTTTGTCCCCGCGGGGCTCTCGTATGCCCTGCGCAAGTCGCGATCGTTCTTCCGCAAGGACTCGCGGTCCGAGATCCTCCTGCTCGGCGGCGTCCATCCCAACTGCGAGTCGGTCACCTTGCTCGTCTCCGACGGCCAGCAGTACCGCAGCGTCAACTACTACCTGAAGAAGCCGTTCAGCCAGGTGGCCGCCGAGGTCGTTGCCCTCTGCAAGAAGATCGAGCCCAGGCTCGACCGTCTGGACCCGAAGAAATTCCTCCAGCGGATGCGCGGCCGGTGGCTGGCCATCCGGACGCTGGGGCCGTGGATGCTCCGCACGGTCGACTTCGGGCGCCTCTTTGGCGGACGCCCGGTCCGCGCCCTCTCGAAGGCCGTCATCGGGCAGTTCCGCCGCAGCCGGGCCGGCTTCGATGCCGCCGAGCATCGCCGCCCCGCCCGCGTCCTCCGCGTGGCCGTGCTGCCGTTCGAGGAACAACACTCGATCGATGCCGCCCGCATGGAGAACTGCAAGGCCGTCTTCGCCTACGAAGACGCCGAGGACGGCAAGGTCAAGACCATCCCGGCGTGCCTGTGGTACCCCTACCGCAACCCGCTCCTGGAAAAGCTCTCGAAGAAGTACGGCGTGGTGCGCGGCAAGGGCGAGGCCGAGAAGGCGGCAACGGCCTGAGACGGCACGTTCTTCAACACCGGCGCTCGCGTAGGCTCTAAAAAAACGCTAACCGCAAAGAACGCAAAGAACGCAAAGAAAGAAAAAGCCTTTGCTTTTCAAAGAAACAGCCTTTGCCGTTCTTTGCGTTCTTTGCGTCCTTTGCGGTTCATTCTGTTATAGAATGGTAAGTGGGCGAAACCTCAGCGAGGAAAGGGGAGGCCAATGAAGCGCGTATTGCTCGTCGGGCTTGCGGCTATGCTGGCCGTGACGTCGGGATGCGTTGGCACGATCGCCAAGCAGGCCTACTACGGGGCCACGGGGGCCAGCGGCCGATACTTCGTGATCCGCGACCCCGGCGGCCGCGGCGCCCTCGACCGCTACCAGGCCGTCCAGGTGGAGCCGTTCGACCCGTCGCTTATGCTCGGGGCGATTCCGACCGACGTGGTCAGCGCCGTGCAGCCGGACATCATTGCGCAACTCAGCAAGACGAAGGTGTTCGCGGAAGTCGGCGCGAGCACCGCGACCCGGCCGGCCCTGATCATCCGGGGCAAGTTCATGGATTACGACCCCGGCAGCTCGGTGGCGCGGGCAGTGTACGGCACGGACCCGACGCTCACGGCCCAGATTGAGCTGATCGACGCCGAGACCGGCCAAGCTGTCGGCGTCGCGATGGTCACGGGCGTCATCAAGAGCGTCGTCCGCGCCAACCCCAGGGAGATGGCCTCCGGCGTAGGCAAAGCGGTCAAGGGCCTGCTCCTGGCCCACCTGTCGCGTAAGCCGCCGAAGGAAGAGGACTAGCGCTTTGAACAACAATCACTTGCCGGGCACGCCGTAGTTGCCGTTGGTGCCGTAATTCTGGTGCCAGTTGTTGTAGCCGGTGTAGGCGTCCTTGTAGCCCTGCCACGGCTTCATGTTATCGATCCGGTTGTCGCTGCCCCCCCCGCCGCCGTTCCTGCCCTTGGCGGCGTCAGCCTTGGCGGTGTTCAGCTCTTCCTGGATCATCTTGAGGGCGGCCTGGGCGGTCACGTTCTCGGGGTCGATCTGGAGGATGCCCTTGTAGAAGCCGACGGCGTTGCGGTAGTCCTTCATGTCCTTGGCAGCGGCCGCCAGTTCGAGCAGTATCGAGATGGCCTTGCTGCGGTTCGGCTGCTCGTACTGCTGGAGGAACGCCTCTCTCTCGTCCTTGGCCAGCATGCCGGCGCCCGACTTGGCCCTGCCGGCGGCCCGGAGGTATGTCTGGGCGGCGGTCATCTTGAGGCCCAGGATCTTCTTGGCATCCTGCTTGTCCTTGGGCTTCGCGAGCTCGTCGTCGCACAGTTTCAGCAGCTTCTCGGCTGCGGCCACTTGGGTCTTGACCTCGTCGGCCAGCCGCTCCGCCCTGGTCTCCTTGGCGGAGGGATTGGGCGCAGCTGTGCCCGGCGCCGGCGCCGCGGGAGTTGCCACGGCCGGTGCGGCCGCGCCGGCTTTCCCGGCGTTGTCAGCACCCCAGACGTTCGCAGCAAGGCCCAGCGACAGAAGGCCAACCAAGACCATGATCGTCAGCGGTTTCATGCGGACCCTCCTCCTTGCCGGGTCTAGACACACACCCGGTCTATCACGTTAGACGTGCGAGAAGACCTTTTGTTGCACGAATCCGGGTCAGGCTCCTGCCTCCGGCGGAGGAATCGGTCAGTTGCGGGGGGACGAAACAGAGCCGCGACCGTAAGGGAGCGGTGTTGTTGGCCTTGGCGCTTCACGGCACCGCTCCCTTACGGTCGTGGCTCGGAGAAAGCCTCCGTTACGCGCCCGTAACCGATTACCTGGCGGCGGAACTTGGCCTTGCTCTTGGTCCTCGGTTTGCGTTACCGACTGGCGCACAGGGTGGCTCGCCACAGGCGCGGGGGCGCTTGCGCGCGGCGGGTCGGGAGACCCGCCGCGCACCAATGGGTAAGGCGGTCCCAGCACAATGGGGCTGGAATTGCCGGGAACGTTCGCTTTCGCGGATGGTTTAACCGGGGGAACGCATGTCGGGAATCAGAGGGGCCACGGGCATGAAACACCTTCTGCGCGCGAAGGCAAACAGGGCGGCGCTGATCCTCACCTGCATGGGCCTGGCCGGCCTGGCGATCGGCATCGCCCGGGCGGCGACCGCGCCCGAGCCGCCGCAAGTCTACGCAAAGAAGGCCACCTGGGCCGAGTCCATGGCCGCCACGCGGGCCCAGTACCTGGAACTGGAGATCCAGTTCGAGGCCCTCAAGCACGACCTCTCCAACCGGCCCCATTTCGCCAAGGTCGCCAAGGAGGCGTATCGCCCTGAGGCGCTGATCCTCGACGCCGACCGCGACCCGCTTGACGTGGTTCTGCGGCGCACGGCGGCGCTGCTGGCGGACCTCAAGCGCACGGCCGCGGCGGCAAGGCCGGCGGACCTGGAGAAGAAGCTCGCCGAACTCCAGAAGCTGGGCGCCGACACGCCGGTCGCGAGCGCGGAGGCGCGGCGGGGCCTGTTCTTCCGGGCGTGCGACGTCCGCCGGCAGATCGCCTTCGCTAACCCGCTCCTTAACTTCGACAAGCTCCTCTTCATCAAGCGCCATCGCGCCCTCTACAACCACATGTGCGACCAGTACTACGGCATGGCCCAGCGGCCGGGCGGCGGACTGTATGTCCTCTCGGACCCCTTCGGCGCCGCCCCGCAGGTCCGCGACGTGCTGGCGAGCTCGGCCGTCCAGAACGGCCGCCTGAAAGGGCAGAAGCTCTCGGGCGGCCCGCTACGGCACTGGAACATCTCCTTCGACGGCGAGGGAAACCAGAACGGCCAGGAGACCGTCGGCGGGTCGTTCGAGGGGCCGGACCTGTCGTACGACGGCAAGACGGTTGCCTTCGCCTACGTCGAGTGCACGGGCGACCGCCGCCACCGGCGCCACACGGACCCCGCGCAGGGCCACTGGGCCGAGGGGCGATGCTACCACGTCTTTAGGGTCAACGTCGACGGGTCGGGCCTGGAGCAGCTGACCGACGGAACATGGAATGATTTCGATCCGTGCTGGCTTCCGAACGGGCGGATCGCCTTCATGACCGAGCGCCGGGGCGGGTACCTGCGCTGCGGCCGCACGTGCCCCACCTACACGCTCTACGACATGGACGCGCGCGGCGGCAGCATCAACTGCCTCAGCTTCCACGAGACCAACGAGTGGAACCCGAGCGTCACGCCCGACGGGCGGATCATCTACACGCGCTGGGACTACGTGGACCGGTTCGGCTGCACGGCCCACCACCCGTGGATCACAACGCTCGACGGGGCCGACTCGCGGGCGGTGCACGGCAACTTCGCCCCGCGTCCGCTTCGGCCCGACATGGAGCTCGACATCCGCGCCATTCCGGGCTCCGGCAAGTTCGTCGCGACGGCCGCGCCGCACCACAGCCAGTGTTTCGGCTCGCTGGTGATGATCGACCCGGACCTTCGCGACGACGACGCCATGGGCCCCCTCCGCCGGCTCACCCCCGACGTGGGCTTCCCCGAGAGCCAGGGCGGCACCGAGACCTACGGCATGGCCTGGCCGCTCAGCGAGGACTACTACCTGTGCGTCTACGACGCCGGCAACGAGTTGCGCAAGGGCGGCGGCAACTATGGCATCTACCTGGTCGACGCCTTCGGCAACAAGGAGCTGATCTACCGCGACCCCCAGATCGCGTGCATGAGCCCGATGCCGCTGCGGCCGTCGCCCGTGCCGGCGATCGGCGCCAGCCCCACGTACCTGACCCGGAACAACGTCCCGCACACGCCCGCCTATCCCGGCAAGGAAGGCGAGGCCGCCATCGCCTTGCTCAACGTCTACGACAGCCTGAAGCCCTGGCCCGAGGGCACGAAGATCAAAGCGCTGCGCGTGCTCCAGGTGGTGCCGATGAGCGTGCCGTCGGGCGGGCCGCCGCACGAGACGGGCGTGCGCGTGGCGCTGGCGGGCGATTCCGTCGTGCCCGTGCGCTACGTCCTCGGGACGGCGCCGGTCGAGGAGGACGGCAGCGCCCACTTCATCGTGCCGGCGAACCGCGAGATGTTCTTCCAGGCCCTCGACTCGAAGGGCCTGGCCGTCCAGTCGATGCGCTCCGCCACGTATCTGCATGAGGGCGAGCGCCTGGTGTGTGCCGGCTGCCACGAGCCGCGGCACAACACGCCCGCCAAGGCGCCGGTTCCGCCCCTGGCGATGCGGCGCGAGCCGTCGCGCCTCGCGCCCGACGTGGAGGGCTCGAATCCGTTCAGCTTCGCGCGCCTGGTTCAGCCGGTCCTGGACCGCGCGTGCGTCGAGTGCCACAGCAAGCCCGCCTCGAAGGCGCCCAGCCTCGCCCGAGAGCCGATCCAGCGCAAGTGGTACGCCTCGTACAACACGCTCGTCAAGTACGGCTTCACCAATTACGGCGACAACCTCGGCACCACGCCGGGCAAGTTCGGCGCCAAGGGGTCCAGGCTCTACGAGATCCTCGCGAAGGGGCACTACGACGTGAAGCTCTCGGACGAGGACTTCCACCGCCTCACGCTGTGGCTGGACTGCTGCTCGATGTTCTACGGCGTGTACGAGAAGGAAGGCGGCGAGGCCCAGCTTCGCGGCGAGATCGCCCGGCCGACGCTGGAATGATACGCAGGGTGGGTCCTCCGGACCCGCGCGGTTTCTATTCCTTCCTCAGGGTCATGCACCCAAACACGCCGCCGGCGAAGTGGCCGGGGTGGCCCTGGAACTTGACGACAACCTTTTCCTTGCCCTTGGTCAGCTCCGGCGGAATCGGATACGGCTGGTCGTAGAACTTGCCCTGCCGCTTGCCTTCGAGCTTCTCCGTAGCGAGCTTCGTGCCGTCGACCAGGATGTCGAACGTGCGGCCGCCGGCGTCGCTGCCCCAGTAGGTGCAGAGGAGTTCCATGGGCTTGTCGGGGAGGACCTTCATCTCGAACGAGAACCAGCCGCCGTCGGTGGCGTGTCGCCAGTTCCTGCCGCCGAGTTCGCCCGCGCCGGTCTTCTCGCCCTTGAGGCCGTGCCCGCGCTCCGACTCCGCCTTGCCGATGTCCACGCGGTCGACCGCGCGGGCCTCGAGGGCCTTGTGCCTCTCGACGGCCGCCTTGTGCTCCTCCTGCTTCGCGCGCCACTCGTCGTCCGTCAGGACGTCCCAGTAAACGATGTAGGGCTTCTTGTACATGCCATAGAACGGAACCAGCGTCATGTCGTCGGCCGAATCGTCGTCCACGCGGCGCACGAGGGCGCGGGAGAGCGTGAACTCCAGCGCCTTGCCCGCCACCGGCCTGACGGCGGGGACAACCTGATCGACAGAGCCGACCATGACGGGGAATTCCTTCGAGCGGTCGACCTCGGCGCCCATCACCAGCGGCCCGTACATGATGGCCAGGCGGCGCGGGTTGTCGCGGAACCCCTCGGTCCGCAGGCTCATGGGCATCGCCACGTCGACCGTGTCGGCCGTCTTCCAGGTGCGCGTGAGGCCGGCGTAGCTGCCGGGCCTGCTCTCGACGGGCTGCCTGGCGCCGTTGATCGCGATGTCCATGGCGGTGGTCGCCCACCAGGGGCGCCGGATGCTCAACGTCAGCTCGACCGGCTTCTCGCACTCAAGCGCGAGGTGCGTGGCGCCGGCCTCCGGGTACTTCGTCTCCTGGCGGATCTTGACGCCCGGCCCGCGCCACGTCAGCTCGGAGGCGATGAAGAGGTTCACGTACAGGGTTTTCGCACCGTCGTGGAAGTAGATGCTGTCGCCGTACTTGGCGTGGTTCTCGATCCCGGTGCCGGTGCAGCACCAGAAGGCGTCGAGGGGGCCGCCGAAGGACTTCGCGCTGCCCGTCCGCAGGGGGACGTAGTAGCACATCATGCCGGTCTCGGGGTTCTGCGAGGCCAGGATATGGTTGTACAGGGCCCGCTCGTAGTAGTCGGCCTCTTCGGCCTTGGCGTCCCACGAGAAGAGGTGCCGCGTCAGCTTCAGCATGTTGTAGGTGTTACAGGTCTCGGTGGTGTTGGGGCCGAAGGCCTGCGAGAGCTTCTCCTTGGGCGAGAAATGCTCGCCGTCGCTGTTGCCGCCGATGACGTACGAGCGTTCCTTGGTGACCACGTTCCAGAAGAACGTGGCCAGGGTGCGGAGGCGGTCGTCGCCCGTGAGCTCGTACTGGCGCGCGGCCCCGATGACCTTGGGGAACTGCGTGTTGGCATGGAGGCCGGTGAGTTTGTCCTCGCGGTTCGCGAGCGGGTCGAGGACGGCCTTGTGGTTGAACCGCAGGGAGAGCTTGAGGTACTTCTCGTCGCCGGTGACGGCGTACAGCTCGGCCAGGGCGTCGTTCATGCCGCCGTGCTCGTTGCCGAGCATCTTCTGCATCTGGTCGTCGGTGAGCTTGTCCATGCGGCCTTTCGCCCAGTCGCCGAACTTCCTGGCGGCGTCGAGTGCCTGCGCGTTGTCGCAATAAACATACATATCGATCAAGCCAGCATAGATTTTGTGGAGCGTGTACCACGGCGCCCACACCGGCTTGGCCGCCTCGACGCGGTCGATGAAGCTCTCCGGGTAGGCGCTCAGGTAGCCGTTGCCCATCTTCGCCTGGCACTCGGCCATGCCCGCCACGACCTGGCCGGCTTTCTCCTTGAGCGGCTCGTCGCCGGTGCTCGCGTACATCATGGCGCAGGCCGACAGGTAGTGGCCGACGAAGTGCCCGCGCAGCTCGCACTTGGGCTCCTCCCAGCCGCCGAGCGGCTTGGCCGAGGAGGGCAGGCCGGCGTTCACGCGGAAATCGTGCAGCAGCCGGTCGGGTTCCAGGGTCAGGAGGTACGCGTGACCGAGCTCCATGGCGTGCTTGAACGGCCCGTCGAGGAGCTTCACGTCCTTGAGGTGAAAGGCGTACGCCTTGGCCGCGACCTTGGGCGCGACCTTCGTCTTGTTCTCGCTCGGCGGCGTCAGGCTGTCGGCCAGGCTGGTCCGCGCCACGGCCGCGGCAACAAGAAGAACTGCCGCGGCTATCCACACGTGCATCGGTGCGGCCATCACGAGTTTTCCTTTCGGGCTCCCCGCCCGCGCCCAGGCGTCCGACGGTGCATCATACGGTCCTGAGCGGCCGCCACGCAACCCCCAACCGGCGGCGCCGGTTTCCCCACGTTTGCCCTCAGGGCGAACGCATCTAGATGCCGAGCGACCGCGCGTTCTTGTTTCGGCGCCGCGGCCGGCCTGCGCCAAGCGCCTCGAGGATTCGCACGTCGGCCGCCGGCAGAGGGTACTCGGCAATCTCCTGCGGCCGCATCCAGCGGGCATCGTCGCAGCCGAGGCGCCGGACCCGCCCCGCTCCCGCGCGGCAGTGGTAACACCGCAACGTCACGCGAAGATGCGAGTAGGTGTGCGTCACGTCAATGAGGTGCTCGCCGACGGCGACGTCGAGGTCGCACTCCTCGCGCAGTTCGCGGCGGATGCACTGCTGGATGGTCTCGCCCGGATCGCGTTTGCCGCCGGGGAATTCCCACAGGCCGCCGAACATGGCGTCGGCCCGGCGCTTGCACAGGAGGATTCGCCCTCTCCGCCACACGATCCCCGCGCCGACCTCGATGTGCGGCACGGGCTTCTTCTTACGCTTCACGGGCAGGCGGCCCTGGATGCCGCGCCGGCGGGCGAGGCAAAGCGTGCGGACGGGGCAGGTGGGGCACCGCGGCGCGCGCGGCGTGCAGACCTCGCGGCCGAGCTCCATGATGGCCTGGTTCCAGTCGCCTGGGTTGTTCGCAGGCCCGGGTGGCACGGTCACGCGCCGTTGCGTGGCCGTGCGCGCACGAGCGGCGGGTGGCACGGTCACGCGCTTTTGCGTGGCCGTGCGTGCCGCCAGGAAGGAGATTGCACGGCCACCCAACGTCGGGTGACCGTGCCACCCCGCTTCGTGTAGGGGCGCGGCAAGCCGTGCCCCTAAGTGGCCAGACGGGGGCGTTTGCGGCACAAGTGATTGGGCCACGTCCCACAACTCGCGCTGCACGGCGCCGCGGGTCACGTCCTTCGTGATGGCGAACCAGCGGGCGAAGACGCGGATGGCGTTGCCGTCGAGGATCGCCAGCGGCCGGCCGAAGGCGATCGATTGCACGGCGGCGCAGGTATACCGCCCGATGCCGGGCAGGCCGGCGAAGACCGCCGGTTCAGCCGGCACGCGGCCGTGGTGCTTCGCGGCCACCAGCCGCGCTGCCGCCCGCAGGTTGATCGCCCGCCGGTAGTAGCCGAGCCCCTGCCACGACTTCAAGACATCATGCTCCGAAGCCGCCGCAAGCGCCCGGACTGTGGGGAACGCCTTGAGGAAGCGCTCGTAGTACGGGATGACCGTCGCCACCGGCGTCTGCTGGAGCATGATCTCCGAGACCCAGATGGCGTAGGGTTCCCGCGTCCGCCGCCAGGGCAGGTCGGCCTTGCTGGCGAGGAACCATGCGAGCAGGCGCTCTTGCAGCGATCGAGCGCGGCGGGTCTCTCGCCACGTCGAGTCTTCGACCTGGCCCGCCGCGGGCATGCGCATCCTGGCCGGAATGTTATAGTCCCGGCGCGGCGGGTTGGGAGACCCGCCGCGCACGGTGTGTGGGCCTCGTCCGCCGCTAGCCTTTCGCCGCACGTTCGAGCGCCTCGTCGTACCGGCCGATCTGGTGGTCCCAGTCATATTGCTGAACGTGCTCGGCCAGCCTGGCCGCACGGTCCCACGGCCCTTTGCCCTTGAGGAGGTGCACAAGCTTGCGGCGCAGCTCGCGCTCGTCGCGGTAGAAGAACGTTGCCTGGAGGTCCGCCGGCACGATCTCGGGGTAACTCAGCCGCGCGGGCATCAGGGGGAAGCACCCGGCGGCTATCGCCTCGACGATCGGCAGGCCGAAGAACTCATGGAACGCCGTCGATACGGCGAGGTCCGCCTGGCAGACCTGCCGCTCGTACGCCTCGCGCTCGCGGATGTAGCCGAACTGGACGAGCCGGTCGGCCAGCACGCGCCGGGCCTTCTCGAAGACCGGCGGCCACTTTCGCACGGCCTCGCCCACCACGGCCAGCCGAAACGCGATGCCCTCGCCGGCGAGGAAGAAGAGGACCTCGA
>Ga0315282_10014977_pt1 | contig 11493 bp, 11 predicted proteins | sample YL17G07_20_MG_FD_203693 | JGI IMG/M metagenome (GOLD analysis project Ga0315282, IMG submission 203693) | Sediment microbial communities from Yellowstone Lake, YNP, Wyoming, USA - YL17G07_20 | ecosystem: Environmental > Aquatic > Freshwater > Lake > Sediment | place: USA: Wyoming | collected...
GCTCCTAGCGACTGGAGATCAGACCAGAACGATGGATAGGATTTTCCTACACATTCAGCATCGACTATCGTCACTTCCTCGGTCAATAGGCCAAGTACGCCGAACGCCATCGCTATCCTGTGATCGTTGTGTGGATTGATGACCGCTTTGCCCGTCTTCCCTCCGTGAATTGTGAAGGTATCTTCCGATTCCATGGTTTGAATATTCATTTCTTTGAGTCCCTCGGTCATTGCTTCAATACGGTTGGATTCCTTGATTCTGAGCCTCCGAATGCCTCTGATCGTGCTGGTGCCATGCGCTGTTGCACACAATGCGCAGATGACTGGGAATAGGTCTGGGCAGTCTGAGACATCAACTTCCACTGGCTCGAGTCGCGATTTCTCTGCAGTTACGGAATCTGAATCTCGGCTCACTCGTGCCTTCATTCGTCCGAGTATGTCGACCACATATCGATCAGCCTGTCGGCTCTTCTCGTTGAGGCCAAGGATGCTCACTTCGTCGCCTGCGATTGTGGCTCCTGCCAGCAAGAACGCTGCGGATGACCAATCGCTTTCTATTTCCACTTCAGAAGGGCGATATGTCTGACCATCCACATGAAAGCCAGTCAAGTCATCACTCGCGCTAAGGTGAACGCCGAAATCGTGTTGCATATCAAGAGTCATATGGACATAAGATTTGGACTCTAGACGCCCTTCTATGTTGACCTCGACTGGCTTCTCCGCCAGAGGCGCGGCTAGCAAGAGCGCCGATACATACTGGGAACTGACATTTCCAGGGATTGTGACAGATCCGCCTTTGATTGGCCCTTTCACATGAACTGGAGGATAGCCAAGGTCAGACGTGCAGTGTGCCCCGAGCTCCCCAAGAGCAACTGCCAGATCCCTTACAGGTCTTTTGAGCAGAGAAGGCCCACCCGAGATTTCCGCGTCATGAGGAGTAGTCGCACAAATGGCGGTCATGAATCTGAGGGTGGTTCCTGATTCTCCGCACATGATCACACCTGAGGGCCTTTTCAATTCGCCGGATCGGGAAACGCGGGTAGTCTGGGCGTCCCATTCGGTTGTTACGCCCATCTTTGAGAGTGCATCGGAAGTTGCACGCGTATCGTCGCAAAGAAGCGTTGAATGCAGTGTGCTTTTGCCTTGAGCTAAGGCTGAGCAAAACAGGGCCCTGTGAGTATAGCTCTTCGACGGTGGCGCTCGCAACGAGCCATTCAGGTTGCTTTTGCGCACTGTCATTTTCAAAGGCGATGGGACCTCATAGTTCTGCGGTCATCCCCGGCAATGACGGGCGACTTCTTGTCTTCGAAGCCAGCACCTCCCCGTCATATCTTCTCAAGATGTCCGAGACCGGATCCTTGCACTCATCATTTACCACGAAGGCGTAGGCTGGGCCTTTTCCGGATATCCCGGCCGCTAATGCACCTGCTTGCAGGCTTTCTATGATTACGTCTGCAGGAAGCCTCAGGGCATGCGAATACACTAGACCATTAAGAGTCATCGCGTTCCAGTATTTGCCAGCGAGAGCCTGTTCGTAGGCAGTTTCCACTTGTCTCGCAACTGTCTTGATTCTTCTGAGATCAAGATCGGCCGTGTACGCTTTCTCTCGCGGAACCAGGAGCAAGATTTGATGATCTTCGACTGGGTATGTTCGCAGGATCTTGCGAAGCGTGTTATCTGTCACCACCACGTTTCCATACAGCGACGCTGCGGCATCGTCGAACGCACCGGTCACGCTGACTTTCGCTTCTAGGCTTGCGTTTACAACAAGGTCCAGGACTTCGTTCGGCTGCAAGTGTTTTTGAAGTGCGGCCAGGGTGGCGAGAGTGATTGCATTGCCAGCGACGCTGCTGCTCTTCAAGCCTCTGGCTATCGGGATATTGGACTCCGTCTCCACTTTGGCTCCGAGTTCCTGCATCCCAAGGCGCGTGAACACTGCTCGGACGCATTTCTCCGCGAGCAATGTCCTTTCTCCCATGTCACCGAGTATTCTGGTTTGGATGATCGCGTCATCAGTCAATGTTACCTTCGCTTTGGTCCAGAGATCGATTCCGAAGGCCGCACCTTTTCCAGTTGCCATCGCGTTTACAATTGTTACTGCGCCGTACGCTGTTGCTTCTGCACTCATCTCATTCGCGCCTGCTTTGCTTTGAGTGCAGCTTTGTGCATCACGTCAATCGGCGGTCGTCGACCGGTCCAGAGTTCGAAGGAAAGAGCTGCTTGACTAACCAGCATGTCGAGGCCATCACTAACCCTGGCTCCTGCACTTTCCGCATCGGCTAGGAAGCTGCTCTTGTGATCATAGTTGGCATCGAAGATGATCATTCCCGGTCGGACTAACCTCTCTCGGATCAGCGTCCTGGCGAAGCGCGGAAAGGCATGGACAGGCAATGTATTGATCAGAATGTCACTCTCGCTTGCTTCCTTCCGTAGGTTTGCTTTGGTGAGCTGGCAGGATCGACACCTGTTCCCACTCCAACGTGTGATCTCGCTTGCCAGACTCGAGCCCTTAGCTCGGGTACGGTTGAGAATTGATATGCTCTCAGCCGTATTGGAGAGATAGTAGGCGATAGCTCGAGCAGCTCCTCCCGCTCCCAGAATTGCGGCTTTCGTGCCTGATAACGATCCACCTAGTTTCTGTAGTATTTCCAGCGATGCTCGGCCATCAGTGTTGTATCCCCGAAGTCCGCGGCCCGATCTGGCTATGGTGTTGACTGCTCCGATCTCGCGAGCAGTGTTCTCGATTGTATCTAGAAAGTGGATCACACTGGTCTTGTGAGGTCTCGTCACATTGAGGCCCGCTATTCCAAGAGCGCTGATCCCTCCTATCGCTCGTGCCAGCTCTCTTCTTCGAACACGAAAAGCAACGTACACGAAATCCATGTCTAGCGATCTGAATGCCGCGTTATGAATTGGCGGAGACAGCGAGTGCTCAATAGGGTCTCCAATAACCGCACAGACCCTCGTTCCTCCACCAATCCCAAGCAGTTTCTCGAACATAGGCGAGGGCTCTGGAGGGCTTTTCAAGCTACTCCGAGCTCCTTGTATAGTGCCCTCAGTTCATCGATCGGTATCTGCCCTGATGCAGTTTCCAGGCCAGGACGGAATGAAGCGACTGTGAAATAGCCTCCAAGGATTGGAGACAGGACTCTCGACGAGATCCCAAGTTTCCCCATGCAGAAACAGACTAGCTTCATTTGTTTTGCGTGCTTCTCGACGAATTTCAGGCACCGGAGGTTGTCCGCGTAGCTCTTGGCGGTGCAAACTATTTTACAGATATCTGCACCCGCTCCCTTCTCTTTGGCGAGAATGGACTTCAGTGTCGATTCGGCAGGAGTGAGCTTTTGGTTATGGTGTGAGATGATTACATCTGCCCCGTCTTGTCTAACCTCGTGAATCACCCTGCAGGCATCCTTTGAAGCCAATTCGATATCCACGTAGTCAAAGCCTTCTCGGGCTGCGTGCATCAGCGTTTCAAGTCTCATTTGTTGTGTGCCAGAGAACCGGCCGCCTTGTGCTTCGCTCCGATTTGTAGCGATCAACGGGCGTTCGGTAGCATCTCTAATCTCGGAGAACGAAGATGCCGACTTCATCAAGTCGAATCGTATCTCGACAAGATCTGGATCATGCCGCTCCAATAGTCGAACGGATCTGACTGTTCTCTTGACGGTTTTCTCCATCACCGAAACACAGATCCTCGGCCGTATCAATGCTCTTCTTTCCTAGAGGCAATCATTGCGCTGAGGACGTCCAGAGCGACGTCGAGCGGAACCTGATCCGTCAGAAAGACCTCACCTATGGCCTTGGGTAATACCCACCGAACGCGCCCAGCCATTCTCTTCTTATCGCTATTCAATCGATCAACAATCTCACGTGGATCGATCGGGCATTCTATCAGTGTTGGAAGTCCCGCCATCTTGATTAGACGTTCTTGGTTCTCAACCATCTTATTGTCCGCGGCACCGAGTGTACAGGATATTCTCGCAGCGGCGGTCATGCCAACGGCAACTGCCTCGCCGTGAGTGTAGTATAAATAATCGGTCAGGGCTTCCAGAGCATGCCCGATAGTATGGCCATAGTTTAGGATCGATCTGACACCACGCTCCTTTTCGTCCTTTTCCACGATCCTGGCCTTGATCGCGCAGCATCGAGATACGATCTCGATCACGGCGTCAGTCGAAGCCTTAGAAAACGCATCTATTGTCGTTTCCAGAATATGAAAGAGCTCTGCATCAGCGATAATTGCATACTTTATGACTTCAGCCAGGCCAGAACGGAGTTCTCTCTCTGTGAGGGTTCGCAGAGTAGAGACGTCAGTCCAGACAAGCGTTGGCTGATGGAAGGCGCCTATGAGGTTCTTTCCTCGCGGGTGGTTGACTCCGGTCTTACCTCCGATGCTGCTATCAACTTGTGCAAGCAGCGTCGTAGGCACTTGGATAACCCGTATTCCACGCATGAATGTGGCTGCTGCGAATCCCGCAACGTCGCCGACTACGCCTCCGCCGACCGTGACTATTCCCGAGCTCCTGTCTAGGTCATTTTGTATGAGGCTGTCGCAGAGTGAGGTCACCGTTTGAAGTGACTTGGATTCCTCTTCATCATTGATTAGCGCGACGGAAACGTCGAAACCACTTGAATCCATGGAATCATGTACGACTTTGCCATAGTTCGGCCACAGCGTTGCGCCAGTGACGATCATCTCTTTGGATCCAAGTTCGAGTCGCTTCACAGCGTCCCCGAGTTTGCCCAGAGTCCCGTGCCCTATGACGATCTCGTAGGAGTGTTCGCCGAGCGACACCGGGATCTTGTTCAAGCGGACCGACCGCCTAACGGATGCTGCGACCGACCGCCTTCGCGACGGCTCCGAGTTCGTTCATCAAGCATGCGAGCTCCTTCAGGTCCAATTGTTGTTGAGAATCGGAAAGGGCAGTTTCAGGATTCGGATGAGCCTCAATCATGAGGCCGTCGGCTCCCGCAGCGACGGCCGCCTTAGCCATGGGTGCTACGAGATCTCTGGTCCCTGTGGCGTGACTTGGGTCAACAATGATTGGAAGATGTGTTTCTTTCCTCACAACAGGTACCGCTGAAAGATCCAGAGTGTTGCGTGTTGCCCTTTCGAATGTACGTATGCCGCGTTCGCAAAAAACAACATTCGGGTTTCCCTCCAGGAGGATGTACTCCGCAGCTTGCAGCCATTCCTCGATTGTAGTCATCATTCCACGTTTCAGAAGCACTGGCAGTCTTGACTTGCCGACAGCTCTAAGCAATGCAAAATTCTGCACGTTCCTCGCTCCGATCTGGAGCATGTCAGCATACTTGGCGACGAGATTGACTCTCTCGGGCTCGAGCACCTCAGTCACCACCGGCAAGCCTGTCTCCTCGCGCGCTTCCGCCAGCAGCTTGAGGCCTGGTTCACCCAATCCTTGAAACTCGTATGGTGAGGTTCGGGGTTTGAAAACGTCGCCTCGCAACAGCGAGGCCCCAAATTGCTTGGCAGCGCGGGCAACTTCTAGTAATTGTTCTCGTCCCTCAACCGAACATGGACCGGCTATGATTACGAGCTTGTCTGCTCCAAAGCGCGCTTTTCCAACTTCAACTATCGATGTCTTGCTCTGAAACTCTCGGCTGGCCAGTTGCGCCTTTGAAGTTGGGAAAACGATTCTTTCGGTGATGCCTGTTTCTCTGAGCCCATTGACTTCAGCTGAGGCTGGGTTTCGCTGGGTTACAAGTAGTGTCCGATCGCTCCAATTCACGATTCTTGCTTCAAACCCGTTCTTGTGCAAGAAATCGGCTGCTTGGGCAACTGCCTGATTGCCCGCGGTTCTTGGCATCACGACTATCAAATATTCCCTCTCCATGTCAGGCCTTTGAGTTCTCTTTCAGTTTGATGACTCTCTTTGCGGCATCTGCAATATGGTGCGCCGTTAGTCCGTGAATCTCCATGAGTTCACGTAGATCTCCGGATTCGCCGAACCTATCATGGATTCCAACCATCTCGATTGGAACTGGCTTGTCTCTGCACACAATTTCGGCGACAGTGCTTCCCAGCCCGCCGAGGATGTTGTGGTCCTCGGCAGTGATTATTGCTCCTGTCTTTCCTGCAATATCGGTTATTGCTGACGCGTCTGCAGGTTTGACGGTGTGCATCTCAACTATGGAGGCTCTGATTCCTTCTTTCTGCAGCAGGGATTCAGCCTCGAGTACTTCTTGGAGGAGGAAGCCTGCGGTTACTATTCCAACGTCTGGCCCGTCGCTGATGCGCCTCGCTCTGCCGATTCGAAATTCGTCGCTGTCATCGAAGATCTGTGGGATCTCGCCTCTCCCGAGTCTGATGTAGAATGGTCCGGGGTCTTCCACGGCTGAGCGCACGGTATGTCTCATCTCTGAGAGGTCAGCGGGAAGCACGAGAGTGGTCCCGGGGATGGTCCTGATGAGCGCGATGTCCTCGAAGCATTGATGTGAGGCCCCGTCAGCGGACGGCGAGATACCCGAGTGCGACGCGATCATCTTAACGTTCAGACGGTCGCGAGCGACGGTGTTTCTGATTTGTTCCCAAGCCCGTCCAGCCAGAAACATCGCATATGTGCTGACTACAGGTATCTTTCCTGCTGACGCGAGTCCGGCGGCAGTCCCTATGATGTCCTGCTCACTGATTCCAAGATTGAAGTATCGCTCGGGAAATGTCTCGAACGCGCTCACTCCGGTGGACTTGCCGAGATCGCCTGTGATCACAACGAGGTTCTTGTGCTCTTTGCCGAGTTCGACAAGAACCTTGCCGAGTTCTTTCCTCAATGACGACATTTCAATCCCTCATGCGATGTGTCGCTTTCTCCACGTGCCAAGCCAAGGACTAGCTCAATTCCTCCATTGCCCAGTCCAAATCCTCTTCACTGAAGGAAATGTTGTGCGAGTTCGCGTCTCCTTCTAGGAAAGAGAGGCCCTTGCCCTTGACCGTTCGGGCAATTATAACGGTCGGACGGTCAGTAGTCCATTCAGCGACATCAAAGGAATGATGAATCTGCATGAAATTGTGGCCATCAATCTCAAGAACTTGCCAACCGAATGATCGCCATTTTCGATCAAGAGGTTCTTTCTTCTTGATCCTCTCTGTGGCGTCATCGGACTGGACTCCGTTCCGGTCAATAATCACTGTGACGTTCGAAAGGCCCAGGTGGCTTGCAGTCATAGCGGCCTCCCAGATCTGGCCTTCGTCACACTCTCCGTCCCCAGTTATGGCGAACACTCGGTAGTTCTTGCCATCCAGCCTTGCGGCAAGAGCCATGCCGTTAGCGATCGACAGGCCCTGGCCGAGCGATCCCGTCGAGACATCGACTCCCGGAGTCACTCGCGTCGGATGCCCTTGCAGTATGCTCCCAGTCTTGCGAAGGGAGGCGAGTATGTCTTGATTGAAGTATCCCGCATGCGCCAGCGTCGCGTAGAGCGTTGGGGCCGCATGACCTTTGGAGAGTACCAGTCTGTCTCGATCTGGCCAGTTCGGCTCGTCGGGTTTGTGATTCATCCGATCAAAGTACAACGATACTAGGACCTCTACGCAGGACAAGGAGGGTCCCAGGTGTCCGGTCTTGGCGCTCTGTATCATAGCGACGACGTCACGCCTGACTTGTTGGGCTATCTCCGTTAGGGACTGAAGTCCATCGTTTGAGACCTCGAGGCTTGCAGACAATCCATTTTGTTTAGTATCTTTCATGATAACCACCTTCACCGCTCGTCCAATTGGGGTTGGGCGGGCTAGTATCGATAATAATAGAAGGCAAAGCTCACTACACGCGCAAAGAATGCAGACGCCGCATCTGTTCGCATGAGCTTCGCCCTTGGTCGAAAGTTGGACGGCTAGACGCGCGTTTACGTACTTAAAGGCATTTGTCGTGATCCGATACGTGGCCGTCAGTGGCTACTTTTTCGTGCGAATCTTTGGGAGGGTTCCTCCAGTTTATGAGCGAGAATGCTGCATCTCGCGGCCAGTCGATTGACTTTGGCGTGGATCAAGACGGTTTCTGAGGACAAGGCCACTGGTGACTTGAAGCGCACATACGAAGAGGTGTTGCGAGCACGTGGCAAGATTTCCAACATCATGCGGGTACAAAGCCTCAACCCCAATGCATTGAGGTCTTTTCTCGAACTCTACGTGAGCCTAGTGTATGGCAAGTCGGGTTTGAGCAGAGGCGAGCGAGAGATGATCGCAACGGCCATTTCCGCTCACAACCGGTGCGATTACTGTGTATCACACCACGGGGAAGCCCTGAGGTTCTACTTGAAGAATGGAGATCAGCTGGAAGCCTTCAAACAGGGCGAGCTACCTGAGAGAATCGAAAAAAGAGCTAAGGCTCTGATTAATTATGCGCTGAAGCTGACCATCGAGCCCCGATCAGCTGTGAGTGAGGATCTGGAGGCATTGCGAAGGATCGGAATCAGCGATTCCGAGATCCTCGATCTGGTCTTACTGACGGCATACATGAATTATGTGAACCGGATAGCGCAGGGACTGGGCGTCGAGCACGACGAACAAGAAGCTCGAGGATACAAGTACTAGGCAGCAAAATCCTTTTCACGTCCGTCCCTTTTGATCAACGGCAGGGCCCGTAGCTCAGTCAGGTAGCACCGGGGAAACATGCTCGGTGAAGCTTTTGCTTACCGGCGACGGATTCGCAGAATTCGCTGTTGCACAGGAAGATGAGCTTCTGTAATGTGCCCAGAACAAGGTCAGAGCTTGATCGACGTGTCCTCTTTGATAGTTCTGAGAACGATTACGGTTTCTGTTCCAGCGACCCCTTCGATCTCGCCTATCTTGTCAAGTATCTGTGCCAGCTGTTCTGAAGTGCCTGTCCTCATCTTGACGATGGAATAGTAGGCGCCGGTCACATCATAGATCTCGCAGATGTCCTCGAAGCTCGCTAGTTGAGCGAGCATCTTAGGGTAGGACCGGGGTTCCGCCTTGACTAGCGCGAAGGCGGTAACTTGCTTGCCCACACTTTGGGGGTTCACAATTGCCCTGAAGGCCTTGATGATTCCGCTCTTCTGGAGTTTCTTGACCCTGACGAAGATGGTGGCCTCGCTTGTTCCGACCTCTTTGGCGATCTCCTTGAATGAGATTCGTGCGTGCTCTTGTAGCCTCCTGAGGATCGCCTTGTCAATGTCGTCCAGTTCCGGCAAGACTCTCAACGTAGAGCTGACAGGATGGACTATATCAAGAATTCTTACTCTGGAAGGCCAGTTGGATGCGGAATCATTCGGCTCGGCCTAAGGCTTATTAATGAATCACTAGCAGGTATGCGGCTGTAATCACGAATACGTTAGCAAACAGGTGAAAACAGCTTGGTGGAACGAGTTGTTCTTGCGTACTCGGGGGGCCTCGACACATCGGTGGCGATCCCCTGGATCAAGGAGAAGTACGATGCGGAAGTCGTTACCGTGACGGTGGACGTGGGCCAAGGTGACGACCTCCACGCGATCGAGCAGAAGGCGCATAAAGTTGGTGCCGTTCAACACTACTGTGTCGACGTGAAGCGGGAGTTTGTTGAAGACTATGTCTTCGCAGGAATCAAGGCCAATGTAATGTATGAGGGCAAGTATCCGCTCAGCACCGCCTTGGCGCGGCCGCTGATCGTCGCGAAGCTTGTTGAGATTGCTCGCAAAGAGAACGCGACTGCAGTAGCGCATGGATGTACGGGCAAGGGCAATGATCAGGTCAGATTCGATGTGGGTATCAGGTCCCTAGCGCCCGGCCTCAAGATCATAGCTCCGATTCGCGAGTGGAACATGACAAGGGCTGAGGAGATCAAGTATGCAAATCGGAACGGCATCCCGGTTCCTGTGAACCTAGAGAGGCCATATAGCATCGACCAGAACATGTTCGGGCGATCAATCGAAGCAGGCGTTCTTGAGGATCCGAACCACGAGCCGCCCCCAGAAGTATACGAGTGGACCGTTCCGCCAGAGAAGGCACCTGATGAGCCGGAATATCTCGAGATTGAGTTCGACGGGGGCAAACCGGTGGCTCTGAACGGAGGCTCTCTGAGCCCAGTCAAGATGATCGAGAACCTAAACGCAATCGCAGGACGCCACGGCGTCGGAAGAATAGATCATCTCGAAGACCGTCTCGTCGGAATAAAGTCCAGAGAAGTATACGAGTGCCCTGCTGCCACCGTACTGCTGGAGGCTCACCGCGATCTCGAGAAGGCTGTGATGACGAGGCATGAGGTGGCGTTCAAGCAGCAAGTAGAACAGCAATGGGCGTTCCTAGTCTACGCCGGACTCTGGTACGAACCACTGCGCGAAGACCTAGACGCCTTCATAGAGAAGACACAGGAGCGAGTGACGGGCACCGTCCGCATGAAACTCTACAAGGGGCTTGCCAGCGTCGTGGGACGCTCGTCACCGCTGTCGCTGTATGATGCAAATCTCGCGACGTACGAGGCGGGCTCGAAGTTCCAGCAGGGATGGTCGGTCGGATTCATTGAGATCTGGGGCCTCCCTACAAGAGTTGCGTACAACGTGAAATCCAAGACGAAGCTGGATGCTCCACGCATCGGTCCTAAAATGGCAAGCCAACGCGAACCGAGTCACTAGGCCCAGTACCTGAAGCTCGCATATTACGCACAGAAGGACGGTGGGCTCTGGAGAGAAGGATGCGGTCATCCCGAAAAGAGACCGCCACCAACCCAACGGCCTCGAAGCAAAGCGATTAATCAGATGGTCAGCATCTAATCCAGAGGGAGTTCCGTGTCTTCACTGTACCGAGCTTCAAGACTCGGGCCAGCCCAAAGAGAGGCCAAGCGATTCGTCTCCAGCATCGAATCCGACAAGTGCCTTTTCGAACCCGTGGTCGAGATTAATCAAGCACACGTCGTCATGCTGGGAAGAAGAGAGATCATCCCTCGGAAGCATATGCGCAAGCTCCTGCGAGCGCTCGCAAAAATTCGCAGTATGCCCAAGTCTCCTGAAGCTGAGGATGTGCACGTTGCAATCGAGGAGGCGGTGATTAGACGAGCGGGCGAGTCTGCTGGCGGGTACCTTCAGCTCGCGAAGAGCCGAAACGATCAAGTTGCAAGCGCCATACGCATGCGGCTCCGAAGCGAAGTTCTCCAGATCATGGACTTACTCATCGATCTTCTCGCTGAACTACAGAAAACCATCAGAAAACACTGCAAGACGCTGATGATCGGCAGGACGCATATGCAGCCTGCTGAACCAATAACCTACGGTCACTACCTGATGGCTTTCCACGACGCCATCTTACGTGATCTTCAGAGACTTGAAGAGTTCTACGTTCGGCTTAACTTGTCACCAATGGGCGGATGCGCTCTCGCCGGCACCAGCATCCCAATCGACCGTCGTATGGTTGCAACCCTCTTGGGGTTTGACGGTCTAGTCGAGAACTCCTTAGACGCAGTAGGCTCAAGAGATTTCGCGCTTGAGTTCCTAGCTAACATGTCACAACTAGCCGTAGACATCAGCAGACTCACGGAGGACTTCA
>Ga0315282_10014979_pt1 | contig 11493 bp, 11 predicted proteins | sample YL17G07_20_MG_FD_203693 | JGI IMG/M metagenome (GOLD analysis project Ga0315282, IMG submission 203693) | Sediment microbial communities from Yellowstone Lake, YNP, Wyoming, USA - YL17G07_20 | ecosystem: Environmental > Aquatic > Freshwater > Lake > Sediment | place: USA: Wyoming | collected...
CCCCCCACCCAGCCCTGTATGGGTGCCGGGAAAGGCCGGGCCCTCCGGCCCCGACTTTCCCGGCAACAAATTAAAAACATAAGGGGTTGGGGGAGGAGGTTTGGGGGAGGGAGGCAGGGGCCGTGGGCCCCTGGCCCCCTCCCCCAAAAACCATATAACTTATGCTGAAAATCATCGTCTGCATCAAGCAGGTGCCCGAGACCCAGGAAGTGCGCCTGGACCCGGTGACCCACACCCTGAAGCGGGAGGGCATCGCGGCCATCATCAATCCCTTTGACCTCTACGCCCTGGAGGAAGGTCTGCGAGTGAAGGAGTCCCAGGGCGGCCGGGTCACGGTGCTTACCATGGGTCCGCCCCAGGCCGAGGCGGCCCTGCGCGAGGCCCTGGGCTACGGGGCCGACGCCGCGGTGCTCCTGTCGGACAAAGCCTTTGCCGGGGCCGACACCTGGGCCACCGCCCTGACCCTGGCCCGGGCCATCGACAAGCTGGGGGGCGCGGACCTCATCTTCTGCGGCAAGCAGGCCATCGACGGCGACACCGCCCAGGTGGGGCCCATGCTGGCCACGGTGCTGGACCTCCCCTACGCCGCCTGGGCCCGGAAGCTGACCTTCGGCGAGGGCGGCGCCCTCACGGTGGAGCGCCTGCTGGACCACGGCTACGACGCGGTGGAGGTGAGCCTCCCGGCCCTCATCACCGTGGTCAAGGAGATCAACGAGCCCCGGGTGCCCTCCTTCAAGGCCAAGCTCAAGGCCAAGAAGGAACCGGTGCCGGTCTGGGGCCCGGCGGACCTGGGCCTGGCGCCGGAGGAAGTGGGCCTGGCCGGCTCTTTCACCCAGGTGGTGAAGGTCTTTCCGCCGCCGGCCCGGGGCCAGTCCGAAACCTGGGAAGGCCACTCCCCCGAGTTGGCCGCCCGCCTCTGGCGGCGGTTGAAAGAGATGTCCAAGGCCGCGGTGTAGAGCCGGCGCCCATGCCAGCTTTTGAACCGCCGAGGGCGGCGGTTCTACATTTTTTCTCGTTCCCAGGCTCATGCTTGGGAACGCCCTTTTGACCAAAGCTCCGGCTTTGGAAACGGTAGGGGCACAGCTTGCTGCGCCCCCGGATAGCGCAGGCTAAAGCCTGCGGCTACATTTTCTATTTTTATTGATTGCCGGTGCTCGGAGCCGGAACTGCGGCATGCCTCTACAAGAAGAGTTTGAAGCCCTCGGCAACCGGTTTTTTCGCTGGCGCAGTTACCTGCCGCTCTTCATGGGCGCCTTATTTTTTGCGGCTTTGTTGAGTCAACCATATTCCGCGGCTGAGCCCAGCTCCGACCGCCCGTGGCAAATGGGCTGCCTGCTGGTCTCCCTGGCCGGCCTCGTTATTCGGTTCTTTACGGTGGGCTTTGCGCCCCGGGGGACCTCGGGGCGCAACACCCGGGGGCAGGTGGCTGATTCTCTGAACATTTCTGGGCTGTATTCCGTGGTCCGGAATCCCCTTTACCTGGGTAATTTCATTATCTGGCTGGGATTGGCCTTGTTCATTAAAATATGGTGGGTGATTTTGATAGTTATTTTAGCCTTCACCCTATTCTATGAAAGAATAATATTTGCCGAGGAGAATTTTTTACGGGAAAAATTCGGGGCAACCTTCTTGGATTGGGCTAAAATAACCCCGGCCATTATTCCCCGGCTGAAGAATTGGCGGCCGCCAGCCCTCTCTTTTTCCTGGAAATCGGCGCTAACGCGGGAGTATTCCTCCTTCTTTGCCACCATAGCTTCTTTTACGGTTTTAGCAATAATCCGGGACAGCCTGCAAAAGGGAACCCTGGTTTTAGATAAAACCTGGCTAATGATTTTCATCATCAGCCTGATCATCTATCTGACCATCAGGACCCTGAAGAAAAAGACCGAAATATTAAGTACGGTAGACCGATAATTTTATTTAAAACCGATTAAGAGATTTTGGTAATGTCGGCGGGCACGGAGGCCCGCCCTACCGATAACCAAAAACTGAAAACCGTACCAAAATGAGCCTGATATTTTACCCGGAAAAATGCATTGCCTGCGGCGCCTGCGTGGAGGCCTGCCCTTTCGGGGTCCTGCGTCTGGAGGGGGAGAGCCTGGCCATCGGCGAGGGCTGCAACCTCTGCGGCGCCTGTGTGGAGGTCTGCGAGGTGGCGGCCCTGGCGGTGCCGGAAGTGGCAGGCCCGGCGCCTCGGCCCGGGGTGCCGCCCGACGGGGTCTGGGTCTTTGCGGAGCAGCGAGGCGGCAGCCTGGCGCCGGTGACCCTGGAGCTCCTGGGGGAAGCCCGGCGCCTGGCCGAGGACTTGAACGCGAAGGTGGCCGCGCTGCTGCTGGGGGACGGGGTGGCGAACCTGGCGCCGGCCTTGCTGGCCGCCGGGGCCCACAAGGTCTACCTGGCGGAGCACCCCTTTCTCAAGGATTTCCTGGAAGAGCCCTATGCCGCGGCGTTGACGGAGCTGGCCCGGAAGTTCCAGCCGGAGATCATTCTGGCCGGAGCCACCTATCTGGGCCGGGCCTTCATCCCCCGGGTGGCCGCGGCCCTGAAGACCGGCCTCACCGCGGACTGCACCGCGTTCGCCATCGACCCGGAAAGACGCCTGCTGCTCCAAACCCGCCCGGCCTTCGGCGGCAACATCATGGCCACCATCATTACCCCCCGCACCTATCCCCAGATGGCCACCGCCCGGCCCGGGGTCTTTAAGGCGCGGCCCCCGGAAGCCAAAGCCCGCGGCCGGGTGCTCCCGGTGGAGGTGGCGGCCCTGGCGCGGCCTTCCCGCAGCCGGTTTGTGGCCACCGTGGCGGAGATCAAGGAAAGGGTGCCCTTGAATGCCGCGGAGGTCATCGTGGCCGGGGGCCGGGGCTTGAAAGAGGCCAAGAACTTCCGTTTGCTGGAGGAACTGGCGGACCTGCTGGGCGGCGCCGTGGGGGCAACCCGGGGAGCCGTGGACGCGGGTTGGATCCCTTACAATCACCAGATCGGCCAGACCGGCAAGACCGTCTCCCCCAAGCTCTACATCGCCTGCGGCATTTCCGGCGCGGCCCAGCACCTGGTGGGGATGCAGTCCTCCGACTTCATCGTCGCCATCAACAAGGACCCCGGGGCGCCCATCTTCCAGGTGGCCGACGTGGGTCTGGTGGGGGACCTGTTCGAGATCGTCCCGGCCCTGATCCAGGAAATCAAGAAAGACCGGGGCTGGTGAGGAGGCAGCATCCCCCCGGCGCAGTTGTAGGCGGCTGCCTCCGGGACCGGGTAATGTGAAAAAAAGTATAATAAACCTCTTTCAATTTCTGTAAAATCGTTTTATGTAATCACATTTAGGGAACCTGATTTTAAGGCCGATGATCGCCTTCCGGGGTCCTTTTAAACTATAAGTTCGCAGCCGCGGGATTTTGGATGAAAAGGTAGCGCCGGCGCCCTCGCCGGCGCTTGAACCGCCGAGGGCGGCGGTTCTACATTTTCATCGTTCAATGCGGCCCTCATGGGGAAGTGGACCACTAGCCTGTGTCTGCACCGGCAAGACGCCTGGGCCGCCGGGAAAAGGCGAGTTGGATATAAGCGAGGTTACCTGAACCCAACCGGTCCTGGTTTTAATGAGATGGCTGAGACGAACCGAGTAGCTTTGGTAACCGGCGGGGCCCGCGGCATCGGCCGGGCCATCGCGGCTTCCCTGGCCCGGCCCGGGTGGACCATCTATCTCAATGATGTGGCCCTGGGCCAGGATGCGGCCGCCACCGCCCAAGAGGTCGCGGCCCGGGGGGCCGCGGCCCGCCTGCTGGAGTTCAACGTGGCCGACGCCGCCGCGGTCAGCCAGGGCGTGGACGAGATTATCAAAGAAAGCGGCCGCATCGATATCCTGGTGAACAACGCCGGCATTACCCGGGACAATCTGATCGTGCGCATGAAAGAAGAAGAATGGGATGCAGTGCTCGCGGTCAATCTCAAAGGCGCCTACAACTGCATCCGGGCTGTGAGCAAGCCCATGGTCAAACAACGGTTTGGGCGCATCATCAACATCGCCTCCGTGGTGGGGGTGATGGGAAATCCCGGCCAGGCCAACTATGTGGCTTCCAAGGCGGGGCTCATCGGGCTCACCAAGACCGTGGCCCGGGAACTGGCTTCCCGCAATATCACGGTCAACGCGGTGGCCCCCGGTTTCATCCAAACCGAGATGACCGAGGCCCTGCCGGAGAATACCAAGGCCCAGTTGCTGGCCCTGATCCCTTTGAGCCGCTTCGGCACCCCCGAAGAGGTGGCCCGGGCCGTGGTTTTCCTGGCCGCCGAGGACTCGGCTTACATCACTGGCCAGGTGCTGCATGTCAACGGCGGAATGCTGATGGTTTAAGAAAACAGGAGGGTGCTTGTCAATGGGTGCAATTGAAGAGAAGGTGATTGACATAATCGTGGACAAATTAGGGGTGGAACGCGCCGAGGTCATCCCCGAAGCAGTGTTCGTGGATGACCTGGGGGCCGATTCCCTGGACCTGGTGGAATTGATCATGGCCATGGAAGAAGAATTCGGCACCGAAATCGCCGACGACGAAGCCGAAAAGCTGAGGACCGTCCAGGATGTCATCAGTTTCATCACCGCCCGGGCGGCCTGAGCCGGAAGTCATCGCCATTGCCTGTGATCACGCCGGCTACTATCTGAAAAAAGAAATCTTCCAGCTGTTACAGGAACTCAAGACCCCGGTTATTGATCTCGGCTGCGCCAGCCCCGAGGAATCGGTGCACTACCCCCTCTACGGCAAGAAGGTGGTGGAGGCCATTCTGGCGCGGCCCCACGCCCGAGGGATTTTGATCTGCGGCACCGGGTTGGGCATGAGCATTGTGGCCAACCGCTTCCCCGGCATCCGGGCGGCCCTTTGTCATGATATGTATACGGCAATTATGAGTCGACGTCATAATGACTCCAACTTACTGGTCATGGGGGGTCGGGTCATCGGCCCGGACCTGGGTAAAGAGATCGTGCGCACCTGGCTCAACACCTCCTTCGAAGGCGGCCGCCACCAGGAGCGCCTGGATCTCCTGGAGCGTCTGACCCAAGGGGCTCTCCTGCCATCAGGAGCCAAATAATGGACTTTATGGACGACCTGGCCCGCACTGATCCTGAGATTTACGCGGTTATTGAGCGGGAGTTGCAGCGTCAACTGCATAAACTGGAGATGATCGCGTCGGAGAATTTCGTCAGCGCCGCGGTTCTCCAGGCCCAGGGCTCCATCCTGACCCACAAGTACGCCGAGGGTTATCCGGGGCGGCGCTTTTACGGCGGCTGTGAGTTCGTGGACACCGCCGAAAACCTGGCCCTGAGCCGGGTGAAGGAACTGTTCGGGGCGTCCTTCGCCAACGTCCAGCCCCACTCCGGCACCCAGGCCAACATGGCGGTGTATTTTTCCTACCTCAAGCCGGGTGACGCCATCATGGGCTTGGACCTGGCCCATGGGGGGCATTTGAGCCACGGGGCCTCGGTAAATTTTTCCGGCCGCCTCTACCGCACCATCACTTACGGGGTGGACCGGCAAACCGAGCAAATCGACTTTGACAAGGTGGCGGAGACAGCCCGCAGCCAGCGTCCCAAGATGATCATCGCCGGGGCCAGCGCCTATCCCCGGGTGCTCAATTTCAACCGCTTTGCCGAAATCGCCCGGGAGGTGGAAGCCTACCTGCTGGTGGACATGGCCCATATCGCGGGGTTGATCGCCGCCGGCGTCCATCCCAGCCCGGTGCCGGTGGCCGACTTCATCACCTCCACCACCCACAAGACCTTGAGGGGTCCCCGGGGCGGCCTCATCCTGGCGAAGGAGCAATACGGCAAAACCCTGGACAGCCAGATCTTCCCCGGCATGCAGGGTGGCCCCCTGATGCACATCATCGCGGCCAAGGCCGTGGCCTTCAAGGAAGCGTTGGCACCCTCCTTCAAGCGCTACCAGGAACAGATTGTGGCCAACGCCCGCACCCTGGCCCGGGAGTTCCTCAAGCGGGGCTACCGCCTGGTGTCCGGGGGCACCGACACCCACCTGATCCTGGTGGACCTGGCCCCCACCGGGCTCACCGGCAAGGAGGCCGAAGAGACTCTGGACCTGGCCGGCATTACCGTGAACAAAAACGCCATTCCCTTTGACTCCCGGCCGCCCACCATCACCAGCGGCATCCGGTTGGGCACCCCGGCCCTGACCACCCGGGGCATGAAGGAGCCGGAGATGACAGTCATCGCCGACTTCGTGCACCAGGCCCTGAGCGCCTCCAAGGACCAGGCCCGCCTCCTTAAGCTGGAGGCCCAGGTGCGGGACCTGTGCCGCAATTTCCCCCTGTTCGCCGATGAATGGTTGCTGGAAAATCCCCCGTCGTCTTGCGCCGCCCACCGTTGATAACGTTTTTGGTTTTCTTTTTCCCTCTCTTAACCCTGCATTCTCCATCTTTCCAGTCTTGGCGTAGGGTGCGTCTTACGCACCATAGCCCTGATTGGGATATTTCTTCTAGAATAGAACAGCCTGGTACCATTTGCTATTTAACTATTTTTATTGGAAAATAATCCCATGCGCTGCCCCTATTGCCACAGCACCAACAACAAGGTCATCGATTCCCGGCCCAGCCGGGAGGCCAACGCCATCCGGCGGCGGCGGGAATGCCTCCACTGCCACCGGCGCTTCACCACCTACGAGCAGGTGCAAGAGACCATGCCCCTAATCGTCAAGAAGGACGGACGCCGGGAACCCTTCCAGCGCTCCAAGGTCTACGAGGGCATCACCAAGGCCTGCGAGAAGCGGCCGGTCTCCATCGACGCCATCGAAAACTTCCTGGACGCCCTGGAACGGGAGATGCTGGAGAGCGGCCAGCGGGAAGTGGCCTCCTCCTGGCTGGGGGAGCGGGTCATGGCCCAACTGCGCCTGTGGGACGAAGTGGCCTACGTGCGCTTCGCTTCGGTTTACCGACACTTCACCGACGCCACCGACTTCATGGAGGAAATCCGCCACCTCCTGGCCAGCCGGAAAGAGGAGAAGGGTAAGGATTGAAGCGATAATTTGAGGGGAGGGACGGGGCATACAATCGCCCTCCCCTCAAACTCCCCTCCCCACCCCCTGTATGGGCCGGGGAAGGCGGGCCGTTGGCCCGACTTCCCTGGCCAGAAAAAATCTTAAGGGGTTGGGGGAGGGGGTTTGGAGGAGGGTGGCAGGGGCCACTTACGAAAAAGCCCCTGGCCCCCTCCCCCAAAAAGTACATTTATGAATAATATTGACGCATCTTACATGAAGCTGGCCCTGAAATTGGCGGCTAAAGGGGCGGGCTGGGTCTCCCCCAACCCCATGGTGGGCGCGGTGCTGGTTCAGCAGGGCCAGGTGGTGGGCCGGGGCTATCACCGCCGGGTCGGGGCGCCCCACGCCGAGGTGGAGGCCCTGCGCCGGGCCGGGGACGCGGCCCGGGGGGCCGACCTCTACGTCACCCTGGAGCCCTGCAACCACCACGGCCGCACCCCGCCCTGCACCCGGGCCATCCTTGCGGCCGGGGTGCGCCGGGTGATCATGGCCACCCCGGACCCCAACCCCAGGGTGGCGGGCCAGGGCGCGGCCTTCCTGTCGTCCCACGGGGTGGAGGTGGAGGCGGGGGCGCTGGCGGAGGAGGCCCGGCGGCTGAACGAAGCCTGGTTCAAGTGGACGGAAACCGTGCTGCCTTTCGTCATTGCCAAAGCGGCCTGTTCCCTGGACGGCAAGATCGCCACCGCCGGCGGCGAGTCCCAGTGGCTCACCGGGGAGGCGGCCCGGGCCTTCGGCCACCGCCTGCGCCACGAATGCGACGCCATCCTGGTGGGCATCGACACCGTCCTGGCCGACGACCCCCAGCTCACGACGCGGCTGGGGAGAGGACGAAAGATGGTTGGGGGAGAGGGCCAGGGGCTTTTTCGTAAGTGGCCCCTGCCACCCTCCCCCAAACCCCCTCTCCCAACCCCTTATGGTTATGGTGGCACAGGCGTCCCGCCTGTGCATTGGCAGGGAAGGTCGGTCAAAGATATGGAACAGCCGTCCCCGGCTGCGCTTTCAGAAAAAACCAGGCAGAATCGCCGATTTTCCGAACTTACAGAAAACCGAAAACCGAAAACAGAAAACAGTGGTAAGGATCCCATCAGAGTCGTCCTGGACAGCCGCCTGCGGATTCCGTTGACCGCCCGCCTCCTGCACCTGGACTCCCCGGCCCCCACCTGGGTGGCCTGCACCGAAGGCGCACCGAAAGATAAAATGAAGGCCCTGAAGGAACTTGGGGCCGAGGTGCTGGTACTACCCGCGGCACCGGAATCTGGAAGGGTATCGCTGCCAGCCCTGCTAAAACTCCTGGGCCGGCAACAGGTGCAAAGCCTCCTGGTGGAGGGCGGCGCCGAGGTCCTGGGGGCCTTCTTCGAAGCGAAGCTGGTGGACAAGTTTTACTTCTTCTACGCCCCGCTATTCCTGGGCGGCCAGGAGGCTCCAGGCGTCCTGGGCGGCCGGGGCATCGCCCACCTGAAGGATGCCAAGCAGGCACTAAATCTCACCAGTCGAAAGATCGGTCCAGACTTGCTAATCACGGGATACTTGTGAGTAGCAAGGTGCGCAGGGCGCACCCTACATTGATCAAAGGTTTGGTTTCAACCCCATTTCAGGGGGTTGGGAGGGGAGTTTGAGGGGAGGGCGGGGGATTCGTTATCCCCCGGCCCTCCCCTCAAATTTCTTCTACCTCTTCCCTGGCAACGGCTCCTTGAGGGCGGCGATGAAATCGCCGTTTTGTAAGGGCCGTTCGCGAACGGCCCCTACTTCCCCCGAAGGCACCATTTTATAGATAACACCATGCTGTGAATTTAAGTTTAATGTTTTAATATTTATGACAATGAGGCATAGCTATGAAATATTCTGGTTTTATTCTTGTTGTCCTTGGATTAATTATCCGAGCTTGGATTAGGCGAAATTATATTCTTGCGAGACCAGGAGACCATCCGTCACTTTTTTGGAACCAACGCTTAGCTACTTTTTTACTTGTCTTACCATTTATAATATTAATTATTGGGATAATTATTTGCTTTCTTTATTCAATGAAATTAGGTTTTATTTCATTGGGAATGGCTCTCTTAGGCGTCATACTTTTCTAAGAATTATTTGCTTCAATGATAATAATTAGGCACTATAGCGTCGTAGGGCGCGTCTTACGCGCCATTGTTGGTGCGTAAGACGCACCCTACACTTTTCATTCCCATTTCAGGGGGTTGGGAGGGGAGTTTGAGGGGAGGGCGATTGTAAGCCCCGGCCCTCCCCTTAAATTTCTTCTACTTCTTTCCTCGCAGCGGCTCCTTGAGGGCGGCGATGAAATCGCCGTTTTGTAGGGGCCGTTCGCGAACGGCCCCTACTTCCCCCGAAGCGGAGCCTTAAGTGCCGCGATGAAATCGCCGACCTCAAGGAGCAATTCTTGTAATCCCTTCTCTTTCACCTTGGCCACCCTTTGCACGATGGCGCTGCCCACCACCACCCCGTCCACGTAGGGGGCCAGGCTCGCCACCTGTTGTGGGGTGGAGATGCCGAAGCCCACGGCCAGGGGGCACTTCACCAGGGAGCGCACTTCCGTGAGCGCGGCCACCAGGTCCGGGGGCAATTGGGTGCGAGCCCCGGTGATGCCGGTGACCGACACGTAGTAAAGGAACCCCTTGGTTAGGCGGCCCATCTTTCTGATGCGGGCCGCGCCGCTGGTGGGCGCGGCCAGGAAGATGGCGGCCACCCCGGCCTGGGCCGCAGCCGCTCTCCAGGGTCCGGCTTCCTCCGGCGGCAGGTCCGGGATGATGAAGCCATCCACCCCCTGGGTCGCGGCCTCGCTGGCGGTTCGCTCCAGGCCGTACTGGAGGATGGGGTTGTAATAGCCCATAAGGATCAGGGGGATATCCGTTTCCCGGCGCAATTCCCCCGCCAGTTTTAAGACGTCGGTGAGGTGCACCCCGCCCTGCACCGCCCGGGTGCTGGACGCCTGGATGGTGGGGCCGTCGGCCAGGGGGTCGGAGAAGGGAACGCCCAGCTCCAGCAGGTCCGCCCCCCGGGCGGCGATGGTGCGGGCCAGGGCCCGGGTGGTGGCCAGGTCCGGGTCGCCGGCGGTGATGAAGGGGATGAGGGCCTTTTCCCCTCGCGCCTTTAGCCGTCGAAATACCGCCTCAATGCGTCGCACTGTTCACCCCCACGGGACATTGCCAACAGCACGGGCGAGACGCCTGTGCCACCAAATTATATTGCGTCACCGGACACCTCCAGGGCCTCGGCCACTGCGTCCACGTCTTTGTCGCCCCGGCCGGAGAGATTGACGATGATGATATCGTCGGCAGTATACTGGGGGGCCAGCTGCCGCAGATAGGCCACGGCATGGGCGCTCTCCAGGGCGGGCAGGATGCCCTCGGTGCGGGACAGCAAGGTAAAGCCTTCCAGGGCCTCGGCGTCCGTCACCGCCACGTATTCGGCCCGGCCCGTATCCTTGAAGTAAGAGTGCTCCGGACCCACCCCGGGGTAATCCAGCCCTGGGGCCAGGGAATGGGCCTCCTGGATATTGCCCCAGGCGTCTTGTAAGAGATAGCTGAAAGCGCCGTGCAGCACCCCTTCGGTGCCGGCCACCAGGGTGGCGGAGTGGTGGTGGCTGGCGAGGCCGTGGCCCGCGGCCTCCACCCCTACGAAGCGCACCGGTTCGTCATAAAACGCATGAAAGAGGCCCATGGCGTTGCTGCCGCCGCCCACGCAGGCCACCAGGCAGTTGGGCAGCCGGCCGGTGTGCCGCCGCAGCTGCGCCCGGGCCTCCCGGCCGATGACCGCCTGAAAATCCCGGACGATCATGGGGTAAGGGTGCGGCCCCCCCACGGAGCCCAGGACGTAATGGGTGTGGCGCACGTTGGTGACCCAGTCCCGGATGGCGTCGTTCATGGCGTCCTTCAACGTCCGGCTGCCCGATTCCACCGGCACCACCTTCGCCCCCAGCAGGCGCATGCGGATGACGTTGAGGCGCTGGCGGCGGATGTCTTCGGTGCCCATGTAGATGTCGCAGGTAAGCCCCAGCAGGGCCGCCACCGTGGCGGTGGCCACCCCGTGCTGGCCAGCGCCGGTCTCGGCAATAAGCCGCCCCTTGCCCATGCGCCGGGCCAGCAACCCCTGGCCCAGGGTGTTGTTGATCTTGTGGGCCCCGGTGTGAGCCAGGTCTTCCCGCTTGATAAAGATTTGAGGGCCGCCCAGAGCCGCAGTCAGGTGCCGGGCAAAATAAAGGGGAGTGGGCCGGCCCACATAGTCCCGCAAATACCAGGACAGCTCCCGGCGAAACTCCTTCTCGCGGCTGATCTTGCGATACGCCTCTTCCAACTCCAACAGGGCCGGCATCAGGGTCTCCGGCACAAACCGACCCCCATACCGCCCATACCTGCCATGCCGATCCGGTAGCAAAATAAAACCTCCTCAAGATTTAGGGGGGATGGCGAGGCTCGCCATCCCCCAAACCCTTGTGGGTTTGGTTTGT
>Ga0315282_10014980_pt1 | contig 11493 bp, 8 predicted proteins | sample YL17G07_20_MG_FD_203693 | JGI IMG/M metagenome (GOLD analysis project Ga0315282, IMG submission 203693) | Sediment microbial communities from Yellowstone Lake, YNP, Wyoming, USA - YL17G07_20 | ecosystem: Environmental > Aquatic > Freshwater > Lake > Sediment | place: USA: Wyoming | collected...
ATGGGTTACTGGGCTGGAAGGGCTGGCCCGGAAAGTGTCTCTTCCTCTTGGTAGCGGGGGGGAGATTCGAACTCCCGACAGGCGGATTATGGTTCCCAGAAATCGCCAGTTCTGGGCAATGGAAAGTGTCGGGTGCGCGCAAGGAGAGTCATCCCAAGCCAAGTCGTGCCACGCTCTTGCGACGACGTACTCCAAGAGTCATGAGTTTGCTTGACTTGCCGTGCCTGCAATTCGCTGCCCCCGTTTCTGTCCCCGCTAGCGGATTGGCGCCTGTTCGAAGGACGTTCCTGGAACGCCAGCGCGGCCCCCGGTCCGTGTCCGACAAACGCGGAACCGCGGGAAGATGAGCACCCGTCTCGTCGCCGCTGCTGCGCTCTGGTGTCCGACATGATGGGTGTGGCGACAGCGGCTCCCGATGCCCAAGTCCACCGAACGTTCCTGAAGTCTGGTTGACGTAGACGACCGGGTCATCGACCACTTCATGGGCCATGAGACCGAGGAGGTGAGGCGACGATACCTCTACATTCTGGCTGTGGTCGTGCTTCTGGCACAGTTCGTCCGCGCGGACGACGGGCCGTGCTCACACACTCGCGGCGGGTAGCACGTCCGCGGGCTTCGCCTGATCCACGTCCAGGGGAAGCGTGAAGCGGAAGGCGGCTCCGCCTCCGGTGCGGTTTTCCACCCAGATCTTGCCACGGTGGGCTTCCACCACAGCCCGACAAATGGTCAACCCCAGGCCGGCTCCCGAGGCGCTGCCGACCACGTCTCCCCGGTAGAACTTCTCGAAGACCCGCTCCTCATCGCCGGGGGTGATGCCGGGGCCGCGGTCGGCCACCTCGACGGTCATCTCCTGGTCGCTGGCGGCGGCCGAGATCTCGATCGGGGTGCCTGGCGGCGTGTAGTTGGCCGCATTCTCCAGCAGGTTGACGAAGACGTGCTCCATGAGCGCCGCGTCCAGCGGAACCGGCGGAAGGTCGGCGGGGAACCGTGTGGTCACGCGGTGGTGGGCCAGCTGTTTCTCGAGGCGTGCCAGCGCGCCGCCGACGACCTCCTCGATGGGGGAAAGCTCCCTCCTGACTGTGGCAGCTCCGGATTCCAGCCGGGTCATCTCCAGGAGGTTGGCAACCAACCGGCCCATGTGCCCAGCCTCTTCACTGATCCTTTCAGCCAGTTCGGCGCGCGTGGCGGCGTCGAGGCTGTCGCCCTGATCCAGCAACCTGCCCGCGGCTCCGGTGATGGTCGAGAGCGGCGTCCGCAGGTCGTGGGAGACAGAGCTCAGCAGGGCGCTGCGCAGCCTGTCGGTTTCGGCTTCGACCTGCGCCCCACGCACCTCCTCGGCGAGCCGGTCGCTTTCGATGGTGAGGGCCGCCTGGCTGGCGAACGCCTCCAGGAGTTGGAGCAGTTCCGCCGTCAGGGGCCGGTCGGCGCGGGCCGGCCGCAGGCCCAGCACACCGACCGTGCCCTGGGTGCCGGCGAGGGGCAGATAGAGGCCTTCAGCGCTGGGAATCGTCTCGGTTCCGAACCCCGCCGGCCGGCCCAGGTCGTAGACCCAGTGGGCAACGCCGCGCTCGCGCGCGTTCATGGGGAAGCCGGCTTCGTTGCCGGCGGACACCACGAGGCGTCCGCTGCGGTCCGGCAACAGCACCACAACGTCACCCGCGAAGACATCGGCTACGTGACGGACCACCGTCTCCAGCAGGGCGTTCGTCCCGCGGGCGCTGGACAGGTGCCCCCTCATGGCGTAGAGCGCTGCGGTCCGCCGCTCGCGCTCATCCGCGGCCTGCGCCTGGCGGCGCAACCGGTCGGTCAGGGAACTGATGAGAACGGCCACCGTCAGCATGACGGCGAAGGTGACCAGGTACTGCGAGTCGGCCACCGCCAGCGTCAGGGGCGGGGGGACGAAGAAGAGGTCAAAGGCGACGACGTTCAGAATGGAACAGAGGATGGCGGGGCCACGACCGAAGCGCGCGGCCACCATCACCACCCCCAACAGGTACACCATGATGAGGTTCGAGAGGGCGAAGGAGCCGTGCATCAGCCAGGCCGCCGCCGTCGCCAGGAGGACCGTGAGCACCGCCCAGCCGTAGCGCTCCCATTGGACGGGCGGCTCCGCGGGCAGGGCATGGGTGAGCTCGACCGGTTCGTGCGCGCCTTTGATGATGTAGACGTCGATGTCGCCGCTGGCGCGAATGAGGTTACCGACGAAGGAGCCCCGGAAGCGGTCGCGCCAGCGCAGGCGGCCCGGCTTGCCGGCGATGATCTTGGTGATGTTGTGTCCGCGGGCGAAGGTGACGATCTCGGCCACGGGGTCCTCGCTGGCCAGCGTCACCACGTCGGCCCCCAACTGCTCCGCCAGGCCGAGGTTCTCCACCAGGCGCGTGCGGTCCTCTTTGGAGAGGTTCACCGGTTCCACGGTGGCGGCCGTCCACTCCGCGTGCAGTCCTGCCGCCATGCGCCGGGCGGCCCGCACCAACTGGGCCGACAGCGGACTGGAGCTGACGCAGACGAGCAGGCGCTCGGCCGTGCGCCAGGTCCGGGTGATGGCCTGCTCCCGGCGGTAACTGCGGACCTGCTCGTCCACCCGCTCGGCCGCGCAGCGCAGCGCCAACTCGCGGAGCGCCATCAGGTTCCCTTTGCGGAAGAAGTGCTCCACGGCGATGCCAGCCTGCTCAGGGATATACACCTTCCCTTCCCTCAGGCGCTGGAGCAGGTCATCCGGCGGCAGGTCGATGAGTTCGATCTCGTCGGCCTCTTCGAGGACGGAATCGGGGAGGGTCTCCCGCACCACGACGCCCGTGATCTGGGCGATGACGTCTTTGAGGCTCTCCAGGTGCTGCACGTTCAGCGTGGTGTAAACGTTGATGCCGGCCTCACGCAGGGCGTCGACGTCCTGCCAGCGCTTGGGATGGCGGCTGCCGGGAGGGTTGGTGTGCGCCAGTTCGTCCACGAGAAGGAGCGTGGGCTTGCGCGCGAGCGCGCCGTCCAGGTCGAAGTCCCGCAGCCTGGCGGCCCGGTATTCCACGGAGCGGGGCGGCAGTATCTCCAGCCCCCGGAGGAGCGCCTCGGTTTCCGGGCGTCCGTGCGTCTCTACGATACCGACGACGACGTCCACACCCTCGGACCGGCGCGCCCGGGCGGCCTCCAACATGGCGTAGGTCTTGCCCACGCCGGCGGCCGCCCCGAAGAAGACCTTCAGTTTGCCCCGCCTGCGGCGGCGTTCTTCTTCCTGGAGCTGCTGGAGCAGTTCGTCGGGATTGGGGCGCGTCTCTTCCATCGGCGGACCCTCATCGTGCCTCAGCGTCCAGTGCCAGGTTGAGCCTGAGCACGTTCACGCGTGCTTCTCCCAACACGCCCCCCTGGCGGTCTTGGGTCGCGCGGGCGACGAGCCCGCGCACCACCGCCTCGTCGAGCCCCCTGGCCCGGGCGACCCGGCGCACCTGGTACTCCGCCGCCGCCGGGCTGATGTGCGGGTCGAGCCCGCTGGCCGAGGCCGTCACTAAGTCAACGGGCACCAACTCGCCGTTGCCTGGGTCGGCGGCACGGAGCCGCTCTATCCTCCCCCGGACCGCGGTCCTCAGGGTCGGGTTCGTCGGCCCGAGGTTAGAGCCGGAAGATGCCGCGCCGTTGCAGGGGAAGGGTGCGGTCGCCGAGGGTCGGCCCCAGAAGTACCTCGGGTCGTCGAAGGGCTGGCCGATGAGTGCAGAGCCCACGGGCCGGCCGTCCTTGAGGATGAGGCTGCCGTGCGCCTGTTGGGGCAGGAGCACGTGCGCGGCCGCGGTGATGACGGCCGGATAGACCAACCCCAGGAGCGCCGAGAAAAGAATCAGCGTGACGAGCGTCGGTCGCAGCTGGCGCGCGAGTTCCCTCAGCATCCTTCCATTCCTCATGCAAGCCCAGAGGCGACCAGGGTCCAATCGATCAGTTTGATGCCGATGAAGGGTACAAGCAACCCCCCAAGGCCGTACACCAGCAGGTTGGTCCTGAGGATGGTGGCTGCGCCCACGGGACGATAGCGCACCCCCCGCAGCGCGAGGGGGATGAGGAAGACAATGACCAGGGCGTTGAAGATGACGGCAGAGAGAATGGCGCTCCGGGGCGTGGCCAGCCCCATCAGGTTCAGGGCGCTGAGCGGCGGATAGGTTGCGGCGAAGGCGGCCGGGATGATGGCGAAGTACTTGGCCACGTCGTTGGCGATGCTGAAGGTGGTCAGCGCCCCGCGCGTCATGAGCAGCTGCTTCCCGATGCGGACGATCTCGATGAGTTTGGTCGGGTTCGAGTCGAGGTCCACGATGTTGCCGGCCTCCTTGGCCACCTGGGTGGCGGTGTTCATGGCCACGGCCACGTCGGCCTGGGCCAGGGCGGGGGCGTCATTGGTGCCGTCGCCGGTCATGGCCACCATCCGGCCGCCGGCCTGCGCGCTGCGGATGTAGTTGAGCTTGGCTTCGGGCGTGGACTCGGCCAGGAAGTCGTCCACACCGGCCTCGGCGGCGATGGCGGCGGCCGTCAGGGGATTGTCGCCGGTGATCATCACCGTCTTGATGCCTATGCGGCGCAGTTCCAGGAAGCGCTCCCGGATGCCCCCTTTGACCACGTCTCTGAGCCGGATGACGCCGGCCACCTTCGGCCCGTCGGAGACGACGAGCGGCGTCCCCCCGTCGCGGGCGACGGCGTACACGGCCTGGTGGACCTCAGGGGAAAAGGCGCCCCCCAGTTGCCTCACGTGCGCCTCGACGGCGTCGGGGGCGCCTTTGCGGATGGCCCGGCCGCTCAGGTTGACGCCGCTCATGCGCGTCTGGGCGGTGAAGGGGACGAAGGTCGCCCCCAGTTGGTGGATGTCCCGACCCCGCAGGCCGTATTTCTCCTTGGCCAGGACGACGATGCTGCGCCCCTCGGGCGTTTCGTCGGCCAGGGAGGCCAGTTGCGCCGCATCGGCCAGGTCCGCCACCGTGACCCCCTGGGCCGGGATGAACTCGGTGGCCTGGCGGTTGCCCAACGTGATGGTGCCAGTCTTGTCGAGGAGGAGCACGTCCACGTCGCCGGCCGCCTCCACCGCCCGGCCGGACATGGCGATGCAGTTGGCCTGGATGAGACGGTCCATGCCGGCGATGCCGATGGCAGAAAGGAGCGCCCCGATGGTCGTCGGCGCCAGGCAGACGAAGAGGGCCACCAGGACGGTGACGCTCACGACCTGGCCCTGCCCGGCGGCCCTCGTGCTGTAGAGGGAGTAGGGGAGGAGCGTCGCGCACACGACCAGGAAGATGATGGTCAGGGCCGCCAGCAGGATGTTGAGCGCGATCTCGTTGGGCGTCTTCTGCCGCTTGGCCCCCTCGACCATGGCGATCATCCGGTCCAGGAAGCTCGCGCCCGGCTCGGCGGTGACCCGCACCACCAGCCAGTCCGACAGGACGCGCGTGGCGCCGGTGACGGCGCTGCGGTCGCCGCCACTCTCGCGGATGACCGGGGCGCTCTCGCCCGTGATGGCGCTCTCGTCCACCGAGGCGATGCCCTCGATGACCTCGCCGTCACCGGGGATGAAGTCGCCGGCTTCCACGAGCACAAGGTCGCCCTGGCGAAGGTCGGCGGAGGGGACCCGGGTCACGGGAGCCTCGCGCTCGGCCGCGGCGAGCTTCTTGGCCAGGATATCCCGGCGGGCGCGCCGCAGCGTGTCCGCCTGCGCCTTGCCCCGCCCTTCGGCCATCGCCTCGGCGAAGTTGGCGAAGAAGACCGTGGCCCAGAGCCAGAGGGAAATGGTCAGGATGAACCCCGCCGGCGCCTCGCCGCCGCCGATGAGGGCCTGGAAGAAAAGTGCCGTGGTCACCACGCTCCCGACGAACACGGTGAACATGACCGGGTTACGAATCTCGTGGCGAGGGTGGAGCTTGGCGAAGGAATCCAGAAGCGCCCGGCGGACGATGCCCGGGTCGAAGAGCGGTCGGCTTCGCGGTCTGTCGCTCATGGTCAACTCGTTCCGGCAGCGTGCCTCAGGGCGTCATCTGCAAGTGCTCGACAATCGGCCCCAACGCGAGGGCCGGGAGGAAGGACAGCGCCCCCACCAGGGCCACGACAGCCACTAACATCAGCACGAACAGCGGTGTATGCGTGGCCAGGGTCCCGGCGCTGGCGGGGACCACCTTCTTGCGTCCCAGCGAACCCGCAATGGCCAGGGCCGGTACCACCAGCCCATATCGCCCGATGAGCATGGCCAAGGCCGTGGTCAGGTTGTAGAAGAGGGTGTTGGCGTTCAGGCCGGCGAAGGCGCTGCCGTTGTTGTTTCCCGTGGAGGAGTAGGCGTAGAGCATCTCGCTGAAGCCGTGGGCGCCGGGGTTGTTCAGGCCCGCCGTTCCCGCAGCGGTTACGGACGCGACCGCCGTGCCGATGAGAACCAGCAACGGTGGAATCAAGACCATCAGCGAGGCCATCTTCATCTCCGCCGCCTCGATCTTCTTCCCCAGGTACTCGGGTGTCCGGCCGACCATCAGCCCGGCGACGAAGACCGTCACCAAGACAAAGGCCAGCATCCCGTACAGGCCGGAGCCCACGCCCCCGAAGACAACTTCGCCTAACTGCATCAGCCACATCGGCACCAGGCCGCCCAGAGGCGTGAAGGAGTCGTGCATGGAGTTGACGGAGCCGTTGGACGCAGCCGTCGTCGCCGTCGCCCAGATGGCCGAGGCAATGGGGCCGAAGCGCACCTCCTTGCCTTCCATGTTGCCGCCCGCCTGGGCGCGGAGGGAGGCGACGGACAGGATGGAGGAGGAAGCATCGTCCGGTTCCTGGTCCACGGCGAGCGTGGCCAGGGCCGGGTTGCCCGCCTCCTCGGCCCAGACGGAGCCGATGACGCAGACGACGTACAGGACCAGCATGGCCGCCAGGATGGCCCACCCCTGTCGGCGGTCCTTGACCAGGCGTCCGAAGGTGAAGCAGAGCGCCGCCGGGATGAGGAGGATGGCCAGCATCTCCAGGAAGTTGGAGAGCGGCGTCGGGTTCTCGAACGGGTGGGCGGAGTTGACGTTGAAGAAGCCGCCGCCGTTGGTCCCCAATTGCTTGATGGCCACCTGCGAGGCGACAGGCCCCACGGCCAGCACCTGCTCGGTGACCGCGTGCCCGTCTGCGTCCGTCGTCGGTTGAAGCAGCGCCGCCGTGGGATAGGGGCTGAAGGTCTGCGGCACGCCCTGCCAGACCAATGCCAGCGTCAGGACCACGGCCAGGGGGAGAAGGATGTACACCGTACTCCGCGTGAGGTCAACCCAGAAACTCCCGATGCGACTGGTCTCGCGGCGGGTCAGCCCGCGCACCAGCGCCACTAACACGGCGATGCCCGAGGCCGCCGAGAGGAAGTTCTGAACCGTGAGCGCCAGCATCTGCGTCAGGTAGCTCATGGTAGACTCGCCGCCGTAGTCCTGCCAGTTGGTGTTGGTGGTGAAACTGACGGCCGTGTTGAAGGCCGTGCCCGGCGGCACGGCCGGCAGGTTCCGCGGGTTGAGAGGAAGGTGTGCCTGAACTCTTTGGAGCAGGTAGACGGCGAGGAGCCCGGCCAGGTTGAGGAGGAGCATCGCCCCGGCGTACTGCTTCCAGGTCATCTCCCCGTCGGCCCGGACGCTAGACAGACGGTAGACCAGCCGCTCCAGGGGACCGAGGATTCCTGCCGACCAGCGGTTGCGCCCTTCGAACACCCGGGCCATGTACGCCCCCAGCGGTGCGGCCAGGAGCACCAGCACCCCCAGGTAGAGGAAGATCTGAAACCAGGCGTTGGCCGTCATCAGAACTTCTCCGGCCTCAGCAGCGCCGCAAACAGGTATGCTAGAAGCCCCAGCGCCACCACCGCACAGACGACGTGGATCAACGTCATGGTTTCCCCTGCAGCCGGTCCAGGCACTGGGTCGCGATCAGCGTCAGTACGAAGAACAGGGCCGCCGTCCCCAGGCAGGAGACATCAGCCATCCGCTCTCCTCCACGAACTCGCGTCCAGTGTACCACGGCAGGCGGCCACAGGTGCCCACAAAAGCTGCCACCGCCGACCCGCCCAGGAAGTGAGCCAAGGCGACGTTTCCGCCCTCCTGTCGCGCCACATCCTCACGGCCCGGCTCGACTGAGCGCGTCCCGCCCGCCGGCCGGCGGGGCACCCGGAGCTTGCCGAAGCGCGCTCTGATGGTGATGGAATGGCAAGAATTGATACGCGAGCTGCGAGCTTAGGGCCGAGGAGCTACGAAAGGTGGTGGAGGCGGGGGGAATCGAACCCCCGTCCCGTGACGCGTCAGTGGATGCATCTACGCGCGTAGTCCGTTCTTTGCTTTCGCCGGGGCGGGCTCCAGCGGACGGGATCCCGCCCGACTATCCTGAACTCAGAGGTTCGCAGCCTTCCCGTCAGGAGAAAGTCGGCCGCTATCCTGCTCTTTGACGCCCATCCGACCCCCGCAGGCTGAGGTCAGCGGACGTGACTGCTTACGCAGCCAGGGCCAACTCGGTGTTGGCAGTTGTGTTGTGCGAGGTGTTTTTCGAGGCCTCCTCGCAACCTCGACGCGCAGCATCCACCTCCAGTCGTCCGGTCGAATCCATTCGCCCCCACAGACGAACCCGTCGGACACCCTCGAGGTTCCTATGATATGTATACGCGGGACGTGCCCGTTTGTCAAGCGAAATCAGCCTCGAGGAGCACCCCTTGACCAGGTGAGGCCGACCCGGTAGCATCCGAACGTGGCCGGGTACCGCTCTTTCGACCGGGAGGCTCCCGACAGTCAGGTGAAGGGGGATTTCGGCTGTGTCCGACAGGAACACGGGTCTCGCTCGTCCGCTGGCTCGCCAAGGGCTGCATGACCGGGTGGCGGAGCTGCTTACGGGTCTCCCGCAGGGGAGGCTCCTCGACGTGCCCGCGGGGATGGGGGCTCTGGCGCGACGGCTGGCCGAGCAGGGGTTCACGGTCACCTGTGCAGACATCAATGCCGACGACTTCCTGGCCAGAGAACTCCCCTTCGAACAGGCTGACCTTTCCGCGGCGCTTCCCTTTGCCGACGGCGCCTTCGACTACGTGACCTGCATCGAGGGTGTGGAGCACCTGGAGAACCCTTTTCGGGCGGTGCGGGAACTGGCGCGGGTCCTGCGCCCGGGAGGGACGCTCATCCTTTCTCTGCCCAACTACCTCAGCATCGAGCAGCGGCTCAAGTTCCTCATCACCGGCTCCTTCGACAAGCCGGTGCCGACGGCGAAGGCGAGGGCGCTCGCACCAGAGGAGGTGGCCATGCTCCACCTGGCTCCGCTCGGCTACGGTCAGCTGAGACTGATGCTGGACCTGGCCGGACTCGAGGTGGAGCGACTGGAGCGGGATAGGAGCAAGCGCCGCCAGGCCTACTTCCTCTGGCCGCTGGTCCTGGCCATCAAATTCTACACCCGGCTTTGGCCCCGCAGCGCCCGTCAGCGCTACCTGCTGGACGAGGTGGAGGGGCCGGCACTTCTCACCGGGGGGAACACCCTCATCATCCTGGCCGGAAAGACCCCGCGCTGAACTCCCTCGCGGGGGAACGGCCTCTTGACGCGAAGCCCGTTGCCGTGGTCGGCCTGTCGGAAAGGGCGCTCGCGTCGCTCCCGAGGGAGCAGGAAGGCTGAAAGCCCCGTCCATCCCCAGGCCGAGGGAAAGCACTTGCAAAAAGGGCCTCTGCGGGGATACTGGAAGGAGAGAGGTTTCCGGGAGAAGTTTCCCCAGGTCATGCTTCCGGCCCGGGGGCGGTTCGAGAAGAGGCAGGGCGATGTTTCAGCGGCTCTCGCGGCAAATCCTGACCGAACTCACCCAGGTGCTCGCTGCGGTGAAGGACGAGGAGTTCCTGGCTTTTGAGCGGGCCCTGCTGGGGGGTCGGCGCATCTTCGTCACCGGCCAGGGACGTACGGGACTGGCTCTGCGCACGTTCGCCATGCGCCTGATGCAGATGGGTATCGAGAGTTTCGTGGTCGGGGAGACCACCACCCCACCCATCACTCCCCGCGACCTGCTGGTGGCCGCCTCCGGAACCGGCCGGACGGCAACCACCACCCTGCGCGTCCGCCAGGCCAAGGAGTTGGGCGCACCGGTGGTGCTCCTGACGGCCCACCCGGAAACGGAACTCTCCCGGCAGGTTGACCTGGTGGTCACCATCCCTGCGGCGACGCGCCTTCGGCTCCAGGACGAGGTGCCCAGCCGGCAGTTCGGCGGCTCCCTTTTTGAGCAGGCCCTCTTTCTCTTCCTGGACGCTACGACCCAGGCGCTGGTCGCCAGCGGCGAGGTCACCATCAGCGAGATGACCGAACGCCACGCCAACCTGGAGTAGACCATGCGGGCCGAAACCGGGGAGCCGAGCGCCCGCGAAGCGGGCGCGAGGGCCGAAGGCGCCTCCCGCTCCAGCGAGGGGCGGCGGTACGCCCAGGTCGTCTTCAACATCCCCCTCAGCCAGACCTTCGACTATGAGGTGCCCGAAGCCCTGACGGGGCTGCTCCAGGTCGGCTCGCGGGTCCGCGTCCCTCTCGGACCACGTCACGCCATCGGCTACTGTGTAGGCCTGGTGGCTGAGCCGGCCGTGGAAGAGGTCAAGGCCATCGAGGCCGTCCTGGACCCCGAGCCGCTCCTGTCGGCGGAACTTCTGGAGTTGGCCCGCTGGCTCGCTGACTATTACCTCGCGGGTCTCGGGGAGGTGCTGGAGGCCATCCTCCCGTCGGCGGTCAGGCTGAAGGTCGGGGTGGAAGAGACAGTTGAGGTTCGCCTGGCTGTCGGTGCCGGGGAGGCGCGGGCCGCCATCGACCGCTTCCCGAAAAGGCTGCACAAGCGCGCCCGCCTGCTCGAGGCTCTCCTTCGCCGAGAGGGCCGGGCTGAGGAAGGGGCGCTCCTGGCGGAGGCGGGCTGCGGGGCGACGGTCGTCACCGCGCTGCGCAAGGCGGGGCTCCTCGTCCGCGAGTGGGTGGAGAAGGAGGAGCCGCTCTCCTACCCGCGGGTGCGCAAGCGGCCACCATACCGGCTCAACCCGGAGCAGGCCCGGGCCATGGCCCAGGTCGAGGCCATCCGCCGGGCGGGCCGCTTCGGGGTGCTCCTCCTCTTCGGCGTCACCGGCTCGGGCAAGACGGAGGTCTACCTCCAGGCCATCGCCAGGGTGGTGGCGGAGGGGGGGCAGGCTATCGTCCTCGTGCCTGAGATTTCGCTCACGCCTCAGACCATCGCCCGTTTCCGTGAGCGCTTCGACCGCGTGGCGGTCCTCCACAGCCACCTGGCCGCGGGGGAGCGCGCCCGCTACTGGCGCAGCATCCAGCGGGGTGAAGCCCAGGTCGTGGTGGGCGCCCGGAGCGCCATCTTCGCCCCCACGCCCCACCTGGGCCTCATTGTCATCGACGAGGAGCACGAGACCACCTTCAAGCAGGAGACCTCGCCCCGCTACCACGCCCGGGACGTGGCCATCGTGCGCGCACACCGGCTGGGCATCCCCGTCATCCTCGGGTCGGCCACGCCGACCCTGGAGAGTTACCACAACAGCGTGCTGG
>Ga0315282_10014981_pt1 | contig 11493 bp, 7 predicted proteins | sample YL17G07_20_MG_FD_203693 | JGI IMG/M metagenome (GOLD analysis project Ga0315282, IMG submission 203693) | Sediment microbial communities from Yellowstone Lake, YNP, Wyoming, USA - YL17G07_20 | ecosystem: Environmental > Aquatic > Freshwater > Lake > Sediment | place: USA: Wyoming | collected...
AGCATATCCAACACCGGAGGGACGACCGAGGAGATGATCAACCCCTCGAAATCCCCGATATTGAGCTGATCGAATTGGAACAGATCCCGAAACATGATTCCCCATTCATCAGCCGTCTTCCCCTTTTCTGTCCAGATCCGCCAATGATCGACCAGGACCTCGCCATCAAAAACTCCCAGGACTGTATTCGTATTCCCCACATCAATGACAAGCAGCATAGAATCCCCTTCTCCCCGATAAGGCCGGGGGAAATCCAAATTTCAAAGTTCGCACGAAGTGACGAACTGAAAGTGAGTCAATTCCAAATGAATGTCAAACTCCAAAATCAGAAGTTTTTGATATTTGAGCTTTGGATTTAATTTGAACTTGATTCACCTTCGGTTCATCACTTCGTGCGAGCTTTGATATTTGACATTTTATTTCTGTATTCAACATCTCCCGCCATCACTCTTTTCTGTTTCCCGTCCCCTGTTTCCAAGATCAAGGCCCCATCGGAATCCACATCGATGGCTGTGCCGACGAATGTCTTCCCGAAGGAAGTGACTTTGACCTCTCTCCCTTTGATGCAAGCCCGATCTCTCCAGGCCTTCAGAACAACGGCGCTGCCCTCTTCTAAGAAGATCGAATACCACCTTTCCAATTCCAGCAGAAGAGATTGGAGAAAAGCCTTTCTTGAAACCGTCTGTCCCATTTCTATCTTTAACGAGGTGGCGACAGACAAGGTCTCTTTTAAAAACTTCTTCTCGTCCATATTGAGGTTAACGCCGATTCCGAGGATAACAAAATGGATTCGGTCCATTTCCGAATGGATCTCATTGAGGAGCCCTGCTACCTTTCGATCCCGGAGGAGGATATCATTGGGCCATTTGATCAAAGGCAGGAGCCCGGAAAACCTCCGGATGGCATCTGCGGTAGCGACGGCCGCCATCAGGGTGATGAGGGGAGCTTGATGAGGTGGAATTTTCGGCCTAAGGATGACCGAAAGATAAAGATTCAAAAAAGGAGGAGAGAACCATTGCCTTCCCAGCCTCCCCCTCCCTTTTTCCTGCGACTCCGAGATGACCACCTCTCCTTCCCCAGCACCGTTGAGCGCCAATTGATAGGCTTTTGAGTTCGTCGAATCAATGGTTTGAAAATGATGGATCGTCCTCCCCATCCATTTCGTCTTCAAAATGGGTTTGATCTCGGATGGCGTGAGAAGATCAGGTGATTGAATCAAACGGTACCCCGATCGTGTCGAGGCCTCAATCTTATAGCCCGCCTCCCTGAGTTGTTTCATTCTCTTCCACACGGTCGTCCGGCTTACTTTCAGACGACGGCTGATCTCTTCACCCGAAAGAAAGGTTGAGGAACGGTCTCTAAGGAGTTGAAGGATCTCCTCATCCATCATTGATCCCTAAGGGTCCAAGGGGTCGAGGATTCCAGGATTCAAGGCCCCTCTTAACCCGACCCGTTTTTACGAAATCACTTTGTCATAACGGGAAAATTGCATGGAGAAGGTCCCTCTTCCCTGGGTGAGGGATCTTAAATCGGTTGAGTAACCGAACATTCGAGTCAGTGGAGAGATGGCCTTGATCAGGGTGACCCTGCCCCTTGGAGCAATCGCTTCGACAGAACTCTTTCTCGCCTTCAAATCCCCTACCACTTCCCCCATGAACTCTTCGGGAACAATAATATTGACCTCCATCATCGGTTCCATCAGAACGGGTTGGGCCTTTCGGCAACCCTCTCGCAAGGCATTGGAGGAAGCAACCTTGAGAGCAAGCATGGAGGGATGATCCGAATCAATATTCGCTTTTAATAGGGTGACTCGCAGATCTGTCATGGGATAACCCAAAATCACTCCTACCGTGGAGGACTCTCGAATTCCTTCTTCAACAGCAAGATGCCCTTCGGCTGGCAGCGTCCCTTCCGGCACCTCCGAATGAAACTCAATTCCCCTTCCCCGCCTGTTGGGTGAAATTCGTAAAAAGACCTCTGCAAAATGTTTGACCTCGTCCATCTCCTTCATAAATTTGGCTGATGCCTCTACCTCTTTTTCTATTGTCTCCCGATAAACGACCTGAGGCCTCCCCACATTCACTTCCAGGTGATATTCGGTCAGGAGGCGATTGACCAGCACATCCAGATGCAATTCCCCCATCCCCGAGAGGATGGTCTGACCCGTATCTTCATCCAGCTTGACAAGGAAGGTGGGGTCTTCTTCACTCAGCTTCACGAGCGATTCGCTCAGCTTTTCTTGATCCCTGTTTGTCCTGGGTTCCACGGCAATGGACATGACAGGTTTATAAAAGTCGATGGGCTCAAGAAGAATGGGACGGTTCCGATCGCAGAGGGTGTCTCCTGTGGTGGTCTCCTTCAATCCCATGACCGCAACCATCTCTCCTGCCTTGGCCTCTTCCACCCGAGTGCGCTGGTGGGCGTGCATCTGAAAAATTCTTGAGATCTTCTCGCCCCTCTTCAAACGCGGGTTATGAACCTCCGTCCCCACCTTGAGCACACCGGAATAAATCCGGATATAGATCAATTTCCTGCCTTCGTCCATCATCACCTTGAAGGCCAAAGCGGCGAATGACTCTTCGTCCTTGGCCATTCTGATCTCCCTTTCTCCTGTCACGGGATTCGTCCCCTCCACCGGCGGGATGTCGAGGGGAGAAGGAAGGTAGTCCACAATGGCATCGAGGAGGGGTTGAATCCCCTGATTTCTTAGTGCCGCGCCGCAGAGCACGGGGACGGCCTTCATCGAGGTGGTCGCCCTCCTTAGAGCGGCCTTCATTTCAGATTCTGAAATCTCTTCCCCGTTAAGATATTTTTCCGTCAGGTGGTCGTCTAACTCGGCGATGGATTCGATCAGCTTGGAACGATGAAGGGAAGCTTCCTTCTCCATTTCTTTTGGGATGGATATCTCTTTGAATTCGGTCCCTAAGCTATGCTCATCCCAAACAATTCCCTTGGATCGAATGAGATCGATCACTCCGATAAACCGATCTTCCGCACCGATGGGAATCTGTGTGATCAGGGGATTGCCCCCCAGGCGCTCGACCATCATCCTCACGGTTCCGAAGAAATCCGATCCGATTCGATCCATCTTATTGACGAAGGCCATTTTCGGAACCCGATACTTATCTGCCTGGTGCCATACCGTCTCGGATTGAGGTTCCACTCCCTCAACCGCACTGAAGATCGCGATGGTCCCGTCCAAAACCCGGAGCGAGCGTTCCACTTCAATGGTGAAGTCCACATGACCGGGGGTATCGATGATATGAAGGGTGTTCCCCTTCCATTCGACCGTCGTGACAGCAGAGGTGATGGTAATTCCTCTTTCCTGTTCTTGCTGCATCCAATCCATGGTGGCCGTCCCATCATCCACCTCTCCCATGCGATGGGTCTTCTTTGCATAAAAAAGGACCCTTTCGGTCACGGTCGTCTTTCCCGCATCGATGTGGGCCATAAACCCAATATCTCTCGTTCGGGCGAGTCGTTTCTCTCCAGCCATCTCTTTTTCTCTATGTTTTTCCGACAGTATATCCTGGCAATATTAGAGGGATTTTTACGAAAAGTCAACCCTTTGAACTGCCGTGACCGCTTTGCATGAATACCCGTTTTTGCTCGGCCTTGAGTGATATCGAAAGGGCTCAGCCTTATGCTCGAGTTCGGGGCCCAGGCCGAGGGCTCCCGCCGAACCCATGGCCAACCGAATAGGTTAAATTCCTTGACAATTCGGTTCTTTTGTGTTTTATAATACCCGTTAGGAAGGTCAAAATGTTTGACTTTTATTTCTTTTTTTATTTTGGTAAGGGTCACCCATAAATCCAATCCCGGTGGCGGGATGGAAGCCATGGGCGACCCATAAGGCCCCCATGGCTTTTTCATTTTTAGTAGCCATAGGGGTCACCTTATGGCTTTTTTATTTTTTTGAGGGCGAGGGAATCCAGAAAGGAGATTTCAGATATGGCTATTTCAAAGAGAGTGAAGAATGCATTAAACAATGCCTCCTGGGTGAGGCGGATGTTCGAAGAAGGGGAACAGTTAAAACGAATTCATGGTGAGGAAAACGTTTATGACTTCTCCCTCGGAAACCCAAATCTCGAGCCTCCCGCCTCGTTGAAGAAGGCACTGAAAGCCCTTGCCGATAACCCAATTCCTGGAATGCATCGTTATATGCCGAACTCCGGCTACAGCGATACGAGGAAGATAATCGCCGAATATCTGAAGGAGGAATCAGGGCTTCCCTTCGATGAAAAGCATGTCGTGATGACAGTGGGTGCTGCGGGTGGACTCAATGTCGTCTTGAAGTCAATCTTAGATGAGAGGGAAGAGGTCATCGTCCCTTCCCCTTATTTTATGGAATTCAAATTTTACATCGAGAACAGTGGGGGTGAAATTCGATTGGTCGAAACCAATGGCGATTTCTCACTCAACCTGTCGGAGATTGAGAAGGCGATAGGAGCGAAGACCAAAGCCATCCTGATCAATTCGCCCAATAATCCCACGGGTGTTGTTTATAATCAAGCCTCGCTTGAAGCATTAGGGGAGTTGCTAAAAAAGAAAAGTCAGGAGTTAGGGAAAACTCTCTATCTCATTACGGATGAAGCTTACAGACGGATCGTCTTTGATCAAATCCAGCTCCCCAATGCCTTTCGTCACTATCCCCATACGATTCGTGTGACCTCCCATTCCAAGGACCTCTCTCTCCCTGGAGAGAGAATTGGTTATATTGCCGTCAACCCCCTTTGCGAGGGAGTCGACGAACTGATCTCCGCAATGGTCTTTGCCAACCGAATTCTCGGTTTCGTCAATGCCCCGGCATTGATGCAGAGGTTGGTGGCCCCCCTCCAAAAGAATTCGGTGAACGTCAGAGAATATGAGGAAAAGCGGGATTTCTTTTACAAATCCTTAACTGCCTTCGGCTATGAAGTGGTTAAGCCACAAGGTGCTTTCTATCTCTTCCCGAAAGCTCCGATCGAAGATGACGTGGCCTTTGTTAAAGAGCTCCAATCAAAAAGGATCCTGACTGTTCCGGGTACAGGTTTTGGGAAGCCCGGTTATTTCAGGATCGCCTATGCCGTCGACAGGCGAGTGATCGAAGCGGCACTTCCCGGATTTAAAGAGGTGGCAGAAAAATACAGAGCGGGAAAAAGATAAGCTGACATCATGAGGAGCCTTCGGAGAAGAAATCACTCCTTAGTCTGATGTGGAGACGGTAAATTGCTGTTTTAGGAATCCCTAAAGCCCCCCATTTAATAAATATGATTAACTATTTTTGAGACAAAAAAGGGCACATTTTCCCCCTGTCCCCCCTGCAAAGAATCTTCATTCTTTTAGAAAAACCCTGCAAAATCCAACAAGTTCGCCTTATCGCCCCCTTTGGCACTATATTTGCTCGATAAGACCGCTGTATACATATATTGGGCAATAAGCCGGGCTCCGAGCAATCAGCGGACAGGAGAATCACGCCTGTGCGCCGGAACTCTGTGGCTAGACCGGAATAGTGAAATCTCTGGGACGGCCGCAAACATGACCAAGGATAATCGCCCTGTCTGTTGTCGCGTTTCGGATGAGGGCGTGAATGGTTTAATTCCGCTCTGAGTTTCTCATGGAAGAGGGGCCTATGAGCAAGAGTTGGATTTCTCAGAGGTTAGACATCGGGCGTATTCTTCGATACTTAACGACCGCTCCGGACAGCTCTCCAAATCGCCCTCACGGCCTTGGCAAGATTCCCCCCGTGTTCGTCCTTCGTTTGGTCTGCATCATTACAGTCACGACACTCATTCCTCTCGGTATAGTTGCTTTAGTCGAGAAGAATATAACCGTGGGAATAACGGATCTGTCTATAGCGTCTATACTCATCGGAAATTTTCTTCACGGTCAACGATACAAGCTGTACACCTTCAATATCTACTTAGGTGTTTCCTTAGCCGCCGCGCTCTTTGTTTACATGTTCTTTACCGGTGGGATGAGCAGGAGCGGATTTGTCTGGTATTATACCTTCCCTGTGGTAGCCTCTTTTCTCCTTGGGTCTAAGAAGGGGGCCATCGCCACCGTTTTGATATCCTTACCTATCGTCGCCCTTTTTCTGATGAAAAACCCTCCGTCCATGTTTGCTGAGTATAGCCTCGATTTCAAGTTAAGGTTCATGTCTTCCTTTTTCGTGGTTTTTGCCTTTTCCTACCTATTCGAATACTCACGAGAGAAGAATCGTCAAGAACTTCAGAGAGCGCACGATGACCTGGAAAAGCGATTTGACGAGCGGACCTCGGCCTTGCAAGCCATGCAAGGAGCGATTCAGTCATTGCAAAAGGAAATCAGCGAGCGCCGCCGGGTAGAGGAAGCACTTCGGGACAGTGAGGAGAAATATCGAACGATTCTTGAAAACATCGAAGATGGATATTACGAGGTCGACCTTGCGGGTAACTTGACCTTTTTCAACGATTCAATGTGCCGGATATGGGGGTACCCCAGAGAGGAAATGATGGGCATGAATAACCGGCAGTATTCAGATAAAGTGGACGCAGAGAAAGTGTTTCAAACTTTTAATAGAGTCTACAGAACAGGGAAACCGGGTAGAGAATGCGATTGGGAGATCATAAGAAAAGACGGGACCAAACGATACATCGAAGCCTCTGTATCGTTACGAAAAGATGCCTCGGGCAAACCGATTGGGTTTAGGGGGATTGTACGGGACATCACCGGGCGCAAGCGGGCAGGGGAGGCCCTAAAAGTGAAAACCCAGGAGCTGGCCCGGTCAAATAAAGATTTGGAGCAATTTGCCTATGTGGCCTCCCACGACCTTCAGGAACCGTTGCGAATGGTGACGAGTTATGTCCAGCTGCTGGCCAGGCGATACAAGAGTAAGCTCGACTCCGATGCCGACGAGTTCATCGACTTTGCCATGGACGGCGCCATTCGCATGCAGAAGCTGATCAATGACCTGCTGAACTACTCCCGGATGAGTACCCATGGTAAGGAACTCGAGCCCACTGACTGCGAGACAGTCCTCAACCAATCTCTCAATAACCTGAAGGTAGCCATCGATGAAAACGGAGCCCTCGTGACCCATGATTCTCTTCCGACAGTGATGGCCGATAACCCGCAATTGGTAGAGCTGTTCCAAAACCTGGTCGGAAACGCAATCAAGTTCCGCGGAGCCGAACCGCCTCGCGTTCACGTCTCGGCCAGCCGAAACGGCAACGGGTGGACCTTCTCCGTACGCGACAACGGGATTGGCATTGCCCCGGAGTATGCCAAGCGCATCTTCGTCATCTTTCAGCGGCTTCACAGCCGGGAGAAGTATGCCGGCACCGGCATCGGACTGGCGATATGCCAAAAGATAGTGGAGCGACACGGAGGACACATCTGGGTCGAGTCAGAGGTCGGAAAGGGAGCCACGTTTTGCTTCACCCTTCCTGCGAGTAAAGCGGGGCGGGCTTTCTCGTGATCATTCATGGTGAAGGGGTCACCCTGACACCGTGAACATTTTTGTCCGAAGGTGAGGTACAACAAAATCGAATTTGTGCGGACCCGTGGAACGGACACGCTATTTTCTCTGTAATGTTTCAAGGGATCAGGGTTTGAATGAATAGATAAGGGAGAAAGAATGGAACTGGAAAGAGGATGTCAACCTGTGGAGATTTTATTGGTGGAGGACAATCCAGGTGACGTTCGCCTTACCCTGGAAGCCTTCACGGAAGGAAAGATACACAACCATCTGAGTGTGGTCAGCGACGGGGTCGAGGCCCTAGCCTTCCTGCGCCGGGAAGGGGGTTATGTCAATGTCCCTCGGCCGGACCTGATTTTACTCGATCTTAACCTGCCCAAAAAGGATGGCCGCGACGTCCTTGCCGAGATCAAAGGGGAGGAATATCTGAAGCGAATTCCTATCGTGGTGCTGACTACCTCGAACGCGGAGAAGGATATCTTGGAAACCTATGACCTCCGTGCGAGCTGCTACATCACCAAGCCGGTGGACTTCGCGCAGTTCGTCACCGTCGTCAAATTAATAGAGGATTTCTGGTTCAACATCGTTAAGCTATCAAAGGGGACAGACGCCGATGTCTCATTTTGAAACAAGAGAAGAGAAACCGTCGAAGGTTTTCGACCAGCGGTCTGAGATCATCAACGTGCTGCTGATCGAAGATAACCTTGGAGACGCTCGATTGGTCAAAGAGATGCTGGCCGACGCAGGAGCCAGCAAGTTCAGCTTGGCCCATGTGGGGCTCCTCAGCGAAGGTCTGTCCCTCCTCAGGAATGAAAGGCATCATGTCATCCTGCTCGACCTCTCACTGCCGGATGGACATGGCCTCGACACCATCAGACAGGTGTGTGCCGTGGCTCCTCATTTGCCCGTTGTCATCTTAACCGGTCTCGACGATGAAACGATTGCCATCCGAGCTGTCCAGGAAGGGGCAGAGGACTATCTGGTCAAGGGCCAGATGGACGGCAATCTGCTGGCACGGGCCGTCCGGTACGCCATTGAACGGAAGCGAGCGGAAGAGGCCCTGCGGGAGAGTGAGGAGAGATATCGAACCATTCTTGAAAACGTCGAAGATGGCTATTACGAAACAGACCTCGCCGGCAACATAACCGCTTTCAACGATTCGATGTGCAGGATATCGAAGACGGCCAAGGAGCAATTGATAGGCCTGAATAACCGGCAGTATACGGATCCAGAGAACGCAAAGAGAGTGTTTCAAGCTTTTAATGAGGTCTACAGAACAGGGAAACCCCGTAGAGAATTTGATTGGGAGATTACCAGAAGAGATGGGAGAAAAACATGCATTGAAGCATCGATATCGTTGCGAAAAGATGCGTCCGGTAAGCCAATCGGGTTTAGAGGGATTTTACGGGACATCACCGAGCGCAAACAGACAGAAGAACTACTGCGGCAAAGTGAGGAGAAATATCGAACCATTATTGAAAACATCCAGGACGGCTATTTTGAAGTCGACCTTGCCGGTAATCTTACCTTTTTTAACGATACGACCTGCAGACATTTCGGATACACCGCAGAGGAGTTGAAAGGGATGAACTACCGGCAGTATACGGATGAGCAAACGGCCATAAAACTGACTCAATTCTACGTCAAACTCTACCAGACAAGGGAACCGATCAAGTCATTGGATTTTGAAGCGATTCGAAAAGATGGGACCAGGGCGACTTTCGATATTTCGGTGTCTCTTATAAGGGATTCAGGAGGGAAACCGATCGGATTCCGCGGTATTTGCCGGGATGTCACGGAGCGTAAGCGAGGAGAGGAGAAACTACGGGAGAGTGAGGAGAGATTCCGCCAGCTGGCAGAGAACATTCGTGAGGTCTTCTACGTCTCCGAACAGGGGTACGTCCGATATGTGAGCCCGGCCTACATGGAAATTTGGGGGCGGCCCCCTCAGAGTCTTTACCAAGAGCCGGAATCCTTTTTAGATACCGTCCATCCCGAGGATAAGGAGGGCGTGAGGGAATCTTTAGAAAACAAAGACCGAGCGGAGGTCGAGGAGGTCTATCGCATTGTGCGTCCCGATGGGTCCATCCGCTGGATTAAAGATCGCTCCTTTCCAATTTATGATGATTCGGGAGAGACGCTCCGTGTGGTCGGCATTGCGGCCGATATCACGGACCTTAAGCTCGGCGAAGAAAAGTTGAAGTACCTGAGTTTACATGATCCGCTCACCGGTCTCTATAACCGCATCTACTTCGAGGAGGAGATGAGCCGGATAGAAAGAGGGCGGTATAATGCGGTGGGGATCGTATCGTGTGATGTGGATGGGCTCAAGCTTGTCAATGACACCCTGGGGCACGATCAGGGGGATAGGCTGCTGGTGGCCGCGGCCGGGGTGATCCGGGGATGCTTCCGTGAGGGGGATTTGGTAGCCCGGATTGGCGGGGATGAATTTTCTGTCGTCCTACCGGACACGACCGAATCGGCTGTTGAAAAGGCGTGTCAGAGGATTCAGGAGGCGGTGGCAAGCTACAATGCCGCCAACCCGGACCTGCCCGTGAGTATCTCTGTTGGATCTGCCGTCAGCCATGGAGCCGATAGGGACCTGAAAGACCTTTTTAAGGAAGCGGATAATAGCATGTACCGGAAAAAGCTGTATCGTACGCAGAGCGTTCGCAGCACCATTGTTAAAACCCTTATCAATACGATGAAAGAAAGGGATCTCACCGCCGAGGAACATATTCTTCGTTTGGAAAAGTTATTAATCAGTGCGGCCGTCCTGATCGGTCTACCGGAGTCCATGAAGTCTGACTTATCCCTCTTAGCCAAATTTCACGACATCGGGAAAGTGGGGATCTCTGACGCAATCCTCCTCAAGCAGGGCGCTCTGACCTCTGAGGAGTGGACGGAGATGAAGCGGCATTGCGAGATCGGCTATCGTATCGCCCTATCCGCCCCCGACCTCATTCCGATTGCCGACTGGATTCTCAAACACCATGAGTGGTGGAACGGTCAGGGCTATCCCCTCGGCATTGAAGGAGAAGAAATTCCCGTCGAGTGCCGCTTGTTGGCCATTGCCGAATCCTACGAGGTTCTTACCAGTGCCCGTTCTTATCGAAAGACACTCTCCGCCGCAAAGGCCGTGGCCGAACTCCGGAGACACGCCGGGACGCAGTTTGACCCCAAGCTTTTAGAGAAGTTTGTTCAGATGTTAGAAACCCATCCTCCTGAATTAGAGCCTGACGCCACCCCCACTCTGTAGAAATAGCAACGTAGGCACCATTCAATATTTTCCCGCTTTTCAATTCACCACTCTCAATTCTTAATTCTTCATTTCTCATTTCCTGTTCCCTCACTTCTAATTCCTTTAGAGATAGACAAATATCCCCAGCAGAATTCCTGGAAGCCTCCAGGGGGAAAATCTGACGAGCGTGTTGCTCCGAGGAGAATTCACTTATTTCGTCAAGTAAACACCACCCCCTCCCAGGTTATAATTTTCGAGTTGCCATATTCTATCATCCTGATATACTAATATAAACGTATTAATTTATGCTACCCTCCCTAACCCTCCCCCTCAAGGGGGGAGGGTTAGGGAGGGGGTGATGTAACTTTATTTATGTCTTTTGTATTAAATTGAACTATTTCTCGTAACGGACCCTGGAAACAGAGAAATATCCGACAAATGGGAAGTAGACTCTGAAGTATTGGCTGAACATGTTTTAAATCTCAATAGGAGGGTGTTTTATGCTCTACGAAACCGTTTGGCTGTTCTTTGCTTTAGGGGTGGGCATTCTCATCAGCATCGGGCTTTTGGGCCTTATTTTTTCTCCCGCTATTCCTCCACGAATATTAAAAGCGATGGCCGCGATGATATCCGTGCTGATCATTCTGACCGGTATCTATTTCTTCTACCAATGGAGTGCTCAGAGAAAAGGAATTCAAGTTTTGACCCAACAAGCTGAAGAAGCCATCAAACAATACTTAGCGGCGCACCCCAAAAAATGATATGTTATTTGATAAATTTCAAGTTTGCAATCATAGCTGAGTCGATATTCTTT
>Ga0315282_10014982_pt1 | contig 11493 bp, 11 predicted proteins | sample YL17G07_20_MG_FD_203693 | JGI IMG/M metagenome (GOLD analysis project Ga0315282, IMG submission 203693) | Sediment microbial communities from Yellowstone Lake, YNP, Wyoming, USA - YL17G07_20 | ecosystem: Environmental > Aquatic > Freshwater > Lake > Sediment | place: USA: Wyoming | collected...
CAGCCCGCTGCTCTTCTCCTCCATGAGCCCGTACTCAGCGAAGCCCCAGATCTCGTCACTGACCTTTATGAGCTGTTCCTTGTTATTCTCGATCCAATTCCAGGCGGTTTCCTTCAGCATAGCGAGCCACCAACTGGATTATCCTGAGTGGTATTAGGTTATGCGGTCGTGAGCGGCTCGATTCTTTAAAATAAGCCTGAAAGGAAGATGCTTACCATGTTCCCCAAGGACTGGGAAGAGGTCTTCCCGATGCTCAGGCACTGGGTTTTCTTCGACGCAGCCAACCAGATGATCCCTGGCAAGTACTGGCTCGACGGAATGAGAGACTGCTTAGGGGTGTATGAGCACAACCCCTTCTACCACACCGACCACCCGTTCCTCACTACCGCTTTCCAGGAGTGCATCAAGAGGAGCGCTAGGCTCCTCCACGCGAGGCCCGCCGAGGTCACGAACATCTACCGCGTCATGACGGCGAGCAATATGATCATAAACGACCTGATCAGGTGGGAGAGGGGCGATAATGTAGTATTTTCTGACCTCGATTACCCCTCTATCCCCTACATCCTAATCGATCTTGCGAAGCGCAGGGGCGTCGAGCTGCATAGGGTGAATAACGTCAACAACGAGATCCTACTCGGCGATGTTGAGAAGGTGGTGGACGACAGGACGAGGCTCGTTGTCATCAACGACACGATGGCTTGGAGCGGCTTCAAATACGATACCCGCGCCGTCAGCGACATCGCTCACGCACATGGGGCACTCGTCCTAAACGATGCGATTCAGTCAGTCGGCGCTATAGACGTTGATGTGAGAAGGGATGACGTAGACTTCCTAGTGACGGGGAGCTACAAGTGGCAGTGCGGCCCCGAGGGAGCGGGTATCTTCTATATCAAGAAGGAGTTGATCGATGAGTTCGACCCGGTCTTCCGTAACTACCTCTGGGCGAGCCTTCCCAACGGTATCCCATTCAGCCACAGGGACCAGGATAACCTATCTAGCTGGGACTTTCCCCTCCTACCGAGTGCCTCGCGGTTCGATATGGGGGCGTGCGTCACCCCCGTCCTCTTCGGGTGGAACGAGACCCTCAAATTCTACGAGAGGATAGGCATCGAGAACGTGGATAGGCAGGTCCGGACCCTCGGGAATTACGCCGTAGACAAAATTTCTGAAGCGGGGTACAAGATCCTCACACCTCTGGACAGGAAGAAGCGCCACGGCCTCATCATGTACACGACGGGCACCTATGAGGGCGATGCAAGGACTCAGGCGAAGTTCAACGCCGAGTGGACAGGGGAGAAGCCAATTAAGCTTTGCCACCGGGGCATTGGTGGGGTGATCGGGCTCCGTGTCTGCTGCCACATGTTTAACTCCAAAGCTGATGTCGACTACCTTATCGACTACCAGAAGAAGATCATAGAAAAATAACCTCATTTCCCAGCCAGAGCTAATGAAGCTATGCGTTATCAGATCATAGACTGAAATAAATAGTGGTGGGCCGAGCAGGGTTCGAACCTGCGACTCCCGCCATGTCAAGGCGATGTCATAACCACTAGACCACCGGCCCGACCGACACACTAACCGCTGGGTCGACCTATAAATGTTACCGGAATTTGACCAGACCCATTTTCCCGAGCCATCTGAAATGCTCCAGGAGATATGCCGTATCGGTCCGGCCCGCTTCCAGCCATACCAACCAACTGATGTCGAGGACGCTCCTATCCCCATCAGCCCAATAGTCGGCCAGGGTCACGAGGGTCGAGTCCTTCCTGTGCTTCGACTCGAACGTATGAAGACCATCGCGCTCCTCTGGCTTCAGGAGCCTTGCCCAGTGGCGCGTGGAGACGGGACCCCTGTACTTTCTCAAGGGAACCACCGTCGACGCCTCCCTCTCAACCTTAGTGAGGCGCCTGCGCTTTAGCCTCAACTTTAGTCCCCTCACCATCGCCTGCTCCCTCATCTCAGCCTCAGCCAACCTCCTCTCGGCCTTCGCCGCGGCAGCGATGTCAGCCTTCAGGGTCGTTATGAGGGACTTCAGGCTTGAATCACGGGGTGCAAGCTTGGATGTCGACTCGACGGCCTCTGATGCCCTGCCGGCCCAGTAATCAACCCTGTCCCTCAGACCGAGGAGGGTTTGACCAGCCTCCTCGACTCCAGCAGTCACGCCTTTGTCGACCTCGCCCCTGATCTTCCTGATTATCGCCTCTTTCTCCCTCGAGGCCGTCTCCCCTGCAACCCAGAGGGCCTGGGGCGCCTCCGCGTTGGCCACAGCGTAGGCGTAGGTCGCGGTCATGAGGGCGACTTTCCTCAACATCTCCGAGTCGACCTTGTCGATTGTGTCCCAGCTCGTGTGGTAGAACTTGTCGGGCCATTGGATGAGCATCGGGCAGCCGATGCCGACGGTGGGGTCCGAGTAGATGATGTGATCGCTCCCCCCGCTGAAGGGGGTGACCGCAGCCTTGAAGAGGGGATAGCTAGCCGAGCCACCGAGGTTTTTAGCCTCGGCCTTGACCTCATCGTAGACCGCTTCCATGAGGGAGTTGACGTAGCTCGGGCAGCTCTCGGGCGTCCGTTCGACGATGAGGGGGCCGCCACAGAGGTTCTGGTTCTCGCCCACCATGTCGAGGTTGACGGCGGCGACGATGCCTGGTATCCTCGTCTCGTTCTCGGCGAGGTAGGGATAAGTGCCCGTCATCTCGGGGACAAGTGTGAATACAATGCTTCGCTTCGGCTTCCTCAGTTTCCCCTCGGTGATCAGCTTCTGGATCGCCCGCGCTGCTTCTATGGCGGCACCGCAGCCGGAGGCGTTGTCGTTGGCGCTGGGCTGAGGGTGGCAAATGTGGGCAACAACGACAGACTCCTTAGTCTCACCTTGGACGGTAGCGACACAATTCTCTATCTCCCCCTCGTAGAGAGAGGACCTCACCTCTGCGTGGACCATGAAAGTTTCCTTTGACTCTTTGACGAGCTTACGCAACCATCGCCCCATCCGTGGAGTGAGTACGAAGCCCCAGCAACCTGCCTCGCCGCCGTACCACCAGAAGCTCGTGTACTTGAGAGCGTCGTCGAGGTCTCCCTCCTTAAGGACGGGCTCGTTGACCCACATACCGTCGTATAAGACCCCGACGGCCCCGTAGCGTTCCACGGCGAGCTCCCTTACTCTCCCGACATCGCCGTTCGTGAGGACAACCTTCCCTGTGACATCAACCCTCAAGTAGTCCTTCTCCTCCTCACCTTTGTCGAGGACAACGACCTCGGCATCCACGCCCCCCTTCGGGGTAGGATAGGACCTCTGGATGATACTCATCTTCGTCTCTGCGTAGAGCGCGAGTCGACGCGCCTCCTTCACAGGCGATACAACTCTCAGCTCGGCTCCCTCACAGTTCCACTCTTTGAACATTGGACTGCCCCAGGCGAGTGACTTACCATCAGCCTTGTACCTCCTCACCTCAGTCCTAAGCCCATAGCCACCCAGCTTGTCTGCGGCATACTCGACCGCGGTCCTCATCCCGGGGCTCGCCTGGATCCGATGGAACCTTGTAAGATCCGAGACGTGCCCCAGGGCGACCTCCCCAGAGACCTCTCTTCTCAGCTCCTCGTATACGGCCTTGAACATGGAGGGTTCTTGGTGGGACTGGGCATATTGGCTTTTCCAAGCGTATTGGGACGATGGATCAAATCCAATCCTCGACGACGTAGCTCAGGACAGCCTCACGAGGTGAACCGAGCAAGAGATGCAGGGATCGTAGGCTCTCGCTATGACCTCAAGGCTAGCCCTGATCTTGTCGTCGCTCTCCTTAACCAGCCTTCCCGCCGCAATCTTGTAGTCCTTCTCTATGTTTGCGAGGTTTTGGGCGGTGGGCGTGATTACGTTCGCGCTCACGATCCTTCCTTCCTCGTCGAAAGTGTAGTCGTGGTAGAGTAAGCCTCTTGGGGCCTCGACTGTACCGACGCCTCTTCCTGCCTTGGTCTCGACCTCCATGGGCACCTCCTTCCTTACTCCGTCGGAGAGGAGCCGGTCGATGTCCTCAATGGACCTGTCTACAGCATGGAGGAGCTCGACGGCCTGTGCGAGGTTGTTGTTGAGTGAGTTGTCGGCCCGTAGCTTCCCACGGTTCTCCCTGAAGAGGGCTGAGGCGTCCCCCTCCAGTTTCGACCCGTTCAGTAGCACCCGTGGCAGCGACCCGACCATGAACTCCCTCCCCCTGTAGGTTGAGAACTTCGCGTTTGAGTGCCTCACGGCCCTCTCGTTCGTAAGCCCGAGGTATTCCTCGACCGGGTGGCTACCACCAACGGAGGTGAGGACGCTCTCCCCGAGGAAGCCGAACCTCTCCCCTGGGTCAAGGGCCATGTATGCGTTCTCCGATTCGGTGTAAGTGGGTGCCTCCGACTTCGCGAAGAGCTCAACAGCGAGCTTGGCTGCGGACTTGCTTGAGGCGAGGGCGTCCCTGATCTTCTGGAGCTCTCCCTCCGAGGGGATCGTGGAGAAGCCGCCAACCCTCTCGTTTACCCCATGTATCTCCCGGCCACCGAGGGCAACGTGGACCATATTCCCCGCCGCCTTTAACCCGAGGGCGGCCTTCACCTGAGGCGCGTACTTGTCAGTCATCGCCACAATGTCAGTGTAGCCAAGCACGTCAGGTAGGGCGAGGAGGAAGAGATGGAGGGCGTGGCTCTCCACCATCTCCCCATGGATGAGGAGGTCCCTCAGCAGTCGTGTTTGGGGTGTAACCTCAACTTTGAACGCTTTCTCGATCGCTGTGATGGACGCGAGAGCATGGGACGCGGTGCAAATTGCGCAGATCCTCCTAACGACGTCGGGGACCTTCTCATAGCTGATGCCCGTGAGCAGAGACTCAAAGAAGCGAGGCCCCTCCAGTACCCTCATCCTGACGCTACGGACCTCGTTTCCTTCAATCTCGACCTCAATTGCGCCGTTTCCCTCGACGCGAGTGATCTCTTCGACGGTGATTATCCTCGTCATTTAGACTCCTCCCTGAGCTTCCTGACGAGCTCGCGCGCCTCAGTGCTACCCGCGAACATCGCTAGGCGGTTCAGAATGTACTCGCGTTTGAAGCTCTTCTCCAGGAGCATCCTGTACTCCTTGGCGACGTTCGAGTTCTCGATGGGTGGCCCCCGGCATCCGATGCATTCGACGCCGAGGCCCGGGCAACGGGCGTTGCACCCCGCCCTGATCATTGGGCCAAGGCATGGGAGCCCCCTTTCCGTGATGAGGCAGGGGTACTCGTTCAGCTTGCACTCGACGCAGACCGGGTATGTGTACTCCTGAGGTGCGTCGCCCATGAGTAGGGAGACGATCGCCTGTACGACCTCTTCCTTCTCAACTGGGCAGCCCGGGATCCTGTAGTCGACGGTAACGTAGTCACCGGTACCCTTCGAATCGACAAACTTCGAGTCGAACTCCGCCTCTCCATATACCCTCTTCCGTCTTTCATCCATGCTCTTCCCTCCCGCCATACCGGCTTGAAGGCAGCCGTTTATGGCGCAGTTCCCGAGAGCGACGAGGCACTTCGACCTGTCCCTAATCTCCTTAAGACGCGCGAGGTCGTTCTCTGTGCTCACCGAGCCCTCGACGAAGGCGATATCGATGGGGCCTTCGATCTTTCTACTACTCCCCATCTGGAACCGGAGCAGCTCGAAATTCCCGAGGACATCGAGGAGGGCGTCTTCCATGTCGAGGATTAGGAGCTGATCGCCCCCGCAACCAGTCAATCCGAAGATACCTATCTTGGGTTTCGCCACGTTAGATCAGCTCCCTCATACTCATCGCGTCCCAGATCGTGAAAACCGGGCCGTCCTTGCAGACATAGCGGACGTCCGTCCCCGACCCCACTATGCAGTGCCCACATTGACCGAGACCGCAGCGCATCCTCCTCTCAAGGGTGACGTAGATCCTCGCAGGGTCGAGGGAGAACTTGGCTAGCTCCCTGTTGACGAACCTGTACATGATCGGGGGCCCGCCCAGCACTGCAGCGGAGTTCTTCGACGGCGGCTCGATGATGCTGAACAGCTTCGTGACCATACCCTGGGTGACTCTGTCGGGGAGCTCGCGAGCGAGCTCTGCGAAGTCCTTGTCGTTCTGGTCTTCGTATGAGAGGTAGAGCTTCACCCCCTTCCTCTCGCCTTTACGGAGGAGGTCGAGGTACTCATCCTTGAAGAGGACGAGACCGTAGTTCCTCACACCGTAGAGAAGGGTAATCTTCCCATACTTCGATCGACCCAGGAGGATATGCTGGAGGACACTCCTGATTGGGGCGACCCCGAGCCCGCCCGCCACGAAGACGATGTCCCTCCCCTCCATCTCCTCCATTGGGAAGCCGTTACCGTAGGGCCCCCTGATCCAGATCGTGTCCCCCTTCACGAGCCTGTGGATGGCCTTCGTTACCCTCCCGACATTCCTGATGCAGAACTCCAGTTCCCTCTGCCCCGAATCAGCGGTGCAAATTGAGATCGGAGCCTCCCCAAGTCTCATGAGGCCGAGCTCGACGAACTGTCCCGGCCTGTGGCGGAACGCTTCGGAAGCATCATTGTCAGCGATCTTGATCCTGACAAGCCTCTCGATTTGGGTCATGGGCTTCGATGAGACGACCTTGGCCCGCATCGGCATCAGAGTGTTCACGTCAGCCACCCTTCACCCTTCCAAGGACATCGACGAGGTCTATCCCAGCCGGGCAGTAGGCGATACACCTCCCGCAACCGACGCAGTTGATGGAACCCCCAGCGAGGCTCCCCTTGCAGTTGAACCTGTTCCTCATCCTTTCCGTCGCGGATGGCCTGAAGTTGAGGCCGCCTGCGACGAGGCCGTGGTCCACGAGGCTGCACGAGTACCACATTCGGGTTCTCGTACCTGTGGTAAGGTCCAGGTTCGTATAGTCCCTCATGTCCCAGCACCGGCACGTAGGGCAGACCAAGCTGCAGGTCCCGCAACCGAGGCACTTGTCCCCGACCTCCTTCCAGAGCGGGTCGGCGAAGGATAGGTCTAGTGCGGTCTGAAGCCCCGATACATCTAGGCTCTTCGTGAACTGCTTCTCCCTTGCGTTCTCTGATGCCTTGTAGTCCTCAACTTCCCAGGGGGAGACCAATGTGAGCTTCAGGCTCCTAACTACTCCATATCCCTTCACGCTCCCCACGCGGACGAGATACCTGTCACCGATCTCATGGAGGAAGAGGTCGAACCCCCCGTTCGCGAACGAGGTGCCCGTTGACCCGCAGAAGCAGTGCTCATCCGGCCTGCAGCTGACACCTACAAGGAGGGAGCGCACCCTCCTCTCCGCGTAGTACGTGTCGGGTGCTTCTTTAACGTAGACTCTGTCTAAGATGCGTAGCGCGTTGATGTCGCAGGCGTGGGCGCCGAAGACAACGAAGCTTTCCTCATCGCTAGGAGCCTCTCTGAATTCCTGCTCCCTCTTGTCGAAGACGAATACTTCCTCTTTTGGCTTCATGAAGAGCTTCTTGGGTGGGATCATTGTGCGGGTGTAGCTGAGGTTGACCTCCCTCAGCTCCTCGACTCTCTGGAACCCAAAGCTCCCTTCGCTCAACCTAACCGGGGCGTGCATGTCCCCGTGCAGCTTCAGCGTCTCGAAGAGGCGCAACAGCTCCTCCCGGTGTAGGACGTAGTAGGGATGCGAGGAAGAAACCTGAGACATCCAGAAAGATGCATCCCACTATCTTATAGTACTTACTTGTAAGCCCTCCGCGCTTATCCGAGTAATCAGAGCATCAACATCATATACTTGCGGCTTTAAGCCACGCGCTATCCTTGATGAAAATCTTTATATCAATTCCGAAAGCCTTCATGGTGGCACGCCGCTGTAGCTCAGCCTGGGAGAGCGCTCGGCTGAAGACCGAGGGGTTGTGTGTTCAAATCACACCAGCGGCACCAACAAAGCAACCCTTTACCAATTCATGACTACCTCAGCTACACGGCGATATCTAGAGCACTCCGCCTAGCCTCGATTCCCCGATCTCCTTGAGGTACGATAGTGCCCTTGCCCCTCCACAGAACCTCCCACCGATCTCGAGGAGTATCCGAGCGTCCTCCGGAGTGTCGATATCTAACTCGGTCCCGAGTGACGAGTAGACACTCGGTTCAACACTCACCGCCCTAAGTTCCCTTACGTGCCTCTCAAGGCTCATGTAGCCGAATGCCGGCTCTATAAGGTCGCAGGGACTGAGTAGGAGGGCGTTCGTGCCGCCGTCCCTAGATGGAGCGACGACTGCGGATGGTGCATCCCTCCCTAACTCGATCATTCCTTCGATGTCCCGGGTAGAGAGGGTGGGTAGATCAGGGAGTAGGAAGAGGATGGAGGAGGCACCTGCGGCGATGCAACGGGTTCGGGCGTATACGAGGTCGGCGTTGAGGTCACCGAGGCCTGACTCAATGAGGCCAAGTCCATGCTCAATTGCGAAAGTGCCTACCGTCTGGTCCCCTGTCACGACGAAGGCGTTCTGTTGCCCGCTAACACTCTTTATCACGTCCTCTAGCATAAGGAGGGTGAGTCTAGACCTCTCCTCCGGGCTAAGGACTGGTGACAGCCTAGTCTTAGAGGTGGTGAGCTTCTTCACGGGGAGCAGTATGAAGAGGTCGTCACTGGGAGGCATATGGCTACACCAGCCCTATCGAGCGGAGCGTCTCATTCGCCAGGTGGACCTTGTCCTCCAGAGTTCTCATAATGGTGTTCGTTACTGTTGCACTTACTCCGAGACTCCTTACCTTCTCGGCCAGGTCTGCGTCCACATCATCCATCACGAACGAGTCAATGAAGTCTCCGTAGAGCCTTGCTACCGAGAGAGAGGAGACCTCAAGACCCAGCCCCGCCATGATCCTGTCCGCCGGCCCCTTCACAGGCGACCCTCCAATTATGGGGCTGACCGCCGCGACTCTCGCATTGGTCCGGCGAAGGGCTTCCCGGATCCCCGGGATGCTGAGTATGGTCCCCACGCTCACGATGGGGTTACTAGGGCAGATCACAATGCCGTTAGCGCTCTCGATAGCTTCAGTGACGCCTGGCGCTGGCTTTGCCTCCTCCGCGCCGAGGAACCTCACCCCCCTCACGGTGCTGGCTGCCCCACGTTTGACAAAGTACTCCTCGAAGTGAACGTAGCCGTCATTCGTGAGTATCTGGGTAGCAAACGGGTCGTCTGTCATTGGGATTATCACCGTCTCGACGCCGAGCGCTCTCGAGTGCCTCGCGGCCACTTCCGAGAGTCTCAGCCCCTCCTTAATCATCCTCGTCCTACTGATGTGCGTGGCAAGGTCAGCGTCACCGAGGTTGAACCAGGTCTCGCCCCCGAGCCGACCGAGAGCGGCAAGGCACCTGAAGGAGTCATCGCGTATTCCCCAGCCCTTTCCCTCGTCGACTATCCCCGCGAGGGTGTAGGTCACTATGTCAACGTCAGGCGAGATGTGGAGTCCATGGAGCTTGATGTCGTCCCCCGTATTGACGATAACTGTCACCTCCCCAGGTGGGACGACCCTGACTAGCCCCTGTAGGAACCTGGCGGCCCCGACCCCGCCAGCAAGGCAGGTGATCTTCGGCATCGTGGAATCTCTCATACGGCGGGTATTAGAAGTGTGCGAGCCGCTAAATACCACGCCCCCATCTTCCAGCTGTGTGCGCAGACTTGTAGCAAGATTTAACTCACATCCACGCATGAGGATAAGGGATGGATTCTAAGAGGATCTCCCTCATCATCGTTTTCACCGCTCTCGCCGCCTTCTTGAACATGTCACCTATCAAGATACCAGCTCCGTACGCTCCCTTCCTCATCTACCAGGTGTGGGAGATCCCGATCGTGGCGGCCTCTCTGCTCTTCGGCCTAACAGTGGGTGTCGCTGTGACGGTCATTAACACCTTGATCCTTTTCGTGGTCTTTCCAGGGGTGCTACCAACAGGACCTGTGTACAACATGGTCGCTGTCCTCGCCATGCTCATGGGAGTATGGGCAGGGCGCGAGGTCGTCAAGATGCTCCACAATGGGACCGAGGGTGTCGTTTCAGTTGTCTTGGCGACGACGCTAGGGATTGTGATCAGGGTGCTCGTGATGACGGCGGTGAACTGGGGGTGCCTTCCCCTTCCACCGCCGATCGGTTTCAGCTATCCAGTGGAGGTGGTCATCCCCCTTCTCCCGGTGATAGGGTTCTTCAACGCCACTATCGCGCTCTATACCGTCCCTGTGGCTTACGTTCTAGTGAAGTCGATCATATCTCGCGTATCCGGGATTTGAGGTCGGCCGGGCAAGAGATTTAAGGGCAGAGATAGAGTCGCATGGTCAGCGGTCAGTGAGGCCGGTTGGACGTCAGTAAGTTATCACTCCCTAGCTACCTCGTTGCCCTCGCGATCTTCCTCCTGGTTCTCGCACTCATCATCGTGCGCAGGGTAAGGGGAGTTGAGTTCCCCATCTGATCCGCGATGATGATCGGCGCTGCCCTCATGGTCCTCATCGGCATCACAAGCGTCTCAGATGCCTACGCCTCTATCGACTTCGACGTCATCTTCTTCCACATAGGTATGTTCGGGATAGTGGCGAACGTCGAAAGGTCCGGCCTCCTCGGCTCCCTCATGTTCCGGCTGCTTTCACCGTTCAAGCATCCGAGGTCGCTTCTCATCACCTTTGTCTTCATCATGGGCTTCCTCTCCGCCCTTATGGTCAAAGATACCATGGTCGGATCTTGATAGTCTCGATCAACGTAGCGGTCTATGCCCTCTAGCTCTATCTCTTTAGCTGAGACTAAAAATCGGTAGTGGGTACTGGAGTCAGAGGTACCTCTTCGCTTTAAGGTACTCCGCTGTTAAGACCGCTCCTCCGCCTGCTCCTTTGTCGAGGTTGTCGCTAGTCACGACATACGCGAGGCCGTTCCTGAAGACCGGATCGACCCTGAGTCTACCAACGAGTGTAACTTCGCCGCCGTACTTGCAGTGCATCCTGGGCTGCGGCATCTCGGGGTCATCCATTACCATGATCGGCCTTTCCGGGGCGGACGGCAGCCCTAGCCTCTGTGGCTCACTCATGTATCCGTTCATTAGCGCCTTTGCGTCCTCGGGGCTGCACGGCTTCTTTGTGTCGACGTAGACTGCCTCTGTGTGGACGGTCTGGACATGCACCCTCGTGCAAGTGGCACCGATCATTATGCTGGCGTCCTTGATCGCGCCGTCCCTGACCTTCCCCAGGATTTTGTTCGTCTCCCTGAGCACCTTTCCTTCCTCACCCTCGATGTATGGTAGGACGTTCATCTCGACGCTCTTCCTGTACGGCGAGTCAAGGCACAGTCCCTTCTCCCCCGCGCCACTCAGCGACTGCTCCGAGACGAGGTGGACTCTGCGGACCCCAACAGCGTCGAAGAGAGGTTTGAGGCTCACGACGAGCCCTATCGTGGTGCAGTTGGGGCCCGGGCAGATGAAGCCTTTCCATCCACGCTTCTTCTGTTGAGTCTTCAGCAGCTTCGCGTGGCTAGGGTTGACGTCCGGGATTATG
>Ga0315282_10014983_pt1 | contig 11492 bp, 11 predicted proteins | sample YL17G07_20_MG_FD_203693 | JGI IMG/M metagenome (GOLD analysis project Ga0315282, IMG submission 203693) | Sediment microbial communities from Yellowstone Lake, YNP, Wyoming, USA - YL17G07_20 | ecosystem: Environmental > Aquatic > Freshwater > Lake > Sediment | place: USA: Wyoming | collected...
GAAAAGACCGTCTCGATTTTGCTTGGGTTCATCCTTTTGAAATTTCAAAGTTGGTTGAAACTGTGAATGGGTTTAATGAACGATTGACCAAATTGGGACCTTCTGTTTTTCTTCAATCCGGTTTGGTTTCTAAAGATCAAAATAATTCCTCTACCCCCCCCCTTAGTAAACGCTAATCCCCCCAACCCCCCTTTATTAAAGGGGGGTTGGGGGGATTATATTGGTGGAACCAGTTCAAGAAATGCGATGATTGTCATCAATGCAGGGAGGTCTGCCCAATCTGTTTCTGCAAAAAATGTTATTCAGAATCATTTCAAAACTTTGGAATCGGTTGGTTAGTTCATGTGGTAGAAAGATGCACAGTTTGTGGAGCCTGTAAAGAAATCTGCCCACGGGGGATTCGTCTTCTTGAGATTATTCAACTACTCCGGGAGAAGATATCGAATTTATCAGGGGTAGCAGAAGCCGTATTTTATAAACCTTCGGGCTTTAGTTTGTCAGGGCTAAAGCCCTGAGCTACGGTTATAATGATGTCGTAACTCAGCCCTTTAGGGCTGATATAAGATTCCAAAATGAAGATCGACCCTAAAACTTTTATCCAGGATTACCAACTCAATCTATGCATCCAGTGCGGGACATGCACGGGAGGATGTCCTGTTAAATTTAGATCTCCCCTCAATATGAGGAGGCTGGTCAGAGAGACATTCTTCACGGCCAACCCTTCTCTCCTGTTCAAAAGGCCTGAATTATGGGCCTGTACCACCTGCAGCACTTGTAGCCTTCGTTGTCCTGCTGGAGTAAAAAATGTTGAGCTGATTATGGGGATACGGAATTTTCTCGCCAATCAAGGCGAGGTTCCTTCAACCATCAGAGATGCTCTTGAGAATACCTTCCTTCAGGGGAATCCATGGGGACGGTTCCGAGATCGCAGGGCAGATTGGGCAAAAGACCTGGGAGTGAAGATTCTCGGAGAAGCATCCACAGAGACATTGCTCTATGTGGGCTGCGCCCCTTCTTATGATCCAAGGGTTCAGAATGTCTCAACGGCTCTCGTCAAGATCTTCCAAAAAGCAGATCTCGACTTTGGGATTCTTGGGAAGAAAGAATCCTGTTGTGGAAACGAGATCAGAAGGATGGGCGAGCAGGCTCTTTTCAAAAAACTGGCAAAGGACAATACAAACCTCTTTAAAAAGTCTGGAATCAAAAGAATCATCACCATCTCACCTCATTGTTTCAATACTTTTAAAAATGAGTATCCAGACCTCAATATCCCAGTCCAACATTATACCCAGGTCATTGCAAATCTGATCGAGGCAGGGAAATTAAAAATGTCTAAGGCGCTGGACCTCCATGCCACCTATCAGGATCCCTGTTTTCTCGGAAAACAGAATTTGGTCTTCGATGAACCGAGAAAAATTTTGACCTCCATTCCTGGATTGGAATTTGCCGAGATGGAAAGATCAAGGCAAAGGAGTCTATGTTGTGAAGGAGGAGGAGGTAGGATGTGGGCTGAAGGGGGGACCGAAGGGACCCGGAATGGAGAGATACGAATCAAGGAAGCCGTTGCTTTGGGCGCAAAAGTGTTGGCCACCTCATGTCCTTTCTGCCTTTTAACCCTGGAAGATGCCGTAAAAACCTCAAGCTTAGCAGATCAGATTGCGGTAAAAGATATTTCAGAGTTGGTCGCTGAAGCTTTGTAACTCAGGGCTTCAGCCCTGATCTTCAACCCTGAAGGGTTGAATTACAAAATTCGTTCATTTGGTTAATTTCGTTAAACGATCTGACCGTTCAAAACGATCCTAACGATCTAAACACGGAGGTGCTCATGAACATTGCCGTATGTGTCAAACGAATCCCAAAAACAGCAGAGGCGGACATCTTTATTGAGAAGGATGGAACAGATATTAAGAAGGATCATCTGGTCTTCCACCTCAATGATTGGGACGGCTACGCAGTCAGAGAAGCGGTTCTCCTAAAAGAGAAATATGGGGGTGAGGTGACTGTCATCACAATCGGGCCTGAAGAGTCAAAAGAGGTATTGATGAGATGCCTGGCTATGGGGGCGGATAGAGCACTGAGAATAGAGGAACCTGCTGCTCAAGATGGTCACCTGATTGCAAAGACACTCTTTCAGGCAATCAAAAATCAATCCTATGATCTCATCTTAACAGGTGTTCAGGCAGAGGATGACAACTATGGACAGGTTGGGGTGAGTCTCGCCCAAATGTTAGGTTTTCCTCATGCAGCCATTGTCACCCATATCGAGATTACCGGGGACAAGGCAAAGGTCCGAAGAGAATTGGAAGGCGGGATCGATGAAGTCACAGAGCTAAAACTGCCTGCTGTCTTAACCATCCAGACAGGTATCAACGAACCAAAATATGTTTCCCTGGCTGCCCTCTTAGAAGCAGAAGACAAGGAGATCAAGGATCTTGGAATGGAGGAGATAGGGCTCACCCCTGGTGAATCCGTGGATACGAAAATTGATCAAGTATTCTTTCCACCCGTTGGGAAGATGGCAGAGATATTAAAAGGCAATCCTGAAGAAGTTGTGACGCAATTGACCGAAATCATTAAAAAGAGAAGAGGAAGCTAATTCTAAGAATCCGTGAGAGCGTGAGGCGTAAGTCGTAAGTGGTCTATTATTGTGCTGCCGTTATGCTGTTTTGCCGTGTTGCCGTTAAATCCAAAACCGCAGCACTGCAACACCGCAATACTGCAATACAAAGAATGACGCCTTACTCCTTACGGAGCTGGGATGTGGGAGAATAGGAGGCAAAGCAATGGCAGAAGTATTTGTATTGGTTGAGCATCGACAGGGTAAGATTCGGGACATCACCTATGAAATGTTAGTCGCTGGAGAGAGGTTGGCCTCCCAGCAGGGGGCTACATCAACCGCAGTATTATTGGGTCACAATGTTAAAAATTTTGCTGAGGAGTTGGCCACCAGGGGATCAAAGGTTCTGGTTGTGGAGGATCCGCAACTCGAACATTTCAATTCCATTCTCTATCAAAAAGTCCTTTCCTCTCTCATGGCAAAATATCAACCCCTTCTCACTTTGATAGGACACACAGCTTTTGGAATGGACCTGGCGCCGAGTCTCTCTGTAGAACTGAGGTTTCCTTTGGTTACGGATTGCATCGGCCTCTCGTTTGAAGAGAGCCGTTTGAAAGCTGTTCGATCCATCTATGGAGGAAAGGTGAATGCCAATGTTTCCCTGAAGGAATCCAAAGGATATATCGCCACCATTCGGCCAGGTGTTTTCAGTCCCAGGACGCCTGGTGAAAAAAAGGGTGGGATTGTTATGGAGCCTTCTCCCTTTAAAGGAACAATCGACTTAAAAAAATTTATCGAATATATTGAAGCCCCTATCACAGGAGAAGATATCACTCAAGCCGAGATCATCGTCTCTGTGGGCCAAGGGATTGGAGGACCTGAACATATTCCGATGATAGAGGAAGTGGCAAAGAACTTAGGCGGGGTTATTGCCTGTTCACGGCCAGTGGTCGACCGAAATTGGTTACCTAAGGATCGACAGGTAGGAATCTCTGGAAAGACAGTGAAACCGAAGGTCTACATTGCTATTGGCATCAGCGGCGCCTTCCAGCATATCACGGCGATGCAGGGTTCCGAGACGATCATCGCCATCAATAAAGACCCCCGTGCTCCCATCTTTGGAGTGGCCGATTACGGAATTGTAGATGATTTTCAGAATGTAATTCCGATTCTGAGGGAGAAGACAAAGGGAACAAAATAATATAGAAGTTAAGATTCTTCAGACTAGAACCGATATCTAGCCTCAAGCAGAGGAGAGAAGATTGTGCCTATGAGAACAGGAAAGAAGAATCAGGGATTCACCGCTCTTTTGGATGGCAGGCGTATCCCAAAATACGATCTCAGGGCCGAGACTTATGGGACATTAGATGAATTAAACTCCTTTGTCGGAATGGCTAGGGCTGTCACAAGGCATAGGATGATTAAGGAGATTTTATTCATCATTCAAAATCATTTTTTCATTATTGGTTCTGATCTCGCTTTATCCGGTAAGGATCGAAGTTTCCTAAAGGGAGAGATTACCCAAAAAGAAGTCGATTGGCTGATTCAACTCACTATGGATTTTGAGACCTTCGTAAAACCAGATCCTAAATTCGTCATTTATGGAGAGACTCTGGTCTCCAGTATTTTAGATGTGGCCCGAGCCGTTTCGCGAAGAGTAGAACGACAAGTGGCCAGAATGAAATCGGTGCACATTCTTAATAATTGCAATTAGGTAAACCCCCGGCTCTGCCGGGGGACTCCCAGAGTTTGACGTTTTCGGGAATATGCATTTCTATCATGGATTCGTGCTTGGGGTGAAAGGGCGATGCTAGTACAATCCATTGGCTTAAGGTTTTATTGGTCTTTTCCGATTGCGATCAGGCCCCTTTGAGGGGCCAGCAATCGTAAAGCCCCCGGCTTTGCCGGGGGATACTTACTTGAAAATAATGGAATACTTGAATTCCGTTTCCAATGTACTTTACTTCATTGCTAGGTATGAGGAAAAAAGAGCCAAGGCGAAACCGAAGCATCCAACATATGGCCCATAACCATCCAAGAAAGCATTGGAGAAAAAGGCCCAAGCTATGTGATGGATATTAGAAGTAAGTAAAACACAGGGCAATCAATAGGGTCGACCCAAAAACATTGTTGGCAAGCTGAGCGGATTCGAGCAACCTTCTTATATGCTCTGAAAATGGAGCAAAATAGTTTTTGTGTCCCCTTTGTAAATGACCCGGGTTTTCATAATTACTTATTGACGGAAATGCCAAAAAAGGAAAGAAGTCGGTGTCTTGGAGCCTCTTCTCACGATTTGGCAGCTATTATTATTGTTGTTGAAAGGAGAGAGGGTGATGCAAAGTGCTATTGTCGTCGATCTGAGACGTAAGGATCTCGAGGAATGCTGGACTCTTCAGCACAGGATGCACTGGGCGAGAAGGAATGAGGTCCTTCCAGATTGCCTCTTCCTGGTGGAGCATTCCCATGTCGTTACGATTGGAAAAATGGGTAAGAAAGAAAACATTCTCGTCAAGGAGACTTTCCTTCGAGAGCGAGGAATACCTTTTATAATCATTGAAGGAGAAGAAGAAATCATTTATCACGGTCCAGGTCAACTTGTGTGCTATCCCATTTTTGCCCTGGAGAGGGGAAGAATTGGGAACATCGACTTTGTGGGGGGTCTCGAGGAAGTAATGATTCGAATCCTCAAGGACTATGGGATCATGGGTAAGAGAAACGAAAAAAATCGGGGCGTATGGTTCGGAAAGGATAAGGTGGGGTTTGTGGAAATAGCCGTTAGGAGTAATGTCAATCTCCATAGTTTTACCTTGAACGTGAATCCGGATCTCTCATTTTTCGAACTGGTCCAACCCTACAGCTTAAATAAGGTAAGGGTGACCTCCATGAATGCTATTCTTGGAAATGGGATAACTCTTGAGGAGGTAAAAGAGAGAGCCATCGTACATTTTCAGGAGGTCTTCAATATTTCCATACAAAAAATGATATTACTTGCACTAAGTCTTTAGAATTCAGGTATCGGTTAAGGCCTGTTCCATGGTCTCTTTTGCCATGAAGAATGAATTCACGGATTCTTACCCACAAAAGAAGCAAGGTGAATTTTCTACAATGAAACAATGCAGAACCTTATATGAAAATTTGCTCGCTTTGTTTAACAATCGAGGCTTAAATGATAACAATTAACTCTATTGCAAAAATGATCCCTGATATCAATAGTGGACACGAAACACTCTCTCATGCTGCAACCTGTATTGCATAGAACTGCCGTTCATAGTTAGCCGGGGATAGGTACCCCAGGCGTGCTTGCTGTCTTTGCCGATTGTAGAATACCTCGATGTACTCGGTGATCTCCCGGATAGCTTGTTCTCTTGTCTTGTAGCGACAGTGGTGGATAAGCTCGTTCTTGAGCGTTCCCCAGAAGCTCTCAATGGGAGCATTATCGTAGCAGTCGCCTTTCCTGCTCATGGATGCTCTCATCTTGAACTGATCCACCAGCTTCCGATATTCATGGGCGCAGTACTGGCTTCCACGATCCGAATGGTGGATCAGGCCTGATCCCGGCCGTTTCGCTGCCACGGCCTTGAACAGAGACTGGCTCACAAGGTTCTTTGTGATTCGATTGCCCATGGCATATCCAACGATTTCTCCTGTGAAGATGTCCTTATGCCCTGCCAGATAGAGCCAGCCTTCTTCTGTGGGGATATAGGTAATGTCGCTGAGCCAAACTTCGTTCGGCCTCGTTCCCTCAAACTGCTGATTGAGTAGATTCTCTGCCACTGGGAGGGTATGCCTAGAATCTGTGGTGGCCTTGAACTTTCTGTTCTGCTTGCACCGTAACCCCAGCTTCTTCCTGATCCGTCTGATCCGGCAGATCCCTGCCTTCACACCTTGTTCTTTGAGCTCATGCTGTAATCTTTCAGGACCGCAAGTCTCACGGGTCCTCTTGTGGGCGGCTTTGATCTCCACTTCCAGCCTTCCCTCTTCTCGGACATGTTTGGAAGGCTTCCGATTGAGCCATTTGTAATAGCCGCTCTTGGATACCCGCAGAATACCGCACATCACCGCAACACAATACTTGAATCGCATTTCTTTCATGATCGCGTACCTGGCAGCGACTCCTTCGCAAAGTACGCGGCCGCTTTTTTTAATAGGTCACGCTCCATCCTGGCTTCTGCCAGTTCACGCTTGACCCGGGCAAGCTCCATCTCTATTTCGGTAAGCGGCCTCTGCTGTTTTCCGACCTCCTTAAGCTTGCCTTCTCTGTTCGCCTTAACCCAGTACCGTATGGTCGAAGGGGAAACCGATAACCTACGCCCCACCTCCGGTATGCTGAATCCGCCTTCCGTTACCAGCTTCACCGCTTCCTCTCGAAGCTCTTTCGTGTAGATCCCTTTGGGTATCCTTTCCATTTTGACACCTCCGTCTTTTGTATTTTAACTCAACTTTGGTGTCCACTAAAGTCATCTTACCCCAGAATGAGAAGCTTAAGACGCCATATTACTGGTAATGTTTGGTCGAACAATTCGGAAGATTGGTGTGATCGGTTCAGGGAATATTGGCCCGGATATTGCGCTTCATTTCAGCCAGAACCTTTATGCTTATGGCGTCCCTGTGGTCGTCGTCGATATTGTTCAGGCTGCACTCGATGCGGGTTCAAAGAAGGCTGAGTCGAAGATGGCCAAGGCCGCTGGAAAGGGCGTCTTTAAAAAAGAAGTGGCGGATGCCATATTCAAAAACATGCTCTTTACCACCGACTATGGGAAGATCGCCGACGCTGACTTTGTGATCGAAGCCGCCTTTGAAAGAGAGGATGTTAAACATAAGATCTTTGATCAGTGTCAGGCAACATGTCCGAAAACGGCAATCTTCGCTTCCAACTCCTCACACATAGAACCAGAGGTGATCTTTGAAAAAATGAAGGATAAGAGTCGTTGCCTTGTCATTCATTATTTCTATCCTGCTGAGAGAAACATCCTGGTTGAAATTGTCCCCGGCAAAGATACCGATCCTGCTCTCACCGAATATTTGATGAAACTATATGAATTCATTGGAAAGGCTCCGATCAAAGTGAAGAGTCGCTATGGCTATGCCGTCGATCCGATCTTTGAGGGACTCTTTGAGGCTACAGCATTAACCGTGGAGAAGGGGCTGGTCACTGTCAAACAGGCCGATGCCATTGTTCAAAAAGCCCTTGGCATGGGCGTAGGTCCTTTCACAGCCCATAACCTTGCAGGGGGGAATCCGATTACCCAGCATGGCCTCAATGAGATGCATACAAAGATCATGCCTTGGTATCGGTCCCCCAAAATACTGGATGATCAAGTGAAATCTGGAAAACCCTGGGAAACAGCAGGAAAGGGTGAAAAGGTGGAATACTCCCAGGAGACTTATGAAGCCGTTTCAAATAGAGTCATAGGAGCTTATTTCGGGATGATTTGTGAAATTGTAGGAAGTGGCATCTCCAATATCGGAGATCTAGAACTCGCAATGGATGTGGGACTGGTCTTAAATACGCCCTTTGCAATGATGAATAAAATGGGAGTGAAGAAGGCTCTTGAACTGGTCGAGGCCTACGCCAAGGAAAATCCAGGATTCAAGGTTGATAAGATCTTGGTCAAACAAGCCGCTTCAGAACAACTCTGGAAGATCCCGGTGGTCTTTAGAGAGGACAAGGGAGATGTGGCCATCGTGAAGATTCGGAGACCCAAAGTTCTCAACGCCCTTAATACAAACGTCTTCGAACAACTCAGGGAGATCATCCTTGATATCCAGAAAGATCCCAAAATCAAGGGGGCTGTCCTGACTGGATTCGGAACAAGGGCCTTTGTTTCAGGGGCAGATATTGGAATGTTGGCTGCCCAAAAAACTCCACAAGAAGCAGAAGCCTTTTGAAGAAGCAGAAGCCTTTTGCCTTAAAAGCATGGCGGTTTTGAATCTGATCGAGAATCTGGGAAAGCCCGTCGTGTGCGCTTTGAACGGACTGGCTTTCGGAGGGGGAAATGAGATGGCGATGGCCTGCACCGCTCGGATCGCCACAAAGGGACAGAAAGTTTTTGTGGCCCAAACTGAACCAAGGCTTGGCATCATCCCTGGAAATGGCGGAACGCAGAGGCTTCCAAGGCTGATAGGGATGGAGAAAGCCTGGTCAATCCTTCGAAATGCCAATCCCATTTCCTCAGCGCAAGCCAAAGAATTTGACTTGATTCAGGAAGAAGTGGAAGGCGATCTCATCGCCACCGCAATAGATTGGGTTCACAAAATCCTTGAGAAGAAGGTCCAGGTCCAAGCGATTCCAAAAGGTCCAATTCCTGTTCCTTCGAAACTCCCGGAGGTGAACATCGGTCATCTGAGCAGAAAGATTGATTCACTACTTCAAAAAGCAATTGTAGAAGGGGCGAAGATGCCCCTTGAAGAAGGATTGAAATTGGAGGCCAAAATCTTCGGTCGGTGTTTGTTGACCAAAGACATGAGAATTGGGATCGAAAATTTCATTAAGAACGGACCAAAGATCAATGCAGTTTTTATTCATGCGTAATACATACTCAATGGCAAAAACAATATCTCTAAAATATTCTAATTCTATTAAGGGGAGATAAACTATGGCGAAATGGGTTCGGAGGGAAGACAATGACAAAACTCACCTTGAAGGAATTTATCTCTGAATTAAACGCCCGCCTTGAAAAGTTCAGTCACGACGAATTGAAGGAAATCATCCGGAGCCATGCCATCAATCTCCCCCCACGCGAACGTGGCGATTACCTTGATCGCTTTTTTCTACCTGAGAACTCAAAAGGGGTGAAAAAATCTAAAAAAACAACGATGACTGATGGAGAATTCCTCTTGAGAGAGATCGAGGCCTTTGGAGAACGGGCTGAAAACTATGAATATAGCACCGGATGGGGATGGGATGATGAGTATGGAGAGGAAAGGGCCTGGGGAGACGACTCCTGGGTTGCTGAAATAGATTCTCTTTTTGATAGAGTAGGTGATTTTTATGAAGCGGGCGACTATGCTCTGGCCAGAAAGTCTTACGAAAAGTTGCTGGAAATTTATTTGGAAAGCAGTCAAGAGGGCAGATTCTCAGGACATGACCAGGACGAGATGATGGGGACGGATCTCGAAGAAGTGGGCCTGAAGTATCTACGCAGCATCTATCTGTCGGAGAAACCATCATCCCGCCCCGAAGCGTTGCTTAAGGGGATAACCAATCTTTCTTATTTATCCCGGAACGCAACGATCCATGGCATGATTCATGTTTCGCTGGAAGATCTGCCGGATTTGGACCAATTTGGGAAACAATGGATCGATTACCTAAAGAGACAGAAAGAGAATCGGATTATAACAGATTTGCTGAAGGAGGCCGTGAGGCTATTTCAAGGCACCAAAGGGCTCGAAACCCTGGCCATGGAGAAAGGGGATCAATTCCCGGGGGCATTTATAGAATGGCTGGAGGTCCTGAAAAAGGAGAAGAATTATCCGGAAATGATTCGAGTTGCGAGGCTTGGACTGGAGAGATTATCCGATCGCCTGGCGATCCGGGCCAGGATTGCTGATTATCTCTATGAAGCAGCAGGCCATCTGGATCAAAAAGATCTGATCGAAAAGAGCCTCAAAGAGGCCCTGTATGCTTCTCCCTGCCTTTCCCGTCTGTTGAGCCTCCTCGGTCACGCAAAAGATAAGAGGGAAAAAGTGGAGTTCCTTGACGGCGCTCTTGCTCGCTTTGGGGAAATACGGAAACGAACAAAGAAATCCGACCCCCTTTTGGAGGATTTCAGGCGGTCCCCTGACCTCCAAGAAAATTATGTTTCGGAGAATCTGAAAATATACGGTTACCTTCTTAAGGGCGATTATGCGAGCGCTATTGATTTCATGTCGTTGTCCCAGCCATTGGGATGGAGTTCAGGGGATTCTCCCAATGCCATTCTCGTTCCCTTCTTCCTTTATGCCAGATGGAATCAGGAAAAAACGTTGACGGCCAACATCGCTGATCTGTGGAAGGATGCCACAGATCTTCCAATCCACTTTGGCAATTCCTATCAAGAGGATTCGGCCTCTGTAGAATTAGGGACACGTCTTCGTGCCCATTTGGAAAATGTCTTGAAAGAATCTCCAATCCCTGAGAAGGAGTTGGATGAATATTTTCTTGCCGGCCAGAAAGCTGCTTTCAAAAGAGTGGATGGCATCGTGGGCGAAAAACACCGGCAAAGTTATTGGAAGGCAGCCCAATTGATATTGGTTGTCGCAGAAACCTATTGGAGCAATGGCAAAGCTGATCAAGGACAAAATATTATCTACCGCCTCAAAGAAAAGTATCATCGCCATTCAGCCTTCAAAACAGAATTACAGAAAGCAGCAAAAAAATCAAAACTCTTTTCGGTACCATAAGAGATTAAGCCGTATTCTTTATTTTTAATTCTGCCAGAGCCTTCTCGTATTTTTCGACACGTTTGAAATCCTTTATGCATTTCATTAACGACTACTCGTGGGGGAAATTTAGGGGGGACGAGGACGCGTGGATGGAGAAGTACTTCGATGCGTTCCTCTACCTTGCCAACTGGGGCACACGTGTGTTTAAGCTACGTCTGCCATTAATCAGAGCCCACCCCCTTTTCACACCAGATGAAGTAATACTCTAACGAAAGGGAGGTATTTTAGGTGTTTGAGCGGTATCGGTTCTTTAACGGCTACAGAATACTGAGTGGCTGTCCTTATTGCGAAGGAGCGGTCTTTATTTATACATTGGAGTTGTCAGGAAGAGTTGAAGAAAAAGCGCTTAAGTGTTTTCAGTGTGGGAGGATGTTTAAGTATGAAGACGGTCATCTGGTCCTCTGGCCTTTTCGTGAGTATCCTCATCTTGAGGGACGCCAGGTTTACAAGGAGAAATGTTGATGGATTTAGTCTGGGAAAGAAGATGACCTTCTGAATGAAAATCAGTTTG
>Ga0315282_10014984_pt1 | contig 11490 bp, 12 predicted proteins | sample YL17G07_20_MG_FD_203693 | JGI IMG/M metagenome (GOLD analysis project Ga0315282, IMG submission 203693) | Sediment microbial communities from Yellowstone Lake, YNP, Wyoming, USA - YL17G07_20 | ecosystem: Environmental > Aquatic > Freshwater > Lake > Sediment | place: USA: Wyoming | collected...
AAAACCACTTTTCATGGAAATACTCAAAGCCAGCAAGATAATCCCGCTCATGGTTGAAGGCCTAGCCAAGAAAGAAATCATAGTCGCCTGACCAAGAACAGCGTGAAGCCTCAATTCAACCTATATGTAACGAGAGCGACATTCTAGTATCTGAACCATTCCAACATGAAGGCAACACGAAGCCTTGCCGATAGGCTTTTTCGTTTCTCATCTTATCGCTCCAAGCAACAGAACCGTGAAACAGATCACCATTCCAAGCCTAAGAAACGGTATTGCGCTTATTTGTTCTTTTGGCTTTATCGGTTGTGTCGGTTGTATTTCTGAAATAGAGATTCGCTGTTTCTGAATCATGGCTTCGTAGGGTTCTATCTGGATTTTGCTAATGTTGTTTCTGCAATAGTAAATAAATTCACCATTCTGCAAGCCTTTGAGTTTCTCCGTGCGCTTTCCCAGAATTCCTTTCCAATACTTCAAAGCGTTAAGTTCACTTGTGTAGCCGATCCAGATTTGACCGCAATTCTTAATCAATTCCTTGTCAATCAACGAAGGGAATTGCGAAATTGCACACGTTGAAATGTTGACGTTTCGACCAACGGTTAAAACACGCATGCTGTTCTGTGTTTTGAGCGATCTTAAGCTGTTCAGCGGAAAATAGATTTGGCTTTCTTCAAATACGAGATAGAACCGTTTTGCTGAGTTGCTAAGCTGATATTCAAACAATTTTTTGCTGAAGTTTTCAACGATCCTCTGTTGCTCAATGGGTGTTAATTGGCTAATGTCGAAAAGTGTTGAAGTTTCTGGAATCCGCAAATCGCAAAAAGGCTTTGTCGTGGAATATTGGCTTACTGAACTCCGTTGAATCCAATCCGTAGAAGGATCAAAAACAATGCAGATAACGCCTTCATTCTTTAGTTTATCGACAATGCGCATGGCAATATCGCTTTTTCCGATTCCTCTTGATCCAGTTATGAACGTAGTTGTGGCCATGCCTTCTTTTGTATCAAACTGAAACCTTGAAGTTTCCACGCTCTCAGATTCTTTTAGCCATTGCTCATTTTTTGTTTCCATACTCGTCATCAATTCCGATCTAGCAACAGCTACGAATCCGCTTTCAGCTAACTCAGAATCTTCAGGGTTCACGTTCGCAAGGTCAGGACAGCCGTTTCTATAGCAATGCTGAACGTACAATTCTCTAGCACGATCTAGGACCTTTTCCTTTTTCGGTATCATACCTTTTACATCTCCATAACTGCCCACTCAAGGCTTACTTAAAAAGCTTCAGTTCGACCTTCAATTCGAAAAAAAAGCCCAAAAAGTGCCCTAAAATGTCTATCCTTTATCCCTAAGCCGATTTTTAGATTATGATATGATTCGCATGGACTTTTCATTGCATAAATTTTGATTTATCGAATAAAACGTATTGTTATTATTATTGTTGTTATTATTGTTGTTATTATCACCAATACTGCTTTTTTAATGCCTATTTTCTTCATACTTGTTTCAAGTGAACAACTGTTAAATAGTCGTTTTTACAGATACATAGTGAATACCGCAAATAGAGGAAATATGAATATGTCAGAAAAAGTGAAAGCTTCGATCCAGCTAGATCGGGATTTATGGCGCGACTTTGTTGGATACGCCAGACTCGTTCATAGAACCGATGCCAGCAAAATGATCCGAGCCTACATCAAGGAAGTCGTAGAAAAAAATAGCAAGGAGAGGAAAGCATGAAACTCACATCCGCTAATCTTCTACGAGAAGGCAGAAGGGAACTTCGAAGTCTAGGCGACGATTGCGATGACGCTTGTCTCCCCGCATATTGTTGTGCAAACTTTGAGCTACACGGAAGTTGTCGAGGGTTCAAACTTCTGAACGGAGAAAACAGGAAAAAACTCAACGCAATGCTAACCGACGACGATGTCCTTTATGTTGAGAGTTGTATGCGAATGATACAAAACGGACACAACGAAGACGTTTTGGTGCCTGAGGTGCTAAGATACCTCAAGCGTCCAGAAGGCCACCCAAGAGAAAGCGGATTTCTAGGCATGATCGAAGCCTCACGCGGAGTTCCAACCACACCAACCCCAAAGCAGACAGAGCCAGAATTGCGTTCAAGTAGCGGGTTCATTCGAATGTTGGAGGAAAGCAGCAAAAACGCATCCAGCGAAAGGACACAGAAGGAAGCCACAGATGAAGTGAAATATGCAACCACCATTGAAACTAATCACGAGAACATAATCCCACGTGAGGGCGGAATCGTGACCCAGCTTGAGCGCGTATGTGCCCGCAGGACGAGAGACGAGCCAGAGCCGCAAACGCGCCTTGGATTTCTAAGAATGCTAGATACAACTTACCAACAGCACGTCGAAAACGGATCAGTCGAAACGCATGACCGAATTCCATTTGGATTTGGAGAAATGCTCGAGGCGGCCTTTCCCCACGGAAATTCCACGACACCAGACAATAAACCGCGTGTTGTCCGTCGAGGCTTGGGATTTGCAGCGATGCTTGAAGGTGCGTCGAAAGGAACTTAAACGAGAGGTGCAATTAGCGCGCGCTACGAACGCCTTAAGAAGTGAACATATGGAAAAATGCTGGTACATAGACAAACGTAGCAAGCTAGGAGAAGAACCGTTAGACTGTCTTCAATGCAAGCGAATGAAAGGCAAAGTTTTACAGGACAAACCCGACGATCCCGAACTAGCACTCTTCTTCGACGGCTACCGTCTTGCAATGTTGGAACAGGCATTATACCTTAACCCAAAAGAACACCAGTTGCCGCAATATCACCGAGACATGCTGACAGGCTTAGACTTGAGAATGAAGTGTACGATAGACAGAGGAGTGTCCTTAGAACAACTACAGTATGCACTAGAACACCTAACCCTTCCACTTTGGAAGAAGATGCTAGAAGGGAAAAGTTTGAATGAACCGTGAACACCTAGACACGCCAGAAATCATAAGGTGCATAACAGAAACAGAAAAGAAAGCAAAAAAGGAAATCTGCATAGGCAAAATATTCGGATCAGCAATCTTGGAGCAAATCCAAAACACAACTGGAAAAATGAGCTACGCACTATATCAGGAAATGCAGAACGGAATATGGGAACTCGACACCCGCCCCGAATATGAACACTGTATCCCATTGCAGAAAACGCCATTAACGCACCCGAGTGAACCGATCGAATACGAGAACGAACAGCAACTCTACAACAATGTCAAAGTCTACATCCACAAACACTTAGACGTTCTGAACCCGCACGGATATGACATCCTAACCGCTTTCGTCTTCAGCACATGGTTACAGGAACTCTTCGACTTTACGCCGTACATAGGCTTTTTCGGAAGGCAAGAAACAGGGAAATCAAGAGGGCTAGAGGTGTTGAAAGAACTGTGCTTCCGCGCATGGCACACGACCAGCCTCACCACCGCAACACTATACAGACTGATCGAGAAATTCAATCCCACCCTTCTAATCGATGAATCTGAGTTTCTAGCAAGTCAAGAGAAAAAAGAATTAATCGGATTGCTGAATAGCGGCCAAAGGCGCGGCGTGCTCGTGCCGAGAATGAAGGGAGAAGACAGCCAAGACTTCGACTTCTACAACACTTATTCCCCCAAGGCATTAAGCGGAACTCAAGAACTCAGAAAAACAACAACCTCACGAATGATAATGTTTACAATGACGCGGAACATCCGACCAATACCACGAACTTTAAACAAACAAGACGGATTGAAACTCAGAAATCAGTTGCTAATGTGGAGATTCCGAAAAATCTCAGACATGAAAAACGCCATGACCTTAGAACAAAAACTAGCAGGAACAGAACTGAAGGCGACAACCGAATTTAAAGAGCTTGAACCGTTATCTGGAAGGTTGTACGAATTAATTTTCCCGCTCTACTACTCAACACCCGCACAAGAAGAAAGAAAGAACATTCTGGAATTCGCCAACGAACTGGAACAATCCAAATTGACAGCGGAAAAGACAGAGTTAGCAAGCACGATTTTCGAAGCAATCCTCAACCTTAAACATCAAGCGCAACGAAACCTAATCCTTCTCAAAGACATTGCCAGATACATAAACGTAAACCAACCACTAGAAAACTGGATTCCAGAAAAAACAGTCGGGAGAAAATGCAGTCAGATGGGGTTTGAGAAAACGAGAACCAACAGAGGCACAGCCATAATCCTCAACCAGCAACTCATAGAACGCTTACGGAAAGACCCACGTTACTCAACAGACCTAACCCGCTACGGTGAAGAAAGTGAAGATAGTGAACCAAAAAAAGATAGCGCGGGCAACTGGCTAGGCTAGTATATAGATGAAAGGGTGTAATAGATAATTAAACTATTCTTTCATCTATCCACACGCACCCGCACCCCTTTTCACCGTCACTTCCTTCACGACCGTCACCGTTCGCCGATCCAGAACAGAACCCAACCGACCACAAGGTGTGGCTAGAGAGCGAAGACCAAGCAGAATGTTCGTGACAAACATCAATCCTCTTCTTATTCGTAATAGATTCGTTGACCGTCAATTTATCATCGTCTTAGGCGAAATCAAATCGAACTGATAACTACTCAGAAATGCTCACGTTGAGAAAGCCATCAGTTAGTTCCGCTCGATAATTGATGGAGTTTATCCATTGGGACTGATCGTGTGCTGTCTGGTGGAGTTTGTGAAACTTGCACAATTGAATGGTAATCGAAGCTACTACGAAAGGCTTTTATAGGAAAACTCGCCTCACTATTGAAAGAGCACCGTAAGATGGCGGGTCAAGAGGACGTAAGCACGCCGCCGTTCGGTCAAATGCTCGGCTCGTGTGGGAAGAAACTCTTTAACTTGTGTCCGTTCCCCGTTTCCTTGCGGTGCATTTCAACTGATGCCATCTCTTACATGTTGATGATATTTAATCGTTATGGCAAATCAAGTAAGCGAAAAACTAAAATCTGAAACAAAACCATTCATAGGACGTGAATTGAAGTTGTCGGAAGTGAAGAACCGTTTCAGAGTAAGAAACGGAGAAATTGAGATAGAGTATGAGGGTCCTCTTAACGAGGTTAATAAGCGATACGACAAGGCTCTTTCGTTGTTGGCATCTCAACCAATAAAAGCAACTATTTTGAAGAAAAAGGAATCTGGTCAAGCGGAAAGAGGAGACAAACGTGGTGGAGCAAGAAAAGCAATTTATCCGCCCGAGATAGAGAAACTCAAAAAAGCCAACTTTTTCAAACCAAAGAAATCGCTTGATGAAGTGATTGCAAAGTTTGAAGAGATGGTTGTCCCGACTAGAGGCAAGAGAAACGCTATACTGACCGCACTAAAAGCTGACACTCGTAAGAAAGGTTCAAACTTGAAGGGAACGAAAGAGGACGATAGTTGGTATTTCATGCAAGACTAGACGACTGAAGGATACTTGATGAGCAACGAAATCATGGGTTTCTGATTACGAAGGACTTTCTTGATGAACAAAGAAATCGAGGACTTCTATGGCTGTTTAAAAGACCTATACTCTGACATCGTAAGAACGAGAACGAAGACAATATCAACTCAAGAGTTCAAAGACAGAGCGATAGGTATCTATGAAACGTGGAAGATTAAAGTCAAACCGTTGTTAGCGAATCTTAAAATTGATTATAATGTTTTGAATGGTCTCGATGGTCTATTTGAAGTGACTTATTCAGAAGCAACGTCAAGAGTCGGCGATGTTTCCCATCTTAAAGACACGTTGGGCGAATTGCATGAGACCTTTTTGAACAAGATAATTAATCCTCTCAAAAATGGACAGACAGCGGAACCGACTGCAAGCGTTATGGAATCTGCTTCATTCTTGGGATTGGACACGAATTGGTCTGTGGCTGTTTGTGCTCTCCAACTGCAAGAGGTCGCAGTTACTTTAGTCGCAGAAAAATTGAACATTGACCTTGGCAAAACAAATGTTGAACAGATTCTTAATGCAAAAATCGACTCTAAAGACTTCTCGTTTAACCACAAATATGAAGCTTTCAGAACCGAAGTCAAGCATCGGTTCGATGTTGACATGCCATTTCTAACCACTCAATTCAGAAGAATGAGAGTGAAGGTTCTTCATGAAGGATACAACCCCGAACCAGAAGAAAAAGACTCTCTTGTCAGTTTCACAATTGGGTTATTGAGAAAACTACAGGATATATGCAATAAGACTTGAGGAGGTATGAAAGCTGTCTCAAATTCATTTAAAGATAAAAACGAAGCCAATTACAAGACTTCTCAGGTTCATTCCCGTTCCGTTTCTTTACGTTCACGGTCACAATTTCAAAATCTCAATTTCCATAAAGAACTTGGGTCCTAAACCGTTCGGTGGTGGAATAATAAACGTTTTCGTCAAATATGCATTTGGCAATCTTTTTGAACAAATTAGCGGAGCAGTTCCCTTGGTTGATGCAAATTGTGAAAGCGAAGTTGATTTGAAGGGAGCAGAGAAATGGGGGGTTTTGGCTAATGGGCATGCACTTTTCCTAGCAAATCTAACCGATGCGAAGGGTAACTCGATGCCGCTCTATAATGAGAAATCTCAACCACTTCAGAGGCAACAAGACGGATACCACATTCACACCTTCTACTCATTAACTAGAGGTGAACTTTACACTCTGATTGCTCTCTACCTAAACATCTTGCTAACAATTCTGTTGAATCGAGATAGCTTGATAGAACTGTTCCGAAGACTTATTGCATTTATTAATTAGTCTCTCTGTTCTACACTTTCGACATATTGGCGCGCGTGCTAAAACTCTTACATGCCTATTTTTCAGATAGGCTTTAATAAACAGCGACTAACCCATTTCTATCATGGACAAAGAGCACGCCAAAGAGGAAGTCCGACTTCTTGTCGAGAAATACAACAGAATCGTAAAAGAAGAGAGAGACATCAAATCTAAGGAAGAGGAGAGGACCAAGAAAGACCTTATTCGCCCTCTTTTTGAACGTGTGTTAGGCTGGAATTTTGAAGAAGATGTCACCGCAGAAGAGAAAATATCAAAAGGTTGGGTTGATTACGGTTTTAGAATCAATGGTGTCCCCAAATTCTTTCTGGAAGCGAAGGCTCTCAGAGAGGACTTGGATAATCAGAAATTCTTTGAACAAGCAGTAAACTACGCCTATTACAAGAGATGCCCTTGGGCAATATTAACAAACTTCGAAACTCTGAAAGTCCTTAATGCTGAATGGGAAGCCCCCAACTATTTGTATAGTCATTTTATGACGATTAAGTGCAACGAGTTTTTGGACAGATTCGATGATTTGTGGGTTTTGTCGAAAGAAGGTTTTGAACAAGGTTCGTTAGACAAACTAGCTGAAAAGTATGGCAAAAGAACGAAAAAGACAAGTGTAGATAAGCAACTCTTGAATGATTTCACGAAATTCAGAGATATGCTTTCAAAGAATATTACAAGACTTAATCAAGACAAGAAACTAACGCAAGTGGAACTAGATGAGTCAATTCAGAGGATTCTTGACAGACTGATTTTCATAAGGAATTGCGAAGATAGAGGATTAGAGGAAAAGAAGCTGTGGGAAGCAAGAATCGAAGCCAGAGTATGGAAAAAACTCAAGGAAGTCTTCGCCTACTATGATAAGAATTATGACAGCAAAATATTCACTTACGACCCAACAGATGCAAAAAAGGTTCACTTGTGCGACACGCTTGACATTGACGACAGCATTATGAGAGAGATTATAGAATCATTGTATCGAACCAAGGACAAATCCATCTCTTATGATTTCTCAATAATTGACGCTGACGTATTAGGCACAGTCTATGAGCAATATCTAAGCCACATTCTGAAAAAGACAGAGAAAAGAGCGATTATTACCGAGAACTATACTCATAGGAAAGAGCAAGGAATTTACTACACTCCAACATACATAGTTGATTATATCGTTAGGAATGCTCTAGGAGAACTACTCAAAGAGAAGAATGTCAATATCGAAAAAATAAAAGTGTTAGACCCCGCTTGTGGTTCTGGAAGTTTCTTGATTAAGGCTTTTGATGTTCTAAACGAGTATTATCAACAGAATGACAAAGACTACAGCCAAACACAACTTGACTTCAAAACTGGCACAACGTTCACTAGAAAAGTGAAGATTCTTCAAGACAATATTTTTGGGGTAGATCTGGACAAACAAGCGGTAGAAATCACACAACTCAACCTTCTTCTGAAAATCGCTGAAAAAGGTCACAGGCTTCCATTGTTGGAGCAAAACATCAAATGTGGCAATTCGTTAATTGACGATGAAAAAATCGCTGGCGATAAGGCTTTCAAATGGAATGAGAAATTTGGCGAGATTATGAAAGAAGGCGGGTTTGATGTTGTAATTGGGAATCCACCTTATGTTCGGCAAGAGGAATTGAGTGAGATAAAACCTTACCTTGAAACAAACTACGAAACCTATCAAGGAACGGCAGATTTGTTTGTATATTTCTTTGAAAAAGAATTGAAAATACTGAAAGAAGACGGTTATTTTGGAATGATTGTTTCCAACAAATGGCTTAGAGCGGGTTATGGAAAAAACCTTAGAAAATTCCTAGCCGAATTCTGGATTGAAGAATTGATTGATTTCGGAGATTTGAAGGTATTTGCTGATGCTACAATCTATCCATGCATAATCATAATCAAAAGAACTAAAAAACATAATCCAAAAATAAGAATCTGTAAGATGGAAACATTAGAATTTGGTTCTCTTGAAGTATATATGAAAAATAACTCTTTTTTTGTTAATCAAAGCGATTTAGGTGAAAAAGAATGGAACATTCAAAAGAGAGAGGGAAGTGAATTACTCAAAAAAATAAGGAGCAGTGGACTGTCAATCGAAGAATATGCTGGCGCTAAAATATACCGCGGGATTCTGACAGGTCTAAACGAAGCATTCATAATAGATGAGAAGAAAAGGGATGAATTAATACATGAAGATTCAAGGAATGAGGAGTTAATTAAACCATTCCTAACTGGGGCAGAATCGAAACGATATTCAATTAAATCAAAGAAGAGATATATTATATTTACAAGAAGAGGTATAGACATATCTCAGTATCCTTCAATCTTGAGATATCTAGAACAATTTAAAAACAAATTATCTCCCAAGAAAAGCAAAGAACAGGAAATTGGACGAAAATCAGGTAATTATGAATGGTATGAGATTCAGGATTCTACAGCATATTACGAAGACTTTGAAAAACCAAAGATAATATGGGGTAATCTTGCTACAAGGTCTTCTTTCTCATTAGATGAAACGAATGGATTTTATGTTAATGCTCCAGCATGTATTCTGCCAACCAATTCTAGATACGTTTTGGGTATCTTGAATTCTAAACTGATGTCCTATTTCTTGAAATCTATTTGCGCAGAAAGGCAGGGTGGCTTCATTGAGCAAAAGCCAGTTTATGTTTCACAGGTTCCAATCAAAAAACCGACAAAAGAGCAAGAAATCGAGATAACTCAATATGTGGAGAAAATTCTTCAACTGAATGAAAAGTTGCTCAAGATTGGCGATAAACTAACAGATGAAAGAGCAGTAATGGAAGATGAAATGAAGAAAACTGATTCAGAAATTGACGAACTGGTTTACAGGATTTATGGAATAACTGAGAACGAAAAAGAAATCATTGAGGGCAGTTTGAAGTAAATAGAGAAACCTTCCATCACTCTTTCTAAGCCAGTTTTTGATTTTTGCGGAAAAGTTGTGGACTTCTAATCCTTCTTTTCCTTCATTTCCTTGTAGATTTCCATGAATCCGCATTTCTTGCAGTAAGTCGGGATGACCCTATCAAGGCTCCGCCGACCCTTTTTTGGAAGGACAACAACCTTCGGAAGATTCTTCAAGAATTCTCCTTCAACCATGTCTCCACCGCGCGCGCTAAGACTGATGGCTAGAGCTAGATGTGTTTGGCTTTCGCCAAACTCCCATTGATGCGAGCGCGCGCTAAGTGGTATCAATAGCTTGAGGAGAGATTCTCATCAGTTAGGGCGTGCGAGCGCCTTCATTTCCTTCACTGGCCAAGCGGAAAATGCAATATTCCAAGAAAATACAAAATGTCGAGAACAACAAAGAATGCGGTCAGAAACAGTAAGATCATTAAGACGACTCTATAGTCGCTCTTGCCGATACTTCCCTTCAGATAATACAATATTGGTAATGTTAATCCCAAACCCACCAACATCAGCAGGCTATTACCAAGAGGTGGAAGCAGAAAAATCACAAAACAAAGTCTTACAAACGTAATTCCAAAACTGACCATCAAGAACCACCAAGCTACCGTTTTCCAAGCATATTCAGATTCTCCGCTTCGAAGTGTAGAAACTATCCAGATGACTATTGTAAACACGAAAGAAGTTGCCAAATCCGAGAAAAATTTTGGCTGCATAACATCCTTGTAGAATGCTAGACTACCTGAAAACGTCACAGTCATTATGATTAGTAGCATCTTGAAAGCTTCATCAAAACGCTCAGCGCGAGTCTTCTTTTCAGACATGCCGACTCAAGGGATAGAATGAAGATCAAGTATTTTTGTTTTCACAAGAAGCCGCGCGCGCTGGATATCCCTCTGAAACTAGCAGACATAAGTGGGCTTGAGAAGCAGGACACATAGCGCGCCTTAGCGCATGCTATTGGCTGAGCTACATGAAGGGCAATAAGAGCCAAACGATGCTCAGAAAGAGTAGAAGGATGCCCCAGAATAACCTTCTTAATCGTAGCCACCACACGCGCTGACCCTCAGTTTCACTACAATAATACGTATGCACTCCGAACCTGAAAAATGGATTTTTAGTTTTCTCACCATCACACATCCACTTGGTCAACGCTTGCTCAATTGCCTTGATGCGGTCATATGCTATATTATTCAACTTAACAGCCGTTTCATGCATAACCCAAAGCCAAACAGCATACAATCCAATTGAACCCAAAGCGTAGTTGCCAAGGGGATAAGCAATTTCCTTTGTAGCAGCATTCCCAAAGATTATTAGCGATGCACCTACAAGAATTGTTCCGACCAGCAACACAATATTATCCCTTCTTCCGATTTCATGACAACACGTTTCATAATCTTCAAAGGCAATTTCCAACTTTTCCTTCTCTTCAAAAGAATTGTTTGTCTTTAACCAATCAAGCAGATTTGCTCGTAGATCGACGTCACAATCATCATCAGGCGGTCTAGGGCAAATGGACAGTTTCCAAAGAAAGTAAACTACGGACATCAATATCCCTGCCATTGAAACACAAAACGTGAACAAATCAAAATTGCTCAGACAGAGACTCATACCCTGCTATTTTCCTCTCCTTTAGCAAGGGTCAATTCTCCTTTATAACTCTCTCCCAAATTCAACTCATTGCATCAAGTACCATAATAGCGCGCCAGCTTGTTGCTAATTCGATTGGTTTGTGTTAATTTCTGCTATGTTGCTAGCATGGTGATGGATCTGGTTTTTTCGGGTCTGTTCAGCCTTAAAGCT
>Ga0315282_10014985_pt1 | contig 11489 bp, 12 predicted proteins | sample YL17G07_20_MG_FD_203693 | JGI IMG/M metagenome (GOLD analysis project Ga0315282, IMG submission 203693) | Sediment microbial communities from Yellowstone Lake, YNP, Wyoming, USA - YL17G07_20 | ecosystem: Environmental > Aquatic > Freshwater > Lake > Sediment | place: USA: Wyoming | collected...
CTTAATATCCGTCGAATTAAGCGCCTTGATATCGCCGCCTTCGGTCACGGTAATAGGCAAATCACCGCGACGCACCGTGAAAATTCCTAATTCCTTTACACCTCCCTGCTTTCTTGCGAAAGCAAGAAAGGGGGCTCTGGATGTCCACCACCACAAAAATACGAACATACCTATGGCCACAACCACAGCCACGAAAATCAAAACCGGGCGAAGCCGTTTCACAATTGCTGATTTACCAGTTGCCTTGTTACCTTGTTTTTCTGCGATGTCTGCTTTCATCAACTATCCCGATTGTTCTGTCTCTATTGTACCCACATTCCGTCCGGCCTGACCTGCAGGATACCAACGTCTCGGAAAAAGTTTAATTTCGCAATTGCATGGTCCACCAAAGCAGCTGTAAGATTGTTTTGAGCTTCTAACAGAGCGTCCTGTGATTCCAGCAAATCCCGGGTGGTCAGTCGTCCGGCCTGGAGTAACAATGTGGTGCTCTCAACTCGCTTCTGGGCTAAATCCAAGCTGTTTCTTTGAATGCGGTAGCTTTCCGCCGCCTGCTCAAGGTCACGATACGCCTGGCGCACCTGTAGTTTAACTGTGTCTGTATCATTTTCATATTGTCGCTGCTGCTGCTCCAGGGCTATCAGCGCTTCGCGATATACATTGCGTTCTTTTTTTCGGTCTAAAGGCAAGCCAGCTTCAAAACCCAATTCGTAAGTGCCGCGGTGAAATTGTAACCTGCCATAATCAGTTGGGGCGGTTGAAGTTACGTTCATGCTGCCGGTCAGATTTAAATCAGCACCAAGTCCATCAGCAGCCACCATAACTTTACGCAACGTGTCATCAATCTTGTCCATGCTGGTAGCTAAATCCAGACGCTGAAGTAATGCCGTTTCAATCGCTATATCCGCCGTATAATCGGGCTGGCTTATTCCGACCTTCTCTAATGCTTTTAACTCATTCTGGTCCAGCTCTACGTTTGCGTCGGTTGGCAAAGCTAACTCTATCTTGAATTTATCGAGCTCCTGCTGATAACTTTGCTGGGCTCGTACGTAGTTATTCATCCCATCCAGTTCACGCTGTTTTGCCTGGTCAACTTCGAAGCGATTTGTACGACCGGCATCAGCCTCCATCTCCAGACGCTGTCTTGATTCAACCCGCCTTTTGTAGTTGTTTTCGGCATTTGTTACCACATCCCTTCGTTGCAAAACACGATAATAATCCTTTACGATTAAAACCACAAACTCCTGGCGATAACGGTTGAACAAGCGTATCTGATATAAAGCACTCCGCTCCGCCTGAGTCAGGTTCTCCTGAGCTATTTTTCGGCCAGCACCCCGCAGTAATGGCTGGGTTATGTTGGCGGTCAGAACCGAACCTATTGAGGCACGCGGGTCACCGGTAAGGTATCGCAGCCAGTCGTACGCTATACTAGCGCTGACTTGGGCACCATCGGCCAATAATTGATTGAATCCAAGTTCGCCCTGATGGTTTAACGTTTCGTCCGCATCGCCTCTGGTGTACGCGCCGTCAAAAGTCCCAAACCACTGCATTGCGAACTGATGCCGTTCCAGAGTTAAATCAAGTGCCATCAGGTAAAGCTCTTCTTTTTGCGTTTGATATTCCCGATTATGTGCAGTAGCCATAGCGGCTGCCTGCGCAAGACTTATAACTCCGGATGGCGGCACGGCTTTTTCAATCTGCACGTCATTTGGCGATGGCGGTACGTCGCTGATTGTATAATTTACCTTTTGGCCAAAGCTGTCCCGCCATTTGCTGTCGATAATCTTATATACTTCTTTATCAGCATCGGCTTTGTAGTGCTTAGGGCTGCATGCACCGGCCATACCGAAGATAATAGCGGCACACAACCCACAACATAACAGCATCGCCGGCCTAAAATTACGAAACATAAGCCCCTTCTCCATTAAAGTCCCCACTTGATGCAACTCCATTACCTATATCTATATCATTATACCATAAAAGGTTATAAGAAAAAAGCCAAAAACCGGCTAATATATCCATCGGCAACAACAATTTTGTATATTTTTACACCAAGGGTTCCAATAAGACTCTTAAATTCAATAACTTACGTGCTAAAAGAGTCCAAAAAGGCGCACCGTCACTGTTAATTTTTCTATTAGTATAGACATTTATTCGATAAAAATGTTGCAAAAAAATCTCCCGATTCTCAGGGGTGTTTTTATTGTAAAACGGGGTAATTGCAGATAAAATAAGCGAAGTTTTCAAGCTGGCGGCGTAGCCAAGTGGCCTAAGGCGACGGTTTGCAAAACCGTTATTCGTGGGTTCGACTCCCACCGCCGCCTGTTGCGGGTTTGGGGGAGAAAGGGTTAACCGCAGGGCACGCCGAAACCGCAGAGGTTTTTTTAATCGCAGATTACACGGAGGGTTTTCAGCCACGAATCCATTCGACTCCTTCGATTCCACTCAGGACAGGTGCGCTCAGGACAAGTTCACACGAATGGACACGAATTTTTTAGACGCTGATTTCGCTGGTTACGCAGAGGGGCTCCTTCGACTACGCTCAGGACGGCGTTTAGTCAGCTTTGTGTTCCGCCACACGGATGGGGAACAAGTCTCGGCGAAGGTTTTTCTCGTGGCTTGGCCACTGCGGAAACCTGCCGCCTTCGTCCACAAGGCCATTAAAATGGCCTTTTTCTGAAGGTGACTAAAAACAGTTAGAAGGTTATCGGGTGAACAGGTCATTAGGTGAGTGGTGAGGTATGGCGTGTGGTCCGTGACTCGCAGGTCTGCAATTAGTCAGGTAGCTCGGCCACCACCGCTTCCTGCGCAAATCACCATACCCGCCGCCGGGCAGGCAAGTCACACGCCCCACTGTCCTTTTTAGTCCAGCTTCGGGCCTTCGTATCTGAAAAGACCGAATTCACACTCCGGGTCGTCCGGCATAGTGCATTCCAGCCAGTCCTCAGCGAAGATAGCAAAGTCATTGAAGTCCACCTTGCAGTTGCGGTCCAAGTCGCCGCGCTTATAACCCCAGTCGCCGCACGCCAGCTTTACCAACCCCTTAAACAAATCCGTCACACCGCCTACCGCCTTTGACCACACAACCTGCGACTGCCAGACATCTGCGGCATCAATCTCGTTGGTGTCTCGCACAAGCGTCGATACCGTAAATCCCCCGTTGCCCGTCAAATAGGCGGCTTTAAGGAAATACTCAACTTCCTGCTGCCCGTCAAAGCTCGGCATCCACGTGCTCGTCACCCACACCGTAATCGGCCCGTCAATCCGCGGCCCACTGTGATAATACTCGCCGTTGTCCCCTTGCTTCCACAGCGTCTCTATCTTCCAATTGTTAACGTCGCCGTATCCGTGCACGGCGTAAATCCGGTCCTGCCACTGATACATCCCGTGTGCCACCAGCCAGCTCCCTGATGCGTCAACAGCGTCAAAACCGGTCTTCTCAGGCAAAAACGCCGTCACTATGTTCGGCTCATTCGGGTTCGTAATGTCGGCCACCTGCACATAAGCGTTCGGCTCCCAGTAGTTGGCCGACCAGATGATACGATTGCCGTCAATCGTAAGACCCGAAGCGTAATGGTCTGTCGGCAAAACACTTACCACACACTGCCGTATGTTGTTTGGGTCTGATATATCTGCTGCATACACCGTGTCCCTATAGCTGTTATTTGCGTCGTTGCCGCTGTACGCAACTACACGACCCGAAACGTCAACATAGCTCACATATTCAATCAGCGGAAAAAATCCGAAGATGAAAGGGTTACTCTGGTCGGTGATATCAGCCACCCTCAGCAACTGCGGTCCAGACACCGGCAGCACGTGGTACACAACTACGTGCCCCGACATTGCCAATCGAGAAGCACTGGGTGCATTCGCATCAACTAAGAACTCCTGATGGCATGGGTCATCCAAGTTCACACCGTAAACCCGACCCACGCCGCACGGGTCCCTCTGGTCTATCCACGCAGCCACATTACCGGATACGCCAAAATACCCCTGCCATCCCACAACCTGATGACACGGGTCTGTGGTTATCTCAGCTATACTGTTCGAATCAATCTCCATCGCCAGCACAGCCGGACACAAAACCACAACCAACATCGCTCCCGTTAGTATTGCTCGCCTTCTCATAATCTTGCCTCCTTAATACCGAAAGGTACTCTGAAAACCAAACCACAAAAATCCGCAAGCTCCACCGCTCACGGACGCGACTCATTACCCTTGCCGCCCTCTGCAAGCGCATCTTCATTCCCCCAGTTACACAAATTGAAATTTAGTCTCATATACTCCTATCGCCGAAACCTGGCTTGAGCAGAGAAATTATAATTTCCCTGCCTATGCGTGAAAATGAATACTACCAACCAGATCGCAAGAAGTCAATAGAAATATGCTCAAAGTTCGGGATTTTTTTAGATGATGGCGGTTTTGGGTCCCCGACAGAACGCGACAGTTTTTCACCTGTGAGAAAACTTAGTTCGAGAGAATTGTTGTTTGGAGAGAGTTGACGGGAAAATCGAGTCCAATTCAGTAAATAATGATCGGCGTCAGGGGCGCAAGGCTCTGCAGCGGATGGGAAATAGGCGGATTTTTCTTCAAAAAATCTTTTGACAATCTAATCAGGTCTTGTTAGTTTGTATAAGTTGTGTTGAGCGCCGGCCGAGGCACCGCTTTGAAATGATGTGGAAGCCGGCTGAGTGTAATGGTAAGTCAAAAGGAATCTGGCTTTTCGGAGGAGGATAAAATAAGGATGTAAAAAATGGGGCGGCTGGGGGAGTATTGGGAAATGAACCCCCCTGCCCTATTTGTCAGGCAAAGGATTGTCGGGTTGCTTGTTGTTTCGCTGCATACGGGAAAACAAAACGGTTTCAGAAGCTCACCTGTGCCTGCCGATATAATTTAATTAGTGGGTGGTCTTATGAGATTAGAAAAAAGAAAACCTTCCGGACGGGAAAAAGATGAAGAGGCCATAAAGCTTCTCGAACAGCTAAGAGAAAAATTATACGTGGATGATATTTCGGCAGCTCGGCGGGCTGCTTTTAATCTGTCGTGGAAGCAGGAAGACGGATTAGACATTCTAAAGGAAGCTTTGTTTACTAATTCTCCGAGGACAGCAAAAATTGCAGCAGTTTACGGCCTGAGGAATATGCAAGGCAGGATGAAGAAACCGGCCTTAACCCTTTTAGAGCAAGGCCTGAAACATAGTAGAACTGATATTAGAAATGCATGTAATCATGCTTTATCACTGATAAGCCGGGGGACGCGCGAAAAATCTCCTTCAGCAGAAAGGCCACCAAAGCCAGGAAGGTTTGAAATCCGGGAGGTTCGAGGGAGAAGGACGCCCGGGGGACAGATTCGCACAAGGGGTATGCACGAACAAAACCGTCGAAGTCGAAGGTAATGTTTCTGCTTAGTAATTAATTGTCACTGCATATTAATCCTGCAGCCTGCCAGCGGTGAAACCAAAGAGTCTGGAAAAATCAACAAAAAAAAGGAGACGGTGACCCCCCCATTTATTTGACTTGGCTGGCCAGCACGTCTCCCAGAAGAAGAGGAGTATAAGGCTATTCGAAGCTGTTCAGAGACATAAATGCTTGTTTGGACACACCCCCTATTTGTTCTGTGTAAAGTATAATACATTTATATGGTGGGGGCAAGAAGGAAAAACAAGAATTTATCTTTTTGAGAAATGGCACAGCCTTGGGATCACGGCCCTGTTAACCTTAACACGACCAAGATACCTAAAAGACCGAGCAGGAGCAACGTGGCCCTTAATATTCGCCTAAGCTGCGTTCTAGGCTCCACAACCCGCCATATAAAGGCCCAAAATAAAACGATTAGTCCCATCCGTAGGAAAAACAATAAGAATTGCCTAAACACAGGTGCATTATAGACCATTTTAACGTAAAAAGTCAAGCAAAAATCCCTCCAATTTAACGGAATAGGCATTATCAATACTAAAAAGGTGGTTTTTGTGACATTCTCATTGGGACCCTTAGGTATGCGGGTTTCCTGGATGATTTTCCCAATTTGAACGATGTTTAAGTATTTCCGGCATAAATACTAAAGTAATTTGAAAACATACGCCGAATAAAGAAGTCAGGATGTCCAATAATTTCTTTGTTTTTATTAGGAGAATTAACGATGCAGTTTCTGGTAGAATTGAAAAGATGGCTTGGTGAGATTACTGAAATTTCATTATTGCTGATTGCCCTGGGGATAGCAATTGAAATCCTTTTTGGCAATACCGTTCCTTTTTTTGGAGGTGTTGTTGCCAATCTCACCGCATTACTTAAGACCCTGGGCGACAATGGGCTTGTTGGTTTGATTGCTTTGGGTATTATTCTTTTCCTGTTTTACAGGAAAAGAGCCGTTGCATAGAGTCATACCTGGCTGCCGTCCTCAGGAGGGACATAGGTCACGACTTTCGAATGGAAAGGCTATGACCTTCTGAGGACGATGCCCGGTCAAGTTCAAAAAAAAACCTGTAGACGTTAAGGGCAGGCCATTCGTGGGGGTTGAGCTTTCTTATATGCTCCTCCCCAAACCTCTTATGCAAAATGGGCTGGAGTGGTTTTCGTTGTTCGTCCGTAGATGTTTCGATTAAGGCTTCGATAGCTTGCTTTGTATTCCGCCACAGTTTCGACCAAACAGCTACTACTATGTTCAGCCAAGTCAAGGGGTAGTTAAGGGTATCTTCAGAAAAACTGTTTCCCCGGAGGGTTAAATTTGTCGCTTTTTTGCTTAACTGGGCTGAAACTTATTCCGATATGATATTTGAAAAGTGCAAAACCATATTGGGTTAATCCGCCGTAGGCGGATAAAATGGAGCGGCTAAAATGGGAATTCAAAATTTATCAGAAGATGTTCTTCTTGCTGATTTGCCGTCTGAAGAACTGCAAATAGGGGATAAGCTCAAAAACCTCAATGAAATCGTCATTACCAGAAGCGACTGTGATGTGGTGATTGATTTTTCCAAAGTTGAGATAATAACCTCTTCAGATATCAGTAATCTCTTAGCATTACGTGCGTTGCTGCGTGAGCATGGACGTCAGCTTATTCTCTGCAGCGTTTCCGCCCCAACAAAAGGCATTTTTACGGTAGCCGGCATTGATGCGATTTTCGAATTTGCCAATGACAAATACGCTGCCTTAGCGGCTATGCAGCGTGCCAAGTAACCAGCAAACCCGCACACGCCCTGCCCCCTCTTAGCAAAATAGACTGGAGTGGTTTTCGTTGTTCGTCCGTTACTATTTCAGCCAAGTCAACGAGCAGTTTTTTGCACTTGCTTTGAGGATTGTCTTGAGCTATTGTTTTTCAGAGCGGTCAATACTATGAGAGTAAAGATTGCAAATTGCGTTTTGGAACTTTCAGAAGGCGATATTACGGAAATGCAAACCGAAGCAATCGTCAATGCCGCCAACGCCCGGTTGATTCTGGGCGGCGGTGTAGCGGGGGCAATCAGAAGAAAAGGCGGCCCAAAAATCCAGGAAGAATGTAACAAAATAGGTGGAACGTTTGTGGGCGGGGCCGTTAAAACCACCGCCGGTAATTTGAAAGCTAAATACGTGATTCACGCTGTTGGGCCTCAAATGGGCGAAGGAAACGAAGATGAAAAACTGAAAAATGCAACGCTGAATTCATTGAAGTTAGCCGACGAGAACAATATCAAAAGCATTTCGTTTCCGGCAATCAGCGCAGGGATTTTCGGCTTTCCTATCGAAAGATGTGCTGAAATAATGCTGCAAACAACTATTGATTATCTCAAAGGGCAAACCGGCCTGGAAAAAGTTATCTTTTGTCTCTTCGGGCGGGACAGTTACGAAGTCTTCGCAAAGCAGTTAAAGCAGGAAATTTCAAAATGAGGGCGATGGTCTTAAACAAAATATCACCAATTGAAAACAGGCCTTTAGAAGCAGCTGATTTACCAATTCCTGCGCCTGGCGATAATCAAATTCTGGTTAAGACTTTGGTTTGCGGTGCCTGTCATACCGACCTCGATGAGATTGAAGGCAGGCTGAAACCGGCGAAACTGCCTATAGTACTTGGCCACCAGGTAGTTGGAACGGTGGCGGATAAAGGAAAATCCGTAACCAAATTCAATATTGATGACCGTGTCGGGATTACCTGGCTTTATTCAGCTTGTGGCAAGTGCAATTTCTGTCAAAGAGGCAGCGAAAACCTCTGCGACCAGGCCGAGTGGACCGGCAAAGACGTCAACGGCGGCTACGCAGAATATATGGTTATTTCTGAGGATTTCGCCTATCCTCTTGCTGCAAGGTTTTCCGATGCTGAGGCGGCGCCGCTTTTATGCGCCGGCGTAATCGGATACCGCACTCTCAGACTTGCTGAAATCACAGATGGCCAAACTATCGGGCTGTTTGGCTTCGGAGCTTGCGCCCACATCGTAATCCAGATAATCAAATACAAATTCCCGAATAGTGAGGTCTTTGTCTTCACCAAAACAGCCGAGCACGCAGAATTGGCAAAAAGTCTGGGCGCGGTTTGGACAGGACGCTCCGGCGACCACCCCCCTGCCAAATTAGACAAGGTGATGGATTTTACGCCGGCCGGTGAGTGTGTCCGTGATGCGCTGGCGGTTTTGGATAAAGGCGGCCGATTAGTTATAAATGCGATTCGCAAGGAGACAGCCGTGCCAAAACTGGATTATGCGAAGTATCTCTGGCTTGAGAGAGAAATAAAAAGCGTTGCTAACGTTACCCGACGGGACGCCGAGGAATTCTTACCGTTGGCCGCTCAAATCCCAATTGTTCCCACCATAGAGGAATTTCCATTGGCCCAGGCCAACGAAGCTCTAATCCGGCTGAAGCATTCCAAACTCCGCGCCGCCGCCGTTTTAAGGGTCTATGAATAAGAACTTTCAAGGGGTATCGTTCAGGATTTTTAAAGTAACGTTGTTTTTTTCTTCTATCCTGTAAGCGATTTTGGCGTTTCCCATGCGGGATTCGGATTGGCCAGCGCTTTTTGCGTCCAGCTCTGGCCGTTCTTCTCGAATTCGACTTCGCGTCTATTTATCTTGACGACCTCGACGCCGTTCGTAATGTCGCCTCTGCACTCTTCGCTGTTCTACCGTCCAGTACATTTTAACGGGTTTGAATTCATCAAGCTTTTTAGCATCAACAGGTTTGAATATATAACCGGCAACACCGAGGCTAAAAGTCTTAACGATATTTTCTTCTTCGCTGGATGCGGCCAGAATTACAACGGGGATTTCTTTCAGCGTGCCATCTGCTTTCATCGCTTGCAGAAATTCAATGCCGTTCATCTCCGGCATATTTAAATCGAGGAAAATAACGCACGGCTGTGCATTGCCGGGAGTTCTTAAGTATTCCAACGCCTTTTTGCCATCAGTTGTATGAACCAGTTCGTTTTGGACGTTTAGCTCTTTTAACGCCTTTTTAACTGTCATAGCATCAACGATGTCATCCTCAACAAGCAGTATAGACTTTAATTTTGCGTTTAACACTTTAAGCAGTACAGTCTTTAATTTTGCGTTTAACACTTTTGTCTCCCTTTATTGTAGAAGTTGACCTCTAAACTATGGTGTCTTGGAATATTATTGTTAGCTCGTTTACCTTAGGATAATGTCGGCATATTAGAAGGGCGCCTTCAAAAAAACCGCTTTCCCGAGGGGTTAAATTTGTCGTTTTTTTACTTAAGTCGTTTGAAAACTATTCCGATAATATAATATTTGAAAAGCGTTAAAATCGTATTGGGTTAAATGGAATAACTAAAATGGGAATTCAAAACTTCTCAGAAGATGTTCTTTTTGTTGATTTGCCATCTAAAGCGTCGCAAATAGAGAATGAGCTCAAAAATCTTAACGAGACCGTCATTACCAGAAGTGACTGTGATGTGGTAATTGATTTTTTCAGAGTTGAGATAATAACTTCTTCGAGCATCAGTAATCTGATGATATTGCGCAAATTGCTGCAAGAGCATGGGCATCAGCTTATTCTCTGCAACGTCGCCGTTATGACCAAATACATTTTTACGGTGGCCGGCCTCGACAAGATTTTTGATTTTGTTGACGACCGCTTCGCTGCCTTGACGGCTGTGCAGTGATAGCCGGTCAGCTATCGGCAGCGGATAAGCTGGTTGCTGTCAAATGGAACGTGAGGGACATTCTTTTTCAGGTCCTCGATAAATCGCAGGCCGTCCTTCCAGTAACCTGCGGTCGGCCTCAAATCCGGATTAAAACCAGTGAAATAACGGTTCATATTGTCAACCAAAAGCTCCCTGATATATTTGCTGACCATCGATGCCAGAGAGACGGGGAAAAACCGCTGGTCGGCGCCAACCACAAAATGCAGGCGCATCTGCCTGCCGTCAGCTCTTAATTCATAGCTGCTGGCCGCCGGGCTTTCGCGGAGGATTTTCAATTCCATATCCGGAAACATTCGCTGCAGGTTTCTTCGGTAGCGGACCCGCCCCCCCTGCCTGTCCACTATGACCTGCAGATAGTCGCCCTGTCCTGAGCTTGTCGAAGGGCCTGCAAAATTATCAAAGGCGTTCTTTATAAGCTGCGAGACAGCGGTAAAAAGAACGCTGGCCTTGTTTTTCACACTGCCGACCATTTTGTTGTAATATGCAACGTCGAGACAACAGCTTTTAAGCCCCAGCAATTCGATGCCATTTGAGGCCAGGTCCTCTTTCAGCACCGATGAGGCAATTTCCATATCACTTGCATCAACCGCAAGACGATAGTCAGCGATATCTCTGTGCCAGGGATAATCATTTAATCGCTCGATACAATCCGGCGATAGCAGCGTCAGAAGTTCCGTCAAAGTAGCCGGCTTTTTACCCAGGCATCCGAGGCACGCCAAAACAGTCCTTTGGAGGTGCCTGATTCCCTTTTGTTTGCTGTAGGCCTTTTTGCTGTCGGTAATGAGCAGCCGTCCCGCAAGATGTTTTCGCGTGCTGCCGACACTTTTTCTTAAAATCTGCCAGAGGTTAGCTGTCAGGAAATGATTTGGCAGTGAAAAGGCGCTCGATGATACGACCAACGGCCCAAGTATCGGCCCGAAACCAGCTTCATCAATCCCTGCCAAAACTACCATCCGTGTAACGCCCTTCCTTGTGTTGGCTATTCCTTCATCACTACTACAGACAAAGTTATCAAATTCTCTCCTTACCTGCCAATATAAAACCAGCCAATTTTTACAAATCGAAATTGGCTTTGTTTGGCTTTGTTTTGAATAGTCAAAAGTTGGTTGTTCGTTGTTATTAGTCATTGTGTATACTGATATTACAAACATTTTGAGGGTTTTGGAAATTGGGTTTGTTTCGCATAATCGTTCAATTTTGATTGAACGTTTTTTAACCACAGATTTCACAGATTTACACTGATTACTTAAATAAAAGTTGTCTAAGTTTATACCCCTACCCATTGTCAAGACAAAAAACAGGCGTATTTAAGGTGGATTCATCACCGTATATTAAAGCAGTTGGGACGGAGGGAGCCCGAAGGGCGACCG
>Ga0315282_10014986_pt1 | contig 11489 bp, 10 predicted proteins | sample YL17G07_20_MG_FD_203693 | JGI IMG/M metagenome (GOLD analysis project Ga0315282, IMG submission 203693) | Sediment microbial communities from Yellowstone Lake, YNP, Wyoming, USA - YL17G07_20 | ecosystem: Environmental > Aquatic > Freshwater > Lake > Sediment | place: USA: Wyoming | collected...
TTCGCGTTGAGTGTTGGAAGCAGATTGAAAAATTGGAAGACGAAACCGATTTTCTCACCTCTAAGCCTCGCCAGATTAGAGTCACTCAGCTTCGAGATTTCTGTGCCGTCTATATACACCTTTCCAGAAGTGGGCCTGTCTAGGAGGCCAATCATGTGCAGAAGAGTCGATTTACCAGAACCGCTCGGACCCATTATCGCAACAAAATCCTCTTCTTTGATTTTTAAATCCACGCTCTTCAAAGCCTGGACTTCAACCTCTTCCATTTGATACTTCTTGGTCACTTCTTTCAGTTCGATTACTGTGCTACCAGTCAACTGCTCACCCCATGTTTAATTGATGTGGCTTTATATACTTGAAATGGCATATTAATATATCATGAAACAACCTGAAACATGTAACGAGTTGAAACAATGGAAAAACGTTATAAGAAACATGTCGCCGTGATGATTCTGTGCTTTTTGTTCGGTGGATTCTCTATCGGCTCTTATCTGCTGCAGGCTTACTCTGCGGTCTGGCAGGAGGACATAGGCCGTATGATTAGAGGAGAAATCAGGGAAATAACACCAATGCCAGTCTTCAATGAGAGCAATTTCACTAATGCTACTGCTTTTGATAGAAATCGCTTTTCAATAAATCCCTATTCTGCCTTGGTATCCCCGATATCCTTAATATTACTGTCCACGGGGGTAGCATCTCTACTGGCGGGATTCAGTATCTGGAATCTAGTGCGCGAGAAGGAGATAAAATCAACTAAAAAAGCAATGCTGGACATATTCCTCCTACCTGAAGAGAAGAGGGTTTTGGGGGAGATTGAGAAGGAGGGCGGATCGCTGAGGCAGAACGAAATCGTCAGGAATACAGGCTTTTCTAGGGTGAAGGTCCATAGGGTCATAAAGAACCTTGAAAAGAAGAATCTGATAATGAAGCAACAGTATGGCATGACGAACAAAATCGTGCTGAAGAAATAGCCTCAGCATTCAGGCGTTTTGGGAGAAGCAGAAAGTGGCTCAGTAGTTACTCCGATTATCATCGTTTCCTCAAATTGGGACGGTATCTTCATCGCCGTATAAATAGGTGCTATCTGGCTTTATAAAGATTCTGCTATCTCAGAAGGTATCTCTTTCTCTCGATGTACTCTTTCTGCTTGCCAGGATTCCAGCCAGACACGCGAGTGAAGTAGCCCACCACCCTATTGATGTGGTCGACTACTTTTGCTCCACAGTTGGGACAAGCTATATGTTTCCCTCTTGTATAGTGGTTGTTCTTGCAGATGGAATAGTCAGGAGAAAAAGTGAAATAGGCCAGTTTTGTCTTGCTAAGGTTCTTCACGAAATCTTTCAGAGAGCTTGGGTTAGGCCTGGACTCGCCCATCCAGATGTGACAGATGGTGCCTCCAGTGAAATAGGGGTGGAACTCTGCCTCTGTCTTAACCTTCTCTAGGACAGATATGTTTTGGTTGTATGGAACGTGGGTCGAATTGGTGTAGTAGACTTCGCTGCCGCTTCCCTGGACATTGGCTTTCTTCCCGAACTTTTTCCTGTCCTTAAGAGCCAGTTTATGAGTGGCAGATTCGGCCGGCGTCTGCTCTAGATTATACCTGATTCTGTCCTTCTTAGAAAACTCCTTGATTCTCGAAGCCATGTGCTCTATCGTCTCGAGACCGAACTTGAAGCCAGACTTGGAGGTTATTGGCTGATTCAGAATATTTAGCAGAGCTTCGTTCAGCCCTATCACACCGAAAGTCAGACTCCTCTCATTGAAGTTGTAGTAGGGCGCCTTGTCTTTTGTCTTCATCCTAAGAAAGCTCAGTAGGCCATATTTGTAGAGGCTGTCCTTAATCACGGCGTTGCTCTGGAGTAGCGCTTTTCTGGCTATCCTCATCTCCTGGTCCAGATTAGAGAGAAAATCAGACTCGCTCTTGGAAAGCAGGGCGATGTGAGGAAGGTTCAGCGTGACGACCTTGTTTGAGCCCGTGCCCAGCCCTCCAGCCATCCAGACCCCACCAGCATGCTCTATCATCAGCCGGCAGCACATCGCATGGACATACTTCTCGTCAAGATAGTCAGTAGTGAGATTGAAAAAATAAGGAGAGCCAGTCTTTGAAGCAGTTCCCATAGTCACATCGACAAGCTCATCAGCCCATCTCAGGTCTTTGGTTATGGCTGTGGTTATAAGCGGGAAAGTGAAGGGCGCTCCGTTACCGTCGCCCTCACCCATAACCTCCATGAACGCGCGATAGATCAGTCTTGCCTCATCTTCAAAATCCTGATAAGTGTCGTCAAGCCTTTTGCCATTGTAGATTGCTTTCTCATTTTGCAGGTAGGAGGGGCAGTTGACTCTCAAGCCGATGTTAGTAAAGGCAGACTGAGCCCCTATCCTGTTCGACTGGTTTAGCTGGAAGACTAGGCCCTGTATCGTCTGCTTTATCTCCTTGTACTTGAGTCTGTCATAATGGACGTAAGGCGCCAAGAACCAGTTGTAGTAGTCCATAGCTTGTGCGCCTGCGAAGAACAGCTGGGAGTAGAACATATAGGCCATAGACTGGTAGACTGCGGAGCTGAAGTGCTTTGCCGGCGAGCTGGTACAGTGAGGGAACCTGAGGCCGTCCAACAAGAACATCCTGGCATCTATCCCGTTGCAGTAAGGCTTGAACGTGTCATGCAGAGTGTGGATATAGATTGAGCCGTCCTGATGATGCTTCACAACATCCTTGCTGTATAGCTTTTTGAGAGCATATTCCTCGTTAGCACGAGAGGAAATGTGCAAATCCATCAGGGAAGGGCTCATCTGCGTGTTCGAGTTCTCCTTCAAGAGCCAGGTCTGCTTTCTGAGAACCTCCTCAATCAGGCTGTTAGTGTCCATGCTTGACTAAAGGGAATTGGAATATAAATAAATATCTCGGCTGTGCAATAGAGTCATGCGACCGAAGATGAGGGTAAAGCCGCCGGGTCCGAGAGCAAAAAGGACTATGATAAGAGACTCGATGATAATGTCTCCTTCTCTGACGCGCGACCTTCCTCTCGTGGTTGAAAAATCCTACGGTTCTAACGTTGAAGACATAGATGGGAATGTCTATCTCGATTTCACATCCGGCGTGGCTGTCGCTAATATAGGCCATTCTAATCCAGAGGTCACAAAGGCGATAAGCAGCCAGGTCAAGAAAGTATCTCATGTCTGCTTCAGCGATTTCTACGCAGACCTCCCTGTTCGGTTTGCCGAGAGACTGAAAGAGTTCCTCCCAAAGAGCCTCAACACCGTCTTTCTCTCCAACTCCGGCTCTGAGACGATAGAGGCGGCCATGAAGTTAGCGCGTTATCATACCAAGAGAAAGCACTTTTTGGCCTTTTACGGCGGTTTTCACGGCAGGACTTTCGGGGCGCTTAGTCTCACCTCTTCGAAGAGCATTCAGAGGAAGAACTTCGGCCCTCTCCTGCCGGTCCATCACGCGCCTTACGCCTACTGCTATCGCTGCCCATTCGGAAAGAACCCGAGAGAGTGTGAGACTGAATGCGTGAGATACATCGAGGACTATATCTTCAAGAGAGAGGTCCCTGCTGATGAGTTTGCTGCCTGCTTTGTCGAACCAATCCAGGGCGAAGGGGGCTATATTGTCCCGCCTAGAAAGTTCCACACTGAATTGAAGAAACTGTGCGAGGAAAACGGAATCCTCTATGTCGCGGATGAGATCCAGGCAGGGTGCTTCAGGACAGGGAAATTCTTAGCCTCAGAGCACTTTGGGATAACCCCCGACATCGTTTGCCTCTCCAAAGCGATTGGAGGAGGATTGCCAATTGGAGTTACTGTCGCGAGCAAGAAAATCATGAACTGGCCGCCAAAGACACATGCTAACACCTTCGGCGGGAACATGCTCGCTTGCGCTTCTGGCATTGCTGTGCTTGACTATCTTGAAGAGAACAGGATAGGAGAGAAGGTTGAGAGGGATGGGAAACATGCTCTTGAGTTCCTGGAGAAACTGAAGGACGAGGCCAGACTGATTGGAGATGTGGGGGGGAAAGGACTGATGATTGGAGTGGAGCTGGTTAAGGACCAAAAGAAAAAAGAGCCCGCCGTGAAGGAAAGAAACATGATAGTTAACAATGCGTTTGAGAAAGGACTTGTTCTGTTGGGGTGCGGCGATAGTTCTATCAGGATAGCCCCGCCCCTCACTATCGAGAGGGAAGATCTGGACATAGGTCTTGAGATTCTGAAGAGCACGTTTTTGTATTCCAAGCTCTAGCTGTATGAGTTGTAGAGGCCTGTTATCTCCGCTTGGGTGAGCTCTCGGTTGAAGACTCTCAACTCGTCAATGCTACCGTCAAATGGATAACTGCCCCAAGCTGAGCCCACAGAAAATTTGCTGTAAACATATCCGCCATAAGAGGTGCCCATGCGCTGGGTTAGAATCTGCTTGACTCCGTCGATGTAAATCTGGGACTGAAGAACATCTCCGTTATGGAAAACAGCTGTTACAAATACCCATCTACCGCTTAGCCCTGACGATGAAATGCCGAATAAGTCACCGTTGTCAGTGTTGAAACCAAAGTCGCCGCCATAAAACCATAAAGCGTAATTTCGGTTCGTTGAGGGCGTGGCCCCCCATGTTTGATACATCCTTAACGCCATTCCATCAGTGCCATCCCAGTACATCCAAAAGGTCACGGTGGTTCTTGCACCGTCAGTTGTTGAGATGGCAAGATTACTGACATTTACATAGCCGGAAGTGAAGCTCAAAGCAGTGTTAACCTTACCGCTGGCGAATTGGACATTACCGGTAATTGGAGAGTCATACAAGCTTCCTGTTGTGTTATGGATTACGCTGCCGCTGCCTTCATCAAACTTCCATTCGAGGAGAAGGCCCGAGGGAACAGAGCATGTGCTATCTGGGTTGCAGACCTCACCCGGCAGGCAGTCACATGACGGTGCAGGAGTGTAACATGTATCAGTGCCATAGTCGCAGAGCTGGCCGCCTGTGCAGGACGGGCAGTTGTGCACGCAGGAATTTCTCAAAAGACCTGTTGCTGGGTCGCAGTACTTCATCGAGGGTGAACACTGGCCGTAAAGCGTGCCGTCAAGGCATCTAAGACTAGTGCATTCAAAAGAACCCACGTATATTTTAGATATCTTTCCAAGCTTGCAGCAGTCTATGGCTCCTGGGATGACCTGACTGCCGTTTGGAAGAATACATGAAGTATTACAATAGTTGCATGCCCCGCCGAGACCTAGAGTTAGGTCTCTGTTGCAATTTGAAGCGGCTTCCCTGCACAAGTTAATATTGGAACTGCCGCTAGCCGTAGTAAATACGCCAGTAACGAAGAGAACCACTACTGCAGCTACGCCGAGCACCGCTGCTATTATAATCATGTATTCTATGGCTCCCTGGGCTCTCATCCAGAGAATAAGGCAATCCTTATATAAAAAGATATTTACAATCTTAGTGCTGCGATGATGTCAACCAGGCTGATGATTCATGATTTGGATTTTGAGTGCTGAGCAGCCTAGAGCTCACGCTAGCCTGTAAAAAATAAAAAGAAATAGGTTAAAAATTGATTTTATACTAAACTAAAAATAGTTAGTACTGTCTCTGCGGTCTGTGCTTCTGGAAGCAGTCTTTGCAGTAGACTGGTCTTGAACCGTCTGGCTTAAAAGGCACTTCTGTCTCTTTGCCACATTCGGCGCAAGTTACTTTATGCATTTCTCTTGGTCCAAATCTGCCGTATGCCATCTATATTCACCCTTTTTATATTAGTTAGAAACCGATAACATTCCAAGAAATAGAACGCTACGAATTTCCAAGTTAGTTATGTAAGCACTGCTTTATAAACCCTACACAGAAAAAGCCTATCTTCCCATCTTTTTATGTGCTCTTGCCAGGTGGTGGGCTGCCTGAGCTGAGATCAGTGATAGCTCGCCGGCAAGGACAGCTGCTGCCACTACTTCTGCAAACTCGTTGGCGCTCTTGACGTTCAGTATCTTAAGGCACTCCTGAGCCGTCTCAACTCTCGTCCCGCCGCCGACTATTCCCACATTCACGCAGGGCAGAGTAACTGAGAGATATAGGTCATCCCCTCTCTTCTCGGCCCAGGTTATCCCGAGGCTCCCTTCGACCACGTGGCCCAGATCCTGCCCGGTCGCCTTGAACAGCGCTTTGAAGACGTTGGCCGCATGCGCGTTAAATCCGATAGAGCCGGATATGATGCCGCCAAGCAGGTTCTTCCTCGTGTTGACCTCCACAAATTCTTCTGGTGTCGTCTTCAGCCTATCCTTGACTAGCCCTTCAGGTAATATGACGTCTGCTATTACTGATTTCCCTCTGCCGCTCATAAGATTCATGGTCGAGGGCTTCTTGTCCGTGCACACGTTCGCTGAGACGGTGATATAGTCTGCTCCTGTCTCTTCTGCGATGAAGTTGCATGCGTTCTCCGCTCCTATCGTTATCATGTTCATTCCCATGGCGTCCCCTGTCTCCGCCTCGAATCTTACAAAGACATTATTACCTATTATGAACGTTCTAATCCCCTTAAGTTTCAGGTGTCTAGAACCCTCCTCTGTCTTCTTTTTTATATTATCAAAATTTTCCGTGACCCAGTCAGCTAGTCTCTTGGCCCCTTTCGCATCTTTTGTCTTAAAGCACGGCCCTCTCGTCTGCCTGTCGGAAATCAGAACTACGTGCGCCCCGCCTGCCTCTGAGATTGTAGAACACCCCCTATTCAGAGAAGCTACCAGAGCTCCCTCGGTTGTGGCTAAAGGCAGGTAATACTCGCCTACCGCATGCTTGCCGTTGACCTTTATGGGGCCAGCTATTCCGAGAGGTATCTGGACCGCCCCTATCATGTTCTCGATGTTCCTGCCTATCACGTTCTCCGGGTCTATCGTGTAAGAGCCTATCTTGTCTAGCTTGATGCCTAATTTCTTCTCAATGAACTTTCTCCTCAAATCAGTGGCCTTGCGCTTGCCTATCTTCTCATCAAGCTCGTACATCTTTATCTTTCCGGCAAAAAAATCATCTTCGACTGTCATCTAACCAACTCGAACTTGAAAGCATAATGCACTATCCCCTCATGGCCGTCTTCAGACACTTTCCTGAAAACGCTCCTGACCCTGTCTCCTATCTTGACTCCCTCTGGCGAGACATCAACTATCTGTCCTGTTATCTTCGGCCCTTCGTCCAGCTTAACGATGGCTAGGGTGTAGGGCGCGTCGTACTCGAAACCGCGCGGTGGCACATAGACTGTTGAATGGGACTCTATCAAGCCGTTGCCGCTGAGTTTTACGTTGTCTAGTTTTCCTTTTCGCCTGCAGTTAGGGCACACGGGTCTTGGAGGGAAGAAAGTCTCTCCGCAAGTAGCGCACTTAGTCCCACTCATCTCGTACCTCTCTCCAATCCTCCTCCAATGAAGCGATAACGACTTTCTGTGTGGCATAGAATCACCTTTGGAATATATGGACGAGACAAGTGGCGCCAGAGCCACCGACATTGTGCGCCAGCCCTATCTTCGCATCCTTCACCTGCCTCTTCCCGCACTTCCCATTCAGCTGATTAACTATCTCAACAGCCTGCTTGACTCCAGTGGCTCCAACCGGGTGGCCGCAAGCCTTTAGCCCGCCGGAGGGGTTCACAGACAAGCGAGAATTCAAATCAAACTCGCCTGCTTCTATGGCTTTTCCTCCCTTGCCTTTCTCTACAAAGCCAAGATCTTCAACGGCCATTATCTCTGCTATCGTGAAGCAATCGTGGACCTCTGCCAAATCTATATCTGAGCTCTTTACTCCTGCTTGGCAATAGGCTCTCTCGGCAGCTATCTTTGTGGCATTCAGTTCAGTCAGGCTTTTTCGGTCATGAAGAGCTAGCGTGTCTGAAGCCTGGCCAGAACCGGTTATCCAGACCGCCTCTCTTCCTTTTTCTTTTATGAACTTGTCTGAGGCTAGAACAACCGCTGCTGCGCCGTCTGTTATCGGGGAGCAGTCAAGCAGCTTCAGGGGGGAGGCTATTTTAGAGGATTTCATCACTTGCTCTACCGTTATCTCGAATGGGTACTGGGCGATAGGATTCAGCGCTCCATTCTTGTGGTTCTTGACAGCGACCATTGCCATCTGCTCCTCTGTAGTGCCATAATCGTGCATGTGCCTTCTCGCCATGAGAGCATATAGAGCAGGGAAGGTTGCGCCGAAAAAGCCCTCCCATTCCTGGTCGCCGGCCCCGCCTAATGTTGTGGCAGCGTCCTCGGTAAACACGTCAGTCATTTTTTCAATGCCTAAGACCACGACACAATCGTACTCTCCTGACCTGATCCCTAAATATCCCTCGCGAATGGCCAGTCCTCCAGAAGCGCATGCAGCCTCGACCCTCGTAGCAGGCGCGGGGTTCAGACCAGCCCTGTCAGCAATTAGGGCGGCCACGTGCTCCTGCCCCACGAACCTTCCTCCGCTCATGTTGCCTCCATAGAAAGCGTTAATCTCTCTCCCCTCTATTCCTGCTTCCTGCAGCGCTTTGACTCCTGCCTCTACCGCCAGCTCTCTAAGCCCTTTCTCCCAGGCCTCTCCGAACTTGGTTATCCCCGTTCCTATAATTCCTACTCTCATATCATCACATCTTTATCTTTTTCCTGTGCTTCAGATACTGACTATAGCTCAGGTAGATTTTGTCATCTATGAACTTCTGGACCGGCGTAGGTTTTGCTATCTTGCCTATCCTATCAGTGACTTCAATCGCAAAAGCATCACTGCCAGCGCCAGAGCCGAAAGAGGTCATTAATATCTTGTCTCCAGGCTTTGCGTTGTCCAAAATCCTGGCAAGACCGAGCGGAGACGAGCCGGAATAGGTGTTCCCAATCTCTGTCACGATAAGTCCTAACTTCATCTTCTCTTCCGGTATCCCAAGCCTCTCTGCGACAGTGAGAGGAAATTTGGCGTTGGGCATGTGGAAAACAGCGTAGTCAAAATCCTCTACATTTAGTTTGCTTTGGTCGAGCAATAGCTTAGTCGCTCCAATTATGTGCTTGAAATAGGCGGGCTCTCCAGTGAATCTAGCGCCGTGGCTAGGATAGATTTCTCCCTCTCTCCTCCAAAAGTCTGGCGTGTCTGTCGTGTAAGAGCAGGTATGGATAATCTCTGCAATAGGCTCCGGTCCTATCACGAAGGCTGCCCCACCTGCTGCTGCCGTGTACTCTAGCGCATCGGCCGGCCTTCCCTGCGCCGTGTCCGCTCCGATAGCCATGCCGTATTTGATAAAGCCGCACTTTACATGGCTCAGGCATATCTGCATCCCTGCTGTCCCCGCCTTGCAAGCGAACTCGAGGTCTGCGACAGTAAGGTTAGGAACAGCTCCGATCGCCTGCGCAACAATAGTGCCGGTCGGCTTGATTATGTAAGGATGCGACTCTGATCCTACGTAGAGCGCGCCTATGTCAGAGCCATTTATCCCAGCGCACTTAAGCGCCTCTCTTGCAGCATAGACTGAGATGGTGGCCGTATCCTCATCAATCGCTGGCACGCTCTTCTCATAGACCTTAAGCGAGTTGGCGACGCTCTTTCCATCCTTCCCCCAGGCGTGCGCTATATCCTCGACCTTAATCCTGTACTTAGGAATATAAGAGCCGTAACCTACTATTCCGTATTTCATCTAACCACTCCGCGAGATCAGGTCGTTATATTTTGCTGTGACCATATCTTGTAATTGTGAAATCTGCTCATCATTAAGGTGCTCGAACCTGCCCTGCGATGAGAAGTACTCCTTCGCTGGCTTTAGCTTTTCGGGTTTGACATTAATCTTTATCTTCCCGTTCTCTATCTCATACAGCACCCACATGCCGGTCTCAACAGCGAGCTTGGCTATCTCCACGGTCTTGCTCGTGTCAAACTTCCAGCCGATTGGACAGGGGCAGTGGACATGGATGAACTTAGGCCCAACAATAGACAGGGCTTTCTTCACCTTGCTCTCCAGATCAGAAAGGTAGGCGATGCTCGCAGTGGCTACGTAAGGTATGTCGTGCGCCTCACAAATCTTAGCGAGGTTCTTCTTCCAAACATCTTTGCCTTTTGTTACTTTTCCAGCGGGACTCGTGGTGGTTGAGGCGAACATAGGAGTCATGCTGCTGCGCTGTATTCCTGTGTTAGCGTAAGCCTCATTATCATAACAAACAATCAATATGTTTTCGTTCCTCTCTAGCGCACCCGATATCGCCTGCAGCCCTATGTCTGCCATTCCGCCGTCTCCGCCAACAGCAAGCACGTTCACTTGTTTTCCCTGTCTCTTCAGTGCTCTTGAGACTCCGCTCGCAACAGCCGCAGCGTTCTCGAAAGCCACGTGAATAAGAGGTATCTCCCAGGCAGTGGTGGGATAGGCTGTCGTGGTTATTTCCATGCAGCCAGTAGCGAGACAGACTATGCTGTTCTTCCCCGCAGCCTCAACAAGGGTCCTGAGCGCTATCATTGACCCGCAACCGGCACAGGCGCTATGACCTGGCGCTATCACATCCATAAAGTCTCTCCGTCCTTCATGTTTTTCGAATTATCCACAAACTTCTCGATATTGGCTAGGGTGATGTCCTTCCCACCAAGCCCGCTGATTATGTTCACTGTCTTAGCATCTCTCGCAATCGCTCTTATCTCGCAGAACAAAGCTCCAGAGTTAGTGCCAAGCGAGACATTCTTCTCCAGCACTATGACTTCTTTCTTTCCTGCGAGTGCTCTCTCTATCTCTTTTTTTGGGAACGGCCTAAAGCTCCTCACTCTAAGAACCTCGAACCCTTTCTTATCAGCAACCTCTTTAAGGCTGCCGCAGATGGAACCAAGGCTCACTACAACCGTGTCCGAATCGCCATACGTCTCGACAAGGCCGTCTCCGTATTTCCTGCCGTAGATCTTTCCAAACTCGTCATTGACCCTCACGATAGTCTCTCGCGAGTTTTCAATTGCCTTTGAGACCTCTTTTCTGAACTCTTGATAGTAGTCGGGACTGGCCCATGCTCCCTGCGTCATCGGCCTCTCCGGGTCGAGATAGAGAACTGGCTGGTAGTCTGGCAGGAATGCGCTAACCGACTCAGGAATATCCACGGGCTCGTAAGTGTGGCTGAGGAAGAAGCCGTCCATGCACATCATCACCGGTAATAGAACTTGTCTGTCTTCCGCTATCTTGAAGCACTGGATAATAGTGTCTACCGCCTCTTGGTTGTTCTCTACGTACAACTGGATCCAGCCGTTGTCGCGCTCTGAGATTGAGTCCTGCTGGTCGTTCCAGATGTTGAGTGGCGCGCTAAGGGCACGATTGACGATGGCCATAACGATGGGCAGGCGCATTCCAGAGGCAGCGAATAGGATTTCGTGCATGAGAGCGAGGCCTTGGGAGGAGGTTGCTGTGAAGGTCCTGACTCCTGTTGCTGAAGCTCCCACAAGAGCAGATATCGCTGAGAACTCGGACTCAACCCCGATCAGCTCTGCGTCCATCTCTCCCTGCGCTACATACTCGGAAAGCTTCTCAGGGATAAACG
>Ga0315282_10014987_pt1 | contig 11487 bp, 11 predicted proteins | sample YL17G07_20_MG_FD_203693 | JGI IMG/M metagenome (GOLD analysis project Ga0315282, IMG submission 203693) | Sediment microbial communities from Yellowstone Lake, YNP, Wyoming, USA - YL17G07_20 | ecosystem: Environmental > Aquatic > Freshwater > Lake > Sediment | place: USA: Wyoming | collected...
AATCGAACCCCCGACGCAGCACTGGGGACGCGCTCGCTCTATCCACCGGGCTGCGGGGCACAGGCAGTGCCTGCACAGCCGTTCCCTACTGCAGGTTATGGTCCACGTTGCGCTATCGGTATGCCTCTTTGTGCGTGGCACAGGCGTCTTCCAGCCATTCCTACGGGATGCCTCGCTTTCACAGAGAGCGGGGACAAGTCATAGGCTGCCCTGGCCTGACTGCAACGCTTCAGTTCGGCAGCGCTCATGGGCAACACACTACCATTTTCCCAGGTAACGCCGAATTCACGGCAGGGGCTTGGGCGGCGCGCATGGATAGTACAGCGAACCCTGACGCCGACCTGACCTTCCAAGGCGATGCAATGGGGCTGTTTTTGGTTGGTGCCTTTCATGCACCGACAGAAGTCCGTCACGTCCTCGGTCAATTCAAGAGGGACACGGCCGCCCTGGGTCTGATCTGCCTCACCCCAGTAGAAGGAGACCCGGTACCTGGCGCAGCAAGCGCCGCAGCGCAAACACGGATTCTCGTGCAACATGGTTCTCAACCGCCGCATGCAGAGCCCCGCCGGTGGCCCTGGCACCTGGCAGGGCCTCGTGCCATAATCGCCTTGCGCTGGAGCGCACTCACCGCACACTACAGCTCGGTCCACCTCAGCGGGTGTGGAGTCTGCCGCAGCTCCCCTGGAGCGACTCGAACGCTCGGCCGACGCCCGCTCAAACCGATAGTCGAACATGGCTCGGTCCACTGGCCTCGCCTCGGTCTTGAGGAGCCGGCGCGCACGCCCAAATGCTTCAGGGCTCAGTCGCTTCATTTCGTCTCCATTGGCTGCGTTCAGATGCTGTTGCTGCGACCTCTGCGCGGAGTCAAAGCGTCCCTGTTCACCTACGAGTCATGCGGTCTCCGGCCAGCACCGGACCCCATAGCTGTGTGTGCGTCCACTGTGTTTGTCTTCTAGGAGCTTGTCCAGTTGGCACCGAAACCTTCTTCCGCTGTCTAGCACCAGCACGTACGCCGTCCCAACAGAAGGCATCCAGTCATGCGAGAAAAACGCAATGGTGCCCCGCCACGGGCGTCCTTGGACACCTCGATCAAGCGATAGTCGCAGTCTCCCGAGCGCTCCGTAGCGACAAGCAAGAGTCTGCCTCGGCCATTCAAACGTGACAAGTCTGTCCTCTCTTTCAATCATCGTCGAAAGACCACAGCCCGCCCGTCGACCTATCGATAGATGCACTGCGACCATCCCTGTGCGGCAAAGTGGTTGGTCTGCCGCTTCAGCGAGGGGCGCCGGTTGGTCCAGGCTAACTACCACTTCTTCTCTCGTGCGCAAGGAGGCCGACCACCCGACGAGTATGCTCGAAATGATTGTATGTCAAGCTGAGAGGAATGCCAAATGGTTTGTTGGCAACATCGACCACGCGATCGTTGACATCGCTGCGCGGGTCAGGAAACACGGCACCTGCAGGGTCCTTCCGTTGGGAGCGGTGAAGCGAGGGAAAGCAATGCATCTGTCATGAATCGCCTCCGTTCAGGCGGAACGAACAGCATCCTCTAAGCCGCAGTGTATGCCGTCGTAGCCCTTGGAGCAGCACTACTTCATCGCCTGCAGCGCCGCATCGTATTGCCGCGCGAAAAACCCAGGTACGCCAAGCGCTTGCACCAGGATGTTGTCGTGGCTGAAGGTCGAGGAGAAAATGTCGTAGTTGGACCGAGCACGGTCCAGGTAGTACTGCCGCGTCTTGTCCAGGTCCGCCTGAGTCGCAAAGGAAAAGATGTACACGCGTGGGCCACCTTCTCCGGTCAGACTCAGGGGGATAACGCGCAGCGTGTCCACCGCAAGCTGGGGCGCTGCCCCATAATCTCCCTGGGTCAGCGGCTTGGGAAAGTACGCCTCGCAGCCCGCCGCCTTGAAAGCCGCGACGACTTGGTCGGCGGTCCAGCGCTGGAACGCGGAGGGCTTGGGCGGGAGCACCGTGGATGTAGACAAGGGTTGAGGCACGGCTGGCATGTACGGCGAGCCGCACGCACCCAATGCCAGGGACGTTAGAATCAGCAAGACTGCCGCGCGTTTCACGTTGCCAGCTCTGTCTCCATCGAAAGCGTTGAGCGCCCCTGGAGCGACTCGAACGCTCGGCCGACTGCTTAGAAGGCAGTTGCTCTATCCACTGAGCTACAGGGGCACGCGTCCATTATAGCCAAGAATCGGAGTTTGGGGTAACGAGGTGTCCGGAACGTTGTGGGTCGATGCCAGAGGTGAAACGTGAAGCGTGACCACGCGAACGCGACGCCCGACTCTTGACGTTTCACTCATCACGCTTCACGTTTCAGTGCCTGAATTGCTCGTCGTGCGCCAGGATGCGCCGCAGGCCGGACTCCAGGTCCATCTTGGGCTGAAAGTCAAGCTTTTCGCGGGCCAGCGAGACGTCGGCCACCAGGCGGCTGACGCCGCCGTTGTCCTCGACCTCGTTGTATAGGCGGTGGGCGCTGCGGCCGGTGACGCGCTCGATGGCCTCCACCAGAGCATCGATGGTCACCTCGCGTCCGCTGCCCACGTTGATCACGGCGCGGTCTACGTTGTTGGCCCTGGCCGCCGCCACGAGGGCCTCCACCACGTCGCTGACATAGACAAAGTCGCGGCTCTGGTTGCCTTTGCCGTAGATGACCAGCGAGCCACCGCCCAGGATTTGCTTCAGAAAGCGCGGAATGACCGGGGCGTGCGTGGGCGGGATGCTCTGCCCAGGTCCGTACGCGTTGAAGACGCGTAGAATGACGGTCTCGATGCCCCACAGCGCGCCCAGGGCCTGCACGTAGCCCTCCGCCGCCATCTTGCTCACGGCGTAGGGGCTGTCGGGCCTGAGCTGCGCGCTCTCGCGCACAGGCTGCTCCTGCTGGTTGCCATAGGCCGCGCCGGAGGAGGCGAACACCACGCGCTTGGCGCGCGCGTCGCGCACGGCGGTCATCAGGCTGACGGTGCCGCCCACATTGACTTCGTTGTATTCGACCGGGTAGAGGATGGATTCCTGCACCGAAACGCGCGCGGCCAGGTGGTAGACGCAGTCCACACCCTTGAGCAGGGTCCACAGCTTGGGGATGTCGCGTGTGTCGCCACGCGTGAAGACTATGCGCGCGTCGAGCCGCTTCTGATCGCCCGCGCTCAGATCGTCCAGCACCCGCACGTGATGCCCCTGTCCCACCAGGTGATTGGCCAGGGCCGCACCGAGGAAGCCAGCGCCACCCGTAACCAGGAATTTCATACCGCCCCTTTTCACTTCAACTGGTAGTCGTCCAGCAGCTTGCGTACTCGTGGTTCGTCCTCGAAATCGGGACTCAGCGCCGTGTCGCTGCCCTTGAACTCCACGGCGAGTCCGGCGCCGTCAATGTGCATTTGGACGTTGGCCAGCACCTGCCCGGGATGGGCCTGCGGGTAAAGCCCCACCTGGCAGACGAGCGTGCCTGTTGTGGGCGCTTGCCAGGGCTGGGTCAGGATCTTGCCTGTGCCGCCGCTCACGATCAGGTCGATGCCCGGCACCGTCTCAGCCAGGCTCTGGTTGGCGTCCCAACCCAGGTTGGAGAGCACGATCACGATGTTGGTCTGCGCCTGCACTTCCTTCAGGTAGGTCGTCAGCGCAGCGCGCGGGTCCGTGATGGCCAGTGTGCCGATGACGTGCGGGGCCGCAGGCTGCGCTACGCCGGAGGCCTGACCTGGCGTCGCAGACTCCGGTTCCGACAGGGGCGGCGTGCCGCCTGGCGCTGGTGGCTGCGGCGCGGTCTCTTCGACGCTGCCGCTGCCGGTCAGGCCGATCACGCCCACCCTGCGCCCGCCCACGTCCAAAAGCGCATAGGGTCTCGCCAGGAGCTGACCGGTCGACTGCACCACCACGTTGGCCGAGAGCACTGGGAAAAGCGCGTCAGCGATGCGCTGGCGCAGGACGTCCTCGCCCAGTTGCAGGTCGACCTCACCCAGCGTCATGGCGTTGTAGCCCATCAGGTTCATCGCCTCGGCGATGACCTTGCCTTGCGATTTCGCGGCCAGCCCGGACTGGCTCCAGAACGTGTTGCCCGCATCGAGCACGAGCAGATTCGCGTGTTCATCGCGCGCCGCGTTGATGAAGGTGGCTCGCCGAGCCAACCCGCCATAGGGCACGCTTCAGCCGCATGGTTCGGTGTAGCCCACCGTGTCCGAGCTGTACATCACCACCAGGTCGATCGGCTGCGGTGTGGGCGTCGGGGTCAACGTGGGGGTCGACGTCGGAGGCGCAGTGGGCGTTGGCGTGGGTGCTGGAGCGAACTCACCACAGCCCACAAGGGACCACAGTACCAGTATTCCGAGCAACGCCCAGCTCGCCCAGCATGGGCTGTTTCGACGCAGCATCAATGCTCTATCGTCCTCTCGTCACCAACGCCTGGATCAGGGCGCCAGCTACTTTTGGGTATAGCTGTCCAGGAAGCCGCGCATTTCGGGATCGTCGGCATAGTCCTCCGTGAGGAGGATCAACTCGTCCTTGTTGTTGGTGACCACACCCGCACTGTCCAAGTGCAGCACGCGCCGGCCGATCCACTCGCCCTGCGAACCGGCCTGGTAGATCAGCGTTCCGGTCCTTTCGTTGCGCCAGCCATCCTGCATAGGCATGCGTGAGACCCCTCCCAGGATCACGTCAATCCCGGGCACGGCCGAGGAGAGGCGCATGTCCTCATCGTAACCCAGAGTAGAAAGGACGATGATGACGTCGGCCTTGCTCTGCACTTCTGCCACGTACTTGGCCAACACGTCGTCGGCTTTGAGCACGACGTACGCGTCGCGGATGTCGGTCGCGACCTCTTGGCGCAGATTGCCCGTCACCCCGATGATGGCCACGCCGTGGCCGGCCACCTGCTTCAGGACGTAGGGCTTGGCCAGCAACTCTTTGGTCTTGGCCAGCGTCACGTTGGCAGACAGGACGGGGAACTTGCTGTCGGCGATGCGCTGGCGCAGGACGTCCACGCCCAGCTCCAGGTCCTGGTCGCCAAGCGCCATGGCATCGTAGCTCAGCAGGTTCATGGCATCGATCATCACCTTGCTCTGAGTTTCTAGTGCCAGGTCCTGCGTGCTCCACAGGGCATTGCCGGCATCGAGCAGCAAAACGCTCTGGAACTCACCGCGTGTCGCCTTGATGAGGCTGGCTCGCCGAGCCAGTCCGCCCTTGGGGGGGTGTCAGCCACAAGGCTCGGTGTACCCGAGCACGTCATTGGTGTGCAGCAGAGCCAGATCGAGCGGCTGCGGCGTGGGGGGCGGTGTAGGCGTGGGCATCGGCGGTGCGGTCGCGCCGCAGCCCACGCTGAGCACGACAACCGCCAGGGCGCATAGCGCCAGACACAAGAACGTCAGAAGTCGTTTCATGTTCGTCCCTCAGCTTGCGTCAGGAATGGGAGTACCTCGTCAGGCGCAAGTATACTCTGCGACTGCTCAAAAGTCAACGCGCGCTTCCAAGCATTCGACTCGTTCGAGCAATTCGTGTACAAAGAAGTCTGGACGCCCAACCTGGCCTGTGTTATAATGGGAGATACGGCAGGCAGAAGGGAGGAGTCTACGCCTGCCCACGAGGTGAAGCATGCCCGAATTCCAGCTCGTGTCCGAGATGCGCCCCACCGGAGACCAACCCGAAGCGATAGCCCGACTGGTGCAGGGCCTCCAGCAAGGCTACACGCACCAGACGCTGTTGGGCGTGACTGGCTCCGGCAAGACCTACACCATGGCCAACGTGATCGCGCAGATGCAGCGCCCGACGCTGGTGCTTTCGCACAACAAGACGCTCGCCGCGCAGCTCTACGCGGAGTTCCGTGAGTTCTTCCCCAACAACGCGGTCGAGTACTTTGTCAGCTACTATGACTACTACCAGCCCGAGGCCTACATCCCGCGCACCGACACCTACATCGAGAAGGACTCGGATATCAACGAGGAAATCGAGAAGCTGCGCCTGGCAGCCACCTCTTCGCTTCTGACGCGGCGCGATGTAGTCATCGTGGCCAGCGTGTCCTGCATCTACAACATTGGCTCGCCCGACGAATACGGGCAGGACGTGGTCAAGCTGCGCTGCGGCGAGACGCTGCGCCGCGAAAAGCTGCTGCGCCATCTCACCGAGATCTACTATGAGCGCAACGACGTGGATTTCAGCCGTGGGCGCTTCCGCGCACGCGGCGACACGGTCGACATCTTCCCCGCCTACCGCGAAACCGCCCTGCGCGTCGAGTTCTGGGGCGACAGCGTGGAGCGCATCACCGAGATCGACCCACTCACGGGCGAGATCATTCTACAGCACGACGCAGTGCAGGTCTTCCCGGCCAAGCACTTTGTCACGAACAAGGACCGCCTCCTGGCCGCGTTCGGCACCATCGAGGCAGAGCTCGAAGAGCGTCTGGCTTACCTGCGCCAGCAGGGGAAACTCCTTGAAGCGCAGCGTCTGGAGCAGCGCACGCGTTACGACATGGAGATGATGCGCGAGATCGGCACGTGCTCTGGCATCGAGAACTACTCACGGCACCTCTCGGGCCGCGCTCCGGGCCAGCAGCCCTGGACGCTGCTGGACTACTTCCCGGACGACTTGATCGTGATCGTAGACGAGTCGCACATCACCTTGCCACAGGTGCACGGCATGTACAACGGCGACAGAGCGCGCAAACAGGTGCTGATCGACTTTGGCTTTCGGCTGCCCTCGGCGTTGGACAACCGCCCGCTGCGCTTCGAAGAGTTCGAGAAGCACATCAAGCAGGTCATCTACACCACGGCCACGCCTGGCCCCTACGAGCTGCAGCACTCGCAGCAGGTGGTCGAGCAGATCATCCGCCCAACGGGCCTGATCGACCCTGAGATCCTGGTGCGGCCCACCAAGGGCCAGATTGATGACCTGCTGGCCGAGATTAACCGCCGCGTGCAGCGACACGAGCGTGCCCTGGTGACCACCCTCACCAAGCGCATGGCCGAAGACCTGGCCGACTATTTGCTCGAGATGGGCATCAAGGTGCACTACCTGCACTCGGACATTCAGACCCTAGAGCGCGTGGAGATCCTGCGCGACCTGCGCAAGGGTGTTTACGACGTGGTGGTAGGCATCAACCTGCTGCGCGAGGGGTTGGACCTGCCCGAGGTCTCGCTGGTGGCAATCCTGGACGCTGACAAGGAGGGCTTCCTACGCAGCAAGAACTCGCTGATCCAGACCATCGGGCGCGCCGCGCGCCATGTCAATGGCCAGGTCATCATGTACGCCGACGTAATGACCGATTCAATGCGGCTGGCCATCGACGAGACCAACCGCCGCCGCGAGATCCAGATGGACTACAACGAGGCCCGCGGCATCGTCCCGACCAGCATCGTCAAGGAAATCCGCGACCTGACCAGCCGCGTGGCCGCAGTAGCCGAGAAGCCGGCTGAGTATTCGGTGGGGCGCGACATCCCCAGGGACGAGCTGCAGCGGCTGATCGGTGAGCTGGAAAAGCAGATGAAGGCTGCCGCCGCGCAACTGGAGTTCGAGAAGGCCGCCCTGCTGCGCGACCAGCTCTTTGAGCTGCGCCGCGGTCTGGAAGACGAGAGCCTGCCCGAATGGGAGCGCGTGCGCAAGGCCGCGGCCCCTACCCGGCGGAAATAGGACCCATGAGCATCCATCCAGCCGCCAACGCGCCGCCAGTTGCGCATCCGCCCAGTTACCTGCGCCGGCACGCCACCGGCGAACTGGCGCAGCGCATCGAGCGCGCGCGGCGCATCCTCGAGCACTGTACCCTTTGCCCGCGCGATTGCGGCGTAGACCGTCTGGCGGGAGAGAAGGGCTACTGCCGCGCCGGCGCAGAGCCTGTCGTGGCGAGCTGGAACGTGCACCACTGGGAAGAACCCCCCATCAGCGGCACGCGCGGGTCGGGCACCATCTTCTTCACGCACTGCACCGGGCGCTGCCTGTTCTGCCAGAACTATCCCATCAGCCAGCTCGGAGTGGGGCAGCAGGTCAGCGTCGAGCGCCTGGGTGAGATCATGCTGGAACTGCAGGAGCGCGGCTGCCACAACATCAACCTGGTCACGCCGACGCACTGGATGCCCCAGATCCTGTCCGCCCTGCCCGGCGCCATCGCGGGGGGCCTGCGCCTGCCCCTGGTGTATAATTGCAGCGGCTACGAAGGACTGGAAGCGTTGCGGCTGCTCGATGGCGTGGTGGACGTCTACTTGCCCGACAGCAAGTACGCCGACGACGCCGTGGCACGGCGGCTGTCCGGTTTTCGCGGCTACGTCAAGTCCAACCGCGCTGCCCTGCGAGAGATGTACCGCCAAGTCGGGCCGGGGCTTGTGCTCGACCAAGATGGCATGGCCGTGCGTGGCATGATCGTACGCCACATGGTCCTGCCCATGGGCCTGGCCGGGACCGCGCAAGTACTGGAGTGGATTGCGCGCGAACTCTCACCTGACGTCTGCATCAGCCTGATGTCCCAGTACTTTCCGGCCTACAGGGCCGTGGATGACCCGGCCCTGGGGCGTAGAATCACCCCGGAGGAATACCTGGAAGCCCTGTCGGCGTTCGATGTCGCGGGGCTGGAACAGGGCTGGCGACAGGAATACTGCGAGGGAGAAGAATAGACGGTGAAGCGGCAATGGCCGGTCTGCGCCTATCTGCACCTCAAGGAGGAATAGGCATGACGGACCCGGGGCTGACCCAGCGCGTGGTCGAGCTAGAATGCAGGCTGGCTGACCTCCAGGCGCGCCTGCCGGCACATTCGATTCCGGCGACCATGTTCTTGGAGATGGAAGAGATCGAAGAGGAACTCGAACGGTTGCGGGGCTTGCTTCATAACGATAACGCAAGTTGCATTTCTCCCAATCTTGATGTAAAATGAATGCGAGCCTTGATCGAAAGGAGCCGACAACTACATGACACAAGACACCGGCAAGGGCAAAGCTCTCGAAGTGACGTTGTCACAACTGAAAAAACGCTTCGGTGAAGGCTCGATCATGAAGCTGGGGGATTCCACCCAGTTCAACGTGGAGGCCATCTCCACGGGATCGATGGCTCTGGATGCCGCCCTGGGCATCGGCGGTATCCCGCGGGGACGCATCACCGAGATCTATGGCCCCGAGTCGTCGGGCAAGACCACCCTGTGCCAACACGTCATCGCTGAGGCGCAGCACGCGAACGGTGTGGCAGCGTTCATCGACGTCGAGCACGCCTTTGACCTCTCCTATGCCAGCAAGTGCGGCGTGGACGTGGACAACCTCTACATCTCCCAGCCGGACACCGGAGAACAGGCCCTGGAAATCGCCGAAGCGCTGGTGCGCAGCGGAGCCGTGGATGTGGTGGTGATCGACTCGGTAGCAGCCCTAGTGCCCCGGGCCGAGATCGAGGGCGAAATGGGCGACGCCCACGTCGGTCTGCAGGCTCGCTTGATGTCACAGGCCCTGCGCAAGCTAGTGGGCGCCATCAAGCGCTCCAATACGGCTGTCATCTTCACCAACCAACTGCGCACCAAGATTGGCGTGCTTTTTGGCAACCCCGAAACCACTACCGGCGGCAACGCGCTCAAGTTCTACGCCGCCGTGCGCCTGGACATCCGCCGCATGGAGGCCATCAAGCAGGGTGGCGACGTCATCGGAAACCGCACGCGCGTTAGCGTCAAGAAGAACAAGGTGGCGCCACCGTTCAAGAAGGCAGAGTTCGATATCATCTACAACGAAGGGATCTCCAGGAGCAGCGATGTGCTGGACATGGCCACGGAACTGGGCATCGTCGAGAAGAAGGGAGCATACTTCTCGTACGGTGAATTGCGTCTGGGTCAAGGACGCGAGAACGCCAAGGCGTTCCTGAAGGACAACCTTGAGATCCTGGAAGAGATCGCCCAGAAGGTCCGCGAGGGCATCCGTGCCCTGCCCAAGTCGTTTGGCACCATCGCACCCGATACGGAGGAGAAAGAAGAGCACGCCGACACCCTTGCAGTCGACGAGCAGCAGGTGTAGGCCAAGCTAGCTCACAGTAACACCAACGGGTCATTTCGGTCCACAGTCGTGAATGGATCGCTTGGCGCAACAAGTGGGATTTGGGATTCCCTTTGATTTCTTGTGACAGACAGGTATGCAAGATGGCCTTGGTCAATCGGCGCACAGCAACTGCAGACCCCCACGGGGGCAGGCATTTTCCCTGGTCGCAACCTGGGGTTGACTTGATGATTGACCGCTAGGGACGTCCATTGGCATGTGCAGTGCACCGCACGCTGCGTAGAAGCCAATCCAATTCGGCAGGTCGTTTTGCATCCGTCAAGGCAAAGGGGAACCCGGCTCGCTTCTCTGGCCAGAGCGCGGCCATCGCCTGAACGGGGAGCGCGTGCGTCAGGCGCGGAGACTGTGGTCCACAGACCACGGTCTTTGTTTGTCAGGGCGGGTCCCACGCACAGCGATGCTAGCCAAGATTACGGCCCTTGAGGTACAGAAGAAGAACCGCCATCGGGTGAACGTATACCTGGATGGCCGCTTCGCTTTCGGGTTGCAGGAGGTCCTGGCCTTTCCCCTCAAGGTGGGCCAGACCCTCTCGCCGGAAGAGATGAAGCAACTGCAGGAGCGCGATGAGGCCGAGGTGGCCTACGAGCGGGCGCTGACTTTCTTGAGCTACCGCCCACGGAGTCGCGCCGAAATCGAGGGGTACCTGCGCCGCAAAGAGGCGTCCGCAGCCGTGGTGCAGATTGTGGTGGCGAGACTGACAGAGGCGGGGCTGCTTGACGACCAGGCGTTTGCGCAGTACTGGGTGCAGAACCGTGAACAGTTCCGACCGCGCGGGTCGCGTTCCCTGCGCTTTGAGTTGCGAATCAAGGGGGTGCCGGACTCCCTCGCAGAGCAGGCTGTGGAAACCATCGACGAGGCAGAGAGTGCCTATCGCGCGGCACAAGCCCGGGCACAACGCATGCGAGGCCTGGAGCGCGAAGTGTTCCGAAGCCGTTTGGGAGGGTTCCTGCAGCGGCGTGGCTTCACCTACGAAATCGTGAAGGAGACCGTGGACCGTCTGTGGAAGGAACTGCAGACTCCCACGGGGGAGGATCCGTTCTGATCCTCACTTCCCAGACTCTCTTGCAGCGGCTGGCAAGCCGTGTTCAAGATGAGACTGTTGATGATTCTCGGAGCATAGAAGGACATAGACAAAGATGGACATACTGCAATATCTGCTTGCTGGCCTGGGGATCGCCGCAGTTGCATTTGTTCTGGGCTATCTGTTTCGACAGTACGCGAACCAGACCAGGATGCGCAAGGTAACCTCAGACGCGGAGAGCCTGATGGCCCAGGCCAAGACGCGCGTGAGAGAGGCCGAGCTCGAGGCCAAGGCAACCGCCCTCAAGATCCGGGATGAAGTAGAACGTGAAGTGCAGAGACGGCGTGCAGAGCAGGAGCGACAGGAGCGCCGCCTACAGCAGCGCAGGATCAGCCTGGACCGCAGAATGGATTCGCTCGAGGAGCGCACCCACAAGCTCGACGCCAAGGAAAAGCAGCTCGAGAT
>Ga0315282_10014988_pt1 | contig 11486 bp, 14 predicted proteins | sample YL17G07_20_MG_FD_203693 | JGI IMG/M metagenome (GOLD analysis project Ga0315282, IMG submission 203693) | Sediment microbial communities from Yellowstone Lake, YNP, Wyoming, USA - YL17G07_20 | ecosystem: Environmental > Aquatic > Freshwater > Lake > Sediment | place: USA: Wyoming | collected...
AGAGTGGGCCCACTACTGTCGCCAGGGCTGCGCCTGAACCTACGCCGAATACTGTTATAGCCGTGGCAATTGCAACCTCGAATTGTGTGCCTGAGCTGATGAAGGCGATGGTTGCTGCATCTCTATACTCGAACCCAAGGAACCATGGTATGATGTAGAATAGTGACGCCATTATGAAGAAGTGTGCCAGTAGAGGTATCGATATTAAGCCAACCAATAAAGGCTGGTCTGCGATTATCTCCCCTTTTAAAGAAAATAGAATTATAACGGTTGCAAGTAATGCTATGACCGATATGTTACCTAAGATCGGCTGAAACTTTTCCTTAAACCACATTTCTCCCTTTCTCTTTAATAGCGTCCGTCTCGTGATTTGACCTAAGACTAACGGCAAGCCGACAAAGAAAATAACACTTTCAGCTATTGGAGCTATTGGAATGGGAACGCCACCTACACCTAAGTATAGGGCAGCTATGGGCGTGTAAAGTATGAGTGTTGATAAGGCATTGATGGCGGTGATTATTACGCCATTGGCTACGTCTCCTCCAGCCAGCAGAATCCAGAATAGGATCATGCCCGTGCATGGCGCTATACCGAGAAGGATAACGCCAGCGGTAAATTGAGGATAATTGTTGAGGAAGAGACGGGCTAGAAGCGTCATTAGGGCTGGAGCGACCACCCAGTTGCCGACCAACGTGAGAAGAACTGGCTTAGGGGACTTGGCTGCTTTAACTAACTCTTTAAACTCTATCCCCACCATAGTGGGATACATTATGAGAAAAAGAGCGATTCCAATAGGAATGGAGACATCGCCGACTTGAAGTCGCTCAATCCATGCACCTAATTCTGGAAAAAAATCGCCTAAAAGGAAGCCTGCGACTATTGATATGAGAACCCATATAGTCATATACTTCTCGAATCGCCTAAGAGTAGCACGAGTCTCCTCCTTCATACTCACATTTCCACTCCTCTTTACTTTCGCCCACATAGGCGGCAGATTTGCATCTAGGTGGTTAGGCGTAAGCCACTTTCGATCTCTTCGAGTACACGCTTTTTCTCAATTCTCGACGTTTCATTTGGGCTTTCCATGATTTCAGCGTTTAGCGCTGTCTTTATTCCGCTCCAGAACCCAATCGTAAACGAGTGTTTCACGGACTCCGGCATCAATGGGCACTTTTCTAAATTCGGATGCTTTCTCTTGAATTTCTCCCACTCCATTTGTAAAGCCCACAACATCTGCTTCATTACTTCACTCTCGCTTTCTTCCAATCACCCTCCCCCTTTGTCACGTACCACGTGTGAGAGAGAATGCCTTCGATGGAATTTCTTTTTCAGCCGTTATGGGTTTGGCTCCTTCAAGAATATTGATCACCTTATTTACAATGGTTCCTACTTTAGCTAGCCTTCCCTTGCCTTCGTAGCCACAAGCTAGTTTCCCATATTCTGGTTCAATAAATTCATAGCCAAACATTTTGAGTTTCTCGATATTCGACTGCAGGATAGGGTTTTCGTACATATTCGTGTTCATGGGGGGGCGATGACGACTGGTGCCTTGGTAGCCATCACTGTGGTGGACAGCATGTCGTCGGCTATGCCGTTAGCTAACTTGCCTATGATGTTCGCCGTGGCAGGGGCAATTAACATAAGATCAGCTAGGTCGGCTAAAGCAATGTGTTGCACGTTCCAGTTTTGAGTTTCTGCAAACATTTCAACTACGACGGGGTTCTGAGAGACCGTTCTCAGCGTTAAAGGTGTCACGAACTTTGTGGCTGCCTTGGTCATGATCACAAACACGTTGACCCCTAGCCTCTTCAATTCAGCTATGATGTCAACTGCTTGATAGGCAGCAATGCTGCCCGTTACCCCTAAAACAACAGTCTTTCCTAACAGCATGTTTACACAGCCTTTGACGCGCTATTTCTGTTGATTAGACTTATGATGCTGGCGGTTCAGCTACCTTTTAGCAGCATCCAGCGCCAGCACTTCCTCCATAGTTCATCCCTATTTTTTGGCTGATGATGTCGCTTGTGGTTTGAATTAGTTGGCCTACTTCCTGTTGTGCTTCGAAAAACTTTTTGATTGTGGGATGTTGAAGCATTTTGTGTTGGTATTCCTTGAGGCTGTTTATCTGCTCCATGCTTACGCTGTATCCTGTCATTTGAGCTATCTGGAGAGACTGTTGCCTCCTCTGAAACTCTTGGAGCATCCGCTGCGCCGCCTCATCTTTCGTCATCTTTTCCCGTGCCTCGTTAAACGCCTTAAATTCTGACGAAGAAGCCAAGGCTTCCGCAAACTCGATTGCTTTCTCAATAGCCGTGCCGTTTCCTCTATTTTTCATCAGTTCTTCCATTCTTCTCTTTTTGATTGCCTCTAGCACCTGTTCATCCATTGTTATCACTTATATCAAAAAATTTTAATATAACTGCTTATTATTGTTTTCGCTAAAGCTTGGAGGCATAAACGTGTCCGTTTCCGATCTAATAGTTCCCAGAACAAAGAATGAAATGAAATGTGTATTCTTCGGCGGTAAAGGCGGTGTCGGAAAAACGAGTTCCGCAGCATCCGCCGCTGTCTGGCTCGCCGAACGCGGATATAAAACTCTTATTGTCACCACAGATCCCGCTGGCAACAAACTTTCTGACGTTTTCGAACAAGCTGTCGGTTCAAAAGTAACGCCCATAGAAGGCGTAAACAACCTTTACGGGATAGAAATTGACGCAAAGAAAGCAGCAGAAGAATATCGAGAAAGAATTCTGAGGCCACTGCGCGGGGTTCAGAGCGAGGGATTCATTAAGACGTTAGAGCAACAGCTGGATTCGCCGTGTGCCGAGGAGATGGCTGCCTTCGATAGATTCGTAGAGTATGTGGAGGCTAGAGAATACGACGTAATTATATTCGATACCGCGCCGACCGGTCTTACCTTGAGGCTACTCGAACTGCCAAGCGCTTGGAGCAACTATATAGGCAAAACAGCGACTCTAGGAGGAATGACGTGCATAGGTCCCGCGGAGGCTCTTGCGTCATACAAAGAACATTATGACAGGGCTATCCGGACGCTGACAGACACTAAAACGACCGCATTCATTCTAGTGCTAGTGCCAGAGGCGACCCCTATTTCTGAGACTGAGCGAGCGATGAAGGAACTCAACGTACTAGGAATCAAAGTCGCTGGCATCATCGTAAACTCGGTCATAACGAAACAAGCCTGTGAAGACGTACCATTCTTCTTAAAGAGATACGAAATGCAGCAAAGACACCTTGACCACATATACAATAGATTCAACGGCATCAAGATAGCGGAAGCCCCACTGTTGGACACTGAAGTCAAAGGATTAAAGACGCTTTCGCTGTTCGCCGAAAATCTTTATGAACAGAATAACCCTCTCGTAAAGGAGCACGCTTAAAAATGGATAAGGCCCTCCTGATCCCCGAAAGAGGGGGAGAAAAACGCATATTTTTCGCGGGTAAAGGCGGTGTCGGGAAGACCGTGGTTGCCGCGGCAACCGCATTGTGGACGGCAAGGAAAGGTTTCAAGACCCTCATAATCTCTACGGATCCAGCTTCCTCATTGTCTACTATGTATGAACAGCCCATAGGTCCTGCAGTCATACCCATAAAGGCCGTTCCAAACCTTTACGGTGTCGAGATTAACCCGAAGAAGACCTCTGAAGAATACAAAGAACGCATCCTTGCTCCAGTGAAAGAGGTTTACGGTGAAGACGTTATGCAGATGTTTACAGACCAGCTAGACTCCCCGTGCACCGAAGAGATGGCTGTTTTTGACAAGTTCATCGACTATGTCGAGGAAGGCAACTACGACATCGTTGTGTTCGACACAGCGCCTACCGGCCACACCATACGGCTTCTAGACCTCCCAAGCCAATGGAGCGAGTACATCAAAAACACCTCTAACGCGTCTGGCATAACCACGATGGGACCGATCGAATCGCTTGCAGACTCAAAGAAAAGGTACGACAAAGCGGTGGAGATAATGAGCGACACGGAAAAAACCACATTTGCCTTCATTCTGTTGCCTGAAGCGTTGCCAATTTACGAAGCCGAGAGGGCCGTAAAAGACGTGGGTGAGTGGGGGGTGAAAACGGGTCTGTACGTGGTCAATATGGTTCTTCCAAAGGATAAAAGTGAAAAGTCCAGCTTCTTCAAGAAAAGGTGGGAGATGCAGCAGAGATATCTCGCCATAATTAAGGAAAAGTTCGACGAAGGTGAGATATTATATCTTCCGCTTTTCGAAACCGAAACTAAAGGAATACAAACGTTACAGAAAGTGGCTAACACATTATATGGAGGCTAAGAAAATGAAAGACGCGAATCAGAAAAGCACAAACAGAAAAGAATGCGAACACGAATCTAACCCCCTAGGCGCCACACCCATGGATACATACGTAGTACACGAATGCGTTAAGGGCGGAGAGGAAAAGTTAGTAGAACTGTTCACTTGGAGAGGATAGCTCAAATATGATGAAGACCAACTCGAGCCCGAACGAGAAAGAGCGTGGAAACAAGAACGCCGTTCACCTTCAAATCTTCATGTCGTCGTCTTGCTGTCCGGGAGGCGTTTGTGGACCTGGCTTAGGTGACCCTTCCTCACAGCTGATAACCGTTGTCCAAGAGATGATGGCGCAATATAACGGGCAAGTTACTGGCGAAGTCATTAATGTACTTCATCCTATGGTGAGAACTCAACATCAAGACGTAATTAAGCGTATCAGGGAACATGGACTACGACGAACCCTTCCAATCCTCAAGATTGACGGTGCAATAATAGTTGAAGGGGGAAACTTCAGCAGAGAGATGATTATAGATGCTGTACGAGAAAGAGTTCAAGCCTAGAAGCTTGTTTGAGGTGATTTGTCTTTGATGCAACCTGAACCACCCCGCTTTGGCGGGGGTCAACCCGTACTTGTGTTAAAAGAAAACACTACCAGAACGAAGGGAAAAGACGCTCAACGCGGAAACATACTAGCCGCCATAGTAGTAGCTGAAGTCCTCAAGACAACCCTTGGCCCGAGGGGCATGGACAAGATGCTTATAGAACCAATGGGAGATGTTTTGGTTACAGGCGATGGAGCCAACATACTTGATAAAATGGAAATCCAACACCCAGCGGCAAGAGTATTGGTGGAAGCTGCCAAAAACCAGGACAAGGAGGTTGGAGACGGAACTACTACCACAGTTGTCCTCACTGGCGAGCTTCTAAAGAAGGCCGAGGAGCTCCTTAACGCAGGGGTTCACCCAACGATCATAATAAGTGGATATCAAAGGGCGGGTGAGAAGGCGGCTGAGTTTCTAGATGAATTAGCAGAACAATTGGACATCGAGAACGATGATAACCTGAAGAAGGTCGCTGAAAATGCATTAAACGGCAGACTTCCAGACACCAAGATTTTATTTGCGGAGCTGGCGATAAAGGCAATCAAGCATGTAGCTGATAAAAAGAGTGATGGATATAACGTAGACGTAAGCCATGTGATCATCAAGAAGGAGGAAGGCGGAAGCCTTCAAGACACAGCACTTGTAGACGGCGTCATCTTGGGAAAAGGAGGAACAACTGAACCTGCTGCCGCAGGCTGTGGTCCTGGATGCAGCTGGTGTCCTCTTCTTGATACAGGCACGCTAAGCGTCTTTGGCGCTCAAGTTTCGCCGACAATCTCTCCAGCTAATATTGCACTGTTTAGTTCAGATTTAAAGGTTCAGAAGACTGAGTTTAGCGCCGAGCTTCGGATAAATAGACCTGACCAAATGAAGGCATTCCTAGACCAAGAAGCGAAGATGCTCCAAGAGATGGTTGAGAAGATACGGGAAGCAGGAGCCAACGTGGTCATATGTCAAAAGAGCATAGACGACAAGGCAAAACAAACTCTTTCTAGAGCGAGCATATTCTCCATAGAGAATGTCAGCGAATCCGATATGAAAAAACTCGCTAGGGCAACAGGGGGCCGAGTTACACCTAGCCTAAAAGACCTGGCATCCGATGATCTCGGTTTCGCCCTCCTCGTAGAGGAGCGAAAGATCGGCGAAGACAAAATGGTGTTCATCGAGGGTTGCGATGAGCCTAAGGCAGTAACTATCCTCATTCGAGGCGGCTTAAAGCAAGTTACCGAGGACGCGGAGAGAGCGTTGCATGACGTCCTCTGCGTGGTCGCTGATGTGTTTAAGGACAACCGAATCGTAACGGGAGGGGGAGCAGTAGAGGAAGAAATTGCAGGAAGGCTTCGCGAATACGCCCCCCACGTAGGTGGAAGGGAACAGCTCGCTATAGAGAAATACGCTGAGGCGCTTGAAGTGATTCCTAGGACATTGGCGGAGAACACGGGCCTAGACCCCATAGACATCATAGTCAACCTAAGGGCCGCACACGAAAACGATCAGAAGCGGGCAGGGGTAGACGTTTACGGACGAAGAGTTAGTGATACCTTCGAACTGGGCGTGATTGAGCCTCTATCCGTTAAGGCACATGCGTTGAAGTCGGCAACCGAAACAGCGAATATGATCCTCAGAATTGATGACATCATAGCAGCAAAATGAAGGAAATCTTAGGAGATATGGAGAATGAGCGAGGTCCGGGAGGTTTTGTTTGAGCGTGTTAGAAAAACTATTGAACAAAAGGATGGCTTGACGTGTCAGCTGGGTAGGTGCCTTTTGGGAGAATGCAGCATCACAGAATGTCCTGTTGAAGATTGGATTCGCGAGTTAAAGACGATAACTGAATCCATCCGTAAAGAAAACTTAGAACTTGAGGCAAAAATCTTTCATGCCCTAAGCGACCCGTTAAGAGTCAAGGTCGTGAAGCTCCTAGCCAAGAAGAAGGAACTCTGCGCCTGCGAGATTCAAGTAGCTATTAGCGAGAGTCAGTCGTCAACCTCTTACCACATAGGATTGTTGAGGAAGGCAGGCATCGTGACAGCAGAGAAACGTGGGGTATGGGCATACTACAAGCTAAGTAGCCCAATGGTCCAATCGATGATTAGCATGGCGGACAACATAGCCACATGAGTGTGAAGACATGCGAGACAAAGCCGAGAGAATGCTGCTAAACAACCTTACGGTACTGGTTTACCATGAAAATATGGTAGCCGCGCGTGCGAGAACAAAAAATGGAGGCGAATAGAATGGAAGAGAAGAAACAGGAAGGAGCAGACGAAAAGAAATGTGATCATGAATGGAAATCCCTAAGCATCACATCTATACAAGAAGAAATGGTATGCGTAAAATGTGGAGAGAAACAGGTGATTTATCTATTCCCGTAGGGGAGGATAGATTAAACATAGTGATCGATCAATGCAGAGGCGTCATACTCTCAGAGGGGCCAGGATCTGCGCTATACCTGAGCTGTGCGCGCACGATGAATAATTAATTTGAATATCATGTACATTAGGTACTCTCCGAGTAAAGTCGTAGGTAGAGTTGATGAGAGATGGAGAGAAATCTGACTCAAAAGGAGAAAGATATCCTTGAAAAGTTGAAGGATGTTCATGATCCTGAGATGGGGTTCTCAATAGTTGAAGCTAACCTAGTCGATTATGTGAAAGTTGAGGGAGATAAGGCGAAGATCGTTTATCATTTGACCATGCCTTATTGTCCTCCACCTTTTGCCCTGTACATCGGAGGGGAGATCAAGAAGAAAGCCAAAGAAGTCACTGGCATAAACGAAGTTGAGGTCACAGTCAAGGATCACGTTAATGCTGACGAGATAAACAAGCACTTGAAGAATATGTCTTCCTAGGTTTTTCAAGCTTAAATCTCACGCTTGGATTCTGGTGCTTAAGCATTTCGCTCGCGCGAAAAAGGAATAGACGATTCTGATTTTAGCATCCATAAGGTTTTTGATAGTATTGAAGTCATTCAAGAATCAGCCGGGAGCTGAGAAGAGAAAAGCTGCCGCGGAAAAGGCTGTCCTAGTGGAGAATATTGAAATAAAAGAGACGCTTCCATGCTTTACAACTCGGGGATACATCCGATTCACTGCTCAGGCCGACAAAGGGATAGGTGAAGTCATACCTGTTATCTCCCTGAAGTTTCCACTCGGAAGAAAGAACTACCTAACTAAAGACAATATTCTAATTTTGCAGCTTCTTAACCGCACGATCACCTTTTTTCCGTCTGGGAAAATTGCGGTGACAAACACGCGAGACAAAGAGGAGGCAAAAGAAGTCTTACAGAAAATAAAAGACATAATAAATGAAGCCTACAGAGTTTACCTAAAATACGGAAAACCTAGCAGTAAAGAAATTGAGGCAGGCATGAAGCTCGATTGGATGGACATTTATAACTACCTTCCCAAAACGAACTGTGGAAAATGCGGATTTCAAACATGCTCAGCCTTTTCTATAAGCTTGCTCCAAGGAGAAACGCAACTCGCGAAATGCATTTCCCTAAGAGAAGGAGAGTTTGTTCAGAACTTAGAAAAGCTTAAAGAAAAGGTTGGAGGGCTTGTGCTCAAGTCCCTAGGCTGGAAATGAGCGAAGCGCATCATTACGACACAGTAATCATATATCGGCACACATGATTTTTCATAAATGTTCAACAATAAAAAGGGATTTGCGGGGGACTTATTTTGGTGACGTCTCCAGTGCAGCGAAGATTTCAACGAAACTAACTTTTTATTGATTGACAGGAGTATTAAGTGGCAGCAAGGATTCCAGACATGCCCAAATTCACAGTGTTAGAGCTTCTAAAAGCAGATCCGGAGGCATACAGATTAATTCTAGGGAAGAGAGGTAAGCCCCCTCGATTAATTGAAGATTTTTTTGAGGTCGAATCAACATACAAATCGATGCTACAGAGGACACAAGCGAAGAGAGCCGAGTTAAACAGGTTAACAGAAGAAATAAAGAAGAAAACTCTATCGCTTGAGCAGTCGAGGGAGAGAGGGAGGAAGTTAAAAGAAGAGATCAAGAATCTGGACGCAGAATTGGCAAACGTTAAGAAAAGGCATAGAGATCGTCTGTTGAAGTTGCCAAACGTGATCGCTGACGATGTTCCTGAGGGTTCATCAGAGAGAGATAACAAGCCAATAAGGTATTTGGGACGCCCCAAGGTATGGTCTGGACACGTTGACGGTTTCCTCCAAGAAACAAGGGAAAAGGGGTTCGGCGTAGATTACGAGGAAAACTTGTGGAAGCCAACAAGCCATGCAGACATATTGGAAACCACCCTCAAAAAAGGTGACACCAAACAAGCAGGAGCTGTAGCCGAGTCTCGCTTCTACATCTTTGACGAGATATGCTACCTAGACTTCTCACTATCTGCCTACGCCATAGATTTCATGACGAAGAAAGGCTACTTCTGGGTGATACCTCCATACATGTTGAGGAAAAGTGTGCTGATAGGAGCCTTGGACTTCGAATCATTTGAAGACATGATCTACAAGATAGAGGACAAGAACCTTTACCTCATCGGAACCGCTGAGCATCCTCTTCTGGGCCTCTACAGTGGCCGAATAATTGAAGAGGACGAGTTGCCAATAAAGCTGGTCGGGTGGAGTCCCTGCTTCAGAAAAGAGGCAGAGGCTCCCATGGGAAAGACACTAAAGGCATCTTCAGAGTACACCAGTTCCATAAGATAGAGCAATTCATCTTCTCCCACGAAGATAACAGCCTTAAACACCATGAGGAACTCATAGGCAACGCGGAAGAAATGTGGAAGGGTCTTGGATTACCCTTCAGAGTGTTGAACATGTGCGCTGGGGAACTAGGGGATCACGCCGCCAAGAAATACGACATTGAAGTATGGTTCCCAGCACAGGGCAAATACCGGGAAACCGTGTCCGCTTCAAATTGCTTGGACTGGCAAGCGTTCAGAGCAAGAATCTTCTACAGGGACAAGAGAACTGGAAAAATGAAATACCCTCATACACTCAACAGCACAGCAATACCAACGTCCAGAGCAATATGCGCTATCTTAGAGAATTATCAGAAGGAAGATGGGCGCGTCATCATACCAAGAATCTTGAAGAAATACCTCAAGCCCTTCGAAAAAGCACCAAAAACCGAAATCTTACCGGTAGCCGAAAGCGAGAAAAGCATCAAAAATAGTGATTTAAGATAGACGCAGAATTAGGCCTTCGAAGAAACGGAAGCCTTAGGAAAAGATGTCGCCTTAAGCCGTAACCGAAGGTCCGCAATTGATAAGAAATGAAAAAGAGGCTTGTAGGCTTACGTCTTCTAGTTTCCCTTTTAAGCGTGTTCAGCCTCTAAGCTAAGAAATATTAAAAATCTCTGGAAGGTCTTGTGGCTTGTTTGATTGGCTCAGTCTAGGATACTTGGGCGTCTTCTTGTTTGCCTTTGGGTTGAACATTTTGCCTTTCACTTCTCCGTCAAACTTGGTTCTCGCGGCTTTCGTATCGACCATATTTCATAGTTCCCCAATTGCCATTGGCTTTTTGATAGCGATGGGGAGCACGATAGCAAAGACGATTCACTACTATGTTTCCTATTATGGATCGAGGGTTTTGAAGGAGGATACGCGGAGGCGGTTGGAAGATTATGGCAGAAGAGTTGGAAGGAAAGGTGCATTTATCCTGTTCCTCGCCTCTGCGACGCCGATTCCTGACGACCCCATAGTAGTCGCTATGGGCGTAACAAAATATAGTCCAATCAAATTCTTCGCCGCTTTCTTTGCCGGTAAAGTTCTCATCACCGTCTTTGGAGCGTTCATGGGCAACACGCTGGGTCAAGTTTTAACAGTGAACTTAGGAGACGTTGGAACAGTAACCGTCTCCGCGACGCTAACCGTCCTCGTAACGGTCGTTCTGATAAAAGTTGATCTAGAGAAGCTAGTGGAAAGAGCTTGGAGCCGTCTCCAAAAAAAGGAAGTTTGAACTAATCCTGTACGGTGAATCCCCGATTTACTATACTCATCTCTTCCCGCTCATTCAAGATCTATCTTTTGAATGGGCGCATGCCGGCATAGGTTGCCCTGTCGCCTAACGCTTCCTCTATCCGCAATAGTTGATTATATTTGGCGTTTCTATCGCTTCTCGCAGGGCCTCCAAACTTACTTTGCCCAGCATCTAAACCGACTACGAGATCCGCTATGAAGGTGTCCTCGGTTTCACCGCTCCTGTGGCTGACCACAACTTGCCAGCTATTCTTGAAACTGAGATTCGCAGCGTCAATCGCTTCGGTTACAGTGCCGATCTGGTTCAGCTTCAAGAGCAGGGCATTGCAGCTCTTTTCTCTGACGGCCCTCTGTATGTATTCCGTATTTGTGACAAGGAGATCGTCGCCCACGATATTGATCTTGTCTCCAAGCTTTTCGGTAAGCTCCTCCCAACCCTGCCAGTCATCTTCAGCCATACCATCTTCAAGGGAGAGTATTCCATACTTAGATACGATGCCGCTGTAGAAATCAATTAACTCTCCCGAAGAATATGACTTACCGTATAGGTTGTACTCGCCTCTGTTGTAGAATTCTGAGCTCGCAGAGTCCAAGGCTAAGAAGATCTCTTTGGAGTATCCAGTCTGCTC